>Ga0136643_10000047_pt1 | contig 107311 bp, 97 predicted proteins | sample TergutLab28metaG_FD_96883 | JGI IMG/M metagenome (GOLD analysis project Ga0136643, IMG submission 96883) | Labiotermes labralis P1 segment gut microbial communities from Petit-Saut dam, French Guiana - Lab288 P1 (version 3) (version 3) | ecosystem: Host-associated > Arthropoda: Insects >... | reverse complement strand
CTGCGCGGCACCACACGGGCGCGCTGGCGGCGTTGGGCACGCTCGATGGTGCAACCAGACCGCCGTCGCGCGCCCGCCTTGCCATCACACCCGTCTGGTGCCGCTCGCCACGCGAGGGATCGGGCGGATCCAGGCTGAGACCCCGTGTCGTACCTGACGAGAATGTCGCGAGATCGGCGAATTCGGGACCGGAACGTCCGGTACGACGCGGAGGTGGCCAGCCCGTAGGCTTGCCGCCCGTGAGCATCACGGCCCTCGTCATCGGTACCGGCGGGCGTGAGCACGCCCTCGCGCTCGCGCTCTCGCGCGACCCGGAGGTCGCGGCGGTGCACGCCGCGCCGGGCAACCCCGGCATCGGCGCGGCGGCCCGCCTGCACGACGTCGACCCGATGGACGGTGCGGCGGTCGGCGCGCTGGCGCAGGAGATCGGCGCCGACCTGGTCGTGATCGGGCCGGAGGCCCCGCTCGTCGCCGGCGTCGCCGACATCGTCAGCGACGCGGGCGCCGCCGTCTTCGGGCCGAGCGCGGCCGCGGCGCAGCTCGAGGGCTCCAAGGCGTTCTCCAAGGAGGTCATGGCCGCCGCCGGCGTACCGACCGCGGGGTCGCGAACCTGCACCACCACCGCCGAGTACGCCGCCGCGCTGGACGAGCTCGGCGCGCCGTACGTCGTGAAGGACGATGCCCTTGCCGCGGGCAAGGGCGTCGTGGTGACCAACGACCGCGAGGAGGCGCTCGCCCACGCGGTCGCCTGCGGGCGGGTCGTGATCGAGGAGTTCCTCGACGGGCCGGAGGTGTCGCTCTTCGCGGTGTGCGACGGCTCGACGGCGTACCCGCTGCAGCCCGCGCAGGACTTCAAGCGCATCTTCGACGGCGGCCGCGGACCGAACACCGGGGGCATGGGCTCCTACAGCCCGCTGCCGTGGGCCCCCGCCGACCTCGCGAAGACCGTGATGAGCCAGGTCGTGCAGCCGACTCTCGACGAGATGACCCGCCGCGGCGCCCCCTTCGTCGGCTGCCTGTACGTCGGCCTGGCGCTCACCGCCGCCGGCCCGAAGGTCATCGAGTTCAACTGCCGCTTCGGCGACCCGGACATCCAGCCCGTGCTCGCGCTGCTCGAGTCGGGCCTGGGCGGGCTGCTCCTCGCCGCGGCCCGCGGGCGCCTCTCCGAGGTGCCCGAGCCGACGTTCCGCGACGGCGCGGCCGTGACCGTGGTGCTGGCGTCGGCGGGCTACCCGGAGTCGTCGTCCAAGGGCGACGTCATCACCGGCGCCGGGGCGGCCGACGGCGTCAACGACGTCGACGTCATCCACGCCGGCACCGCCATCGTCGACGCGCCCGAGCCCGGCGACCCCGGCCACCGCCACCTGGTCACCGCCGGCGGCCGGGTCCTGGCCGTCCGGGCCGTCGGCTACGACGTCGACGACGCCCGCAGTCGCGCGTACGCCGCCGCCGACCTGATCGCCTTCGACGGCATGCAGCGTCGCTCCGACATCGCCGCCGAGCCGCTCGGGGTCATGGAGGGCGCCGCCGTCAAGGAGGGCGACACCGCCTGATGCTGCCCGACGTCGTCACCACCGCGCGCGTCTCGCTCCCGCTGTGGGACGCGGCGGTCGTCGCGGCCCTGCGGTCGGGGGAGCGGCTGCCGCGGTGGCACGCCGGCTTCCCGCGTGAGGACGACCTCGACGCGGCCGGGCTGTGGCACGACGGCGACCCGTGGGGGCCACGCTCGGTGGTCGTGGGCGGCTGGGTCGTCGGGTCGGTCGGCTTCTTCGGCGCACCCGAGCCGGCCGCGGACGGGGTCGCGGAGGTCGAGGTCGGCTACGGGATCGTGCCCGAGGGCCGCGGGCGCGGGATCGTGCCCGAGGCGGTCGAGGCGCTGCTGGAGCTGACCGATGCGGCCGGCGTACGGGTGCGGGCGTCGGTGGCGCCGGGCAACACCGCCGGGATGCGGGTGGCGGCCAAGCTCGGCTTCACCGAGCTGCGCGGCACCGAGGACGACCGGCTGGTGATGGTGCGCCCGCTGCGCTGATCGCCCCGGTCACAGCGGCACGACCGGGACCTCCTCGTCGTCGAGGCGGCTCTCCTCGTGCTTGCGGGGGAGCAGGAACGACCACAGGAACGTCACCAGGACCAGCCCCCACGCCACCCAGAAGGTGTGCGCGAAGGCGCTGCCTGCGCCGTCCGGCGTCGGCGCGGCCGACTTGAGGTGGTTGGTCAGCACCACCGACATCAGCGCGACACCGCAGGAGGACGCGACCTGCTGGGTGATGTTGAGCAGCGTCGATCCGCGGGCCACGGTGTGGGCGGTGAGCGTCTTCAGGGCGGAGGTGAACAGCGGCATCATCGTCGCGCCCATGCCGAGACCCATCACGACCAGCGACCCGATGATGAAGGCGTACGACGTCGTGCCGCCGACCTGGGTCAGCCCGAGCATGCCGATCACGATCAGCCCGAGCCCGACCGGCACGATCCGGCCGATCGGCAGCCGGTCGGCCAGGGCGCCCGCGATCGGCATGGTCAGCATCGCCCCGATGCCCTGGGGCGCCACCAGCACGCCGGAGTGCAGCGGGGTCTCGAGCCGGACGGTCTGGAAGTACTGCGGGAGCAGCAGGATCCCGCCGAAGAACGCACCCGCGAACAGGAACATCGTCACCAGCGCGATGGTGAAGCGGAGCTCCTTGAACAGCCGGAGGTCCAGCAGCGGATGTCGGGGGAAGAACGACCACACCACGAACGTCAGCATCAGCACCACGCCGATCGCCATCGGGATCCACACCCCGGGCGCGGTGGCGGTGCCCTTGGACGGGATGCTCGAGACGCCGTACAGGAAGACCGCGAGACCCGGGGACATCAGCGCCATGCCGAGGAAGTCGAAGGACTCGGTGGGCTCGGTGTGGTCCGGCGCCAGCGCCCAGAAGGCGTAGCCGAGCGCGATCACGCCGAGCGGCACGTTGATCAGGAAGATCCAGTGCCAGCTGAACTGGTCGATCAGCCAGCCGCCCAGGATCGGCCCGCAGATCGGGCCCAGCAGCATCGGGATGCCGAGGATGGCCATCAGGCGGCCCATCCGGTGGGGGCCCGCCGCCCGCGTCATGATCGTCATGCCGACCGGCATGAGCATGCCGCCGCCGAGGCCCTGCAGCACGCGGTAGACGATCAGGACGTTCATCGACCCGGCGGTCGAGCAGAGCGCCGAGCCGAGCGTGAACAGCGCGATCGCGGTGAGGTAGAGCCGCTTGGTGCCGAAGCGGTCGGCGGCCCAGCCGCTCAGCGGGATGACGGTCGCCAGCGCCAGGGTGTAGCCGGTGACGGTCCAGGCCACGTGGGAGTAGCTCAAGGGCTGGCCGTGCTCGGCGAACTTCACCTGGAAGGTCCGCAGCGCGACGTTGACGACGGTGATGTCGAGGATCGACATGATCGCTCCGAGCACCACGACGCCGGCGATCTTGAGGACCGCCGCGTCGATGTGGTCGGGGTGGTCGTCGAAGCCCGCGGTGGGGCGGGGTGCGGTCTGCTCGGCCATCGGGGTCTCCTGGGGCGGCGTACGGCGCAGCTCGAACGGTGCTCACGACAGTACGCGCGATCACCGACAGCGCGCATGGGACAATCGACGACCGTGACCGTGCCCAACGTCCTCGCGACCCGCTACGCCGCCGCCGACCTGGCCCGCATCTGGAGCCCGGAGCACAAGATCGTCCTGGAGCGACAGCTCTGGATAGCGGTGCTGAAGGCACAGCGCGACCTCGGCATCGAGGTGCCCGACGGTGTCGTCGAGGCCTACGAGGAGGTCGTCGACCAGGTCGACCTGGCGAGCATCGCCGCCCGCGAGCGGGTCACCCGCCACGACGTGAAGGCGCGCATCGAGGAGTTCTCGGCCCTCGCCGGCCACGAGCACATCCACAAGGGCATGACCAGCCGCGACCTCACCGAGAACGTCGAGCAGCTGCAGCTCAAGCAGTCCCTCGAGCTCGTGCGCGACCGCGCGATCGCCACCGCCGCCCGTCTCGCCCGGCTCGCCGCCGAGCACGAGACGACCGTCATGGCCGGGCGCAGCCACAACGTCGCCGCCCAGGCGACCACGCTCGGCAAGCGCTTCGCGACCATCGCCGACGAGCTGCTCATCGGCATCGAGCGCATCGACGACCTCCTCGGTCGCTACCCGCTGCGCGGCATCAAGGGCCCGATGGGCACCGCCCAGGACATGCTCGACCTGCTCGGCGGCGACGAGACCAGGCTCGCCGACCTCGAGAGCCGCGTCGCCGGCCACCTCGGCTTCGAGCGCGTCCTGACCAGCGTCGGCCAGGTCTACCCGCGCAGCCTCGACTTCGACGTGCTGTCCTCGCTGGTCCAGCTGATCGCGGCGCCGTCCAACCTGGCGACCACGATCCGGCTGATGGCCGGCAACGAGCTGGTTACCGAGGGCTTCAAGGAGGGCCAGGTCGGCTCCTCGGCGATGCCGCACAAGATGAACACCCGCTCCTGCGAGCGCGTCAACGGCCTGGCCGTCGTCACCCGCGGCTACCTCTCCATGGTCGGCGAGCTGGCCGGCGACCAGTGGAACGAGGGCGACGTCTCCTGCTCCGTCGTACGACGGGTGGCGCTGCCGGACGCCTTCTTCGCCGTCGACGGGCTCTTCCAGACCTTCCTCACCGTGCTCGACGAGTTCGGCGCGTTCCCGGCGGTCATCCAGCGCGAGCTCGACCGCTACCTGCCGTTCCTCGCGACCACGAAGGTCCTGATGGCGGCGGTCCGCAACGGCGTCGGCCGCGAGGAGGCGCACGAGGCGATCAAGGAGGCCGCCGTCGGCACCGCCCTCGCGATGCGCAAGGGGCAGGCCGACAACGACGTCTTCGCCAAGCTGGCGGCGGACGAGCGCCTCGGCCTGACCCCCGAGCAGCTCGCGACCCTGGTCGCCGAGCCGATCAGCTTCACCGGCGCGGCCGTCGCGCAGACCCAGGCGGTCTGCCGCAGGGTGGCCGCGCTGGTGGACGCCCACCCCGAGGCCGCGGCGTACCACCCCGGCGCGATCCTGTGAGATCCGCGACCGCGCGCTGGCGGTCGTCGGCCCCGGTCCGCTAGGTTCCCCGGCGGGGAGGCAGGACACAGGGGGTAATCCATGCGCCGTCGCGGTGCGATCCGGCTGCCGCGGCGACTGATCGTCGCCCTCTCGACCCTCCCGCTGCTGGCGGTGCTGGTGACGCCCGCGCCCGGTGACGGCGCGTCACCGTCCGCGCCGCGCTGTGGCTCGTCGACCACGCTCGTCGCCGACGGCGTCACCTGGACCTGCAGCTTCGACGACGAGTTCAACGGCTCGACCGTCGGCAGCGGGTGGTCGCCGCTGACCACGCTCGAGAGCTCCTGGACGACCCAGGACACCTGCTACCTCGACCGCCCGCGCAACGTCTACGTCTCCGACGGCAGCCTGCGCCTGGTCGCGCGACGCGAGAGCAAGTCGTTCGCCTGCCGTGCGGGCGCGCGGGCGACGTACTCCACGCGTCACTCGGGCGGCGGCGTGACCACCGCCGGCAAGTTCACCCAGACGTTCGGCCGCTTCGAGTTCCGGGCGAAGTTCCCGGCGACCCGGCAGGCGGGCTTCTGGGGCAACCTGTGGATCTACCCCGCCAAGCCGACGTACGGCGCGTGGCCCGCCTCCGGCGAGATCGACATCGCCGAGCACTGGTCGGGAGACGGCGACGGGGTCCATCCGACGCTGCACTACACCGGAAGCGGCAAGGCCGACACCTCCTCCAGCTGCACGGTCCACGACGTGTCGGCGTTCCACACCTACGCGCTCGACTGGATGCGGTCGTCGCTGAGCTTCTACTACGACGGCAGGCTCTGCTTCCGGCGGCCCTGGTCGACGTTCCTGGGCAGTGCCGTCAAGCCGTTCAACCGGCCGTTCTACCTCATCCTCTCCGAGGGGTACGGCGACATCTCCAAGCCCATCTCGGCCAAGTTGCCGAGCACCGGACCGATGGCCGTGAGCTGGGTCCGCGTCTACCACTGACTTCTCGATCCGTGGTCCGCCGGTTGGACGGACTTCGGCAGAAGTCGTTATCGTCCGAATCAGGGACGCTCGGGATCCTCAGAGAAAGAACCGAATCACCATGTCACGACGCAGTCGTATGTCGGTCGCGCCGCTCTTGGCCCTCGGCCTCGCCGCGGTCCTCTCCACTCTCTCGGGCAACACGCCCGGCATGACCGCCAGTGCGGCCACGCCGGCGCCGCCGGTCCCGCCTCCGCCGCCGACGGTGCAGCATTCGGCGACGTCCGTGCGGCCGACGGCCACGCCGCGCTGCGGCAGCTCGACCACGCTCCGCGAGGGCTCGAAGACCTGGACCTGCACCTTCGACGACGAGTTCAACGCCAACACGGTGGACACCTCGAAGTGGTCGGCGGAGACGACCGCGGGCAGCGGCTGGACCACGTCGGACACCTGCTACATCGCCAACGGCACCACCATCAGCGAGGGCGGCGGCTCGCTGCACCTGACGGCGCGGCAGCTCAAGACGCCGATGTCGTGCGCGGGCGCCTACAACACCGTCCACACCGGCGGCGCGGTCGTCACGGCGGGCAAGTTCTCCCAGGCCTACGGCCGCTTCGAGATCCGGGCGAAGTTCCCGGCCACGGACGACGCCGGCTTCTGGGGCAACCTCTGGCTCTACCCCCAGAACCTCACGTACGGCGCCTGGCCCAACTCCGGTGAGGTCGACATGGCCGAGCACTGGTCGGGCCACGGCGACGCGGTCGTCTCGACGCTCCACTACGGCGGCAGCACCGGTGCCGACTCCCGCTCCTGCAACGTCAACGTCGTGAGCCAGTTCCACACCTACGTCATGGAGTGGAACTCCAGCACGATCACCTTCTCGCGCGACGGCCAGACCTGCTTCACCCGCGACTGGACCAGCGTGACCGGCTCCTCGAAGCCGTTCGACAAGCCGTTCTTCATCATGCTCTCCGAGGGGTACGGCGACTACGTCCTCCCGTTCGCCTCGTCCCTGCCGGCCACGGGGCCGGTCGACGTGGACTATGTCCGCGTCTACAAGTGAGGCGCCCTCCCGGCGAATAGCATGACCGTCCGGCGGGACCGTCCCGCCGGACGTCTGGAGGGTCGCCTTGTCACGTCGGCTGGTGCTGCCCGCGCTCCTGCTGGCGGTGCTCGCGCCGGTGGCCCTGGTGGCCTGCTCGAGCACCTCGACGCCGTCGGCGCTGTGCGGTGGCGCGCACACCGTGAAGATCGGCTCACGGACGTGGACCTGCACCTTCGACGACGAGTTCGGCGGCACCTCGCTCGACACCGGCAAGTGGTCGGTGCAGACGACGCCCGCCAGCGGCTGGACCACCGCGGACACCTGCTACCTCAACGACCCCGGCAACATCGTCGAGAGCGGCGGTGCGCTGCATCTCGTGGCGCGTCGGGTGGCGGCACCGATGTCCTGCGGGGGCAGGTACTCCACCGTGCGCACGGGGGGTGCGGTCATCACGCGCGGCCACTTCTCCCAGGCCCGCGGCCTGTTCGTGTTCCGCGCGCGCTACCCCGCCACGCGGCTCGCGGGCTTCTGGGGCAACCTGTGGCTCTACCCCGAGAGGCTGACCTACGGGAGGTGGCCCGGCTCGGGAGAGGTCGACGTCGCCGAGCACTGGTCGGGCCACGGCGACACCGTCTCGCCGTCGCTGCACTACCCGGACAGCTCAGGGGCGGACACCCGCTCGTGCACCGTCGCGAACGTCGCGACCTTCCACACCTACGCCGTGGAGTGGGGGCGCAGCTCGATGAGCTTCTACTACGACGGACACCTGTGCTTCCAGCGTGACTGGACCACGGTCAGCGGCTCGACGAAGCCGTTCGACAAGCCCTTCTTCGTGATGCTGTCCGAGGGCTTCGGCGACTTCGACCTGCCGATCTCTCCGCTGCTGCCGCAGGCGGGATCGGTCGACGTCGACTACGTCCGCGTCTACGAGTAGCGGCTCAGCGTGGAGCGTCTCAGGCCGGCTTGACGTCGAGGACGACGTCGAACTCCAGCAGGTCCGCTCCGGTCGCCACCGGCCGCCTCGGCGCCTCGCCGGGAGCGGAGGCGTGGGCCGCCTTGGCGTCGCCGTCACGCCAGGCTGCGAAGGACTCCTCGTCCTGCCACTGCGTCACGACGAAGTAGCGGTCGTCGCCGGCCGTCGGCCGGAGCAGCTGGAAGCCGAGGAACCCGGGCGACCTCTCGACGGTGCCGGCACGGGCCGCGAACCGCTTCTCGAGCTCGGTCCCCGCACCCTCGGGGACGTGGATGGCGTTGATCTTCACGACGGGCATGCCCTCGAGCCTACGCAGCGCCTCGTCGACCGGCAGCACGCCGGCGTCCTCGGCGCCGGTCAGGCGCGGGGCTCTCCGCCCCAGTTGGCGAGCTTGGTCGCCAGGGTGTGGAGGTCGACGCGTCCGGAGTCGCCCTCGGCGTGCGGCGCGAAGAACCACACGTGGAAGTGGCCGCGGTGGGCGCCGTACCTGCTGACGTCGACGTACGCTGCCTCCGGCAGGTTCTCGAGGATCCGCACCAGCCGGTTGGAGATGCGCCCGAACTCCGAGGCCTGGTCGTCGTCGAGCTGGCCGACCCGGGTGTGCTCGCGCGTCTGCAGCAGCAGCGCGGCGGCGAGCTCGGTGGGGCCGTCGGTGTAGGAGAGGATCCAGTCCTCGTCCTGCCAGACGATCCGCTCGGGCACCACGTTCGCGCACTCGGGGCACTCACCTGCACTCGCCCGGCGCCCTGCCCCCACGATGCGCGCCCAGACCTCTTCAGCAGTCTCTGACATGGCAACACTGTGCCAGCCGTCGTACGGCGGGAAACATCGACCCCCGCAATCACTAGGCTGAGGCGCGTGACGCTCGCGAACATCCCGCCCGCCCCCGAGCTCCCCGGGGCTCGCCACCTGCACTCCGGCAAGGTGCGCGACCTCTACGAGATCACCGAGGGCGCGCACGTCGGCAAGCTGCTGATGGTCGCCAGCGACCGGCTCTCGATCTTCGACTTCGTGCTCGCGACGACCATCCCGGACAAGGGCGAGATCCTCACCCGGATGTCGCTGTGGTGGTTCGAGCAGCTGAAGGACGTGGTGCCCAACCATGTCGTCTCGATCGACGTGCCCGACGCCGTCCGGGGCCGCGCGGTGATCTGCGAGAACCTCGACATGTTCCCGGTCGAGTGCGTCGCCCGCGGCTACCTCACGGGCTCCGGCCTGGTCGACTACGACGCCACCGGCGAGGTCTGCGGGATCGCGCTGCCGTCCGGCCTGGTCGACGGCAGCCGCCTGCCCCACCCGATCTTCACGCCCGCCACGAAGGCCGACCTCGGCGACCACGACGAGAACGTCTCCTACGACGCCGTCGCCGCCACCGTCGGCGATGACACCGCAGCCGCGCTGCGCGACCTGACGCTGCGGGTCTACGGCACGGCCGAGGGGATCGCCCGTGAGCAGGGCATCATCCTGGCCGACACGAAGTTCGAGTTCGGCCGCGCCCAGGTGGTCGCTGACGAAGTCGCCGGGGAGCGAAGCGACCGACGGCCGCCTGTCGAGACGCCCATCGTCCTCGCCGACGAGGTGCTCACGCCCGACTCCAGCCGCTACTGGCCGGCCGACGACTACCGGCCGGGGCGCGCGCAGCCGTCGTACGACAAGCAGATCGTGCGCAACTGGGCGCTGTCGGAGGAGTCCGGTTGGGACAGGAGGTCGGGGGAGGCCCCGCCGCCCCTGCCGGCCGAGGTCGTCGAGCGCACCCGCAGCCGCTACATCGAGGCCTACGAGCGCCTCACCGGCGAGAGGTTCTGACGGAGCGGAGGAGCGGGGCCCCCAATCTTCCCGCCCCTCCGCCGATCGGGGTCAGCCCTGCTCGGCGAGCTCCTTGAGCTTCGCGAGCGTGGTGCTGAGGGCGTCCTGCAGCTCGTCGGCGTGGCTCTTGCCGCCGCCGAGCAGCGCGGCCGCGAAGACCTTGCCGACCGCGGTCGGCCGGCCCGGGATCGGACGACGCTGGACGAGGTGGGTGCCGTCGCCCTCCGGGGACAGCTCGAAGACCCAGTGCGCGCCGCTGGTCGTCGTACGCCACTCGAGGCGGCGGTGGGGTTGGAAGTCGACGACGACGTTGCGGGTCGTCCACGGGACCAGCTTGCGGCGGTTCCAGCCGATGTACTGCTGGCCGGCCCGGAAGCCGCCGTGCTTGAGCGGGGTCATCGCGATCAGCTCGGGCGACGCGGCGCTCAGGGCCTTGGTGTCGGTGACGACCTGCCACACCCGCTCGACGGGTGCATCGATGAGGATCTCGGCGCGCAGCTCGCGGGTGGGATCGCTCATGCGGACTCCTCCTGGTGGTGGGCGGACACGGGGCACTTGGATCGGACGCCGTCGGCGACGGTGAAGGTGTAGCCGTCCTCCGGCGCGCCGGCCCTGAGGTAGCGGGGGTCGGCTGCCACGTCGTGCTGGTAGCCGATGGTGTGGATGTCTGGCTGGGCGCCGAAGCGGCTGAAGCTGCCGACCCAGGTCCGGCTCAGGTTCGTGCGGAGCTTGGGCTCGCCGGTGAGGTAGGCCTGGATGCCGGCGCGCAGCGTGCGGTGGGCCATCGCGCTGCGCGGCTCGGCGCCCACGCACTCGCGGGTCTTGTCGGTGAGGCCGGCGCCGAGGTACGCCGCGGCGAGCCGCTGTGAGCGACGTGGGAACCACACGCGGAAGCCATCGACCTGGCCGCGCCAGAGCTGGTGGGCCTCGTTGGTCGGGCGACCGAACTTCGCCTCGAAGGCGTCTACCCAGGGCTCGACCTCGTCGGGGTCGTCCCAGATGCCGGTGAGGCCCATGCCCTCGCCGATGCCGCGCCAGAAGCTGTAGCGCGCGAGCCGCTCGTTGCGGGTGAAGTAGGTGCGGTGGCCGAACGAGCCGACCCAGCGGTCGGGCTCGGTCATCAGCAGGCCGAGGACGTGCAGCTGCGTGTCGTTGGTGACGCCACGGACGTCGTGGTGGATCTGCTGGACCCGGTCGAGCACCTCGCGCACCTGCCGCGAGCGGTGGCCGTAGCGCATGAACATCCCGAAGAACGTCAGCGTGTCTCGGTCGCGGTGCTCGGGGTGGAGCAGCTGCTCGCCGGTGCCGCCGCGGTAGCCGACAGCCGCCTCGCCGGGATGGATCAGGCCGCGCGCGGTGCCGGAGGCGTACGCCGCGTGGGCGAACATCGGCGGCGTGCGCACCTCGAGGGAGAGGTGGGTGATCTCGGCGTCGTGCTCGAGGGGGTCGAGGTCCTCGATCATCCCGCGCACCTCGGCCATCGTGACCGCGCGGTCCTCCCAGAGCTCCTGGCGAGGCAGTCGGTACGGCGGGTTCGGACTCTCGGGCATCGGTGTCCCTTCGGGGGTTGCGACCGTCGATTTCTGATCTAGAGTGTGACTCTAACTCTGAATGGCCGGCGTTGACCACCCGGCCGAACTGTGAACTAGGACAAGGCCCATGACCGTTCCCACGCTGAATCTCGACGACCTCGACGCAGTGCGCGACGACCTCGACGACGACATCCGCGCGCTCGGAGGAGGCATCGCCGCCTGGGCCGCGCTCGACCTCGCGGGCCGGGCCGACCTCCTCCGCCGCGTCCACGAGACCGTCTCGGCGAACGCGGGGATCTGGGCCGAGGCCGCGATCGCCGCCAAGGGGACGCCCGCCGGCCCCTGGGAGGGCGAGGAGTGGCTGACCGGCCCGTACGTCGCCGCCGCCAACGCGCTCGCTCTCGCGGAGAGCCTCGACCGCCTGGCCGCGGGCCGCTCGTCGGCGGGTGCGCTGCCGGCGCGCGAGGTGACCGGTGGTCGCGTCGCCCTCGAGGTGCTGCCCGCGAACGTCCAGCAGGCGCTGCTGTTCAGCGGCTTCAAGGGCGAGATCTGGATGCCCCCGGGCGTCGACCTCGCGACGATCACCGCCGAGGCGGGGCTGGGCGCTCGTCGTACGGGCGAGAACGGCGGGGTGGGCCTGGTGCTGGGAGCCGGGAACATCTCCTCGATCGGCCCGCTCGACGTGCTCTACGAGCTCGTCGCGCACAACCGGGCGGCGGTCCTCAAGCTCAACCCGACCTTCGCCGGCCTCAAGCCGGCGCTCGACCTGGCGCTGGCGCCGCTGGTCGACGCCGACCTGTTGCGGGTCGTCAACGGGGGCGCGGCCGTCGGCGGCTACCTGGCCGATCATGCCGACGTCGTCCACGTCCACATCACCGGGTCGGGCATGACCCACGACGCCATCGTGTGGGGTGTCGGCGAGGAGGCGGCCGCGCGCCGGGCCTCCGGCAGCCCGCGGCTGGCCAAGCCGATCACCAGCGAGCTCGGCGGCGTCTCGCCGATCATCGTGGTGCCGGGCCGGTGGTCGCGAGCCGACCTGCGCTACCAGGCCGAGCAGGTCGTGACCCAGCGGCTGCAGAACTCCGGGCACAACTGCATCTCCGGCCAGCTGCTGATCCTCAGCAGCGACTGGGAGCAGCGCGACGACTTCCTGTGGGCTGTCCGCGACGTCATCAACGACCTGCCCGAGCGCGAGCCGTGGTACCCGGGCACCGATCGCAAGATGGCCGCCGCGCGCTCGTCGTACTCCCGGCTCGAGGACATCCGTGGCCGTCTGCTGATCGGCGTCGACGCGGACAAGGACGAGCCGCTGTTCGAGACCGAGTACTTCTCGCCGGTGCTCGGGCACACCCGCCTGCCCGGTCTCGGCGCCGACTTCTTCCGCAACGCGGTCGCGTTCGCGAACGACCGGCTCGATGGCACCCTCGGCGCGAGCATCGTGGTGGAGCCGGGCGACCGCCGGCGGATGGGCGACACGTTCGAGTCGATCCTGGCCGACCTGCGCTACGGCACGATCGGGATCAACGTGTGGAGCGCCTTCGGCTTCCTGGTCGCGGGCCTGCCGTGGGGCGCGTTCCCCGGGCACACGGTCGACGCGGTCGGCAGCGGCATCGGCACGGTCCACAACGCGCACCTCGTCAGCGGGCCCGAGCGGTCGGTCGTCACCGGCCCGTTCCGTCCCTTCCCGCGGTCCTGCCTGGCCGGCGAGCTGGCGATGTCGCCGAAGCCGGGCTGGTTCGTGACCGCCCGCAACTCCGACAACACCGCGCGGGCGCTGACCGAGTACGGCGCGAAGCCCGGGTGGGCGCGGATGCCGAAGCTGTTCGCCCAGGCGCTGCGAGGCTAGATCGGGGATAGGGTCCGGCGCGTGACCGAGCTCGACACCAGCCACGCCGCCCGCGGTGCGCGGCGACGGGAGCGCACGCGGACGCTGGTGCTCGACGCCGTCGAGCGCATGCTCGCGGACCGGTCGCCGGACTCGATCCGGATCGAGGACGTCGCCGCCGAGGCGGGGGTCTCGCCCGCGTCGGTCTACGTGCACTTCGGGACCAAGGACGGCCTGGTCGCCGCGACCGTGGAGCGCCTGGCCGAGTACGTGCGCGACGCGCTGCGGACGGCGTACGCCGCCGGATCGACGCCGTTCGGGCAGTTCCAGCAGGCGGGTGTGGCCTACATCCGGCTGCTGCTCGACCACCCGGCCCTCACGCGCTACCTGGCCGGCGGCGGCATCTCCGGTCTCGAGTCCTCGGCCGAGCAGACCCTGTCGGAGCGGATCGCCCCGCTGCGCGAGGAGTTCGAGCAGCGCATCCGGGCGGCCATCGACGCGGGCGAGATGATCCCGACCGACGCCCGGCGGCTGTCCTACTTCCTGCTCGGCGCCTGGGGTGGCGTCGCGTCGCTGGCGCTGCGCGACGACGCTGTCGCCCTCGACGCGGCGGAGGTCGAGCGCGCCGTGCTGGAGGCGAGCTCCGCGCTCGTCGTGGGGCTGACAGCACCCTGAGACGCCGCGGCTCCCTGTTTACCGCTACACCGTGAAGCGGTTACGGTGTTACCGGTGCGTGGTGCACCAGTAACACGTGCAGGAGGTCGATCCCATGTCCGAGCCCCACCAGCCGTACGCCGGCGGGTCCGTGGAGGACCGCGAGGTCGTGCCGATGCGCGACCACGGCTTCTTCGCCCCCGACTCCGTCGCGCGCCGGGTCTGGTCCTACCCGACCTCGATGCTGCTCGGCTTCTCCCGGGCGGTGACGATCGAGCACCTCGACCCGGACCTCGCCGCGGCCGTCATCCAGTCCGGCCAGGTCAAGCAGCGCACCCCGCTGCGGTTCGACCGGACGATGCAGTACTTCGCCACGATCCTCTTCGGCGACGCCGAGTCGGTGCTCAAGTCCTCCGACATCCTGATGAGGATCCACAGCCGTGCGACCGGCACCGACCCGGTGACTGGCCGTGGCTTCGCGGCGAACGACCCCGAGTCGCAGAAGTGGATCCACCTCACGGCCTGGCACTCGATCCTCATCACCTACGAGATGTTCGGCCCCGGCCGGCTCAGCGAGGCCGACGAGCTCGAGTACTGGCGCGAGTGCGCCGTGGCCGCCCGGTTCCAGACCATCGACGTCGAGAGCCTGCCGCGCACGCGCGCCGAGGTGGCGGCGTACTTCGACGACTTCCGGCCCAAGATGGTCGCCTCGGCGGGCATGCTGGACATGTTCGACTTCCTGGTGAACATGCAGCTCTCCTCGCTGCCGCCGGAGATCCCCGAGCCGATCCGCAAGTCGCTCAATGCGCTCACCTCGCGCGCCGTCGTCGCGACGATGCCGAAGTGGATGCGCGAGATGGGCCACGTGCCGCAGAGCGCGGCCGTCGACGCCGTCACGATCATGGCGCTCAAGCCCGTGCTGCTGGCGATCTCGAAGGCGCCGCGGGTCATGCTGCCGCTGCTGCGGACGCTGACGCCCCGCACCTACCCGATCCTGGCCCCCTTCTTCCTCGGCATGAAGCCGCTGGAGGAGCACGTCTTCACCGAGGACGAGGCCCGCCAGCGGTTCGCGTACCCGAACAGGCCTCGCGACATCTACCTTGAGCAGCAGCGGGCGCGCGCCGAGGGGCACGGGCCCACGCCGTACGAGCACGACCACCGCGACGACCTCCTCGCCTTCGCGACCGCGGGCGAGAGCGGCGGCACCATCGACCAGCACGGAGGACACTGATGACCGTCGACAGCATCGCGACGCCGACCGAGACCGAGCTGGACCGGGCGATCGAGGCACTCGCCGGCGGCATCGGCGGCTGGGCGACCACCGGCCTGCGTGCGCGCGCCGCCCTGCTCCGCGAGACCCAGCGGACCGTCGCCGCCGAGGCGGGCGTCTGGACCGGGTCCGCCACCTCCGCCAAGCGGGTGCCGTCGGGTCGCTACGAGGGTGAGGAGTGGATGTCCGGGCCGGGGGCGACGGCCCCGATGCTCGCCGAGTACGCCGCCACGCTGGAGAAGCTCGCCGACGGCGGCTCGGCCCTCGACGGAGTGCGGCTGAGCAGCCGGCCCGGCGGCCGTGTCGGCGTACGTGTGCTACCGGGCGACGCCAAGGACCACCTGCTCTTCAGCGGCTTCACCGCCGACGTGTGGCTCAAGCCGGGCGTCACCGAGGAGCAGGCGCGCCGCGATGCCGGTCTCGGCGCGAAGAGCCGTGGCGAGGCGGGGGGCGTGGGCCTGGTGCTGGGCGCCGGCAACATCTCCGCGATCGCCCCGCTGGACGTCGTCTACGAGCTGGTGGCGTACAACCGCGCCAGCATCCTCAAGCTCAACCCGACGTTCGCGCACCTGCTGCCGTCGTACGAGCGGGCGCTGGCGCCGCTGATCAAGCGCGACCTCGTCCGCGTCGTCAACGGCGGTCCCGAGGTCGGCGGCTACCTGACCGGCCACGCCGGCATCTCCCACGTGCACATCACCGGGTCCGCGCGCACGCACGACGCGATCGTGTGGGGCGTGGGCGAGGAGGCCGCGGCCAACCGCGCCGCCGGCACCCTCAAGCTGCACAAGGAGATCACCTCCGAGCTCGGCGGCGTCTCGCCGATCATCGTCGTGCCGGGCCGCTGGTCGAAGGCCGAGCTGCGCTTCCAGGCCGAGCACGTCGTGACCCAGCGACTCCACAACGCCGGCCACAACTGCATCGGCGGCCAGGCCCTGATCCTCGGCCGCGACTGGGTGCAGAAGGACGACTTCCTCGCCGCGATCCGGGAGGTCCTGCAGGAGATCCCGGCCCGGCCGCCGTGGTACCCCAACGGCCAGGCGAGCATCGACCGGGCGGCCGCGACGTACGGCGCAGCGGCCGAGCAGGTCGGCAGCTGCCTGCTGGTCACGATGGCGGACGACGCCCCGAGCGAGCTGTACGACGGCGAGTACTTCGCCGGCGTGCTCGGCGTCACCGAGCTGCCCGGCAAGGGGGCGGACTTCTTCGCGAACGCCGTCGCGTTCGCCAACGACCGTCTCGACGGCACCCTCGGCGCCTCGGTCATCGTCAGGCCGAGCGACATCCGCAGGATGGGCGCCCGATTCGACCAGATCGTCGCCGACATGCGGTACGGCGCCGTCGGCATCAACGTCTGGAGCGCGATCGCCTTCCTGCTGGGCGGCTCGGGCTGGGGCGCCTACCCCGGCCACACCCTCGAGGAGGTCGGGTCGGGCATCGGCACGGTGCACAACACCCACCTGCTCAGCGACGTGGAGAAGACCGTCGTGCGCGGTCCGTTCCGCCCGTTCCCGATGTCGGTCCTCAAGGGCGAGCCTTCGATGGCGCCGCGGCCGCCGTGGTTCGTGACGGCCCGCACCGCGCAGAAGACCGGCAAGGCGCTGGCGCGCCTAGGCGGCAGGCGCAGCTGGCTCAACACCCTGCGGGTGCTGCCGCCGGCCATCCGGGGCTGAGCGGTCGCCAGGTGAGCGAGGGCCGCGACGGACGCCACGCGCGGTGGGACGACCATCGCGAGCAGCGCCGTCGTCACATCCTCGACGCGGCGATCGAGGTGGTCGAGACCGCGCCGGTCGGTGCCGAGCTCACGCTGGCCGACGTCGCCGACCGGGCCGGCCTGGTCCGCACGGTCGTCCAGCGCCACTTCGGCGGCACGACGGGGCTGGTGCGGGCCGTCCAGGCCGACGTCCTGCGGCAGGCCTTCGCGCGCATCAGCGGCCCGCTGGACGACGTGCGAACGCTCGGCGAGCTGGTCGAGCGCCTGGTCGGCCAGACCGTCGTGTGGGTGCGCGACCACCCCGCGCTGCACAACCTGGTCGAGCGCGACGCGGGTGACGGCGAGCCCAGCGAGCTGGCCACCATCATCGGCGAGTACGCCGACTTCCTGGCGAACCTGACCCAGCTCATCGCCACCGGCTTCGGGGTGGTGCTCGACGAGCGCCGGCTCGAGGAGATCCGCCTGCTCTGCATCGGCATCATCGCGCACGTCCGCGCAGCCGTCGCCCACTGGGCGCGGCAGGACGGGCGCATGATCTCGGCCGACGAGCTCACCGACCTGCTGGCCGGCTGGACCCTCGTGCAGGTGGTCGCCCACTCCGCGTCGTACGGCGTCGAGATGGAGGCATCGACTTCGCTGGACGGCCTCCTCGCCACCATCGGGTGACCGCTACGTTGTGCACCATGTACAACCTGTCGGTCTTCCTCGAGGACAGCGCCCGCCGTTACCCCGACCGTGACGCGCTGGTCCTGGGCGACCGGCGGCTCACCTACGCACAGGTGGACGCCGCCGCCAACCAGGTCGCGAACCTGCTGGTCTCCCGCGGCATCGAGCCGGGGGACAAGGTCGGCCTGACCTGCCCGAACCTGCCGTACTTCCCGATCGTCTACTACGGCGCGCTCAAGGCCGGCGCGGTCATCGTGCCGATGAACGTGCTCAACAAGGGCCGTGAGGTCGCCTACTACCTCGACGACTCCGGCGCCAAGGCGTACTTCTGCTTCGAGGGCACCCCGGAGATGCCGATGGGCCAGGAGGGCTGGCAGGGCTTCTCCCAGGTCGACGGGTGCGAGCACTTCTTCCTCATCACCGCCGACCCGGCCGCCGCGTCCTCGGTCGAGGGTGCGGCGACGTTCGGTCAGGCGCTCGCCGGCCGGTCGCCGGTGTTCGAGTCGGTCAGCACCGACGAGACCGACACCGCCGTGATCCTCTACACCAGCGGCACGACCGGTCAGCCGAAGGGCGCCGAGCTCAGCCACTCGAACCTGGTCATCAACGCGCTCACCTGCAACCGGCTCTTCGGATCGGCGCCGGCCCAGGACTCGCACGTCGTGGCGCTGCCGCTGTTCCACACCTTCGGCGCGACGGTCCAGATGAACGCCGGCTTCTCGATGGCCTCGACGCTCCACCTCGTGCCGCGCTTCGACGCCGAGCAGGTCGTCGCGCTCATGCAGCGCGAGACGATCACCTTCTTCGCCGGCGTACCGACGATGTGGTGGGGCATCCTGCGCGCGCTCGACGGCGACGTCGACGTCGAGCGCATCGCCGCGAACCTGCGCCGCGGCGTCTCCGGCGGCGCCAGCCTGCCGGTCGAGATCATCAAGCAGACCCAGGAGAAGCTGGGTGTGCAGATCCTCGAGGGCTACGGCCTGTCCGAGACCTCGCCGGTCGCTACGTTCTCCGACCCCGACCGCGACCCGCGGCCCGGCTCGATCGGCGTCCCGATCTGGGGCGTGGAGGTCCGGCTCGTCGACTCCGAGTGGAACACCGTGGAGGGCGCCGACGAGGTCGGCGAGCTCGCCGTCCGCGGCCACCTGGTGATGAAGGGCTACCTCAACCGCCCCGAGGCCACCGCCGAGGTCATGAACAACGGCTGGTTCCGCACCGGCGACCTCGCGCGCCGCGACGCCGACGGCTTCTACTACATCGTCGACCGCTCCAAGGACATGATCATCCGCGGCGGCTACAACGTGTACCCGCGGGAGGTCGAGGAGGTCCTGATGAGCCACCCCGCCGTCTCGCTGGCCGCCGTCATCGGCATCCCGCACGACAGCCACGGCGAGGAGGTCAAGGCGTTCGTGATCCTCGAGGACGGCAAGACCATCACCGCCGACGAGCTGGTCGCGTGGGGCAAGGAGCAGATGGCGGCGTACAAGTACCCCCGCGTCGTCGAGGTCGTCGACGGCCTCCCGATGACCGCGACGGGCAAGATCCTCAAGCGCGAGCTGAGCTGAGGCGGCCCGGCGGACGGTGTGACCGGGGTGACCGGTCGGACCGGTCATCTGATCATCTGCAGCACGGCCAGCCCGCGCTCGGCGGCGTACGCGTGGAGCGCACGGAGGTCGGCGAGATCCCTTCGGCGCGCAGCTCCTCGTCGTGTCGCTGGTCGACTCAGGCGAACGGGTTGGGCGCGGCGCCGGGCAGCTTCGCGATCAGCTCGCGCGCCTGGGCGGCGACCTTGTGCTCGACGAGCACCTCGTACTTCGTCGCGACGACCTGGGTGACCGAGGAGAAGTCGCGGCGGCCGCGGGTCAGCGCGTAGCCGATCAGCGACCAGACCACACCGAACGCGAGGCCGAACAGCATCGGCACGAGGATGATCGCGGCGCTGTTGCCGGTGCCGAAGAAGGAGAAGAGCAGCCCGATCAGCAGGCCGAACCACAGCCCGGACATCGCGCCCGCGGCGGCCACACGACCGGTGGTGAGGCGGCCGGTGATCCGCTCCATCTGCTTCAGGTCGGTGCCGACGATCATGCAGTTCTGCACCGGGAAGCCCTCGTCGGAGAGGAAGTCCACGGTGCGCTGGGCGGCCGTGTAGTCGTCGTACGTCGCCAGCGACTGGGGGAACTGAAGCTTGAACTGGGCGGCGGCCAGCGCGGCGGCCGGTCCGTGCGGAGTGCTCATGCGCCCAGTCTGCCGCGTCCGCGCGGAAAGCGCAGGTACGGCGGACCGCCCCGCTCAGCGCTCGGCGATGGCCTTCAGCCGTGTCAGCGAGCTCAGCATGCCGGACTCCAGCTCGTCGGCGTGCTCCTCGAAGCCGCCGAGCAGCACCTCGCCGAACAGCCGCACGAAGCGCGACGCCTGCTTGGCCACCGGGCGCCGCTGCACCAGGCGGGTGCCGTCGCCCTCCGGCGAGAGCTCGTATATCCAGCGGGCGCCGCTGGTGGTGGTGTCCCAGACGAGCCGCCGCTCGGGCACGCACTCGCGGACAACGTTGCGCGTGGTCCACACGACGGCCTTGCGGCGGTTCCAGCCGACGTACTGCTGGCCGACGCGGAAGCCGCCCCGGCGCAGGGGCGTCATGGCCAGCAGCTCCGGGCTCGCCTCGGCGAGCGCCTTGGTGTCGGTGACGACCGACCACACCCGCGCGGGGGACGCCGCGATGTGGATCTCGGCCCTGAGCTCGTCGCTGCTTCCCATGGTCGGCAACATACCGGCGCGGACGGATTCGTTGCCCGGCCCCGTGCTCACTAGACTGCGGCACGTGGCCCGAGTCGTCGTAGCCGTCATGCCGAAGCCCGAGATCCTCGACCCGCAGGGGAAGGCCGTCCACGGCGCCCTGCCGCGGCTGGGGTTCACCGGCGTCACCGATGTCCGCCAGGGGAAGCGCTTCGAGCTCGAGGTCGAGGGCGAGGTCACCGACGCGGTGCTCGCCGACGTCGACAAGATGGCCGAGACGCTGCTCTCCAACCCGGTGATCGAGAACTACACCGTGAGCGTCGAGCAGTGAGGATCGGGGTCGTCACCTTCCCCGGCACCCTGGACGACGTCGACGCGCAGCGCGCCGTACGCATCGGCGGCAACGAGGCGGTCGCGCTCTGGCACGGCGACCACGACCTCGAGGGCGTCGACGCCGTGGTCCTGCCCGGCGGATTCTCGTACGGCGACTACCTGCGCTGCGGCGCGATCAGCCGGTTCGCGCCGGTGATGACCGAGGTCGTCGCGGCCGCGGGCAGGGGCATGCCGGTCCTCGGCATCTGCAACGGCTTCCAGATCCTCTGCGAGTCACGCCTCCTGCCCGGGGCCCTGATCCGCAACGACCATCGCAAGTTCGTCTGCCGCGACCAGCTGCTCCGCGTCGAGAACGCCGAGACCGCGTGGACCTCCGCCTACACCGAGGGTCAGGAGATCCGGATCGCGCTCAAGAACGGCGAGGGCGGCTTCGTGGCCGACGCCGAGACGCTGGCCCGCATCGAGGGGGAGGGTCGCGTGGTCGTGCGCTACCTCGAGGTCAACCCGAACGGCTCGCTCAACGACATCGCCGGCATCACCAACGACCGCGGCAACGTGGTCGGCCTGATGCCCCACCCCGAGCACGCCGTCGAGAAGCTCACCGGCTCCGGCACCGACGGCCTCGGCTTCTTCACCTCGCTGGTGGAGCGGGCGTTCGCCTGACCCGCGAGGCGTCACCTCTCCACGCCCGAGGCGTCACCTTTCGAGGCCCGAGGCGTCACAAATCGCCGAGGCCGCACACCTGTGAGGGTGCGCGGCCTCGATGATTCCTGACTCTCCCACCGTCGAGAACTGACGCCTCGGCGGTGGATACGTGACGCCTCAGCCGTGGAGAGCTGACGTCTCGGGCGTGGAAAGGTGACACCTCGCGGGGGTAACCAGGGTGAGGGCGGCGAGGAGGGCCATCGCCCCGATCACCGCCGCCGTACCGAAGCCGTAGCGGGCACCGGCCAGGAAGTCGGTCGGTACGGCGTGGGAGGCGAACGACGAGGCCACCACGGCCAGGCCGATCGAGCCGCCGAGCTGCTGCATCGTCTGCAGCAGGCCCGACGCCGATCCCGCGTGCTCGGGCTCCACACCGGTCAGGACCAGCGAGGTGATCGGCATGAACGTCATGCCGGCCGAGAGGCCGAGGACGAGCACCGAGGGGAAGGCGCCGTCCCAGTAGCCCGCGCCGTCGGGCAGGAACGCCAGCCGGACGAACGCCGCGGTGATGCCGATCGTGCCGGCGACGATCCACGGGACCTGACCGAAGCGGGCGACGAGCCGCGGCATGACCCGCGACAGGGCGAAGACCGACATCGGCAGCGGCAGGAACGCCAGCCCGGTGGTGAGCGGCCCGAACCTCAGGTCGTCCTCGAGGAACTGCGTCATCACGAAGAACATCGAGAGCATCGCGCCGTACATCCCGGCCATGGTGACCAGGGCCGCCACCCGGCGGCGGTCCTTGAGCAGGCCCGGGCGCAGCAGCGGGTGGGAGACCCGCAGCTCGGTCGCGGCCAGTACGGCGAAGAGGGCGACGCCGATCGCGAGACCGCCGATCGTGCGGGCCGACTCCCAGCCGTGCTGCGGGACGCCGATGAGCGCCCAGACGAGGGACACCGCGGCGCCGGTCGAGGAGACCGCGCCCACGAAGTCGAAGCGTCCGTGGCGACGCTCGGTCTCGCCGACATACCGGCCGACGAGGGCGAGCACCGCGATGCCGATCGGCACGTTGATGAAGAGGGTCCAGCGCCACGACACGGCGTCGGTGAGAGCGCCGCCGAGGATGAGGCCGAGCGCGCCGCCGCCGGAGGAGACGGCGGTGAACGCGGCCAGTGCGCGGTTGCGGGCGGCCGGGGTGGGCGCGCTCGTGGTGATCAGGGCCAGGACCGACGGTGCCGCGAGGGCCGCGCCGACGCCCTGCAGCGCGCGGGCCGCGACGAGGATGCCGGCGGTCGGTGCGACACCTCCGGCCGCGGAGGCCAGGGTGAAGGTGGCCAGGCCGATCCGGAACAGCCGCCGCCGGCCGAGCACGTCGCCGAGGCGACCGCCGAGCAGGAGCAGCCCGCCGAAGGCGAGCGTGTAGCCGTTGAGGATCCAGCTGAGTCCCGAGTCGCTGAAGTGGAGGTCGGTCGCGATGTGCGGGATCGCCACGTTCACGACCGTCCCGTCCAGGACCAGCATCAGCTGGGCGAGCAGGACGAGGTAGGTGCCGATGCCGAGACCGCGGGAGCCGGTCTCGGCCTGGGGAGCGGGGCTGCCCGCGGGTGCAGCGGTGGCTGCGGGCCCGGGCGGGCTGGTGAGGGTGGAAGACATGCGGGTCGCCGTCTCTTTTCTGGCCGGGTCGGCCGTCGTACTCTTGGTGGAGAGTCACTCCGTTTAGCGGATGTGCAGAAGTGGAGATATTCTCCGGTTCGGCTACAACGATACGGAGAGTCTCTCCGTTTGGCAAGCGGGATCTCCCGTGCGCCGAGTCACGAGGAGGTACGGCGATGCGCGCGGACGCCCAGCGCAACTACGACCGCATCGTCGAGACCGCTCGCGAGGTCTTCCGCGAGAAGGGCTACGACGCCCCGCTCGACGAGATCGCGAAGAAGGCCGACGTCGGACCCGGCACCCTCTACCGCCACTTCCCGAGCCGCGACGACCTGATCGACGCCGTCATGAAGGCGTGGGTCGACAGCGTCACCAAGGCGACCGACAAGGCCCTCGCGCGCGAGGGCGGCCCGCGTGAGCTGCTGCTCGGCTGGTTCGAGACCTACGTCGGCCTCATCTCGGCCCACAAGGGCGGGCCGGCCAAGCTCACCGGTGCGATCGGCGACAAGGACTCACCGATCCGCAGCAAGTGCCAGGTCCTGGTGAGCTCCAACCGCCGCGTGCTCGACCGGCTGCAGGCCGACGGCGTGCTGCGGCCGGACGTCGACGAGGTCCAGCTGTCCCGCCTGGTCGGGGGAGTGGCGACGGTGGCGGATCAGTCCGACCTGCCCACCGCCGCCGTACGCCCGCTGCTCGAGGTGCTCGCCGACGGCGTCCTCGTCCGTTCCTGACCGCCCGCCGGCTCAGATGGTCCCGCGGCGGAGCTTCTGCCAGGTGGCCGAGCCGGCGATGCCGGTCGCGGCCTGGTGCATCTTCTTCTGGTAGGTCACCGTCACGGCCCGCGTCGCGGAGTTGTAGATGCCGGTCACGGGGAGCTTGCGCAGCGGGAAGACCGCGTTGTACGCCCGCTGCAGCCGGTAGACCGCGAGCCCGGTCGACCCGGTCTTGAGCACCTGGGTCTTGCCTGCGGACAGGAACGCGGCCCACGTCCGCGGCCCGATCACGCCGTTGTCGGCGGTCGTGAAGCCGTGGGCGGCCTTCCACTTGTGCATCCCGGCGACGGTCGCCTGGGTGTAGCGGCCGTCGACCGGCCCGGAGTAGTCGCCACGGGCGTGGAGCATGCACTGCACGGCCTTGACCAGCGCCGGGTGCTGCTTGGTCGCGGTCTGCGGCGTCAGGTCCGGGTACGTCGTGAAGTCCAGGCTGATCCCGCCGCACGGGCGCTGGGGCGTGGCGTAGTTGCCGCGGCCGAGGTCGAGGAAGTCCTTGTCGACGTCGATGGTCACGCCGCCGTACGTCTCGTTGTGGCCGCCCTCGTACTGCTTGACGCGCCCGCCCGGCGTCCACCCGGCGTTCGAGATGTACGTCGTCGAGGTGTTCGCCTCGTTGTCCCAGCGCGCGATCCAGATCCGGTCGGGCAGGACGAAGGCGTTGGGGCGCGTACGGCGGGCGTCGTCGAGCATGACGATGCCGGAGCCCGCGCTGGAGTAGACGCCGGAGACGTAGCCGAGCAGGTGGAGCTGGCGGTCGTAGGCGCTGAGGAACGCCAGAGCGGACTCGCGGCAGGCGGTGTTGCCGATGTCGAAGGACTCCAGGTCGTACCACAGCGTGCTGCCCTTGACGATGCCGAGCGCACCGGCGGCCTGGACGGTCTTCTGCGCCTCGGCCTGCCCCTGGCGTCGGGCTGCGGCGTAGTTCTGCTTCGCGCCCTTGTTCGCGATGATCTTGGGGTCGTCGTTGTAGCGCGGGTAGCGCGGGTTGCAGGAGGCCTGCGGCCCCATCGTGATCGGCAGCAGCTTCCAGCCCTTGGTCAGCTGCGTCTGGACCCACGAGGGGGTCAGGTTCGGTTGGCTGCGGCAGCCGCGGGAGTTGCCGGAGATGTAGATCCCGACCGCCAGGTACGGCGAGTGGTTGAGCCACTTGTCCATCGCGGCCTGCGACGGAGCGGTGCACTGGTCGAAGCCGTAGCCCTCGAAGTTGCCCGGGGTGACCGGGGCGTTGGTCGACGCGGCGGCCAGGGCGATCGGTGGGGTTCCGGTCGCGCGGAGGAGCGGCGCGACGGCCAGGGTGAGTACGACGGCCAGGCCGGTCAGGCTCGCGCGGAGGACCGGTGAGCGGCGGGCGGACATGTGCGGACTCCTGCGGTTGGGGGAAGCGGCCCGTCACGATAACCACAGAAATCACACAAGTAACACCTTGCACAGCGAATTACAACCTTGTAATTCGATGATTTCGGGATGTTGTCCCGAGTTGCGCCTTCTCTGCCGAACGATCTTCACTCATGGTGCTCTGCCGGGGCCGGAGGACGTGGCCGGTGGCCGGCGATGGGTGGGGTCGGGCGGTGTCCCGATAGGATCCGGCCGTGGCCGAGACGTCCGTAGACACCGCCCGACCCACTCTCGACACCGTCGCCGTCGCGGCCGGTGATCCCGACCGGGAGCAGCCCTGGGCCGACCTCGGCCTCAAGGACGACGAGTACCAGCGCATCCGCGAGATCCTCGGTCGTCGGCCGACCAGCTCCGAGCTGGCGATGTACTCGGTGATGTGGTCCGAGCACTGCTCCTACAAGTCCTCCAAGGTCCACCTCAAGCAGTTCGGCGAGCTCGCCCAGGAGACCCCGCGCGGCAGGATGCTGGCGGGCATCGGCGAGAACGCCGGCGTCATCGACGTCGGCCAGGGCTACGCGGTCACCTTCAAGGTCGAGTCGCACAACCACCCGTCGTACGTCGAGCCGTACCAGGGCGCCGCGACCGGCGTCGGCGGCATCGTCCGCGACATCCTCGCGATGGGCGCGCGCCCGGTCGCGGTCGTCGACCCGCTGCGCTTCGGCCCGCTCGACGCCGACGACACCCACCGGGTGCTGCCCGGGATCGTGGCCGGCGTCGGGGGCTACGGCAACTGCCTCGGCCTGCCCAACGTCGGCGGCGAGGCCGTCTTCGACGAGACCTACGTCGGCAACCCGCTGGTCAACGCCGGCTGCATCGGGGTGCTGCGCCACGAGGACCTCCACCTCGCCAAGGCGTCCGGCGCGGGCAACCACGTCATCCTGTACGGCGCCCGCACTGGCGGCGACGGCATCGGCGGCGTCTCCGTGCTCGCCTCGGAGACCTTCGACGCCGACGGCCCGGCCAAGCGCCCCAGCGTCCAGGTCGGCGACCCGTTCATGGAGAAGCTGCTCATCGAGTGCACCCTCGAGCTCTTCAAGGCCGGTGTGGTCGCCGGCATCCAGGACCTCGGCGGCGCCGGGCTGTCCTGCGCGACCTCCGAGCTCGCCTCCGCCGGCGACGGCGGCATGCGCTGCGAGCTGGACAAGGTGCCGCTGCGCGACTCGACGCTCGCTCCCGAGGAGATCCTCATGAGCGAGAGCCAGGAGCGGATGATGGCGGTCGTCGAGCCGGCCGACCTCGAGGCCTTCATGGCGGTCTGCGAGAAGTGGGACGTCGAGGCCGTGGTGATCGGCGAGGTCACCGAGACGGGCCGGCTGGAGATCACCTGGCACGGCGAGGTCGTCGTCGACGTACCTCCCCGCACGGTGGCCCACGACGGGCCGGTCTACAACCGCCCGTTCGCGCGCCCCGACTGGCAGGACGCCCTGCAGGCCGACGGCGCGGAGACGCTGCCGCGCCCGCAGACCGGCGACGAGCTGCGCGAGACGCTGCTGCGCCTCCTGGCCAGCCCGAACCTCTGCGACAAGTCCTGGATCACCGACCAGTACGACCGCTACGTCCAGGGCAACACCGTGCTCGCCCAGCCCTCCGACAGCGGGATGGTCCGCATCGACGAGGAGACCGACCTCGGCGTCGCGATCGCGACCGACTGCAACGGGCGGTTCGCCAAGCTCGACCCGTACGCCGGCGCGCAGCTCGCCCTCGCCGAGTCCTACCGCAACGTGGCGACGGGCGGCGCGACCCCGCTGGCCGTGTCCGACTGCCTCAACTTCGGCTCGCCCGAGGACCCGGCGGTCATGTGGCAGTTCGCCGAGGCCTGCCGCGGGCTCAAGGACGGCTGCGCCGAGCTCGGCATCCCGGTCACCGGCGGCAACGTCAGCCTCTACAACCAGACCGGCGAGACGCCGATCCTGCCGACGCCGGTCGTCGCGGTGCTCGGCGTCATCGACGACGTCACCTCCCGCACCCCCACCGGCTTCCAGGCCGCCGGCGACCGCATCATGCTGCTAGGTGAGACCCGCGAGGAGCTCTCCGGCTCGGAGTGGGCGCACGTCGTCCACGGCCACCTCGGCGGCCTGCCGCCGAAGGCCGACCTCGCCGCCGAGCAGCGGCTGGCACGCGCGCTGGCGGACGCGGCCGGCGTCGTGACCGGCGCCCACGACCTCTCCGACGGCGGCCTGGCCCAGGCGCTCGCCGAGTCCTGCCTGCGCAACGGCGTCGGCGCGACCGTCGAGCTGCCCGGCGACGACGCGTTCGTCGACCTGTTCTCGGAGTCGGCGGCACGCGCCGTCGTGACGGTGGCCGCCGAGCGGCTGCCCGAGCTCGAGGAGATCGTCTCCCGCGCGGGCGTCCAGGCCATCACGATCGGCACCACCGGCGGCGACGCCCTCGAGGTCGCCTCCGCGTTCAGCATCCCGGTGGCCGAGCTGCGCGACGCCTGGACCGCCACCCTCCCGGCGGCGCTCGACGCCTGACGCAGGTCAGCGGGGCTGGTGGAGCCGGATCCGCGCGGTCTCGCTGACGGTCTCCGACTTCTTGCCGACGTAGCCGGCCCAGCCCTTGGCCAGGACCATCCGGTACTTCAGGACGACCTTGATCCGCGGCGCCTTGTCGCGGACGTCGAAGATCAGCGCCGTGTCGGTGTTGCAGGTGCCGGTGTCCTGGTCGGGGCACGTGCCGCTCGCGTCGTTGGACGGGATGAGGGCGGTCGGACGGTGGTTGCCCATCCGGTACGCCGCCTTGACGGCCTGGGCGGTGTAGATGCCGGCCGACCCGGGGGTCGCCCCGGCCTGGGTGTAGCTCGTCAGCGCCGTCCGCATCGACATCACCAGCCACTCGTGGCCGGGCTTGGCCCACTTGCCGCCGGCGTACGGGAGCAGGACGGGGCCGGTCAACCGGCAGGTCTGGCTCGCGCGCGCGATCTCGGACCAGTCGACGGTGCCGGTGCACTTCGAGGCCCGCAGCCTCTTGTGCGAGAGGGCGTAGAGACCCTTCGCCCGGCCCGCGTCGCGCTTGCCGGTCGTGAGGTCGACCTGCTGGGTGACCCCGTCGAAGCCGACCGCGAGCCGGGGGTGGCTGGAGGACTTGTCGACCAGCACGTAGAAGGACTCGGTCCCCTCGGCGGGATCGGGCGTCGTGAGCCGGTAGGAGCCCTTGCCCGCTCGGAGGTCGACCGTCGGCAGGGCCGAGGTGCCGGTGTACTGCAGATAGGTCTTGGTGGTGCTGTCGTCGTAGCGCCAGGTGATCGGCAGGTAGGTCATGCCGGCCGGTGCCTTGAGAGCGGTGAGGTCGTGGGTGTCGCTCGCCGGGACGTCGTCGACCGGCTTGCCGGCGTGCACGTCGAGAGTGCCGATCGGGAGCGCGACCGAGGACGTCTTCGCGTGGATGAACTGCTTGGTCTGCCGGGCCGGAACGACGTCGCCCGCGGAGCTGGTCGTCCCGCCGCCACCGCACGCGGCGAGGGTCGGGAGCAGGCAGGCGAAGGCGGCCGCGAAGGCCGCTCGGCGAAGACGCATGGACACATTGTGGCGGACCGGGCCTGAGGGGGTGCAGGCCGTTGGTGCAAAGATCGGTCACTGTGCCGGCACGACTGCGACCCGCCCCCGCTGCCGAGGTGGCGGCGGCGCTCGGCCGGTTCCACGACGGCACCGCCGAGCGGGCCGACCTGCGACTGCTCACCAAGCACTACCTCGCCGTGCTCGAGGAGCGTGCGCCCGGGCGCTCGGTCGAGGTGCGCGTCCCGCCGTACGCCGCCGTGCAGGTGGTCGAGGGCGTCCGGCACACCCGCGGCACCCCGCCGGCCGTGATCGAGACGGACGCCGCGACCTGGATCGCCGTCGCCGCGGGCGACCTGACCTGGGCCGAGGCGACGGCCGCGGGCCGTGTGAGCGCGAGCGGCGAGCGCACCGACCTGGCGTCGTACCTGCCGCTCGGTGGGTGACCGTACGGACCCCGTGACTTCTCGAGGACGACCGAGCACGATGGGTGCATGACCCTCGACGACCTCGAGATCGATCGCCTCGACCAGTGGTTCCGCGCCGCCAACTACCTTGCCGTCGGCCAGATCTACCTGCTGGACAACCCCCTCCTCGAGCGTGACCTCGAGCCGAGCGACATCAAGCCGCGGCTGCTCGGCCACTGGGGCACGACCCCCGGGCTCAACCTCGTCTACGCCCACCTGAACCGGCTGATCCGTGATCGCGACGTCGAGGCGATCTTCCTGGCCGGGCCCGGCCACGGCGGGCCCGCCGCGGTCGCGAACGCCTGGCTCGAGGGCACCTACTCCGAGGTCTACCCCGAGGTCTCCTACGACCGCGAGGGGATGCAGCGGCTGTTCCGCCGGTTCTCCTTCCCCGGCGGCATCCCCAGCCACGTCGCGCCGGAGACCCCCGGCTCGATCCACGAGGGCGGCGAGCTCGGCTACGTCCTCTCCCACGCGTACGGCGCCGCGCTGGACAACCCCGACCTGCTGGTCGCCGCGGTGGTCGGCGACGGCGAGTTCGAGACCGGCCCGCTCGCGACGAGCTGGCACGCGAACAAGTTCGTCGACCCCACGACCGACGGCGCGGTGCTGCCGATCCTGCACCTCAACGGCTACAAGATCGCCAACCCGACGGTGCCGGCGCGGATCCCGCGCGAGGAGCTGCTCAGCCTGCTGCGCGGCTACGGCCACGAGGTCATCGCCGTGGAGGGCGACGACCCGCGCGACGTGCACCGCCAGCTCGCCGACGCGATGGACCGGGCCCACGACCGGATCCGCGAGATCCAGACCGTGGCGCGCGCCGCCGGCACCTACGAGTGGCAGCCCTGGCCGATGATCCTGCTGGTCACGCCCAAGGGCTGGACAGGTCCGCGCGAGGTCGACGGGCTCCAGGTCGAGGGCACCTGGCGGGCCCACCAGGTGCCGCTCGCCGGCACCCGTGAGAACGACGAGCACCGGGCGCAGCTGCAGGAGTGGATGGCGTCGTACGACCCGGGGCGGCTGTTCGACGAGGCGGGCACGCCGGTCGAGGCGCTGCGCGAGATGGCGCCGTACGGCGACCGGCGGATGAGCGCGAACCCGCACGCCAACGGCGGGCTGCTGCGGGTGCCGCTGCGGCTGCCGGACTTCCGCAGCCACGCGGTCGAGGTGAGCCGTCCGGGCGGGTCGATCCACGAGGCGACGCGGGTGTTCGGGCAGTACCTCGTCGACGTCGTGCGCGACAACCCGGACAGCTTCCGCATCTTCGGCCCCGACGAGACCGCGTCCAACCGGCTCGACGCGGTCTACGAGGTCACCAGCAAGGTCTTCGCCGGCGAGATCCGCGACGTCGACGAGCACCTCGCCCGGTCGGGCCGCGTCATGGAGATGCTGTCCGAGCACACCTGCCAGGGCTGGACCGAGGGCTACCTGCTGACCGGCCGCCACGCGGTCTTCAGCTGCTACGAGGCCTTCATCCACATCGTCGACTCGATGCTCAACCAGCACGCCAAGTGGCTGAAGTCGACCGGCGAGATCGGCTGGCGTGCGCCGATCTCCAGCCTCAACTACCTGTTGACCAGCCACGTGTGGCGCCAGGACCACAACGGCTTCAGCCACCAGGACCCCGGCTTCATCGACCACGTCGTCAACAAGAAGGCCTCGGTCGTCCGGGTCTACCTGCCGCCGGACACGAACACCCTCCTCTCGGTGATGCAGCACTGCCTGGAGTCGAGGCAGTACGTCAACGTCGTGGTGTCCGGCAAGCAGCCGAGCTTCGACTGGCTGACCGGCGACGAGGCGGACGTCCACTGCGCCCGCGGCATCGGCATCTGGGACTGGGCGTCCAACGACGACGGCGATCCCGACGTCGTGATCGCGGCCGCCGGCGACGTACCGACCCTCGAGGCGCTGGCCGCCGTCTCGCTCCTGCGCGAGCACCTGCCCGACCTCAAGGTGCGCTTCGTCAACGTGGTCGACCTGATGCGGCTCCAGGACGAGACCGAGCACCCGCACGGCCTGACCGACCGCGAGTTCGACGGGATCTTCACCAAGGACAGGCCGGTGGTGTTCGCCTACCACGGCTACCCGTGGCTGATCCACCGCCTGGTCTACCGCCGCACCGGCAACGACAACTTCCACGTGCGCGGATACAAGGAGGAGGGCACGACCACCACGCCCTTCGACATGGTGATGATGAACGACCTCGACCGCTACCACCTGGTCATGGACGTCATCGACCGCGTGCCGTCGCTCGGCTCGGCCGCCGCGGCCTGTCGCCAGGAGATGGTCGACACCCGTCGCCGCGCCCGGCAGTGGACCCGCGAGCACGGCGAGGACCTGCCCGAGGTGAGGGACTGGTCGTGGGCCGACCAGAACAGCCCCGGCGAGGGTCGCTCGCCGTCCGTCGACGCCGCCGCGCAGACCTCCGCGGACTTCTAGTCCGGGGTCGGTGTGGCCGATCGGCTCTAGCCGGAATCCGCCCGGCACCAGGTGCCGGGCGGATTCCGCCTCGAGGCATCTCGAGCCGCTGGTCGACCACCGGATGTCCTCGTTGGTCGAGTAGACCGAGCGAGGCGTATCGAGACCAGCTGCGTGGTCGGCGCCCGTCAGCCCACCAGGTCCGCGGTCTGGCGGGCGATCTCCCACTCCTCGTTCGTCGCTACGACGAGCACCAGGCAGTCGGCGTCGTCCGGCGAGATCCGCCAGGGACCGGTGCCGTCGCCGACCGACGCGTTGAGGACCGGATCGACCTCGATGCCGGCCCAGGCGAGGTCGGCGAGGACGGCCGAGCGGAGGTCCGCACGGTGCTCGCCGACGCCGGCGGTGAAGGTCAGGACGTCCAGCCCGCCCAGCACCGCGACGTAGGCGCCGACGTACTTGCGGAGGCGGTGCACATAGACGGCGAAGGCCCGGCGTGCATCGTGGTCACCGGCGTGCAGTCGCTCCTCGAGGTCGCGGAAGTCGCGCGTACCCGACAGCCCGAGCACCCCGGAGTCGTGGTTGAGCAGGTGGTCGACCTCGTCGACGCTGCGACCGCTGCGCAGCAGCCGGAGCACCAGGCCGGGGTCGACGTCGCCCGAGCGCGTTCCCATCACCAGCCCCTCCATGGGGGTCAGGCCCATCGAGGTCTCCACTGGCCGCCCGTCGCGGATCGCGCTGGCGGAGGCGCCGCCGCCCAGGTGCAGCACGATCTGCCGGGCCGCGTCGTTGCCGAGCCGCTGCGCGGTCGCAGCGGCGGTGCGGGAGACGTAGGCGTGGGAGGTGCCGTGGGCGCCGTACCGACGCAGGCCGAGCTCGTGGGCGACCTCGCGCGGCACGGCGTACGTCGCGGCCGCGGGCGGCAGGTCGGCGAAGAAGGCGGTGTCGAAGACGGCGACGTGCGGCAGCGACGGGTACGCCGACCGCGCGGCTCGGATGCCCGCGACCGCCGGCGGGTTGTGCAGGGGCGCGAGGTCCGAGAGCCCCTCGATCGTCGCGATCGCGTCGTCGTCGAGCACGACGGGGGCCGAGTAGACCGACCCGCCGTGCACCACCCGGTGCCCGACCGCGAGCAGGTCGCCGGCGGACAGCCCCGCGTCTGTCAGCCGCCGCGCGACCTCGCCGAACGCGGCGTCGTACCCGTCGCCGACGTCCTCGACCACGTCGGTCACGTCCGCGCCCCCGCTGGCCGGGTCGACCACCTGGAACTTCACCGTCGTCGACCCGACGTTCAGGACGAGCACGCGCGTCGCTGCCATGCCGCCACGCTAGCGCCGTACATCGGCGATCATCGAGCGGTTGCCGCACCCGGAGCACGCACTCCGCGCACGGCGACCGCCCGAGCATCTCCGACGCATGACGCTAGCGCTCGACGGGGGAGCGGTGGATAGCCTGCAGGCATGACCTCCGTGCTCTCGACCGACGAACTCCGCAGCCGCATCGCCGAGGCCCTCCCGGGCCTGCGCCGCGACCTGGAGGAACTGGTCCGGATCCAGTCGGTCAGTGCCGACCCGGAGCGCCTCGACCAGGTGGAGCGCAGCGCGGAGGCGACGCTGGCGCTGTTCCGCGCGGAGGGATTCGACGCCGAGATCGTGCGGGCTCACGCGGGCGGCCCGCCGGCGGTCGTGGGGGAGAAGAAGGGCCCGGAGGGCGCGCCGGTCGTGCTGCTCTACGCCCACCACGACGTGCAGCCCGAGAACGACCCCGCCGACTGGGACAGCCCGCCCTTCGAGCCGACGGAGCGTGACGGCCGGCTCTACGGTCGCGGCGCCGCCGACGACAAGGCCGGCATCGTCACCCACCTGGCCGCGGCCCGTGCCCTCGGCGAGGACCTGCCGGTGACCCTGCGCCTGTTCATCGAGGGCGAGGAGGAGGTCGCCTCGGCGACGCTTCCCGAGCTGCTGCAGAAGCACCGCGAGCGGCTCGAGGCCGACGTGATCGTCATCGCCGACTCCGGCAACTGGGACATCGGCGTGCCCGCGCTGACCACCAGCCTGCGCGGCCTGATCCGGGTCGACGTCGAGGTCCGCACCCTGACCCACGCGGTCCACTCCGGCATGTGGGGCGGCCTGGCGCCGGACGCGATCATGGCCATCACCCGACTCCTCAGCACCTTGTGGGACGAGCAGGGTGACCCGGCGATCAAGGGCCTCGTGAGCGGGCCCGCCGCCGACGTCGACTACCCCGAGGACCGCCTCCGTGCCGAGTCCGGCGCCATCCCGGGCCTGGACTGGATCGGCACCGGCTCCGCCGTCGAGCGGCTATGGACCAAGCCCTCGGTGACCGTCACCGGTCTCGACGCCCCCAAGGTCGCCGGCGCCTCCAACACCCTCGTCCCCGTCTCCCGGGCCCGCATCACGGTGCGCACCGCCCCCGGCGACACCAGCGACAACGCCGTACGACGCCTGCAGGACCACCTGGCCGAGCACACGCCGTGGGGCGCCCAGGTCACCACCACGGTCGTCGACACCGGCGAGCCGATCGCGATCCCCGCCGACGGTCCGGCGTACGACGCCGCACGGCGGGCCTTCGAGGACGCCTGGGACGGCACCCGGCCGATCGACATGGGCGTCGGCGGGTCCATCCCGTTCATCGCGGAGTTCCTCGAGACCTTCCCGAAGGCGTCGGTGCTCGTCACCGGCGTCGAGGACCCCGACACCCGCGCCCACGGCGCCAACGAGGGCCTCCACCTCGCGGAGTGGGAGCGGGTGCTCCTCGCCGAGACGCTCCTCCTGCGCAACCTCCACCCGGGCAGCTAGCACGCGGGGAGCCGCTGTCCTCGCCGACCACGATCACGACAAGTTCGCCGGTGCAGGGCCCCGAGAAGAGGCTGATCCGCGCGAACTTGTCGTCCTGGTGGCCACGGGGAATGAGGTCATCAGCCGTGCCGCCGATAGACTCGCAGCCGTGTGCGGAGTGTTCGGGGTGTGGGCACCCGGTGAGGACGTCGCCAAGCTGACCTACTTCGGTCTGTACGCCTTGCAGCACCGCGGCCAGGAGTCGGCCGGCATCTCGGTCAGCAACGGCCGCCAGATCCTGGTGTTCAAGGACATGGGCCTGGTCTCGCAGGTGTTCGACGAGAACACCCTCGAGGCGATCGACGGCCACATCGCGGTCGGCCACTGCCGCTACTCCACGACCGGCGCCAGCACCTGGACCAACGCCCAGCCGACGTTCCGCCCGACCGCCGACGGCTCGATCGCGCTCGGCCACAACGGCAACCTCACCAACACCGCCGATCTCGTCGACATGGTCGCCGCCCTCCCGAGCGAGGAGGGCGAGCTCGACATCCACTCGGTGAACCTCGAGGCGTCCACCAACGACACCAGCCTCGTCACGGCCCTGCTGGCCCACCACCCCGACGAGTCGCTCGAGGACCGCGCGCTCGAGGTGCTGCCGCAGGTCAAGGGCGCGTTCTGCTTCGTCTTCATGAACGAGGGCACCCTGTACGCCGCCCGCGACCCCGAGGGCATCCGCCCGCTGGTCCTCGGCCGCCTCGAGAGGGGCTGGGTCGTCGCCAGCGAGGGTGCGGCCCTTGCGACGGTCGGTGCGTCCGTCGTACGGGAGGTCGAGCCGGGCGAGCTCATCGTCATCGACGAGGGCGGCCTGCGCTCCCACAAGTTCGCCGAGCCGCAGCGCAAGGGCTGCGTGTTCGAGTACGTCTACCTCGCCCGCCCCGACGCCGTGATCGCCGGTCGCAGCGTCCACGAGGCGCGCGTCGAGATGGGCCGCGTCCTCGCGCGCGAGTTCCCGATCGAGGCCGACGTCGTCATCCCGGTGCCGGAGTCGGGCATCCCGGCCGCGACGGGCTACGCCCTGGAGAGCGGCGTCCCCTACGCCCAGGGCTTCGTCAAGAACGCCTACGTCGGGCGCACGTTCATCCAGCCCAGCCAGACCCTGCGCCAGCTCGGCATCCGGCTGAAGCTGAACGCGCTCGAGCACGTCATCCGGGGCAAGCGCGTCGTCGTCGTCGACGACTCGATCGTGCGCGGCAACACCCAGCGTGCGCAGGTGCGGATGCTCCGCGAGGCCGGTGCCGCCGAGGTGCACGTGCGGATCTCCAGCCCGCCGGTCAAGTGGCCCTGCTTCTACGGCATCGACTTCGCCACCCGCGCCGAGCTGATCGCCAACGGGCTCGACGCCGAGGAGATCGCGGCCAGCGTCGGCGCCGACAGCCTCGGCTACATCTCCCTCGACGGGATGGTCGAGGCGACCGGTCAGCCCAAGTCGTCGCTGTGCACGGCCTGCTTCACCGGCGACTACCCGATCCCGCTGCCGGACGAGTCCCTGCTGGGCAAGCACCTGCTCGAGGCGAGCCTCGCGCCGCTGGCCCACGGCGAGTCGCTCCCCGTCTTCAACAACCCCTGATTCCCGAGGAGTCCCGTGGCTGACAACGCCTACGCCGAGGCCGGTGTCGACATCGAGGCCGCCGACCGTGCCGTCGACCTGATGAAGGAGTGGGTCGAGAAGGCCCGCCGGCCCGAGATGATGGGTGGCCTGGGCGGGTTCGCCGGGCTCTTCGACGCGTCCGCGCTGACGTCGTACAGGCGGCCGCTGCTGGCGACCTCGACCGACGGCGTCGGCACCAAGGTCGCGGTCGCGCAGATGATGGACAAGCACGACACCATCGGCTTCGACCTGGTCGGCATGGTCGTCGACGACCTGGTCGTCTGCGGTGCCGAGCCGCTGTTCATGACCGACTACATCGCCACGGGCAAGGTCGTCCCCGAGCGCATCGCCGCGATCGTCAAGGGCATCGCGGAGGCCTGCGTCGAGGCGGGCTGCGCGCTCGTCGGCGGCGAGACCGCCGAGCACCCCGGGCTCCTCGCCCCCGACGAGTACGACGTCGCGGGCGCCACCACCGGCGTCGTCGAGGCCGACGATCTGCTCGGTGCCGACCGCGTCCGCGCCGGCGACGTCGCGATCGCGATGGCGGCCAGCGGCCTGCACTCAAACGGCTACTCGCTGGTCCGCCACGTCTTCTTCACCCACGCCGGCTGGTCGGTCGAGCGGACCGTGGACGAGCTCGGCCGCACCCTCGGCGAGGAGCTGCTGGTCCCGACCCGCATCTACGCCAAGCCGTGCCTCGCGATCGCGCGCGAGACCGAGACCCACGCCATGGCCCATGTCACCGGCGGTGGCCTGGCCAACAACCTCGCGCGGGTCATGCCCGAGGGGCTGAAGGCCACCCTCGACCGCAGCACCTGGACGCCCGCGCCGATCTTCGACGTCGTCCGCAAGGTCGGCGGCGTCGCCCAGCCCGACCTCGAGGCCACGCTCAACTGCGGCGTGGGCATGGTCGCGCTCACCGCGCCCGACTCCGTCGACGCCGCGATCGCCCGCCTCGGCGAGCTCGGCATCGACGCCTGGGTGGCCGGCGAGGTGGCCGCGGACGACGCGGGCGGCGTCGAGCTGGTGGGCCAGCACCCGGGCTGGTGAGGCTCGCGCCACGTGGCCCCCTTCGATACTCGGCCCTGACGTGCGGGAACAGCCACCGAACAGGTAACGTTGCCTCCACGAGACTCTGATGAGCAGTCCGGGGCCCTGAGGGCACCCGGCCAAGTGCGAGGGGGCTGGACCTTATGGGCCGCGGCCGAGCGAAAGCCAAGCAGACGAAGGTCGCACGCGACCTGAAGTACCGGACTCACGACACTGATCTCAGTGCGCTGGCCCGGGAGCTGCACGGAGAGTCGTCGGTGTCCGACGACAGCCAGGACGAAGAGACCTCCGACCCCTGGTCGGACTACGCCGATCCCCACCGGGACTGAGTCGACTCGGTCGCGTCCGCTGCTTCCCTGAGCCAGGGAGCGGCACCTAGCCACCGCACCGCCCCTCGCGGGCGAGGTGCCGAGTGGCTGTTCCGGCATTCCACGGCGCGGCGGCCGGGGATCGGGTTCACTGGGGATCGATGCGTGCGATGGAGGTGACCGACGTGCTCGAGACCGTGTGGTCGAAGACGACTGTGTACGAGCAGTCCCTGGCTGCTCTGATGACGTCGACGACCGACGAGCTCAAGGCCGCCAAGGACCGGCTCGCGACTCCTGCCGAGACCGAGCCGCTGCAGCAGCGGCTGGCGGCGCTGAAGGCGATGCGACCGCGCCTCTGACCGTGCACCGCACGGCGAGGGCGGGATCACACGGTCTTTGCCGTCGTACGGCTGCGCGCGGGCGGTGACGGTCGCTACCGTCTGGGCAGGTCTCGGACACCGAGCGCATCTGGGGGGATGTCGTGCCTGCTGAGCTGACCTGCGATTGTGACGAGCGGTACCACGAGCTGGGGGTGCACGCCGTCGGCTGGGCGGACCCGTCTGCCGCGCTGCCGCCCGCCGCCGACCCGATCGGGCTCGACCCGCGCTGCCGGATGCGGCTGGTCGATCGCTGGCGCAGGGTCCCGGCCTGAGTCGGCCCTCAGCCTGGACGAGAACGCCCCCGCCGGAGACCGGCGGGGGCGTTCTGGCTTGTGGGCAGGGGCGGGGTCGAACCGCCGACCTATCACTTTTCAGGCGATCGCTCGTACCAACTGAGCTACCTGCCCAAGCAGGGCGCAACATTACCGGACGCCGTGGGCCGGGCCGAATCGGTATCGGCCGTCGTCCTCGCCGATGGGCGGACCCCGCGCCGCTCCCACTATGCTTGCCGGGCCGTCGCGGGCGTTGTCCCGCGCGGCGGGCCCCCGTCGTCTAGCGGCCCAGGACCCCGCCCTTTCACGGCGGTAGCGCCGGTTCGAATCCGGTCGGGGGTACGGATTGGGAGTGCGCACGCCGCATGAGTTAGAGTTCCCATCGCTTCGCCCGCAAGGGTGGAGACAGCCTGGCCCCGTAGCGCAGTTGGTTAGCGCGCCGCCCTGTCACGGCGGAGGCCGCGGGTTCGAGTCCCGTCGGGGTCGCCGACACGAGGCCCACTCCCCAGGAGTGGGCCTCGTCGCTTCTCTACAGGCTCCCGCCCAGCCACCAGCCGAGGCTGACGGCCAGCAGGCCGACGGCCACCGAGAGCACGACGTACGTCGCGGCGACGGGCGCCTTCCGCTCCTCCAGGAGCCGCACCGTCTCGAAGCTGTACGTCGAGTAGGTCGTCAGCGCGCCGCAGAAGCCGGTGCCGATCAGGGTGGTCACCCAGGCTGCGGGGGAGGCGCCGGCGACGAGGCCGAGGACGAACGAGCCCGCCATGTTGATCACGTAGGTGCCCCATGGGAACGGCGCGCGATGACGCGACTGCACGAGCACGTCGGCGAGGTAGCGGACGGGGGCGCCGACGGCACCCCCGACGATGACCAGGAGGACCGTCATGCCGGTGCCTCCTCGGCGCGCTCCGCGTCGGGATCCGGCGCCCGGTCGAGCACCCAGCGGCAGCAGGTCAGGCCCATCCACACCGCGACGACGCAGGTGATCAGAGTGGTGGCGTCGTACAGGCCGGCGAGGGGCACCCGGCCGGCGACCAGCAGCTTGTGCACGTCGAGCGTGTACGTCGAGAAGGTGGTGAAGCCGCCGAGGACCCCGACGCCCAGGAACGGGCGGACGTAGCGCGTCGTGGCCCACCGGTCGACCATCAGCGCCATCAGCACGCCGATCAGCGCGCAGCCGACGACGTTGGTCAGCAGGGTGCTCCAGGCGAAGCCGGTGGACGGCAGCGCCTGGGCCATGCCCCACCGTGCGACCGCGCCGATCGAGCCGCCGACCGCGATGAACGGCAGCAGGTCCATGTCGCGGCGTACGAGCTCGAGCGGGTGGGGGAGCCAGGGCGGGGTCGGCTCGGGATCGATCGGGAGCCGGTGGATCTCGGCCTGGACCCGTCGAGTCCTCGCGTAGCGCGCCCGTCTGGGGCCGCGCGGTAGCGAGGAGTCGCGGGGGCCGGGCTTGATCCGGTCGTGCTCTCGGGTCATGGGGCACACTCCTCCTACCTCGTCGTCAACCAGGTAGGGACTGTTGGCGACCCGTGGTCGCGGTTGTCGGCGAGCCCCACCGCCATCTGCCGGGGAGTCTAGCGGGGCGTACGACGGCCCCGCTCAGCGCGGAACCGGCGTGCCGTGCCACGCGCCGGGAGGCGCGCCGGAGGCCTGGCGTCGGAACTCGCCCAGGAACCAGATCTGGAAGGAGCGCTGCTCGGCGCTGCGTGGCGGCGTGAGCAGCCGCTCGGCGCGACTGAACTCGTCGGCGGCGTCGAGGAGGTCGATCAGCCCGCCGATCTCGCGCGCGGTCGCCGCCGGCATCCGCAGCCGCAGGTCGGTGGTGTGGTGCCCGGCCGCCGCGGCGGCGTTGACCTGCTCGCGGCCCATGTTGGCCCGCAGCGGCAGCTCGAGCGCCTCGAAGTGCTCCGACAGCACCTTGGCGAGCGGGTAGTCGTCCTCGTGGGAGAGCGCGAGCAGCCGGATCTCGCGACGCAGGTCGCGGTAGTGACGCTGGAACCGGTCCCACGCGTCGATGGGCAGCCCGTTGATCTGGACCGCGATGTGCCCGACCCGGGTGTGGTCGTCGGTCAGCCGCGGGGCGGCGTACGTCAGCTGGAAGTCGGTGCCGGCGTCCTCGAACTCCGCGGCCGGCTCGAACCAGACGGCCTTGCCGTCCTCCTCGATGTGCGCGCCCCATGCCGACGACGACCGCGCGACGATGTCGAGACCGCGACCGACGGTGGTGATCGTGTCGAACTGGTCGTCGTCGAGCGCGTCGAGCGTGTCGAGCGTGTCGAGGTCGAAGGCCGCGGGGCCGCTCGGCTGGGGCGGGATGGTCGAGGCGTCGTGCACCTCGAAGCGCGGGTGGTCGGGGGTGCCGCTCAGCTGCAGCCGGTACGGCGACCGCCCGTGCAGGACGGCGTTCGTGACCAGCTCCGACACGGCCAGCTCCGCGCACTCGGCGAGCTCGTCGTGGTCGAGCTGGTGGCAGGTTCGAACCACCCAGCGGCGCGCGTCCTGCGCACTGCGGGGTCCGGCATCGAGGTCGAGTACCTGCCGGTCCGGCAATGTGGTGGAACCTCACTGTTGTCTTCCGGGGCGTCGTGGGGCGTCCCGGCGGGGGGCAACTTGTGGATCCCGGGTGCAATACCCGGGGTCGCCGAGGGCCAAACCGCGTCTTTCGGGCAAATTTCTGCGGTGCCGGAACCGCGGCGGCCGGGGGTCTGCGGAGCGTGCCCCTGCTGGCGCTCCGTGCCCGGCGACCTGCGAGAATGAGGGCGCGGAAAAACCAGGTCCTGAATCCGACTCCTGCGTTGGAGGAGAACAGCAATGACAGAGGCTGATGCGACCGTGATCGAGCGCGGGATGGCTCCTCGTTCCGACCGCCACCAGGTCGTGGTGATCGGCTCCGGCTTCGGAGGGCTCTTCGGCGCGAAGGCGCTGCGTGGCGCCGACGTCGACGTGACGATGATCGCCAAGACGACCCACCACCTCTTCCAGCCGCTGCTCTACCAGGTCGCGACCGGCATCCTCTCCGAGGGCGAGATCGCGCCGCCGACCCGCGAGGTGCTGGCGGGCCAGCACAACGCCCAGGTGCTCCTGGGTGAGGTCACCGCGATCGACCTGGAGAAGCAGCAGGTCACCTCGCACGTCCTGGGTCGCGAGCTGATCACGTCGTACGACTCGCTGATCGTGGCGGCGGGCGCCGGCCAGTCCTACTTCGGCAACGACCAGTTCGCCGAGTTCGCGCCCGGCATGAAGAGCATCGACGACGCGCTCGAGCTGCGCGGCCGGATCTTCGGCGCGTTCGAGCTCGCCGAGCTCGGCGCCTCACGCGGTGAGAACGTCGACCACCTGCTGACCTTCGTGGTCGTCGGCGCCGGTCCGACCGGCGTGGAGATGGCCGGCCAGATCGCCGAGCTGGCGCACCGCACACTGACCCGCGACTTCCGCGCGATCAGCACCAAGCAGGCGCGGGTGATCCTGGTCGACGCCGCTCCGCAGGTCCTCCCGCCGTTCGGGGCGAAGCTCGGCGCCTGGACCAAGCAGAAGCTCGAGAGCCTCGGCGTCGAGGTGATGCTCGGTGCGATGGTCACCGACGTCGACGAGCGTGGCCTGGTGCTGAAGTACAAGGACGGCACCGAGCACCGGATCGCCTCGGTCACCAAGGTGTGGGCCGCCGGCGTACAGGCGAACCCGCTGACCAAGACCCTGTCGGACCAGACCGGAGCTCCGCTGGACCGCGCCGGCCGCATCGCGGTCAACCCCGACCTCACCCTGCCCGGCCACCCCGAGGTCTTCGTGGTCGGCGACATGATCAACCTCGACCACCTCCCCGGCGTCGCGCAGGTCGCCATCCAGGGCGCGAAGTACGCCGCCAAGGAGATCGAGGGGCGTCTCAAGGGCAAGCCCGCGCAGGGCCCGTTCAAGTACTTCGACAAGGGCTCGATGGCGATCATCAGCCGCTTCCGGGCGGTCGCGATGGTCGGCAAGATGCGCGTCACCGGCCTGCTCGCCTGGCTGATGTGGCTGGTCGTGCACCTCTTCTACATCACCGGCTTCAAGAACCGCGTCACCGCGGTCCTGCACTGGTTCGTGTCCTTCCTCGGCCGGGACCGGTCCGAGCGGACCACTACCGAGCAGCAGATCTTCGCTCGCATCGCGTTGCAGCGGCTGGGCCGCGGCGCCACCGACCTCGTCTCCGAGCCCGGTGTGTACGACGCCGATGCCGAGCGCCGCCGTCGCGAGGAGCTCGAGGCCCAGGCGGCCGAGGAGGTCCACCTCACCGACGACAACCTGCGCGGCGTGAAGGTGCCGTAAGGGGTTGACATAAGGGGTAGTCCCTGACGAAAAGCACCACTTTCCACCGGAAAGTGGTGCTTTTCGTCAGGGACTACCCCGCCCCGGCGCCTACTCGAAGAACTCCGGCGGCTGCTCGTCCCGCGCGACCAGCAGCTGGCGGGCCCAGCGGGGGAGGACGAAGATGCCCTCGGCCTCGGCGGTGACGCCGTCCGGACCGATGAGGTGGCCCTTCGCCCAGGTCTTGATCCCCTCGGAGCGGTCGATCCAGGCCTCGGCCCGCAGGTCGCCCAGCGGCGTGCCCTGCCGGTAGACGATGGTGAGGGTGCCGGTCATGCCGGGCCGGCCGCCGGCGCCGGCCGCCTGGCCGAGCATCTGGTCCAGCACCATCGAGATCATGCCGCCGTGGACCAGCCCCGGCGGTCCCTCGTACGCCGCCCCGAGGTGGAAGTCCGACACCGCACGCCCGTCGGCGTCGATCGTGATCGTGAGCGGCGGGGCGATCGCGTTGCGCAGCCCCATCACCGCGTTGCCCCAGGCCCGCCCCTTGCCCTCGGGGGTGTAGCGCACGCCGAAGCCGCCGTCGATCTGCTCCTTGCGCAGCCGCGCGGTGACGGCCTCGATCTCCGCCTGGGCGGTGCGGACGTCGTCGCCGTCGACCAGCGTGCGAAGACCGGCGTCGACGAGGTCGCGGATCGCCTGGGTGAACGGTCCGTACAGGTCGGCCTGCCGGGAGATCTCCTCGGGTGTGGCGTCCTCGGGCAGGAAGCGGCTCATGTCCGAAGACTAGAACAGGTTCTCAGCCGTGGCCGCCGCCGGCCCGCGGGCGCAGGTCGGGGCGGAGCCTGAGCAGCACGCGCATGAAGGGCTCGGGGTCGACGTCGGTCGCGGTCAGCGTCAGGAGCGGCGCGTCGACCTGCTCGATCAGGACCTGCCAGCCGCGCCGCTCGGGCCGGCCGACGACCGCGACCGGGGTGTAGGGGTTCGCGAGGTCGACGATCCAGCGCCGCCCGCCCCGGGCGACCTCCAGCTGGCCGCGGCGGATCGTCAGCCGCGCGGGGTACGTCGTCGCCCGCACCGCCCAGACGACCAGGAGCAGCAGGCCGAGGACGGCCGCCACTCCGATGGTGCCGGCGGTCGGCTGGCGGACCGCCCAGGTGATGGCGGCGGCGGTCGCCGCCAGCACCGCCAGCAGCACGGCGCTCAGCACCCTCCGCGTGCGCATGCGGGGCTGGAACTCGATGTTCGCCGGCGGCAGGTCGTCCGCCTCCTGCTCGACCCAGCGCACGGTCGCCGGCGCGGGATCGGACCGGGCCGCCGTCGTACGACGCGCGGGCTCGAACGGCCGGGGAGCGGGTGCCGGAGCGGGTGCGGCCTCGGGCTCGAGGTCGGGCAGCGGCTCGAGGGATAGCGGGGCCGCGGCAGGCTCGTCGACCACGACGGGCCCGAGCATGTCCACCACCGACCGGCCCGCGTCGTGGGCGTCGGGGAGGCGCGGTGTCGGCTCGGCCCGCACCGGGGTCGCCGCAGGCCCGCCCGTCCGCTCGGCGACGCGCTGCGGCACCGGCGGGAGCGGTACGTCGCGGTCGGCGGCGTACGTCGCGCGCTTGTCCAGCCAGGCACGGATGGCGCTCGTGTCCGGACCGAACTCGTCATCGCTGGCCATGACGAGGCTCCCTTCCTCCCGGATCGAGGGTACTCGCGGGCGCCGGTGCGGTCCGGCGAAGCGGAGAAGTCGCGACCATTGACTTTCCCGACTGGAAAGAGGAGGCTTCTGTTTCCGAGATGGAAAGTGGAGGTGGGTCACGATGGTGACTCCGGACGAGGCGGACGCGGCGCTGGCCGCCGTCGAGCGCGCACGCGCCGACGTCGCGGCCGAGGTCGGCCTTCCGCGCGGCTACTGGTGGGGGATGGGCGTCGCCTGGGCGCTGTTCGGCCTGCTCGCCGAGGTCGGCGACCCCTGGGTCACCACCGCGGTGACGCTGGTCTTCGGCGCTGCCCACTCCGTCGTGGCGTCCCGGCTGCTCGACGGACGCAGTCGCACGCGGCGGGTGCGGGTGAGCGCGGCGGCGGCCGGCCGGCGTACGGCGCCGGTGGTGGTCGCGGTCCTGCTGGCGCTGGTGGCCCTGACAGTGGCCGCGGCGCTCGCGCTGGATGCCGACGGCGCCGGCCGCCCGGCGCTCGCCGCCGGTGTGGCCGTCGGCGTGCTCATCGGCGGCGGAGGACCCGAGATCCTTCGCGGTGCGCGACGGTTGCTCCACGCATGAGCGGCGGGTTCGACGAGCTGATCCACCCGAGCACCCGGCTCACGCTGGTGGCGACGCTCGCCGCGACCGACTGGGCGGAGTTCGCGTTCCTGCGGGAGCGGCTCGGGATGTCGGACTCGGCGCTGTCCAAGCAGCTCGCCACGCTCGAGGGTGCCGGGTACCTCGCCACCGAGCGCCGCCTGGACGGCGGCCGGCATCGGCTGCGCGCCCGGCTCACCCCCGAGGGACGGCGGGCCTTCGACGGGCACGTCGCGGCCCTGCGGGCGATCGTGGCGGCCTCGTCGGCGGGGAAGGATGCTGCGGGACCGTAGGCTGGGAGCGTGAGCACGACGCGAGGAGGAGCCGTGGTGGAGCCCGCAGAGCCGGCCGGCGGCGTCCGCCAGACGCGGCAGCGGCGGGCGATCGGCGAGGCGCTGGAGCAGGCCGACGACTTCCAGAGCGCGCAGGACATCCACGACGCGCTGCGCCACACCGGCGACAAGGTGGGTCTCGCCACCGTCTACCGCACGCTCCAGTCGATGGCCGAGGCCGGAGAGGTGGACGTCCTGCACGGCGCGGCCGGCGAGACGACGTACCGCCGCTGCAGCCCGGACCACCACCACCACCTGGTCTGCCGCTCGTGCGGCCGCACCGTCGAGGTCGTCGCGCCGACGGTGGAGGCGTGGGCGCGCTCGGTGGCCGCCGACCACGACTTCGCCGAGGTCAGCCACACCGTCGAGCTGCGCGGCCTCTGCGCCGACTGCCGCTGACCGGGTCTTCCCAGGCGACGGCGCCTCGGTGAGGATGTCCGGGTGCGCATGCTGCTGGCCGTCCTCTCGGCGCTCGCCGTGGTCCTGGCGGGGCCCGCCGCCCACGCCGCCCCGCCCGCTGCCGGACCGGTCGAGCCGGCGCCGACCGTCGGCCCGCTGTTCTTCCCCAGCGTGGGCGGCCTGTCGACGCTGCTCCACCTGCCGCACTTCTGCTCGGCGAGCGTGCTCGACTCCTCGACCCGCGACCTGCTCGTGACGGCCGCGCACTGCGTCTACGGCACCGGCCTGACGATGGAGTTCGCGCCCGGCTTCCACGACGGCATCGCGCCGTACGGCGTGTGGGAGGTGCGCCGCGCCTACGTGACCACCGCCTGGCGTGCCCACCAGGACCCGGCCGACGACGTCGCCGTGCTCGAGGTGGCCCCGCGGGCCGGCAGGCGGCTCGAGGACGTCGTGGGCGCCGGCGAGCCGGTCGGTACGCCCGCTGCGAGCGCGCCGGTGACCGTGACCGGCTACCCGATGGGCGTCGACGGCAGCACGGTCGGCTGCACCACCGGCCTCTACCTCACCGGCGGCTACCCGAGCATCGACTGCACCGGCTTCGCCGACGGCACCAGCGGCGGCCCCTGGATCCAGGCCGGCCGGCTGGTCGGGGTCGTCGGCGGCAAGGAGCAGGGCGGCTGTGCGGACTCGGAGTACTCCGCTCCCATCGCCGGCCGGCTGCCCGGTCTGGTTGCGCGCGCCGAGGCCGGGCGACCCTCGGACCTCGTGCCGATCGGCTTCCTCGCCAACGCCTGCCTCTGAGCCGGGGGCGTCGCCTACAGCAGGGTCGGCAGCTCCGCGACGCTGTCGAGGATGTGCGTGTGCGGCTCGGCGAGCAGCTGCTCGCGCGTGAACGAGCCGGTGGTCACCCCGACCACGAAGCGTGCGCCGGCGTTCATCCCGGCACCGAGGTCGTTCGGGGTGTCGCCGGCGGTGAGCACCCGTCGTACGTCGGTGACGCCGGTGGCCTCCATCGCGTGGAAGACGAGGTACGGCGCCGGACGGCTCGCCGCGACCGTGTCGCTGGTGACGAGGGCGTCGACGGTCCCGCCCACGGTCCAGCCCAGGCCGGTCAGGATCGAGCCGGCCACCTCGGCGGTGTAGCCGGTCTGCAACGCGATCCTCACCCCGGCGGCGCGGAGCTCGTCGAACATCTCGAGCACGCCGGGGATCGGCGTCGGGGGACTCTCCCGGTAGGCCGCCTCGACCCTGGCCATGAAGATCTGGAAGACGGCCGCCACCCGCGAGGGGGAGGCGTCCTCGCCGAGCTCGCCGAGGATGCCCCCGATCGCCTCCTCCTTGGAGGTGCCCTTCCACCGCTGCAGCACGTCGGCCGGGACCGGCGTGCCGATCGATTCGGCGACGGCGTCGGCGATCGCGGTGTAGACGAGGCCGCCCTCGTCCACGGTGGTGCCGGCCATGTCGAGCGCGACGAGGGAGTAGCTGGTCATGACGGCTCCTTGAGGATGCGCAGGTCGTGGGCCAGGCCGACCGAGGTGGGTCGGGAGTTGTCGAAGGTGAAGGTGACGCGGTCGGAGCGGTAGCGGTCGTCGCCGTACTCGATCGCGGTCCCGTCGCTCGCGCGGGCGACGCGGCGCTCCCGCAGGAGCGGCGCGCCGACCTCGACCCCGAGTGCGGCGGCGTCGGTCTCGTCCGCGGGGACGGCGTCCATCGTGTGGCGTGCCGTCTGCAGGTCGACCCCGGAGTCCAGGAGGTGGCCGTAGACCGACCCTGCGTCGATGTCGAAGTCGAAGAGGAGGCGCCCGACGTCCAGGATCCAGGTCGAGCGCTCGAGCATGACCGGCTCGTCGTCGAGCGAGCGGACCCGGAGATAGTCGACGCAGGTGGCGCCGGCGTCGATGCCGAGGGCGTTGGCGGCCGCCGCCGACGCCGCCCGTCGGGAGATCTCGAGGGTGTGCTGCCCGGGCCGCCGTCCGGCGCGCTCGGCCCAGGAGCTGAAGGACATGAGGTTCTCGAACGGCTGGCTCAGCGTGGTGTCGCGCACCACGGGCGGACGTCCCTGTCCGCCGCCGATCAGACCGGCGTGGCGCAGCGTCGCCAGTGCCGCCCGCACGGTCCCGCGCGACGTCCCGAACTCCTCGCGCAGCTGCGCCTCGGACGGCAGCGGCTCGCCCGGTCGGAAGTCGCCGCGCAGGATGCGTTCGCGGAGCTCCGCCGAGAGCCTGGCGTGCAACGGGGTGGCCATGGAACGAACCTACAACTTGATCAGACAACTGTGCCCTGGACCCAGGTTAACGGTCCGGAAACGTTGAGGTGGCCGAGAGAACTGCGGGTAAACTTGTACAGACAAGTAGGTCGAAGGTGTTGACCTCCATGATTGCGCGGCGGAACCGTACGGGTCGTGCTTCCTTCCACCGATCTCGTCGTCGTAGGTGCCGGCATCGTCGGCCTGGCCCATGCTGCCGAGGCGACCGCCCGAGGTCTGCGGGTCACCGTCGTCGACCGTGACGACCGCGCCGCGGGCGCGTCCGTGCGGAACTTCGGGCACGTCTGCACCACCGCGCAGTCGGGTCGCGCCCTCGAGTACGCCCGGGTGGCGCGCGAGCGCTGGGTCGAGCTCGGCGCCAAGGCCGGTTTCGAGGTCAAGCAGTGCGGCACGGTCGTCGTCGCTCGCACGGCGTCCGAGCACGCGGCCCTGGCGGAGTTCTCCGCCGCGCGCCCGGCCGGTGAGGTCGTCCTGCTCGATGCCGAGGGCGTGCGCGAGCGGTTCGCGCCGGCCGGCGCGGACGTGGTCGGCGGTGCGTTCCTGCCCGGGGACCTCCGCGTCGCGCCGGTCGAGGCCGTGCCCGCGCTGGCCGCCTGGCTGGAGGCCGAGGGCGTGACCTTCCGGTGGGGCACCCACGTCGGCGCGATCTCGCCCGGCACGGTGCACACGTCCCGTGGCGACCTGTCGGCCCCGTACGTCGTGCACGCGGTCAACTACGACGTCGACAGGCTCTTCCCCGACATCGCCGACGCCGCAGGCGTACGACGCTGCCGGCTCCAGATGTTCGAGGTCGAGGCGCCGGACGGCGTACGGATCGAGCCCGGCGTGCTCACCGGCACCGGCATCCTGCGCTACGGCGGGATGGCCGAGCAGCCCTCGGCGGCCGCCGTGCAGGCGGAGCTGGAGAAGGACCGCCCCGAGCTCCTCGACATCGGCCTCAACCTGATGCTGACGCAGCGTCCCGACGGCGTGATCGTCCTGGGCGACACCCACCACTACGACCGCACGCTCCCGCCCTTCGACGACGAGCACGTCGCCGAGCTGGTGCTGCGGGAGGGCGCCCGGCTGCTCGGGTCGCCGCTCACGGTCCGGCGGAGGTGGAGGGGCGTCTACGCCCACTCCCCGACGACGGACTACCTCACGGCCGCGCCGTACCCGGGTGTCCGGGTCGTCTCGGTCACCTCCGGAATCGGCATGACCACGGCCCTCGGCCTCGCGCCCGCGGTCCTCGACGACCTTCTCTGAACACCCACCCGCACCTCAGGAGAACCGATGCTCACCATCCGCAAGACCGCCATCGCCGCCACCGTCGCGGCCCTCGGGCTCTCGCTCGCCGCCTGTGGCTCGAACGGCAGCTCCACCGACGGCGCGGCAGCCGCCAGCACCTCGTCGGTGTGCCCCTCCGGCACGCTCAACTTCGGCGTGGAGCCCTACGAGAACGCCCGCCAGCTGATCCCGGCGTACCAGGCCCTCGCCCAGGGCCTGGGTCAGAAGCTCGGCTGCAAGGTCAACCTCGAGATCAGCGACACCTACACCGCCGAGATCCTGGCGATGCAGAACGGCAAGCTCGACCTCGGTGAGTTCGGGCCGCTCGGCTTCGTCTTCGCCAACCAGCAGACCGGGGCGACCGCCCTCGCCTCGTTCGCCGACTCGACCGGCAAGGTGTCGTCGTACACCGCGGGCATCTGGGTCCCGAAGAGCTCGCCCATCAAGACGGTCGCCGACCTGAAGGGCCACACCCTCGCGCTCGGCGAGACCGGCTCGACCTCCGGCGACGCCGAGCCCCGTGAGGCGCTGGTCAAGGCAGGCGTCTCGAAGCAGGTGGACGCGCAGTACGCCGGTGGCCACCCCCAGGCGCTCGAGGCCCTCGTCAACGGCAAGGTCGACGCGGCGGAGATCAACAGCCAGACGGTCGCGTCGGCGACCGCGGCGCACCAGTTCGACGCCTCGCAGTACCGCGAGATCTGGACGTCGCAGCCCATTCTCAACGACCCGGTCGCGGCAGGCCCGAACATGACCCCCGCGGTCGCCCACCAGGTCCAGCAGGCGCTGCTCAGCCTGCCCGGCTCCACCGTGAAGAAGATCGGCGTCTACCTCGACTTCACCCCGCCGAAGTCCGGTGCGCTGGTGGCCGTGACCAAGCAGCAGTACCAGCCGCTCTTCGACCTGGCGAAGACCCTGGGCCTGACCACCAAGGACCTCTGATGACGGTGCTGACCACCTCGGCCGGACGGCGGGCGGCGCTGCTGGCCGTCGAGGGGCTGAGCAAGAGGTACGGCGACCGCGTCGTGCTGGACGGCTTCTCGCTCGACGTCGCTGCCGGCGAGGTGGTCAGCCTGCTCGGGGCCAACGGCTCGGGGAAGTCCACGGCGCTGCGCTGCATCGCGGGGCTCGACCGGCCCGATGGTGGCACGGTCTCGGCCGCTGGTGAGCGCACGCGTCTGGGCACGCCGATCCCGTCGGTGGCCATGGTCTTCCAGAGGATCCACCTCGTGCCTCGGCGTACCGCTCTGGACAACGTGTGCGCCGGGGCGCTCGGGCGGCTCGGGTTCCGCGAGTCCTGGTCGTCGTACGCGTTCCCGCGGGCGCTCCGCGAGGAGGCGATGGCCTGCCTCGATCGCGTCGGCCTCGCCGACCGCTGCCACGAGAAGGCCGGGCGGCTCTCCGGCGGTCAGCAGCAGCGGGTGGCCATCGCTCGCGCCCTCTGCCAGCGGGCCAGCGTGATCCTCGCCGACGAGCCGGTCTCCGCGCTCGACCCGGCGGCGGCCGATCAGGTCATGCGGCTCTTCCGCTCCCTCGCCGACGAGGACGGCATGGCGATCGCGGCGGTCCTGCACCAGCCGGACCTGGCGAAGAAGTACTCCGACCGTCTCGTCGGTCTGCTGCGTGGCGTGACCGCGTTCGACGTACATCCCGACCGGCTGGGCGAGCGCGAGCTCGAAGAGCTCTACCGCCCCGACATGGAGAACGAGTCATGACCGCAGATGCGCTCGAGCCGAAGGTGCCGACCCGCATGCGGGTGCCGCGTCGCTTCACCGCCAAGCACTACGCCGCCGTCGCCGCGATCGTGCTGGTGCTCGTCGGGCTCCACGCGATCGCGTGGTGGAAGACCGGGTTCTCGATCAAGGAGCTGGTCGACGGCTGGCAGGGCCTGTGGCACTTCCTGGTCGGCCGCGACCAGACCTACCCCAACGGCCATCACGTCCACACCAAGGGCGCGTTCCCGATCGACACCAGGTGGGGCGCCACGATCAAGCCGGGCATCGGCTACTGCTTCCTGACCGTCTGCATCGGCCTGATGGGCACGACGCTGTCGATCCCGTTCGCGTTCGTGCTCGCCGTGGTCGCGTCGCGCACCACGAACCGCTATGCGCCGCTGTACTACCTGGCGCGGGCGCTGATGTCGGTGCTGCGCGCGGTGCCGGAGACGGTCTACGCGCTGATGTTCATCGCGGCCCTCGGCTTCGGCGCCTTCCCGGGCGTCATCGCACTCACCATCCACAACGTCGCGGTCATGGGCAAGCTGTGGTCCGAGGTCATGGACGAGGTCGACCAGGGGCCGGTCGAGGCGCTGCGCAGCGCGGGCTCGAGCAGCGTCCAGACGGCGATGCACGCGGTCTTCCCCGCCGTGGTCCCGTCGCTGCTGGGTCTGCTGCTCTACCGCTTCGACACCAACGTCCGCAGCTCGGTCATCCTCGGCACCGTCGGCGCCGGAGGCATCGGCTTCTACATCCTGCAGTCGGCGAACGGGTTCGAGTTCAACACGATGATGACCTACGTGTGCCAGGTCGTCGTGCTCGTCATCCTGATCGACCTCCTCAGCGTGTGGCTGCGTCGCAAGGTCGCGAAGGTGTGAGCCGGCTGCCGGCCGACCCCGCCTCCTGCACCGGCTCCCCTCGACTTCTGGCGCGCGGTCCGAGGCTGCGATACTGAGCCGCGCGGGCCCTTAGCTCAATTGGCAGAGCATCGGACTTTTAATCCGCTGGTTGTGGGTTCGAGTCCCACAGGGCCTACCTCGAAGCGATCGGCGCGAGACCGGCTCGCGACCGTTTGCCGATCCGTCATCGACGCGTCGTGCAACCTTCACGAACCTCGGAGATTCCTGGTGCGCACGGGGGTTTCGGCACGTCCGCAGATTGATAGTGTCGTGGTGCACCCGACGCAAGGTTCGAAGGTCTGGCGCCTGCGGTCTTGTCGACGTACGGCGCCTCTGGTTTCTGGTTTGTGCACAGCATTCACGGGTCCGGAGCGACGTGTCATCCCGCGCCGGGTGCGGGCCGCCGAGGTGGTGGCTCTCGCCCCGACACAAGGAGTAACGAGCGCAATGGCTCAGGGCACCGTGAAGTGGTTCAGCGCCGAGAAGGGCTTCGGCTTCATCGAGCAGGAGGGTGGCGGCGACGACGTCTTCGTCCACTACTCCGCCATCCAGACCAACGGCTACAAGTCGCTCGAGGACGCCCAGCGCGTCGAGTTCGACGTCACCCAGGGCCCCAAGGGCCCGCAGGCGGAGAACGTCCGCCCTCTCTGATCCGGTTCCGGCCGACCGAATCGCTGTCCGGGTCCCGTCGCTGGCGCGGCGGGACCCGGCCTGTTGCCGGGGGCGTATCCTGTGGGGGAGAGGGTTCGACGACTCCTCTCGAGAGCACCCTGTCTCAGAGGTGCATGCAGCGGCCGGTCGGGAGGCCCGGTTCCAGCTTGGTGACGCGGGAGGAGCGGGGCAGTGGCGGACCAGTTCGAGGTCGAGCTCGACGACGACGACCTGCTCTCCGAGGTCGAGCTGACGACGAACCTGATCATCGCCGCGACCGCCGCCGACGACCGGCTCCCGCAAGAGGAGATCGACCGGATCCTCGGCGTCGCATCGCCTTCCGTCTGATACCCCCTGGGGGTAATCTGGGGGCATGTCAGTCTCCAGCACCTGGACCGTCGCGGGCATGACCTGCGAGCACTGCGTCGCCTCGGTGACCGAGGAGATCTCCGAGATCCCGGGCGTCGAGTCCGTCCGCGTCACCCTCGAGGACGGCAGCGTCGTGGTCGACAGCGCCCAGCCGCTCGAGCGCGAGCAGGTGAGCGCGGCGGTGACCGAGGCCGGGTACCGCTTGTCGTGAGCACCCGGTCCCCCGTCGAGGCGGTCGACCGGTCGGCCGGGCCGGCGTACGAGACCGTCGACCTCGAGCTGACGGGGATGACCTGCGCGTCGTGCGCCAACCGCATCGAGCGCAAGCTCGGCAAGATCGACGGCGTCACCGCGACGGTCAACTACGCGACCGAGCGCGCGCGGGTCGACTTCCCCGCCGAGGTCGGCGTCGACCGGCTGGTCGCGGCGGTCGAGGCGGCCGGCTACTCCGCCCGTCCGCACCGCCCCGAGCAGACCGCCGCGGGCGACGAGGCGGGGGCGCTCCGGCGCCGGATGTGGGTGTCCCTGGGGCTGTCGGTCCCGGTCGTGGCCCTCTCGATGGTGCCCGCGCTGCACTTCGCGGGCTGGGCGTGGGTCGCGTTCGTGCTCGCCACGCCGGTCGCGCTGTGGGGCGCCTGGCCGTTCCACCGGGCGGCCTGGGCGAACCTCCGCCACGGCGGCGCCACGATGGACACGCTGGTGTCGACCGGTGTGCTGGCGGCGTACTGCTGGTCGCTGGTGGCGCTCGTCGCCGACCCGGCCATGACCTACTTCGAGACCGCGGCGGGCGTGACGACCTTCCTCCTGGCCGGGAGGTACGCCGAGAAGCGGGCCAAGCGCGAGGCCGGGGCCGCGATGCGGGCGCTGGCGGCGCTGCGCGCCCGCGAGGTCGCGCTGCTGCCCGACGGCCCGGACGGGCCGGAGCGGCGGGTGCCGATCGAGCACCTGGGCGTGGGCGACCTGTTCGTCGTACGGCCGGGGGAGCGGGTGGCCACCGACGGCGTCGTGGTCGCGGGGGAGTCCGCGATCGACGCCGCGGCGTTCACGGGCGAGTCGGTGCCGGTCGAGGTCGGCCCGGACGCCACCGTCATCGGCGCCACCCTGAACACCACCGGCCGGCTCGTCGTACGCGCCACCGGGGTCGGTGACGACACCCGTCTCTCGCAGGTCGCGCGGCTGGTCGAGGACGCGCAGGCCGGCAAGGCCGCCGTCCAGCGGCTGGCCGACCGGATCTCGCGCTACTTCGTGCCGGCGGTCATCGTGCTGGCGGTGCTGACCGCCGTCGGCTGGCTGCTGCTGGGCGGGAGCGCCTCCGACGCGTTCCGGGCAGCGGTGTCGGTGCTGATCATCGCCTGCCCTTGCGCGCTGGGCCTGGCGACGCCGACCGCGCTGATGGTCGGCACTGCCCGCGGTGCCCAGCTCGGCATCCTCATCCGCGGGCCCGAGGTGCTCGAGGCGGCCCGCGACCTCGACGTGGTCGCGCTGGACAAGACCGGCACCGTCACCGAGGGCCGGATGCGTCTGGTCTCGGTGGTGAGCGGTGACGCCTCCGAGCAGGAGGTACGCCGCGTCGCCGCGGCGCTCGAGTCCGGATCGGAGCACCCGATCGCGCGGGCGGTGGTCGAGGGCGCGGCCGATCTCGCCGCCGCGGGGCTGGCGGGCTTCCGCTCGCACGCAGGGCTCGGGGTGACCGGACTGGTCGACGACAGAGCGGCGGCGGTCGGCCGGGCGTCGTTCCTGGCCGAGCAGGGTCTGCCGGTGCCCGCCGCCCTGGTCGAGGCGGGGGAGCGGGCCGAGCACGACGGCGCGACGGCCGTGTACGTCGGCTGGGACGGCCGCGCGCGGGGTTCGCTGGTCGTGGCCGACACGATCGCGGCAGGCGCCGCCGACGCCGTACGGTCGCTGCACGGGCTCGGCCTGCACGTCGTGCTGCTGACCGGCGACAACGAGCGCGCAGCCGCCCACGTCGCCGGGCTCGTCGGCATCGACGAGGTCGTCGCGGGTGTGCTGCCCGAGGCCAAGGCGGAGTACGTCGCCGGGCTGCAGGCCCAGGGTCGGCGGGTCGCGATGGTGGGCGACGGGGTCAACGACGCCGCCGCGCTGGCCGTCGCCGACCTCGGCATCGCGATGGGCACCGGCACCGATGTCGCCCAGGCCGCGGGCGACCTGACCATCCTCAGCGGCCACCTCGACTCCGCCGTGGACGGGGTCCGGCTGTCCCGTCGTACCTTCCGCATCATCCGGGGCAACCTGGCCTGGGCCTTCGGCTACAACGTGGCCGCCCTGCCCCTGGCCGTCCTCGGTCTCGCCACCCCCATGCTCGCCGGTGCCGCCATGGCCCTCTCCAGCCTCTTCGTCGTCGGCAACTCGCTGCGGCTGCGTCGGTTCCGGTGACGGGGGCGGGGGCGGGTAGTCCCTGACGAAAAGCACCACTTTCGCCCGAAAACTGGTGCTTTTCGTCAGGGACTACCCGCCCGTCGCCACAAACCGACCCACCAACCCGCCCTCTCCCTGTGGACAGAGGTCCGTCTCCACAGGGCCGGCTGCGGGTGGGCCCGTGACGTCGGAGGTACGGCGGAGCGTGCTCGCATGGGCGACGGGGCGACGAGACCGGGGTTGGTCAGGCCGGTCCGTCTCGACCCGAACGGGCTCAGCGGGCCGACCCGCGGGCAGGCCCGGAGCAGGCAGTGGGCCAGGAGCAGCCACGGCTACTACGTCCCGTCCGGGGTCGACCGGGCCGGTGCCGAGCAGCGCATCCTGGAGGCGTCGGTGCTGGTGCCGCGCGGGGGAGCCGTCACCGGGTGGGCGGCGCTGTGCTGGCAGGGCGGCCGGTGGTTCACCGGCAAGGGTCCGGACGGCACACCGCTGCCCGTCCCGCTCCTCATCAGCACCGCAGACATCCGTCCGCAGTCTCCGATCGTCGTCTGCGGCGAGGGATGCGGACCCGCCCACGTGCGAGTCGTCGACGGGGTCCCGGTCACGGACCCCGTCTGGACGGTGGCCTTCCTGATGCGCCGAGCCGTCGACGTACGCACGGCTGTGATGGTGTTCGACATGGCGGCGTACTCCGACCTCGTCTCGACGGCCGAGGTGACCGAGCGACTCGGCCAGCAGTGCTCGTGGACCGGCATCCCACAGGCGCGCGAGGCGCTGGCGCTCGTCAGCGAGAACGCCTGGTCGCCGCAGGAGGTGTTCATGCGCCTGTCCTGGACGATCGCCGGCGGCCGACGGATGCCGGAGACGAACGTGCCACTGTTCGACAGCCTCGGCCAGCACATCGGGACACCCGACCTTCTCGACCGGGCGGCCGGCGTCGTCGGGGAGTACGACGGCACGCACCACCTCGCCCGCGACCGGCGGGTCGGCGACATCGATCGCGAGGAGGTCTTCCGAGCGCACGGGCTCGAGATCGTCAGGTCCACCGCGGGCGGCTCGCTCGACTCGTTCCTGACCAGGCTCCACGGCGCCTACCGCCGGGCCGGGCGGCGTACCGGGTCGCGGAGCTGGACCGCCGACCCTCCTCCGGGGTGGATCTCGACCCGGACCGTCGATCAGCGTCGGGCCCTCTCCGCCGACCTGCGGGGCCGGCTGCTGAGGTACCGCTCGGCCTGACATAACGCGTAGTCCCTGACGAAAAGCACCACTTCGGCCCGAAAACTGGTGCTTTTCGTCAGGGACTACCCGCCACCGGCGCCCTCCCTCAGCAGCTGGCGAACAGCAGCGGCCCGGTCGAGAGGTCGGACAGGACGTAGTTGTCCGGCCGGGGGTGCAGGGTCATCGAGACGACGTCGTTGTCGGCGGTGACGGGGCCGAGCTTGAAGCGGTCCTGGAAGGTGCCGCCCTGGCCGGGGGCGGGGCCGACGGCCAGCTTGGAGCGGGAGTCGGCGTTGGTGCGGGCCTGGTCGGCGGACTCGAACGCCATAGCCACACGTACGTCGCCGCTCGGCTCGTAGGCCATCGCGAACGCGTCGAGCGGGTTGATCTCGCCGGCCTCCGTGATGAGCCGGGCGCCGGTGGCCTGGTCGCTCTCGTCGGCCTGGTTCATCGCGAGCGACTGGCAGGCGAAGTCGCCGTCGTACACCGCGGCGGTGCGGGCGTCGCCGACGGTGGCCACCACCTGGTCGATCGAGTCGTCGCCCTTGGCAGGCCCGCGCTGGTGATCGCGCCAGGTCGAGAGGAAGGCGGCGCTGTCGCTCGCGGCCAGCACGTGGTCGGAGGAGTCGATGGTCAGGTTGGCCAGCTCGGGGGTGATGTCCCCGATCGCGGTGAGGTCGTCGCCGGGCGTGGTCCAGACGCCGTCGTCGCTGGCGGGCTTGTGGTAGCCGAGCCGCTCGAGGGTGTCGCGCAGGTCGCCGAGGTCGACGCTCGAGGGCAGCCCCATCTGCAGGAGGGCGCCGTCGGTGCCCTGGCTGTAGAGCTCCCAGGACAGGTTGGCCGGCGAGACGCCGTACTTGTCGTCCATCGTCCGCGCGGAGTCGACGAGCGCCGACTGGGAGCTGAGGTCGGCGTCGAACGCCTTGTTCAAGAAGCCGCCCATGTTCTGGTCGGCATCGGCCGACGAGACGTGCAGAGCGCTGCGTACGGCGGTCCAGTCGGTCCAGCTGAACCGCACCGCCGTGCTCGGGGCCAGCGCCATCGCGGCGGCGAGGCGGCTGTCGGGCCCGGAGCGTGCGCGCACCCAGATCACACCCGCCGCGACGACCACGAGGAGCCCGACGGCCACGGCCAGGATCACCATCCGGCGACGCTTCATCCGTGGGCCCTCTCTCGTCAGCGGTCTCGGATAGGCGACACTAGCGCCGTGGCCAGCCCCACTCCCGCACCCGGTAGGACCAGGCGTCCGTCGATCCTCGCCGCCGGGGTGGTGGTCTTCCGTCCCGGCCGGCAGGTGCTGCTGGTCCACCGCCCCAAGTACGACGACTGGTCGTTCCCCAAGGGAAAGCTGGAGCCCGGGGAGCACCGCACGGCGGCGGCCGTGCGCGAGGTGGCCGAGGAGACCGGCGTGCACGTGCGTCTCGGGCCGCCGCTGCCCGACCAGGGCTACCTGGTCGGGGGCCGGCCGAAGGTCGTGCACTACTGGGCCGGTCGCGTGGTCGGCGACGACGACGTGTCCTGCTACCGACCCAACGACGAGATCGACGGCGTCCGGTGGGTGCACGTCGACGAGGCGGCCCGGGAGCTGAGCTACCCCCACGACCGCGAGACGCTCACCGCCGCCCTCGCGGTCCGCCGCAAGACCCGCGCGCTGGTCGTGCTGCGCCACGGGGAGGCCCGCTCGCGGTCCCGCTGGACCGCCGACGACCGGCTGCGGCCGCTGCTCAAGGCCGGCACCCTGCAGGCCGAGCGGCTCGTGCCGCTCCTCGCTGCCTACGACGTCAGCCACGTCGTCAGCTCGCCGAGCACCCGGTGCGTCCAGACCGTCGAGCCGTACGTCGCGACGACCGGGTTCGACCTCGACCTGCGTCGCCGGCTGAGCGAGGAGGACGCGTCCGCGACGGGCGTCGAGCGGATCGTCGCCGAGCTGCTCGCCGAGGAGCGCGGGGCGGTGCTGTGCAGCCACCGGCCGGTCCTCCCGCTCGTGTACGACGCCCTCGGACTCAGCGCCCGACAGCGCTCCACCACCCTCGCGGAGCCCCTCGCCCCTGCGGAGGCGCTCGTGCTCCACGTCCGCAAGGGACGGATCGTGGCGTTCGAGCGGCACCGCGCCCGCTGACCGGGGCGTCGTCGTACCTTCCCCGAGCGGGCGACGTGACCGGGGGCACGCCCGGTCGTCGCCTGCTCGCGCAGTGTTCACGGCCCGTTCAGATTCACCGGGCTGTTGCGTTACCGAGCCTCCATAACTTCGCGACGTCAGATCGAAAACCGAGGGGTGGGCCAATCCGCCCCTCTCGCGAGAGGCATCTGTCTTGAACCTCAACCACATTCGTCGTGCGGCGCTCCCGGGCATTGCTGCCGTCGCGCTCGCTGCCAGCCTGGCGGCCTGCGGCTCCAGCAACAGCTCGAGCGGCGGCTCCAGCAGCCTCAGCGGCACCGTGGCCGCGGGTGGCTCGACCGCTCAGCAGACCGCCCAGCAGGCCTGGTACGGCGCCTTCAAGGCGTCCAACCCCAACGTCAAGATCTCCTACGACGCCGTCGGCTCCGGCGACGGTCGGGCCGGATTCGAGAAGGGCACCTACTCCTTCGTCGGCTCGGACTCCCCGATGGACCCGAAGGCGGACCTTCCGGCCGCGACCAAGCAGTGCGGTGGCGACCCGATCCAGATCCCGGTCTTCATCTCGCCGATCGACGTCGCGTTCAACCTCCCGGGCGTCAAGAGCCTGAACCTCGACGCGAACACGATCGCCAGCATCTTCGCCGGCAAGATCACCAAGTGGAACGACCCGGCCATCGCCAAGCAGAACTCCGGCGTGAAGCTGCCGAGCACCACGATCACCCCCGTGCACCGCTCGGACTCGTCGGGCACCACCGACAACTTCACCGACTACCTGCACCAGGCCGCGCCGTCGGTGTGGACCAACGAGCACAACTCCGACTGGCCGCTCAAGGGCGGCGAGGGCCAGGAGGGCACCTCCGGCGTCGTCGGTGACGTCAAGGACAACCCCGGCACCATCGCCTACATCGACGACTCGGGTGTCGAGAAGCAGGGCCTCGGCGTCGCCAAGATCAAGGTCGGCAGCACCTACGTCGCCCCGAGCGCCCAGGGCGCCGCGAACGGCCTCGCCGCCTCGACGCTCGCCAAGGGCGGCCCGTCGACGGTCATGACCTACCAGATCAACCGCACCACGACCGACCCGTCGAACTACCCGGTCTTCATGGCGTCGAACGAGATCGCCTGCCAGAAGTACAGCAGCTCGGCGACGACGGACATCGTGAAGTCCTTCCTGACCTACATCATCTCCAACCAGGGTCAGCAGGTCGCCGCCAAGAACGCCTACTCCGCGCCGCTCCCGTCCTCGGTGGTCTCCGCAGAGCAGAAGATCATCGCGAAGATGGGCTGAACCAGCTGAGCAGAGGTGCGGCCGGACGATCTCCGGCCGCACCTCATCAGCTTTCCCGGATCACTCGGGGAGGTGCCGGGTCCGGCTTTCGGACCCGCGCCTCCCCTCCGTCCCGCCACCGGGTGGCACGCAACCCTGGAGCCAGAACCAGTGAGCACAATCGAGCCGCAGACCGTCCCGGAGGGCCCACCCACGCCCTCGGACGAGACGCCGGAGTCGCAGCCCGTCACCGGGTGGGGCGACCGCATCTTCTCCTCCGCCGCCTTCGGAGCGGGGCTGCTGATCCTGCTCGTCCTCGCAGCCGTCTTCGTCTTCCTCGCGGTGCAGGGCGCGCCGGGCACGCACCAGGCCGCCTCGGTCTACGGCCCCTATGCCACCAACTTCTGGTCCTACGCCGGCAAGCTGCTGTTCGGCACCGCGCTCGCCGCCGTCCTGGCGATGCTGATCGCCGTGCCGTTCGCGCTCGGGCTGGCGCTGTTCATCTCGCACTACGCGCCGCGCCGTCTGGCGGTGCCGGTCGCGTACGTCATCGACCTGCTGGCCGCCGTACCGTCGGTCGTCTTCGGCCTCTGGGGCGGTCGCGCCCTCACCCACGCCTCGCTCCCGGTGCAGCACTGGCTCAACCAGCACCTGGGCTGGTTCCCGCTCTTCGGCGGCACGCCGTCCTCGACCGGCCACACCGTCTTCATCGCCGCGGTCGTGCTGTCGATCATGGTCATCCCGATCACGACCGCGATCGCCCGCGAGGTCTTCCAGCAGACCCCCAAGCTGCTCGAGGAGGCCGCCCTCGGCCTCGGCGCGACGCGCTGGGAGATGATCAAGTACGCCGTCCTGCCGCACTCGCGCTCGGGCGTCGTCGCCGGCGCGATGCTCGGCCTGGGTCGCGCGCTCGGCGAGACGATGGCGGTCGCCATGGTGCTCAACGGCAACCCGCTGGTCTCGATCCGGATCCTCACCACCGACAGCCCGGCGACGATCGCCTCGAACATCGCGAACGAGTACAAGAACGAGGACCCGCACATGCAGTCGGTCCTCATCGCGACGGGTCTGGTCCTGTTCGTGTTCACGTTCCTGGTCAACTTCGCCGCCCGCACCATCGTGACCCGCGCGGAGAGGAGGCTCGCATGAGCGTCACCACCGCACCCACGGGCGGCATCTCGCTCCAGGGGAACCGGCTGCCCCGCTTCGCGCCGTACGTCGTCGTGGTCGGCGCCGTCGCGCTCGGCGCGCTGGTCACCATGCTGCTCGGCCTGAGCTGGGTCGCCGCGCCGGTCCTGGCCGTCATCGTCGTCGACATCGCCCTGCCGCTGTGGTCCAGGCTCGTCGAGGGCCGCCGCGCCGCCGCGAACCGGGGCGTCACCTGCCTGGTCTGGACCGCGCTGGGCTGCACGCTCGTGCCGCTGGTCTGGGTGCTCGCCGAGGTGGTGATCAAGGGTGCGCCGGGCATCAACGCCCACCTGCTCACCCACGACGGCACGCCGTACTTCGATCCGAAGACGCTCGTCACCACGGCGGGCGGCGGGGCCTTCCACGCGCTCGTCGGCACCCTGATGGTCACGCTGTGCGCGGTGATCATCTCGGTCCCGGTCGGCCTGATGACGGCGGTCTACCTCGTCGAGTACGCCCGCGGCAGCTGGCTCGCCCGCGGCGTGACGCTGATGGTCGACGTCATGACCGGCATCCCGTCGATCGTGGCCGGTCTGTTCGCGGTCGCGCTCTTCACCCTCGCCGACCCGTCGTTGCGCATGGGCATCATGGGCTCGGTCGCGCTGTCGCTGCTGATGATCCCGACGGTCGTGCGCTCGGCCGAGGAGATGATGCGACTGGTGCCCAACGACCTCCGCGAGGCGGCGTACGCCCTCGGTGTGCCGAAGTGGCGCACGGTCCTCAAGGTCGTCCTGCGTACGTCGCTCGGTGGCATCATCACCGGTGTGATGCTGGCCGTCAGCCGGGTGATCGGCGAGACCGCGCCGCTGCTGGTCGCGATCGGCTCGATCGACGAGACCAACTGGAACCCGTTCTCGGGGCGCATGGAGACGCTGCCGGTGTTCATCATGGACAACTACACCCAGGGGGCCACGACGCCCGACGGCTACAAGTGGGCGTGGAGCGGCGCGCTCCTGCTCATCGCCATCGTCATGGTCCTGAACCTCATCGCCCGCATCATCGGCAAGATCTTCGCCCCCAAGACCGGGCGCTGACAGGGAGCACACAATGGCCAAGAGCATCGACGTCTCCGACGTCAACATCTACTACGGCGACTTCCTCGCCGTGCAGGGCGTCAACATGTCGATCCGCGCGGGTGCGGTGACCGCGTTCATCGGTCCGTCCGGCTGCGGCAAGTCGACGTTCCTGCGCTCGCTCAACCGCATGCACGAGGTGATCCCGGGTGCGCGCGTCGAGGGCAAGATCGTGGTGGACGGGCAGGACCTCTACGGTCCGGGCATCGACCCCGTCGCCGTACGGCGCACCGTCGGCATGGTCTTCCAGCGGCCGAACCCGTTCCCGACGATGTCGATCTACGACAACGTGCTCGCGGGCAGCCGGCTCAACGCCAAGAAGATCAAGAAGGCCGACGCCGACGAGATCGTCGAGCGGTCGCTGCGCGGCGCGAACCTCTGGCAGGAGGTGAAGGACCGCCTCGGCAAGCCCGGGATGGGTCTCTCCGGTGGTCAGCAGCAGCGCCTGTGCATCGCGCGCGCGATCGCGGTGCAGCCCGAGATCCTGCTGATGGACGAGCCGTGCTCGGCGCTGGACCCGATCTCGACCTCGGCCGTCGAGGACCTGATCCACCAGCTCAAGGACGACTACACGATCGTCATCGTCACCCACAACATGCAGCAGGCCGCGCGCGTCTCGGACGACACCGGCTTCTTCAACCTCAAGGCCACCGGCGAGCCCGGGCACCTGGTCGAGTTCAACCCGACCAAGAAGATGTTCGCGAACCCCGACGACCCGGCGACCGAGGCCTACATCTCGGGTCGTTTCGGCTGATCCCGAGACGCTGGACATGGACACGCCCTCAGGGATGGAGCGTGTCGGCAGGTCGTCCCGCGAGGCGGCCGTCCGCGACTACCTCCACAGGTGGGCCGAGACGGCAGGCGCACAGGTCCTGGTGGTGGACCCGCTGCCCGACCGGGAGGGGCTGACCGACGCGATGGCCGGTCGTGGGGTCCACATGGTGTGGGCCGATTCGACCATCGACGGTCTGGTGGAGTTCGGGCGGGTGCACCCGAACGCGGTCGTCGTCGACCCGCGCGCACCCGGCATCCCGGCGACCGAGTTCGTCAGCGTGATCCGCAAGCACGGGGCGTCGTACGTCATCGCGGTGCTGGAGCGCACCGAGCCGGACGCGGCGGGTGAGCTGCTGCGGGCCGGAGCCAGCGCGCTGGTGCCCTCGCCGTACACGGCGAGCGCGCTGTGGGAGGCGCTGAGCGCGTCGCCGGTGCCGATGTCGCAGCACGCCCACCTCTCGGTCGGGCCGCTCGAGCTCGACGCCGGTGCCTACTCGGTGAGCATCGCGGGCCGGCGCATCCCCGACCTGCCGCTGAAGGAGTTCGAGCTGCTTCGCGAGCTGATGCTGCGCGCGCCGGGCGTCGTCACCGACGACGAGCTGCGGACGGCGCTGTGGGGGTCGGGCAGCGCCAGCGGCAACACGATCGCGATGCACGTGACCCGGCTGCGGGCCCGCCTCGACGGGGCCGCATCGGTACGCCGCATCCGCGGGCGGGGCTACTCCCTGACGATCTGACCGCGACCGGTCAGGCGGGCACGACTAGGTGGATGACGCCGTAGGCCAGGTAGGCGACCAGCGCCGCAGCAGGGAGGGTCACCAGCCACGCCACCAGAATCGTCTGCGCCATGCCCCACCGGACCGCCGAGAAGCGCTTGGTCGCGCCGGCGCCCATCACCGCGGCGGTGATCACGTGGGTGGTCGAGATCGGCGCCTGGTAGACGTAGGCCGTCGTGTAGAGGACCGTCGCGCCGACCGACTCGGCCGCGAAGGCCCGCGGCGGGTCGAGGTGGATGATCCGGCGCCCGAGGGTGCGCATGATGCGCCAGCCGCCGGAGTAGGTGCCGAGCGAGATCGCGCTCGCCGCGCACATGATGACCCACAGCGGCAGGTGGGTAGCGCTGTAGTGGCTGGGGTACGCCGTGACCAGCACCAGCAGGATGACGCCCATCGTCTTCTGGGCGTCCTGGAGGCCGTGGCCCAGCGCCAGCGAGGCGGCCGAGATGGTCTGCATGCCGCGGAAGCCGCGGTTGACCCGATGGGGGTTGCGCCGCCGGAAGATCCACAGGATCGCGGTCATCACGATGAAGGCGAGGATCAGGCCGATCACGGGTGAGGCGACCATCGGGATGACGACCTTGTCCCAGATCGTCGACCAGTGGACCGTCGCGCCGCCGGCGAGGGCCGCGCCGACCAGGCCGCCGATCAGGGCGTGGCTGGAGGAGGACGGGAGCCCGAAGTACCAGGTGATGAGGTTCCAGGAGATCGCGCCCAGGAGCGCCGACATCACGATCACCAGGCCGTGGTGGCTCTGTGGCGGGACGATCACGTCGCTGACGGTGTGGGCGACCTTCTGCCCGAGCAGCGAGCCGACGAAGTTCATGACGGCCGCCAGGGTGAGGGCGATCCGCGGCGTCAGCGCCCGGGTCGAGACCGACGTCGCGATGGCGTTGGCGGCGTCGTGGAACCCGTTGGTGTAGTCGAAGGCGAGCGCGATCACGATGACCACGATCACGATCGCGAGGGTGACGGTCACTGCGGACGGTCTTCAGTAGAGGTCATCTGCTGATCGGCCGGTCGGCCTCAGCCTTCCTTGACGGCGATCTGCTCGACGATGTTGGCGACCGCCTCGAAGGCGTCGATGGCCGCCTCGAGCGACTCGACGATGTCCTTGAGCTTCAGGACCTCGATGGTCTTGTACTCGCCGGAGAAGAGCTGGGCCAGCATCCGCCGGTGGTTGCGGTCGCCGGTGTTCTCCAGCCGGTTTATCTCGATCCAGTAGTCCTCGAGGGAGTTCATCGACTGGAGCCGCGGCATCGCGGCGGAGGTCAGCTCGGCGCAGCGCTGGAGCACGTCGACCTGTGCGGACAGCTCGGTCGGGATCGTGGAGACCTCGTAGAGCAGGATCAGGTCGACCGCCTCGTCCATCATGTCCATGACGTCGTCGAGGCCGGAGCCGAGCTTGTAGAGGTCCTCGCGGTCGAAGGGCGTGACGAAGGTGCTGTTCACCTTCTTCACGATCGCGTGGGTCGTCTCGTCGGCGGCGTGCTCGGCGGCCCGCATCCGCTCGGCGACGGCCTCACGGTCAGCGTTCTCGGCGAGCATCTCGGCCAGCAGGCCGGCTCCCTCGACGAGGTGCTGGGCCGACTGGGTGAAGAGGTCGAAGAAGGAGGTGTCGACCGGGCGCAGACGCAATCGCACTTGGACTCCCGTTGAGGCGGAGGCGAACGCGATCATGCTAGGGGGTGAACGACGTCGGCGTGCAACCGTGGGCGGGTGTTCTGGACGCGAAGTGGCCGTCACCACTCCGCGACCGGGTCTCCCGGGCGGGGCTCAGGAGCGGAAACGGCCGCGCTGCTGCTCGATCAGGGCCTCCTGAAGGTCGACCGTCCCGTCGTTGCGCACCCACTGGCCCTCGGCGCCGAGCACCCAGGCACGCGTGGTGGGCGCGAAGGCCAGGTCGAGCAGATCCGCGACGCCCTGCTTGGTGCGCTCGTCGGGCAGCCTCCGCCAGCTCCGACTGCTCGGCACTCAAGTACGCCGACCACCGGACGTACAGGGGCGCTTTCACCAGTTCTGTTGACCCGCAGGAGGCATGTAACGAACGAAGCTGGCGACCTTTGGCAGGTAGTTGAAATCGGGCGTAGATCTGCTCGGGCAGCCCCAAGGGGTCTGGGAGACCTCGACAAACTCAGCGACGCCGCCCGCCCGCCCTGCTCCACGTCCTCGACGGCCTGGCTCGCCAACACCCGCATCCGAGCAGCCCTCGACAACGCCAGCTGAGCTACTTCCGGCGCTGCTTCAGCAGCGCTTTCGCTTCCTTCCCGAACACGGGATGGTCACGCAGCCCTTCAACGACCGCTCGTCCGCGGGCGTCGCCGACCGTGAGGATCGGACGAATGAAGTGGATACGCGTGCTTCCACGGGACGTCTCGTCAAGTAGGACGATCAGATCGTCAAGGTGCTCCGGCCTGGCCGACGCGGCCAATGCGGCGGCCAGACCCTCTGTTGCGTCCGGGCCCTCAGCGCGCAAATACAGGTCGCGAAGACGGTCCCAGTGGACGGCTGCCGGCGCAACGGCCATCGCCCGTGCGACGCCCTCCAGGACGCGATCGGGGTATCCGCCGCGCTCCAGGTGCTCCAAGAGGACCGGAAGGGCCGTCGGGTACGGATCCGAGGTGTTCACCAGGTCCCACACGGAGTCGACAGCAATGCCACGGTCGTGCAGATCCTCCAGGATCGGACGCTGGGCTTCGCGCCACTTGGCTGCTCGTTGCTGGCGCTCTGCTTCACGCTTCGCGGCGGTCTCCTGGAACTCGCGGTCCTGCGCGAGCTGTGCCATCAGCTCCGCGGCGCTGATGCCGCCCGCACGCTTGTCTCCACCGGTCATGGGATGAACCTCACTTCCATCGTGCGGCCGCCAGGCGCCGTCCGGGTATTAGCCGCGCCGGTGTCGAACTGGACAGAACGTGCAGCGTGGTCGTAGGTGGTGTAGGCCAAGGTCGACGCGCATGCTGGGCACGCCAAAGGGCCGTGCGACGCAGGGGCGACGCCCAAGTAGGGCTCGGTGTAGTCGTAAGCAACGGCAGGCGGACCGCGCTCGGCGGTGGTATCAGTCGGAAGCGCGCCGCGGTGTTGGCCGTCGTAGCCGTACGGCTGCGCGACGGCCGCAGCCGGTGCTGGAAGGGCCACTGCCTCGACAGTCGGGGCGAGGCCGAGGAAGGCGAGCGCCGCGGCGACGGCGATTGAAAGCAATCGAACGATGGGACTCACGACGGGGTGTCCAGCCGATCCAGCCACGTCCGTAACGCACGGGTCATCGTCGACTCATCAACCACGAGATCCCCAGTTGCGCCGTGCGACTGGTGCCGCTCAAGGCCGTCGTCTCCACGGACGACGTCCAGGCCGTGGAGGGTCTGAGCTAGCTCCTCGTGGAGCGGCTCTGCGAGCGCGTCTCCTTCGACCCACGGAGTCACGAGTCGGCATGCGGCGGCTCTGCTCAATCGTCCATCCAGAAGGGCGTCGACGAGGAACGCGAGTGCGTGTGAGGTGAGGCGGTAGGCCATCATCGCCACCTTCCGTCTTCAATTCGGGCCGCAAGGCTTTCGTCCGAGATCACCATCGACGTAACTGGGTCGCCGTTCAATTCGCGAATCACGACGTCGTTCTGTCCGTTGCCTCTTGAGAGGACTCGAATCAGCCGCGTCTCATCACCTCGGACTTGGGTGTAGAGGTCGCCGTTGGCCCAGACGTGCTCGGCGTCGACTCCCCGACCGGCAGCGTTGAGCTCGTTGTGCGCTCGCCCCGGTAGTCCGGCCGCACCGCGTTCGCTTTGCATCGCGCGGAGCCGGCTGGCGATGAAGCCGTCTCCTTCGTTTGCGGCGCTGCACGGTTGCTGGTCCGCTTGGGAGTCTTCGGCGAGTGAGTCGGCGTCGGCTGTGTCGTTGCTGGCGCCTTCGATCTCACCGTCGATCCACTCGTCGATGGCGATGTCTTCCTCGGGCTCGGCTGCGGTTGCGGCGCCACCGGTGGCGATTTCTTCGGTGGCGTCGACGACTACGTCGGCGACGACGTCCGCGCCGATCATGGCGGCCGTGCAGAGGAACCCGTCGGTGCACAGTCCGGTGGGATCGGTCAGGGTGGTCGGGCTGTCGCTGGCGTAGCTGTAGGGCTGGCCGGTGAGGTCGACAAGTGGGTCGGTGGTGGTGAAGGTGGCGTTGGAGGCGTCGTAGTAGCGGGCGCCGAGGTAGATGAGCCCCGTCTCGGGGTCGGTATAGCCGCGGCCGTATTGCAGAGCGGTGCTCGTGCCGCTGTGGTCGATGGTTTGACCCCACGGCGTGTAGCTGTAGCTGCCGGTGACCGCGCCGGTCGCATCGGTGAGGACGCGGGTGGACCCGAGCGCGTCGGTGAAGTAATAGTCGGCGGACGTGGATGTGTTGGCGCCACTGGGCATTGACTCCAACGGCGCGCCGCTGGGGCCGTAGATATAGTCGGCTGTTCCGTCGGTGAGGAGCTGTGGGGCCGAGTTGGTCGCGTCGTAGGTGAAGTGGGTCGTGGTTGGGCCGGATCCGTCTCCGTTGGGGACGGTCTTGGTGACGCGTAGACCGTCGCCGTTGTAGGCGTACTGGGTGGTTTGCTGGCCTGCAGGAAGGAACCAGCCCTCGACGTCCAGGGTGAGGTTGCTTCCTGAGGTGATGGATTCGACGTCGACGGCTCCGGCCGGGCTCAGGCCGGTCTGCACGTTGCCGCCTCCGGTGGTGGAGCCGGTGTAGGAGATGGAGCGGCCTGGGGGTCGGGTTTGGTCTGCCGGCCAGATCACCGTTCCGCCGTCGCTGCTCGGGGCCCAGGCGGTCGCGGAGAACAGGACCGCGGTTGCCGACGTCGGCACCGGGCCTTCTCCGGCGACCTGGACACTCGTCACCTTGGTCGTCGAGATCGTCGTGCAGGGGCTGGGCGTGCAACTGCCGGTGCTGTTACGGGTGTCGAGGATCCGCTGCGAGCTGCCTGCGGAGGTGGAGTAGGGCACGAAGACTGAGCCCGTGCCGTTCGAGCTGGTGGTGTAGTAGCCGGCCAGGTCCATGGCGAAGTCTGAGGCAACTGTGGTGTTGAGGTCGATCTTGCCGGTGGCGGTGAGTGGTACGACCACGAGGTCTGATGCGTCGCCGGCGCTGGTCATCGACAGGTCGCGCCAGGCGGGCTGGATCTGGTCGGAGGGCCAGGCTGTGGCGTGGCCTGTTGCGCTGGGGTTGAACGCGGTGAGCGTGAAGGCGACGGCGGCGACCCCTGTGGAGGGGATGCCGCCCTGGCCGGCGACCTGGACGGCGACGGTGGCGCCGGCAGCCAGCTGGCTGCACGGGTGCGGCGTGCACGTTCCGGTGCCGTTGCGCGTGTCCAGGATCCGGGTGCCGTTGATCGATTCGTAGACCGATCCTGACTGGGCCGCTTGGGCGGTCGGGGTCTGGTACCAGCCGACGACCTGGACGACGACGTTGCCTGCGGCGGTTGTGTTGATGTCGATCTTGCCGTCGTTACCTACTCCGACGACGGTGGTCGTCGAGGCTGCCACCCCGGAGGCAAGGCTCATCGAGCGACCGACTGGCAGAGCAGCACCGTCGGGGTAGGCCACGATCCGGCCGCTGCTGCCGGGATCGAACGCGGTGATGTTGAGCACGACCGAGTTGATGTTGGTCGTGGGGAGACCTTGTTGTCCGTCCACGGGAAGGACGAGCGTCTCGCCGGCGGTCAGCGGCGCGCAGGACGGGGTACAGGTCCCGAGCCCGGTCCGGGTGTCGACCAGCCCGACCGGACTGACGGGGTGGTAGGTGGATCCTGCGATGTGCTGATCGGAGGTGGTGGCCGACACCATGTGGTTCTGGGCGTCGTAGCTGTAGCGGCTGCCGGCCGGGTCTGCCGGACTGCCGCGAGTCCGGTTGCCGTCGTTGTCGTAGGTGTAGTTCGTCGTCGTGTTCTCACCGCCGGCGGAGAGCTGGCTGGAAGTGAGCTCGGCGCCTGCGTCGAAGGTCTGGGCGAGGGTGCCTGCCGGGGTGTCGAGCCTTGTCGGGTTCCCGATCTGGTCGTAGGCGTAGTTGCTGACGGTCGTTCCGCTCGATCCACTGACGCTGGCGCTGCTGGAGGTCAGGCGCCCCACAGTGTCGTACGCGCTCCGCGCCGTGCCAGTGATGGCGCCGGAATCGGTCTCGGAGCTGACCTGGCCGCCGGCGGTGTGGGCGTAGGAGATCGCGGCCAGGGTGGAGCCGCCCGCGGACGGGGTCAGGGCCATGGTGGCGGGCAGTCCGTCGGGATCCGGCTTGGTCGTGGCGGTGTCGCCGTTGGGCAGCGTGGTCGAGATCAGGTCGCCTTCGGCGTCGTATCCGAAGGACGTCGTGGTGGCCGAGCCGGCACCGCCGTTGGCAGGCGTCGCTGTCAATGACTCCATCTGATCGGCAGCGTCGTAGGTGTAGGTGACGACCTGGCCGTCGGGATAGGTCAGCGAGGTGCGGTTGCCGTCCAGGTCGTAGCCGTAGGACGCGGTCTTGCCGGCGCCGTCGGTGCTGGAGGTCATTCGGCCGAGCGTGTCGTACTTCCAGGTCGATGTCCCGGATGCATCGGTCATGCCTGTGCGCTGCCTCAGCGTGTTGTAGGAATAGGTCACGCCGGGTGTGCCGTCGTTGTAAGCCAGCGAGGTCAGCAGTCCGTCCGGGTCGTAGGCATTGGTGGTCGTTACGCCCGCTGGGCTTCGCGAGGTAAGCAGCCTCCCGGCGGCGTCGTAGGTGTCGCTGGTGACCCGGTTGAGCGGATCGGTGCTCGACGTGAGCTCGCCCAGGTTGTTGTAGGCGTAGGTGACGGCCTTTCCTGCGGCGTTCGTTCGGGACGCGAGCTCGCCGTTGGCGTCGTAGGTGCGGTGGGTCGTGTTCCCCTCGGCGTCGGTGGTCGAGGACAGCTCGCTGTCCGCGTCGTAGGTGTAGGTGGTCTTGTCACCGTTGGCATCGATCTGGCTCGTCCGGTTGCCATCCGCGTCGTAGCCGTAGGAGGTTGTTCCTCCCTTGCGGTCGGTCGCGGACTTGATCTGGCCGGTGCTGGTGTACGTCGCGGCGGTCGTCTTGCCGTCCGGGTCGGTCGACGAGGTCTGTTCGCCGTCCGCGTCGTAGCCGAGGCTGGTGGTGTCGCCGAGGCCGTCGGTGACGCTCTTGAGATCTCCCGTGGAGGTATAGGTGCTGGCAACGACGTGACCCGAGGGGCTCGTGATCTTTGTTGGCAAGGCGGGGAAGGATCCGTCGTCATATGCGTAGCTGGTGGTTGCGGGCACCGCGCCGGCGCCAGTTCCCAGCGGCGTCGAGCTCGACGTCAGGTCCCCGAGCGCGTTGTAGGCATCGGTGGTCATGACGCCGGTAGGCGACGTGGTGGTCAGAGGCTCGCCGAAGCTGTTGTATGTCGAGCTCGTCGTGTTGCCGTCGGGGTCGGTGATGGTCGCGACTTGGCCGCCGCGAGCGTAGGTGTAGGAGGTGGTGTTCTTGTCGGGGTCTGTCGCGGCGGTCTGCTCACCTGCGGCGTTGTAGGTGTAGGTCGAGCTCTCGGCATTGGCCGAGCCGGCAGCCTGCGTGCGCCTGGTCAACTCGCCGAGAGCGTTGAAGATCTCGACTGTCGTCGACTGATTGGGCTCGGTGATCGACGTGGTGGCTCGCCCATTGGTGTTCACCCCGTAGACGAAGCTCGTGACCCTGCCGATCGGATCGGTCTGACTCACGACGCGGCCCAGGTCGTCGTACTGGTCACTGGCGGTGTTGCCATCTGGGTCCACGATCTTGGTCAACAGATGAGTCGGCCCGTAGGTGTAGGTCGTCACCCCGCCGGCGGAATCCGTGACGCTGGTCAGGTCCCCATCAGAGCTGTAGCCGTACGTGACGGTCCGCCCCAACGGGTCTGTCACAGAGCTGACGTCTCCCATACCGTTGCCCGAGGCGACGTAGGTCAGAGCCAGCTGTCTTCCAGATGCTCCGGTGATCGTTGTCAACTGACCCGAGCTGTTGTACCCGAGAGTCGTGGTCTCGCCGGCCGGGTCGGCGACTGACAGCTCGCGGCCGGAGGCGTCGAAGGTGTAGGTCGCTGCACCCCGCACAACGAACGTCCAGCTGCCGTCCGCGTTCTTGGTCAGTGCAGCGAACGTTCCGGCGTCGGTAGGGTCGTAGGCGTCGCCACTGGCCGGCGCTGTGAATTCAACCGTTGCCCCGCCGGGTTGTGTGACCGTCACTTGCCCGGTCGAGGAATCTGTCGCCAGACTCGCATCATATGAACTGGTCCAGCCGCGACCCAGCGTCGAGCTGTGCGCTGCCAGGGCGGCCAGCGAGTTGTAAGTGCGCGACCAGGCAACAGCAGGCCCTCCTCCGGCCACGTTGAGGTCTGTCGCCGACTCGACGAGATTCCCCGAGCCACAATTGACAGGATCGCCGGCGCAGGGGAACTCCACGTCCGTCGACGGGTTGTCAGGCCCCCAATTGTCCGACAGGGGCTGAGCAGCCCCGACCGACACCGTGACAACGAAGTCTGGATCCGGCACTGCGCCACGATCCTCCAGCGCCACCGACCAGGAGTTGGCGCCGGTCTGGGTCACCGTCCCGCCCGGCCCAGGCTCGTTGCCCGAGCCGGTCGACAGGTACTGCCCACCAGTGGTTCCGTCCGAGAAGGCCACGACGATCGACGACCCCGCATCAATCGACCCGACTACGTGCTGGGCAGATCCCGACCCCTGGCATGGTGAACAGACAGAGACCTGCGTGCTGCCGAGCTGCACGGAGACCGAGTCACTGTCGCGCTCGGTGGCGTTGACCCTCTCGACGGCCACCCACACGCTGCCGCTGACCGAGGCCGACATCGCAGGCCCGTCTGCCACCGCAGGCCCGGCCGAGGTGACCACGGTCGCCCAACCCGACCCGACCATGCACGCAAGGACGAACAAGATCCGAAACGCCGCACACGAGCGGCCCGTCAACGAGCGAGCACTCACCTTTGGTCGACCCACGGCCGCAACCTCCACAGGGGCGGGCCACCCACAGGCCCGAGACACGGCGAACCTAACCAGGACCCGGCTCCCACGGCCATCCTCCGATCGGACCAACCACAAGTCACCAAAGGACTAGTCAGCCGATGCCGCCACCAGCGCGAGATCGCAAACGGGCTACGCACGTCGCACGAGGTATCAGACGACCCGCTACCGAGGCTGCCGGCCTACGAGCGGAAACGGCCGCGCTGCTGCTCGATCAGGGCCTCCTGAAGGTCGACCGTCCCGTCGTTGCGCACCCACTGGCCCTCGGCGCCGAGAACCCAGGCACGCGTGGTGGGCGCGAAGGCCAGGTCGAGCAGATCCGCGACGCCCTGCTTGGTGCGCTCGTCGGGCAGCCGGACCAACACCTCGACGCGGCGGTCGAGGTTGCGGTGCATCATGTCCGCCGACCCGATCCAGTACGCCGGGTCCCCGCCGTTCTCGAACGCGAACACCCGGCTGTGCTCCAGGAACCGGCCGAGGACCGAGCGAACGTGGACGTTCTCGCTCAGGCCCTCGACCCCCGGGCGGAGCGCGCAGATGCCCCGGATCAGCAGCTCCACCGGCACCCCCTCGCGCGAGGCGAGGTAGAGGGTGTCGATGACATCCTCGTCGACCACGGAGTTGGCCTTGATCCGCACGCGGGCGGGCCGGCCCGCCTTGTGGTGGGCGATCTCCGCGTGGATCTGCTCGACCAGGCCCGTGCGGACCGAGTCGGGGGCGACGAGGAGCTCGACGTACTGGGCGTTGCGCGACCACCCGGACAGGTTGTTGAACAGGTGGGCGACGTCCTCGCCGATGGCCTCGTTGGTGGTGAGCAGCCCGAGGTCCTCGTACATCCGCGACGTCTTGGGGTTGTAGTTGCCGGTGCCGATGTGGGTGTAGCGGCGGATGCCGTACTGGCCCTCGTCGCGCACCACCATCGCCAGCTTGCAGTGGGTCTTGAGGCCGACCAGGCCGTAGACGACGTGGCAGCCGGCCTGCTCGAGCTTGCGGGCCCAGCGGATGTTGGCCTGCTCGTCGAAGCGCGCCTTGATCTCGACCAGGACGAGCACCTGCTTGCCCGCCTCGGCGGCGTCGATCAGGGCGTCGACGATCGGGGAGTCGCCGGACGTGCGGTAGAGCGTCTGCTTGATCGCCAGCACGTGCGGGTCGGCGGCGGCCTGCTCGATGAAGCGCTGCACCGAGGTGGCGAACGAGTCGTAGGGGTGGTGCAGCAGCACGTCGTTGCGGCGTACCGCCTTGAAGATGTCGACCGGCGCGGCCGACTCGACCTCGGCCAGCAGCGAGTGGGTCGTCGGCAGGAACGAGGGGTACTTGAGGTCCTCGCGGGGCAGGTCGGCGATGCCGTGCAGGCCGCGCAGGTCCAGCGGACCGGGGACCTTGGAGACCTCCTGCTCGCTGATGTCGAGCTCGGAGACGAGCAGCTCCAGGATCGACGGCGCGATCGACTCCTCGACCTCGAGGCGGACCGGAGGGCCGAAGCGGCGGCGCAGGAGCTCCTTCTCGAGAGCGGCGAGGAGGTTCTCGGCGTCGTCCTCCTCGACCTCGAGGTCCTCGTTGCGGGTCACCCGGAACGTGTGCGCCTCAAGGACGTCCATGCCCGGGAAGAGCCGGCGCAGATGTGCGCCGATGACGTCCTCGAGCGGCACGAACCGCGAGTTGCCCAGCGGGATGAACCGCTCGAAGTTGGAGGGAACCTTCACGCGGGCAAAGTGCTCCTTGCCCGTCTTCGGGTTGCGGATCATCACCGCGAGGTTCAGCGAGAGCCCGGAGATGTAGGGGAAGGGGTGCGCGGGATCGACCGCCAGCGGCGTGAGGACGGGGAAGATCCGCTCCTTGAAGAGCTTCTTGCAGGCCTTCTGCTCCTCGCGGTCGAGGTCGGCCCACCGGACCAGGTGGATGCCCTCGCCCTCCAGCGCCGGGCTGATCCGGTCGCGGAAGACCGACGCGTGGCGCAGGCTCAGCTCGGTGGTGCGCTCCCAGATCATCTCCAGGACCTCGCGGGGGAGCAGCCCGCTCGCCGCACGTACGGCGAGCCCGGTGGCGATGCGGCGCTTGAGACCGGCCACGCGGACCATGAAGAACTCGTCCAGGTTGCTGGTGAAGATCGCCAGGAACCGCGTGCGCTCCAGCAGCGGCAGCGACTCGTCCTCGGCGAGCTCGAGCACGCGCTCGTTGAAGCGGAGCCACGACAGCTCACGGTCGACGAACCGGTTCGGGACCTCCTCGATCGCCGTGACGACCGCGGGATCCGGGACGTACGCCGACGCCTCGGTCGTCGGATCCTGCGGCGCCCCGGTGTCCTCGGCGCGGTGGAGGCCTACGACGTTGGGCTGCGCTTCGGTCGACATGCGCCGATCCTCCCACCGACCGGTGAACGCGGGGTGACGTGTTGCGTAGGGTGACCGCGTGACGCTCAGGACCACCATCGAAGGCGCCGGACTGCGCGCCATCACCTCGCTCCCGGCCCCGATCCAGCGGATGCTGAGCGGCGGCTCGACCGTGCTCGACGGCCAGACCCTCGCTGCCGACCTCCGCCTGATGCTCAAGGTGCAGGGCCTGATGCGGCCCGAGATCGACGACGCTCCCATCGAGGACGTCCGCGCGAGCATGCGCCGCGACTCCGCGATGGCCGGCGGCCGTCAGCCGATCGGTGCGGTGCGCGAGCTGACCGTCGCCGGCCGGCCGGCGCGCCACTACCTCCCGAGCACGCCGATGGTCCCCGCCGGTGAGCCGGGTCCGCTGCTGGTGTTCATCCACGGGGGCGGCTACATCGAGGGCGACATCGACACCCACGACGCCACCTGCCGGCTGCTGGCCGAGCTGTCCGGCGTACCGGTGGTGTCGGTGACGTACCGGCTCGGGCCCGAGCACAAGCTCCCCGCCGCCCACGACGACGCGTACGCCGCCTTCCGCGACGTCCACGAGCGTGCGGCCGAGCTCGGCGCCGATCCGCGACGGATCGCGGTCGGCGGCGACTCCGCGGGCGGCAACCTCGCGGGCTGGGTGTCGATCGCCGCGGCACGCGACGGTCTGCCGGTGGCCTTCCAGCTGCTGATCTACCCGGTCACCGACGGCCTGCACCCCGGCCCGAGCCACCGGATGTTCTCCGAGGGCTTCTACCTGACCAAGGCGTTCATGGACCGCGCCGACGACTCCTACACCAGCGACCGCGAGGAGCTGCTCGACGAGCGGATCAGCCTGGTCCGCGCCGAGCTCCCGCAGGGCCTCGCTCCGGCGTACGTCGCGACGGCGGGGTTCGACCCGCTTCGCGACGAGGGCGAGGCCTACTCCCGGCTGCTGGCCGAGGCAGGGCACGACGTCGAGCCGCGCCGGTTCGAGGACCAGATCCACGGCTTCGTGAACATGCTCGTCGTACCGAGCTGTCGCGCCGCCACCGTGGAGGTGGCGGCACGACTGCGTGCCGCGATGTCCGCCGGCTGAGCGGGCGCAGCAGCGTCGGGCGAGGAACGAGTGACGCGCTCGCGCAGCTCAGCTCAGATGTCGGCGCGCCACTGCTTGAGCTGGCCGACGAAGTCGACGGCGTCGACCATCGAGGCGTTGATGACGAACGGGTCCATGCCCTTGCGCGCGAACCGCATCTCCCAACCGGGGTCGCCGGGGGTGCCGACCTGCTCGACCTGCGTGGACGCGTTGCGTACGTCGAACCGGTGGGTGGTCTCGCCCTTCTTGACGTAGACGAGCCCACGCACGACCGAGACCTCGGTCGGCTGGACCCGGGTGCGGAGCGCGGCCCACGCCAGCCCGATCGTCAGCAGCACCATGATGATGCCGAACGGGCTGAGCAGGGTGTGGTTGAAGAGCGCCAGCAGCGCGATCATGCCGGCCACGACGGCGGTGGCGCCGAGCACGATGGACAGGATCCGCGGGTCGCTGCCGTCGCCGGTCAGCTTGATGCCGTTGTCCTCGCCGCCCTCGAAGAGGCTGAGGGGCTCGTGGTGCGCAGCCGCGGGGCGAGCCTCGAGCTCACCGATCCGACGCCGTGCCTGCGCGAGCTCCTCGGTCAGGCGCTGGACGTTCTTCTCGCTCTCGGCGAAGCGGCGGGAGAGCTCGTCGTGCTCCGCCCGCAGCGACTCGCCCGGTTCTGCGTCTACAGGTCCGGTCGCCACTGTCGGAGTGCCTCCATGAACGTCTTGGGGTCGACTGTCTTCGAGTCGATGGTCACCGGCGACATGCTGCGCCGGAGCACCATGATCCTCCATCCGCGACGGCCGGGCACACCCGCCTGCTCGATCTGCGTGTTCGGGCTGGTGAGATCGAAGCGGCTGTTCATGTCCCCGACGGTCACCTTGAGCATGCCGTGCTTGTCGATGTCGACGGTCCGGGACGAGTTGTTGACCTTGAGCGCGACGCCCAGGAAGACCGCGGTCAGGACCGACATGACCACCGCGAGATCCATCTGCGAGCGCAGGGTGTGGTGCAGGGCCTGGTAGCCCACGACCGCGGCGCATCCGAGCGCGAAGAAGATGAGGGCGGGCGCGAGGCTGTCGCTCCCGCGCTTGGCGTGGAACGTGCGATGCGTGACCCCGGCCGCGACCTCGGGCTCCGGATCGGCGAGAGGTACGGCGGAGTCCTCCGCCTCGTCCTCGGGGACCTCGACCTCCGCCGTGTCGGTCACCGGATGCGGCGTCTCCACCGGCGTGAGGAGCGGCTCGACGGCGAGCTGGGCGGTCGCGGGCTCGGTCGTCTCGGGCTCGGCGACCTCGGCCGCAACCGGCTCGGGCTCGTCTGCGACCTCCTCCGCGACCGGCTCGGGCTCGTCCGCGAGCCGCTCCTCGGCCGCCGGGGCAGCGTCAGCCGCCTCCTCGGCCGGCGTGGCCGGCTCGGGCTGCGCGGACTCGAAGAGGGTCGAGGGCTCGTCGTCGGCGGTGCGGGAGTGCCAGCTCTCGAGCAGGCTGGCCGTGGGGGTCAGCGAGGCAGGCTCGTCCTCCTCTGCGCCCGAGCGGTCGGCGGTCGTCGCGTCGCTCGGAGCGTCCGTCCCCTCGGCGACCGAAGGCTCGGTGACCGAAGGCTCGGCGACGGAAGGCTCCGCGAGGGCGCCTCCGTCGAGGACGTCGGTCGAGTCCTCGTCCTCATCCGGGTTGTCGGCGGCCACGTCGGCGGCGGAGCGGGTTCCGGAGAGGGAGCGCCAGCGGTCGACGGCCGACCCGGCCTCGGCGGGGGAGTCGGCCGCCTCGGCGGCCTCCTGCTCGGCGCGCTTGGAGTGCCACAGCTCGAACAGGCCGCCCGCGGCGACCGCACCCGCGGCCGCGCCGGCGGCTGCAGCGGTGTGATGCTCACCGTGGGCGTCGTCGTCGGTCTCCGCGGGGGCGCTGGTGGCAGCAGCCTCCGGCGTCGCCGGCTCGGTGGGGTCGGGCTCGTCGTGACGGCGGCTGGCGAGGTTGCGCCAGCGCGCCATGACCGAGGTGTCATCCGGCTGGTCGACGGGCTCCTCGGGCGCAGGCGGCGTCTCCTCGGCGGCGGGCTCTGCTGCGGGCTCTGCTGCGGTCCGCGAGGCGCTCCAGCGGTCCAGCAGGTCGGCGTCGGCCGCCGGCGCCTCCGCCGCGACCGCCACGGACTCGTCCTCGGCCTCCTCGGTGGGCCCGGACTCCTCGATCGGGGCGGGCTCATCGGCCGCGCCGGCAGGCGTCGTACGCGACGAGCTCCAGCGGTCGAGGAGGTCGGACTCGGGAACCGCCGTCGCCGCCTCGGGCTCGGCCACGGGACCGGGCTCCTCCGGCGCCTCAGCAGCCTCCGGCGCCTGGGCGGCCTCTGCCGCCTGCGCGGCGGCGTGCTGCTGGGCCAGCTCGGCGTGGGCGCGGGCGACCTCGGCCGCGAGGGCCTCCGCCCGCTGCTCGATCTCGGCGCGGGCGCGGGCATCGGTGGCGGCGCGGTCCTCGGCCTCGGCACGGGCCTGGGCGGCCTCGGCGGCGAGGGCCTCGGCGCGAGCCTCCGCGCTCTCGCGGGCCGCGGTCTGGGCCTTGAGGTCGGCGAGGCTGCGAAGGTGTGCGTCGGCGAGATCGGCGGTGCGCGCGTTGGCGGCGGTCGTCGCCTCCTCCTGCGCGCTGGCGGCGTGCTCGGCGGCGGTGCGGGCGGCGGCGGCCTCGTCGGCTAGCTCGCCGACGCGGCGCTCGGCATCGAGCCGCGCCTGCTCGTGCTGCTGGGTGACGTCGGCCGCGTGGCCCCGGGCCTGGGCGGCCTCGGCGGCAAGGGACTCGGCGCGTGCTTCGGCGTCGGCGCGGGCCCGGGCGTGCTCGGCGGTGGTCTGCTCGGCGGCTGCCTTGGCGTCGGCGGCCTCCTGCGCGAGCTGCTCGGCGCGGGTCTCCGCGTCGGCGCGGGCCTGGTCGTGCTCGCTGGTGGTGCGGGCCGCCTCCTGCCTGGCCTGCTCGGCCTCGGCGGCGAGGGCCTCGGCGCGTGCTTCGGCGTCGGCGCGGGCCTGGGCGTGCTCGGCGGTGGTGCGCTCGGCGTCCTGCTTGGCCTGCTCGGCCTCGGCGGCGAGCGCGTCGGCGCGTGCTTCGGCGTCGGCGCGGGCCTGGGCGTGCTCGGCGGTGGTCTGCTCGGCGGCCGTCCTGGCGGAGGCGGCCTCCTGCGCGAGCTGGTCGGCGCGTGCTTCGGCGTCGGCGCGGGCCTGGGCGTGCTCGGCGGTACTGCGCTCGGCGTCCTGCTTGGCCTGCTCGGCCTCGGCGGCGAGCGCCTCGGCGCGGGCCTCGGCGGCCTCCCTGGCCTGGGCCTGGCTCCGAGCCTCCTCCAGGCCACGCTGGTGCTCGACGGCCAGCTCGGCGGCCTTCGCCTCGGCCTCGGCGCGTGCCTGTGCCTGCGCGGCGGCGGCCTTCTCGGCCTCGAGACGCCCGCGGGACGCCTCCAGGAGCTGCTGCTGGGTCTCCATCAGCTCCAGCTGGAGCGAGGACAGTGCGGTCTTGTGCTCGGCGGCCGAGCGCTCGAGCTGGGTGAGCGCCTCGGCCGCGCGCTGCTCGGCCTCGGTGCGGGCCTGGTTGGCCGACGTCGCGATCTCCTCGGCGGCGACCAGCGCGGCGGAGGTGGCCTTGTGCTCCTCGGCGAGTACGGCGGCCGACTCGTGGGCTGCCGCTGCCGCGCTCTGTGCCTCGCGGGCCAGGTCGAGCTGCTGACGCGCGGCCTCCTCGGCGAGGCGCCGCGCCTCGTGGGCCTCCTCGGCGAGCCGGGCCTGGTTGGCGGCCGACTCGTCGGCGGCGACCCGTGCCGCGCTGTGCTCCTCGGCCTTGGCCGCGGCCTGCTGCGCACGGGTCTGGGCGGCCTCGGCGGTCTCCAGCGCGATCCGGGCGAGCTCGGCCTGCTGGCGGGCCGCCTCCTCGGCGGACTCGCGCGCGGAGTGGGCCTCCTCGGCGAGCCGGGCGTGCTCGGCGGCCGCTGCCTCGGCGGCCGCACGCTCCTCGGAGGCCCGGCGGGTGCGCTCGCCGTGCTCCTCGGCGCTGGCGGCGGCCTGCTCGGCGAGCACCCGGGCCCGCTCCTCGGCCGCGGTGGAGGCCTCGTGGGCGGCGAGCGCGAGGACGGCCTGCTGACGCGCGGCCTCCTCGGCGAGGGTCCGGGCGGCGGCGATCTCGGCGGAGCTTCGCTCGGCCGCCTCGCGCGCCTCCAGCATGTTGCGGGCGAACTCGGCGTGCTCGGCTGCCATCGCGGCGGCCTGCTCGGCGAGGGTGCGGGCACGGTCCTCGGCAGCGGTGCGCTCCTCGTGGGCGCGGCTGGCGGCGGCGGCGTACTCCTGCGCCTGGGACTCGGCCTCCTGGCGGGCCCGGGCGGCCTGGGCCGCGAGCTCGGCCTGCTCGCTCGCGTTGCGCTCGGCCTCCTCGCGCTTGGCGTGCGCCTGGGCGGCGAGCTCGGCCTGCTCGTTGGCGTTGCGCTCGGCCTGCTCGCGCTTGGCCGACTCCGCGCCGGCGAGCTCGGCACGCTCGCGAGCGGCGCGCTCGGCGGCCTCGCGGGCCTGCGCGGCCTCGCGGGCGAGGGCCTCGGCCTCGGTGCGGGCCTGGTGGGCCTCGGCGGCGGTCTGCGCCTGCTCGCGGGCGAGGCGGTCGGCGTCCTCGCGCGCCTGGCTGGCCTTGCTGGCGGCATGCTCGGCGGCGATCCGCTCGGCTGCCTGTACGGCGGCCGCCATCTCGGCGTCGCGACGCAACCGCGCCGCCTGCTCGGCGACGGCGTGTGCGCGCGCGGCGTCGGCGCCGGTGAGCGGCTCGGCGACCTCGGCCGCGGCGGCGGCCAGCTCGTGCTCGGGCTTGGCCGGGGCGGGTCGCGGGGCGCCTGTGAGCGGTCGGGTCGCGGCCTCCTTGCGGCGCCAGAGCCGGCGCTGCGGCGTGGCGGGGCTCGGGTCGGCGAACCCGCCGTCGATCGCCCGGGCGATGACCTGCCTTCCCGCATCGTCGTCGGGGTCCTCGCTGTCGGGTGCGGCGTGGGCGCCGCCTTCGGCGAGATCGACGTCGTCCATCGACTCGGCACGGCCCACCAGGCCGGTGAGGTCGGGCCGCTCCCGCTGGTCGGCCTCCTCGGCCTCGCGCAGCATGTCGTCGTCGATGATCGGGAGCGGGTCGGTCAGGGGGTCGGGCACGCGCGGCGCGGCGGTGACGTCCTCGGCGGGCACGGAGTCGAAGCCGATCGGCGCGAAGGACTGCTCCTCGGCGGGCTCGGCCGCCTCGGGACCGGTGGAGCCGGTCGTCTCGGTGGCGGGCACCGCCGGCTCGGCGTGGGCGGCCTCGTCCTCGGCGTCGTACGACGCCGGCGTGTCCTGGACGTGTGTCGTGCTCGGCTGCTCTGCGTCGTCCTGCGGCCCGTCCGCCGCCTCGTCGCGCCCGAGCGAGCGGTTGATCACGGCCGCCCAGTCGTCACCGGCACCCTCGTCGGCCGCGGCCCGCTCGGGCCCTCGGCTCTCGTCGGGCACCACGAACGCGGACCAGTCCACGCTGTCGTCGCCCTCGGGCGCCTCGGTCTCCGACGACGGAGCGCTCGGGCCACGGCTGGCGACCAGGTCGGCCAGCCCGCCGCCGCTCGTCTCGTCGCCCTCGGCGTCGCCTCCGAGGCGGAGGAGCGTGGCCGCGTCGTCGGCGTCCAGGTCGTCGACGACCGGTGCCTCGTCCTTCTCGCGGCGCAGTCGACCGACGAGCCCGCGACGACGGCGCGGCTCAGCGATCCGGGACTCCTCGGGTCCCGGATCGTCGTCAGTGACCGAACTCATAGGGGCTGATGCTACCTAGGGGAAGAGGGCAAGCACGGATGTTGGACCAGTCCCGCCCGAGCTGATCGGCCCTGGTTCGGACCGAACCCTAGCCGGAGACCGACCCACTTCCGACGATACGTCGCTACACACACGCCGATACTGCACGTGCGTGTCGGCCGCCGCGTGCCCGAAGCCGAGGGAGGAGTAGAGGCGCCGTGCCGGATCGTTGTCGGACTCCACGTAGAGCAGCACCTCGCCGATCCCGCGCTCCGCGAGGTGGTGGAGGCCGGCGACCGTGAGGACGCGCCCGAGACCGCGGCCCTGGGCGGCGGGGGAGACGCCGACGACGTACACCTCGCCGTGCCGCTCGTCGTGGCGCTTGGTCCAGTGGAAGCCGAGCAGGGTCCCGTCGTCGGCGACGGCCAGCAGCAGGTCGGCCGGGTCGAACCACGGCTCCGCCATCCGCTGCCGCAGCCCGTCGAGATCGAGCGCACCCTGCTCGGGGTGGTCGGCGAAGGCGGCCGCGTTGACCGCGAGCAGCGCGTCGGCATCGCCGTCGGTGAAGTGGCGGATCGTCACGTCCGCGGGGATCTCCACCGGCGGCAGCTCGCTCGAGCGTCGGCGCATCACCCACAGCTCACGCACGGCCTCGAACCCGAGCCGGGAGGCCAGCGCTCGGGCGGCGGGGCTGTCGCCGTGCGACCAGGCGGTGAGCTCGCCCGCCCGCCGGCAGGCGTCCTCGGCCAGTCGGCGTCCCAGCCCCGCGCGCCGGCAGGCTGGGGCGACGGCCAGGTCCAGCCCGCCAGCGGCCCGCATCGCGAACCCGTCGGCGGTCACCCACGCCTCGCCGAGGTCGTGGTGCCGGACCCGGAGGTCGGCCGCCTCGTCGAGCGGGTCGGGCTCGCCGGCCAGCCGGCAGCGCCGTCGTACGTCGGCGACGGCGGCGAGAGCCGCGGCGCCGGTGAGCGAGGTGGCCATGAGGAAACGTTAACCGGGGAGACGTTCACCCACCGCGCAGTCACCTACCACCGCACAGCCCCGAGGCGGCCGGGGTCAGGACTCGGCGGCGACCTGCTCCGGCGCGGCCGCGGCGGCCGCCGCCTTCGCCTCGGCCTTGCTCTGCACGACGAACCGGTAGCCGACGTTGCGCACGGTGCCGATGAGGGTCTCGTTCTCGGGGCCGAGCTTGGCGCGCAGACGTCGTACGTGGACGTCGACGGTGCGGGTGCCGCCGAAGTAGTCGTAGCCCCAGACCTCCTGGAGCAGCTGCTGGCGGCTGAACACGCGGCCGGGGTGCTGCGCCAGGAACTTCAGCAGCTCGAACTCCTTGAAGGTGAGGTCGAGGGTGCGGCGGCCGACCTTCGCGGTGTACGTCGCGTCGTCGACCACCACCTCGCCGGACCGGATCACGTGGGCCTCCGGGTCGGCGGCGTTGCGCTCGGCGTCGCGGCGGCCGATCGCGAGGCGGATCCTGGCCTCCAGCTCGGCCGGTCCGCAGGTGTGCAGGACGACGTCGTCCATGCCCCAGTCGTGCGCGACCACCGACAGCCCGCCCTCGGTCACGACGAGGATGACGGGGGCGTCGCTGCCCGTCGTACGGATGAGGCGGCAGAGGTCACGCGTGCCGGCGAGGTCCTGGCGGCCGTCGACCAGCAGCAGGTCGGCGTCGGGGGCCTCGAGGAGCGCGGCGCCCTCGGCGGGCAGGATCCTCACCTGGTGGGCCAGGAGCGCGAGACCCGGAAGGACCTCGGCCGACGGCTGCAGGGCGCTGGTCAGGAGGAGCAGCTTGCTCATCCGGCATTCTCCTCACCGGACCACCGGGGGTTCTCCCCGTTGCGGACCGAGTCGGCACCGAAACGCCACGTCGAGCTCCGGCTCTATCGAGTGCACGGCAGGATAACGAAAAGCCAACGAACCTGGAAGGGTTGACGCCATGGGTGAGATGCAGGCCATCCGGGTGCGCTACTGGGCGGCCGCGAGGTCTGCCGCGGGTGTCGCGGAGGAGAACGTGGCGACGACCGGGTCGATCACGCTCTTGGCGCTCCGCGAGGAGGTCGTACGACGCCACGACGCCCGGCTCGCCGACGTGCTCGCCGTCTGCTCGGTCCTGGTGGGCGACCAGCCGGTCGCGTCGAGCGACCCCGGCGCCGTGGCGGTGCCGCCCGGCGCGACCGTCGAGTTCCTGCCGCCCTTCGCCGGCGGCTGACCCGCCGACGCTCGGCGGACGGCCCGGTGTGGCGGCGCGCCGACGCCTCGCGATGCACGCACCCGGAGCAACCCCAGCCGTCCGACAACCTCACGGACGAACCACTAGACTCCCCACGCGCCCGCCGGGCGCCCGGACGTCAAGGGAGAACGAGTGCTGGGGATCGCGGGAGCGCGCAGTGGTGGCGAAGGCTCGCCCGCTGCCCGCTGGGCGGTCCTGCCGATCGTCCTGATCGCGGCGGCGCTGGTCTACGTCGCCACCCAGAGCCTGATCGGTGCGCTGGCCGCGGTGGTCATCGCGGCGTACTTCACCGGCGCGCTGGTGCTCGGCACGACCCGGCTCGGCGTGATCACGCTGATGGGGTGCTTCCTCACCGCGCCGGCGTACAAGGGCCTGGTGCCGGGGGCCGGGACGGTGACGCCGACCGACGGCCTGCTGGTGGTGGGCTTCGCGCTGCTGCTGCCGGTGATCCTGAAGGGCCGCATGCACCTGCCGGCGACCTACCTCGTCGGCGCGACCATCGTCGCGATCAGCGGCATGATCGCGACCATCGGCTCCGACAGCATGCTCGAGAGCGCGCTGGGCGTGACGTTCTGGCTGTTCGTGATGGTCGCGCTGCCGATCGCGGTCAACATGTGGCAGCCGTCGGCACGCGTGATCCGGCGGCTCGCGTGGAGCTACGTCGCCGGCCACATCCTCAGCTGGGTGGTCGGGACCGCGCTCGGTCACGTCGTCAACGGCCGCTACTACGGCCTCACCAACCACCCGAACTACTTCGCCGAGGCCGGCCTGATGGCCGTGGCCCTGCTGCTCTACCTCTTCTTCCAGTACGACGGCTGGCGCGCGCGCACGGTCGTGGTGATGTTCGGCGTGATCTGCTCGGCGTCGGTGCTGATGAGCGGCAGCCGTGGCGCCACCGTGGTGCTGGCCGTGCTGATCGTGATGATCCCGGTCGTCGAGCGGTCGGCCATCACCGGCTTCCTGTGGGCCGTGGGCGGTGCCGCGCTGGTCGGGCTGAGCCCGCTGCTGCTGAACGTCGTCGGACAGACCGCGTCGGTCTCGCGACTGCTCGGCGGCGGCAGCGCGGCGGGGTCGGACCAGGTGCGCTCGCAGGGCCTGCAGACCGGCCTCCAGATGGTGCGCGAGCAGCCGGTCTTCGGCCGCGGCCTGGTCACCGCCGACCTGTTCAACATCCACAACAACTACCTCGAGGTCGCCGTCGCGATCGGCATCGTGGGGCTGATCGGCTACGTCGTGGTCATCTACTCCTTCGCGCGGCCGCTGTTCGACAACCACGTGCACCGTCGGCTCTGCTACACCGTGTGGGCCTACATCGGCTGGGGCGCCACCGTCCCGGCCCTCTACGACCGCAGCATCTGGGTGCCGATGGCGCTCACCGCGATCTGCTGGGCCCGACGCCCCGCCGGAGGGGACGATGCCGAGGCCACCGCCAAGGCGGCCGAGGTCACCCAGCCGATCGTGCCGACGGTCGCCGTACGAGGAAGGGACTGACATGCGGGTTCTGGTCACCGGGGGCGCGGGCTTCCTCGGCTCCCACCTGTGCGACCGGCTGATCGCCGAGGGGCACGACGTGCTCTGCGTCGACAACTACTACACCGGCACCAAGGAGAACCTCTCCGGTCTCCTCGCTGAGCCGCGCTTCGAGCTGATGCGCCACGACGTGACGTTCCCGCTGTACGTCGAGGTCGACCGCATCTACAACCTCGCCTGCCCGGCGTCGCCGATCCACTACCAGCGCGACCCCGTCCAGACGACCAAGACGAGCGTGCACGGCGCCATCAACATGCTCGGCCTCGCCAAGCGGGTCGGCGCGCGCATCCTCCAGGCCAGCACCAGCGAGGTGTACGGCGACCCGGAGGTCCACCCGCAGGTGGAGGAGTACTGGGGCAAGGTCAACCCGATCGGCATCCGCAGCTGCTACGACGAGGGCAAGCGCGCCGCCGAGACCCTGTTCTTCGACTACTGGCGCCAGCACGGCCTCGAGATCAAGGTCATGCGGATCTTCAACACCTACGGCCCCCGGATGCACCCCGACGACGGCCGCGTGGTCAGCAACTTCATCGTGCAGGCGCTGCGCGGCGAGCCGATCACGATCTACGGCGACGGCCACCAGACCCGCAGCTTCTGCTACGTCGACGACCTGATCGACGGCATGGCCCGGCTGATGGAGAGCCGCGCGGACTTCACCGGCCCGGTCAACATCGGCAACCCGACCGAGAACACCATGCTCGAGCTCGCCGAGTCGGTGCTGCGGCTGGCCGGCGGCACCTCGAAGATCGAGTTCCGCCCGCTGCCCTCCGACGACCCCCGCCAGCGGCGTCCCGACATCACCCTCGCCAAGGGCGAGCTCGCCTGGGAGCCCAAGGTCGCCCTCGAGGACGGCCTGCGCGAGACCATCGACTACTTCCGCTGGAAGCTCGCCCAGTAGCCGTTCAGGCCGACACGGCGGCGTGCTTCGGGGCGGGCGCCCAGTGGGTCCGCAGCTTGGCGAGCAGCACGACCCACCAGACGGCGGCGCTGATCCCGCCGAAGATCACGATGGCCCACATCCCGCCCTCGACGCCGGCGACGAGCACGCCGCCGATCGATCCCACCAGGCTGGAGACGGCCGAGAAGACGTCGACGCGGGTCGCCAGGCCGACGTACTTCAGGCCCAGCAGACCCGCGCGTGCGGGCGTCTGCAGGGCGACGCAGAACATCGCGCCGCACACGGGGATGAGCAGCGGATGGGCGGCGTGCCACGCGTCGCCGATGGCCATGCGGCCGATCGAGTCGGGCAGCGCGAGCAGGATGGCCGACATGATCGCGGCGACCAGCACGACGAGGTACGTCGTCCGCTTGATGCTCGCCCGGGCCGCGGCCCGCTCCTCGCCGTAGCGCGCCACGTGGGTCACGGCCGTCGCCGCGGCCGCGATCTGGAAGGTGCCGAACGGCCGCGACAGCAGGTTGGCCGCGCGCAGGGCGCCCAGGCCGCGCGCACCGACGATCAGCCCGCCGATGATCGTGACGAGCAGGCCACTGCCCTGGCTGGCGACGTACCCGACGAGGTAGCGGGAGGAGTAGTGCCAGTTCTCGACGATCCACGTGCGCGACGGGCGGGCCGGCTGCTTGGCCCACACGAAGACGAGGAGGCCGGCGAGGCCGCCGGTGCCGGCCCAGACCGCGACGAACAGCGCCAGCGAGTCCTCGTGCATGGCGATCAGCACGACGGCCCCGACCAGCGCGAGCACGAGCCAGATGCTGTCGAGCCACACCGCGTGGATCGGGTTGCGGGCGGCGAAGGCGATGAACCGGCCGACGTCCTGCACGAGCAGCAGCGGGAGCAGCACGCCCAGCGCGATCATCGCCCAGCCGAGGCCGGAGTGGAACAGCACCAGCACGACGCCGCTGGCGCCGACGAGCGCACCCAGGCCCGCTCCGGCGACGAGGCTGGCACCGACGACCACCCCGGGCCGGCTCTCCGCCTCCAAGGGGTGGATCAGGAGGGGATCGGAGACGAGCGCGCGGCCGACGCACTGCACGAGCACGTAGCTGCCGAAGACGATGTTGAACAGGCCGAAGGAGCCGAGCGACAGGGCGTGCGCGGCGAGGGCGAGGAAGAGCACGTTGGAGGCGCTGGAGATCGCTTGGTTGAGAGTGACCAGACTCAGCTGCCGGCCGACCCGACCGGAATCACTCACGCCCGCTTGCTCCTTCTCGATGCCGTCGGCCGAACTCACCGCAGGATCTGCAGGATACGGGGCCGCGGCGTGCCGACCCGACGGGGCCGCGCCGACTTCAGCGGTCAGGCGACGGCGTCCGCGTCCGCGGCGTACGACGCCTGCGGCTCGTGTGCGGTGACGGTGCGCCGCTGCGGCGTGGTGGCCAGCACGCCGAGCGCCTGCTGGAAGGTCATCGGCCTCTTGAGCTTGAGCACGATGAGGACCGTGTAGAGCAGGATCATGAAGTCGGTGCTCATCCGGTAGCCGGTGGCCGCGGCGCGGTCGTAGGCCTCCTCGAGCTGCAGGCGCTGGGAGTCGGTGAGCACCTCACGGCCGACCAGCTGCGGCAGACCGGTGAGGCCGGCGCGGCCGTACATCCAGCGCTCGTCGAGGTCGGGGTGCTGCTCGAGCAGGCACTCGCGCACGACGTCGGTCAGCGGGCGCGGGCCGACGATCGTCATCTCGCCGAGGAGGACGTGGATGAGCTGGGGCAGCTCGGTGATGCCGAGGCGCTCGAGCACGCGGCCGATGCCGGTGTAGAGCGGGGAGTCGGACGGCGTGTTGAGGAACCGCCCGGCCTCGATCGGGGAGACGACCTTGTTGGCGTCACGGATCATCACGCGGAACTTGGCCATCGTGATCGCGCCGTGCGGGTTGACCCATCGGCGCGACTTGTAGAAGACCGGCCGGCCCGAGAGGACCAGCACGGCGACGCTCGTCACAGCGACGACCGGGACCCATACGAGCGCGGCGAGGCTGACGACCGCGACGTCGAAGAGGCGCTTCTTCAAGACGACTTACCTCCAACCTGTATCAGCCCCGGTGCTGACCTGCGTGAAATCACAGTGCGAACCCCCCGCGCTCTCCTCAACGAAGGACCTGGGAGCGAGTAACGGCCTTGCTGAGAATTTTCTGGGAGGCGCCGGGGACCAGTGTGGCCTCCGACAGGACGTGCTGTCACATCACGCGTCCAGATTCGCGTGCGCCGGCCACTCCCGGCCGGCGCCATGGTGAACAGTGGGCGACGGGGACCCGAGGGTCAGCGCGCGGCCTCGCCGAGCAGCCTCTCGAAGCGGTCCGCACACCCGGACAGGGCGAACTCCTGCTCCGCCAGCCCGCGGGCGGCGTGGCCGATCCGCTCCAGCCGCCCGGCGTCCGCCAGGACCTCGGCGGCCCAGGCGGCCGCGGCGTCGAGCTCGGCCTCCTCGGGGGAGACGACGACGCCGTCGGCACGGCCGATGAGGTCCGCCGCGAGGTTCTCGGCCGGCAGCATGCCGAGGACGGGCCGCCCGGCGCAGAGGTAGGACAGCGTCTTGGAGGGCACCGAGAACGCGCCGGCCTCCTTGTCGAGCAGCACCAGCAGGACGTCGCCGCTGCCGAGGACCTCCGGCAGGCGCTCGTACGGCTGGAACGGCAGCAGCGTCACCGGTACGCCGAGTCGCTCGGCCTCCTCGCCGATGACCTCGATCGCCGGACCGCTGTTGACCACGACCAGCCGCACGGGCCGGCCGAGGTCGATGACCCGGCGGGCGAGGTGCACCAGCAGCTTCGGGTTGTGCTTGAGGCCGAGGGTGCCGGAGTAGAGCAGCGTGGAGACGCCGTCGAGGCCGTTCTCGACCGCCCAGTCGTTCTTGCGCTCGACCGGGAAGATCTCGTCGAGCGGGGCCCAGTTCGGGATGACCGTGACCTTCTCCGAGGTGCCCCACCGCTCGTGCACGGGCACGAACGAGGGGGAGATGACCACGATCGCCCGGGCACGGCGGGAGCAGAACCGCTCGGCGATCTCGAAGGCCGCGGCGACGGCGGCGAACCGCTTCGGCAGCTTCGTGCCCGTGAAGGAGCGGACGGCGACGGCGTACACGTCCTGGTGCCAGAGCACCCAGGGCCGGCGCAGCACCAGCATCGCGACCGTGAAGATCACCAGGGTCGGGATCTGCACGTTCGAGAGCATGGTGATGTCGGGGTCGACCCGGCGCACGTGCTGCACGAGCTCGAACCCGCGCGTGATCTCCCGCTTGAGGCGGTCGAGCAGGCGCATGTTCTCGATCGGCTTGTCGCCGCCGATGCCCTCGAACGTGATGGTCTCGCCGGGCTCGGCCTGCAGCCGGCCCTTTCCCGAGACGTAGCCGGACACGTAGGAGTGCGTGACGGTGTGGCCCCGCCGGGCGAGCTCGCGGCTGAGCTCGGCCTGGAAGGGGTGGCCGGAGTGGTCGTGGATCAGGATCCGCAAGGTGGGAGCTCCCTCGCTGGACGGTGGGTGCGGACTCGGGTCAGCCGTGGGAGCGCTTGACCTGGTCGAACACCCACTCGTAGGTCTGCGCCATGCCGTCGGACAGGGCGATCGAGGGCTCCCAGCCGAACACGCGCTGGATCTCGGTGTTGTCGGAGTTGCGACCGCGCACGCCCTGCGGGGCATCGAGCTGGTAGCTGCGGGTGCACTTGATGCCCGCGATCTCCTCGACGATCGAGTACAGCTGGTTGATGCTGACCAGCTCGGCGGAGCCCAGGTTGATCGGGTCGAGGTGGTCGCTGCCCAGGATCATCTGGGAGCCCTTCACGCAGTCGTCGACGTACATGAAGCTCCGGGTCTGCTCGCCGTCGCCCCAGATGTCGAGGTGGTGGTCGCCGGAGATGACCGCCTCGGCGATCTTGCGGCAGACGGCGGCCGGGGCCTTCTCGCGGCCACCGGTCCAGGTGCCCTCGGGGCCGTAGACGTTGTGGTAGCGCGCGACGCGGGTCTCGAGGCCGAAGTCCTCGTGGAAGTGGCGGCACATGCGCTCGGTGAAGAGCTTCTCCCAGCCGTAGCCGTCCTCGGGCATGGCGGGGTAGGCGTCGGACTCCTTGAGCGCGGTGATGTCGGTGTTCGTCTGCTTGTCGGCGGCGTACACGCAAGCGGACGAGGAGTAGAAGTAGCGCTCGACGTCGTACTTGCGGGCCGCCTCGAGCATGTGGGTGCTGGTCAGCACCGTGAGCATGCAGAGCGCCTTGTTGTTCTCGATGAAGCCCATGCCGCCCATGTCCGCGGCGAGCATGTAGACCTCGCGAGCGCCCTTGGTCGCGGTCTCGGCCTGGTCGAGCTTGGAGAGGTCGCCGATCGAGTTCTGGGCGTCGGGGTGGACCTGGTACCACTCCTCCACCGGCTTGACGTCGACCGCGCGAACGGTCTTGCCCTGGGCAAGGAGGTCGGCCACCAGGTGGCCGCCGATGAATCCGCCGCCACCGGCGACGAGGACGTCGACATCAGCCGAGTTCAATTGGAGCTCCATCCGATTCGGTTCCGGGATTGGTCTGCCCCCCAGCAATGCGCGGTTCTTAAACGCACGTCGACTAGCGAAGTCACGCCCGGGATCGCGCTGGGAACCAGATCCGCATTCTTACCGATGGTCGGAGCGTTGGCTACGCCGGGTTCGGTGGGTGGCGCGGTCGGAGGTCCTCAGGCGGCGCCGCCCGCTCGGATCACGATCCCGATCGACGTCAGCCGGTAGCTCGCGAGGTTGAACCGCAGCACCGGCTCCTCGGCGTACGGCGGGACGTCGGTGTAGGCGTCGAGCAGCCCGACGCCCTGGTGGAGGTCGAACGCGGCGACCTCGTGCCCCTGCGCCTCCATGCGGTCGCGGAAGGCGAGCACGTCCCGCTCGCGGTAGACGACGGTCCCTCCCGTCGTGAGGGTGTCGTCGTTCGAGCCGAGGTTGAACTCGGTGGTGTGCACGGCGATCCCGCCGGGGCGGAGGGTGCGGACCGATGCCTCGACGAAGTCGAGGCCCGCCTCGAGGCTGCCGAGGTGCTCGAAGGCGCACGTCGACCAGCAGAAGTCGAAGCCCTGGAGGACCGACGGCACCGCGCGCATGTCGACCGCGCGGAACGAGACGAGGTCGTGGAAGCGGTCGGGGTCGCACACGCCCGGCTTGAGCAGGCCGTCGACGCCGGTCGCGTGCTGGTCGGACTTCACCCAGCCGAACGCCTCCTGGTCGTCGGCCGCCAGGTCTGTCGCCAGGACCGAGGCGCCTCGGGCGGCGAAGCCGGAGATGAGCGGCTCGCGACCGACGCCGAAGCCGATCCCGTGCCGGCCCTCGGCCAGCATCCCGGTGCGGTCGAGCATCTCGGAGATGTAGGCGAACTCCCACACCTTGCGGTGCGCGACGGGCTCGACCCCGAGGATCGAGCACCAGCCGGCGTACCACGGCTGCTCCATCTCGGCCTGGGTGCACAGGCGGGAGCTGACACCTGCGGGGAAGCGCTCGTCGACGACCGCCACGTGCGGGTCCGGGTACATGCCGAGTCGGCGCTCGATCGCGTCGACGCGCAGCGCGAGGAGGCGCTGGTTGTCCTTCATCTGCCCGATCCCGCGGAACTCCGCGCGCTTGGCGCGCACGTCCTCACGGACGTGGTCGGGCATGGCGCGGAACGCGCGCCGTGCGATGTCCTTGAACACGATGTCCCCCACGGCTCTCGAAGCTTCTCGCGAACATAGCGAGGCAGCAATGGAGCGGCAGCAGAACGACGAAAATGCCCTGGACGGGCGTACGGCGCGCTCAGGCGGGCGGGTAGCCGAGCCGGGCCACGAGACCCGGGGCGACCTCCTCGAAGGTCGCGTAGTGGACCGGGGTGAACACCTCGCGGTAGTCCGAGGGCCGGCTGCGGTAGTGGCCCTCGGTGTCCCCCTTGCGGTGCGCGAGGTCCTTGGAGCGGAGGGCGTCCCTGGACGTCTCGCGCAGGACCGTGGCGAAGTCGTCCTCGGAGAGGCGGATACCGCAGTGCTCGAACATCGCCCCGACCTGGCCCTCGGCGTCGGTGGCGACGTCCTCGAGGCGGAAGCGGGCGACGTCGGGGTCGGCGACGTCGATCCAGGTCTCCATCGTCGCGAAGAGGTCGCTGGCCGAGTGGATCAGCCGGACCAGGGCCTCCTCCATCGGCAGCCCGCGCAGCTCGGTGCGGAGGTCCTCGACCTCCTCGAGGTGGGTCGGGCGGTGGGTCTCGACGGCCGACCAGTAGCCCGACACCACCATCGTGCGCGGGTCGCGCCCCAGGTAGACGACCTTGCGACTCCCACGCTGGGGGAGGGCCGCGAGCTCCTGGTAGCTGCCGTAGTAGCCGGGGACGAAGGTCGCCGCGGGGAAGCCGTGCCGTGGCGGCGTGAGCTGGTAGTCGAGCTGGGGCAGCGTCATGAGACCGGTCGCGCTGCGGACCAGCGGGTGGTCGAACAGCGCCTTGATCCACTGGCTGCCGGCCTTCTGCGGCCCGGCGGCGAGGATGTTCGAGGGCGTCGGCACGTCGCCGCGGCGCTCGAGGAGCCGGCCCCGGGCATCCGCGGCGGTGTGGACGGCCCGCTTGATCGCCGTACGCGCGGGCTGCCAGTTGACGGTTCGCGTCGCCCACTCCCGAGGCTCGAATGCTGCCATCTCGGAAAGCCTCCTGATCGTCGTACGCCGTCGGCCCACGCCACGCTGCGGTGCGCACTCTATGACGATCCGGTCCACGGCCACCCTCCGCCCCGGTCGCGGCCTCGTCGTTAGGATGCGGCTCGCAAGCGTCGCCCGACATCGGCAACCCTCTGTGGAGGTCCTTCATGCTGTTCTTCCTGCGTTGGTTGCGACACGCGCTGCTGCGAGGCCGTGACGCGATGATCGGCAGCAACTACGCGGTCCAGCGGCGCCTGGAGAAGGAGGGCCGCGCCGTGGTGGGGGACCAGACGTACGGCAACCCCATCATCAAGACCTACATCGCCGACGGGACCAAGCTGTACGTCGGCAAGTACTGCGCGCTCTCCGAGACGGCCATCGTGATGCTGGGCGGCCAGCACCCGGTCGACACCGTCTCGCAGTACCCCTTCCGCCTGCACTGGAAGCTGCCCGGCGCCGGCGAGGACGGCAACCCGGTGCCGAGCGAGGACACCCACATCGGCAACGACGTGATCATCAACCAGCGGGCGTTCATCCGCAGCGGTGTCACCATCGGCGACGGCGCGGTCATCGGGGCCAACGCCAACGTCGTCAAGGACGTGCCGGCGTACGCCATCATGGGCGGCAACCCGGCCCGGGTGATCCGCTACCGCGCTACTCCGGAGCAGATCGAGGCGCTGCTCGAGATCAAGTGGTGGGACTGGTCGCGTGAGGACATCATGGCGGCGCTCGACCTCATCACGGGCACCGACATCGACGCGTTCATCGCGCACGCCCACGAGAAGTTCGGTACGCCGGCGGCCTGGCCCGCCCTGGCCGGGAAGTGAGTGACGAGGCAGCGATGGGCCACCCGACCTACTGCACGATCCTGGCGACCAACTACCTCCCGAAGGCGCTTGCCCTCGCCGACAGCCTGAAGCGCTACGACACCGGCGAGCTCGTCGTGCTCCTCATCGACGCGCAGCGCGCGGACGACCACGACCTGCCGGACTTCCCGGACCTGCCGGGCGTGCGCATCGTCGGCACCGACATCCTCGGGCTGCCCGACGACGAGGTGCTCGCGCTGGCGACCTACTACGACCTCGTGGAGTTCGCGACCGCGATCAAGCCGCTGCTGTTCAAGCGGCTCCTCGAGGACTCCGAGCAGGTCTTCTACCTCGACCCCGACACCTACCTGACCGCGCCGATGAGCGAGCTGCCCGGGGAGCTGGAGGCGAGCGAGGGCGGCATCCTGCTCACGCCGCACTTCCTGCACCCGCTGCCCGAGGACGCCCCCGTCTCGGAGGGCCACCTGCTCACCGTCGGCGTGTTCAACCTCGGCTTCTGCGGCTTCGACCGCCGGGCGGTCCCGGCGCTGGAGTGGTGGTGGGCGCGGCTGGAGTGGGAGTGCCTCTTCGACTTCATGAGTGGCCTGTTCGTCGACCAGAAGTGGATGGACATGGGCGCGGACCTCTTCCGCGCGCGCAGCCTGCGCCACCACGGCTACAACGTCGGCGTGGTCAACCTGCACGAGCGCCCGCTGGGTCTGGACGAGGACGGCTTCCACATCGTCGGCACCGACGACGCGCTGCGGCTGTTCCACTTCCACGCCTTCGACACCAGCCGGCCCGAGGAGCTGTCCACCCGCTTCGACATGTCGACCGCGCACCTCCGCACCGAGAGCGCCGCGGTCGACGAGCTCTGCAAGAGGTACGCGGCCGACGTCAGCCGTCACGAGCGGGCGCTGCCGCCCGCGCCGGCGTACCGCTACTGGAACGACACCACCGGTCGCCGGATCCCGCGCCTGATCCGGCGTGCGTGGCGGGTGGAGGCGCGGGCCGGCAACAGGCCGCCCTCGCCGTTCGTGGCCGCCGAGGCGGAGGCGTGGGACAAGTGGCGCCGCAGGGCCTGGAAGGGCGTCGCCAAGGAGCTGTCCGGCGATGCCGTCAAGAGCGCGCGCGTCGCGATGCCGGAGGAGTTCGGCCGCTTCAAGGAGAAGTTCCCCAGGCTTGTGGGCGGCGTGCGGTCGCGCTTCGTCGGCCGCGGCGGCATGTGGGGCTGAGCGCGTCGGCTCAGGGGGCCAGGACCGAGCGGATGCGCCGGATCGTGCGCTCCCAGGTGAAGGTGTCCGCCCACTGCCTCGCCGCGTCGAGGGCGGCGTCGTCGACCTCGGTCGCGCGGAGCACGGCGTCCGCGAGCGCCTGAGGGGTCCAGCCGTCCATCACGACGGCGTGACCGCCCGCGACCTCCAGGCAGGCCTTCTCCGGGCCGATGACGACCGGCTTGCCCAGCACCATGCCCTCGACCGTCGGCAGGCCGAAGCCCTCGAAGTCGGTCGGGAAGACGACCATGTCCGCCGACGCGAGCACCTGCTGGAACTCCGCGTCGGGCAGGAACGGCGCGAGCCTGACCCGGTCGCCGATGCCCCGGGCGTCGATCGCCTCCTGCAGGGCCGGCCGCCGGGCTCCGCCGACGCCGAGGACGAGCAGCTCCGGCACCGTTCCGCCGCGCGCCGCCAGGTCGGCCCAGGCGTCGAGCAGGAGATCGGGGTTCTTGTTGGTGTGGTGGGCGAAGGAGATCGCCGGACCGGTGCGGTCGGGCGCGGGCCAGTCGTGGACGTGGTCGGCGCCGAGGTGCGCGACGACGCTGTCCTTGCTCCGCGTCCGGGGGTGGAGCTCGTGCAGGTCGTCGAGGCTGCGCTGCGAGATCGCGATGAACGCGTCGGCCAGCTGGTAGGTCCGGCCGTAGGAGATGTCGCGGATGAAGCGTCGGCCGCGGCTGAACTGCTCGGGCCGCAGCTCGTGACGCAGGTCGAGGATGATGGTCGCGACACGCGCGTCGCCGAACGGCAGCACCGACGTCGTCGGCGCGGTCGCGAGCACGGCATCGGGCCGCAGCCGCTTGGACAGCGACCGCATCCGGGTCGTCTGCGCCCACGGCCGCCCGACGACGTACGGCTTCGCGACGGGGAGCCGGTGGAGCCGGTGCGGGGTGCCCTCGCCGATCGTCGAGGTGGCAGGTACGGCGACGTGCAGCTCGTCGTCGGGGAAGACGTCGAGCCACTGGGCGAGGACCGCGTCGATCAGGGTCCGGATGCCGCCGAACTCGGCGGCCATGGCGTCGATGAGGATCTTCATCGCGAGGCGGTGGTCAGCCCTCGTTCTTGTGCGCGACCAGGCGGCCGAGCTGCTCGATGTCGGCGTCGACCATGAGCTCGGCGAGGCCCTTCGCGTCGGTCTTCGCCTCCCAGCCGAGCACGCTGCGCGCCTTCGAGGCGTCGCCGATGAGTGCGTCGACCTCCGTCGGGCGCTCGTAGGCCTTGTCGTAGCGGACGTGGTCCTCCCAGTTCAGGCCGGCGTGCGCGAAGGCGTGCTCGGCGAACTCGCGGACGGTCGTGCCGGTGCCCGTGGCGAGCACGTAGTCCTGCGGCTGGTCGTGCTGGAGCATCCGCCACATGCCCTCGACGTACTCCTTGGCGTAGCCCCAGTCGCGGATCGCGTCGAGGTTGCCGAGGTCGAGGTGGTCGGTGACGCCCAGCTTGATGGACGCGACGCCGAGGGTGATCTTGCGGGTCACGAAGCTCTCGCCGCGGCGCGGGCTCTCGTGGTTGAACAGGATGCCCGACACGGCGAACAGGTCGTAGGCCTCGCGGTAGTTGACGGTCACCCAGTGCGAGTACAGCTTGGCGGCGCCGTACGGCGAGCGCGGGTAGAACTTCGTGTCCTCGTTCTGCGGCGGCGGGGTGGCGCCGAACATCTCCGAGGTGGACGCCTGGTAGAAGCGGGTGTCCAGGCCGCTGGCGCGGATCGCCTCGAGCAGGCGCAGCGTGCCGACCGCGTCGGTGGAGGCGGTGTACTCCGGCATCTCGAAGGAGACCTTCACGTGGCTCTGCGCGCCGAGGTTGTAGACCTCGTGCGGCTCGATCGCGTGGATCAGGTTCACCAGGCTGACGCCGTCGGTGAGGTCGCCGTAGTGCAGGTGGAGGTTCGGGTTCGACCCGAGGTGGTCGATCCGCGAGCGGTTGAGCGTCGAGTGACGGCGGACGAGCCCGTGGACGTCGTACCCCTTCTCGAGCAGGAGCTCGGCGAGGTACGAACCGTCCTGACCGGTGATGCCGGTGATCAGCGCGCGCTTCATGGTGCGCAGCGTAGACGTATCGTTGGCGACGCCCGCGCGTTGGTCCGTTCAGTCCTCGGCAGTGAATATCTCGGAACCTCTCGGATTGGATCGCAGACATTGGTCCGCATGCTCGTCGCCCACCTCCTCCCGCTGCTTCCGCAGCGGCTGAGGGTCCTGCTCGCCCGCAGGGTCCTCGGCTGGGAGATCCACCCGACCGCGTCCCTGGGGCGCAGCACGATCGCGGTCGGGCGGCTCGTGATGGGCCCCGACTCCTCGATCGGGCCGCGCAACACGATCCGCGGGCTCGAGGAGCTGGTGCTCGAGCGCGGTGCCACGATCGGTGGTGAGAACTGGATCAACGGCTATCCGCCCGGGTTCTTCGCCTACCAGAACAACCCCGACCGCCGTTCGTCGCTCCACCTCGGCGAGTACGCCTCCATCACCACCGGTCACCGCGTCGACTGCTCCGATGCGGTGGTGCTCGACCACCACGCGTCGCTCGTCGGGTTCGGCACCGTGGTGCTGACCCACAGCCTCAGCATCCGCACCAATCACTTCCGCGTCGCGCCGGTGCGGATCGGGCACCACGCGACGGTGATGAACGGCTGCACGGTCTTCGTCGGCGTGGAGATCGCTCCGCAGGCCGTGATCTCCGCCGCCTCGGTCGTCGCGCAGTCGCTGGAGAAGCCGTGCACCCTCTACCGCGGCAACCCGGCGGAGGCCGTGCGCGAGCTCGACCCGGCCGGTGAGCTGCTCAGCCGCCCGGGCCACTACGGCAACGGCCCCGCCGCCTGACCTCTGCTCCGGGGCTCAGGACTCCGCGCTGACCCAGCTCATCGTCGGCATCAAGGACGCGCCGGGCCACGCCAGGATGGCGCGCTCGTGCTCGGTGACGACCCGCTGCAGCAGGTCCTTGGGGTGCGCGAAGTCCGCGGGCATCATCGGCGGCGAGAAGCGGACGACGTGGCCGTCCCCGCTGCGATAGGTGTCGACCACGACGACGGGGGAGTTGCCCGCTGCCGCGGCCCACACCGCACCCGAGGAGCACCTGACCGTCCGGCCCGCGAACGTCACCGTGCTGGTGCCGGGGACGTCGGTCGCGATCATGACGACCTGCCCGCGAGCCAGTCGCTCGGCGAAGCCCGCCGTGCCCTCGCGTACGTCGATCAGCGGGCCGCCGCGCTTGAACACGAGGAAGTTCTGCCGCTGGCCCGGGCCGGCGTGCCACCCCAGCGCACCGGCTCGTACGACGGTCACGTGGTCGATGCCGGCCCGCTTGAAGGCGCCGAACATGCCGGAGTAGTGGCCGTGGTGCACGAAGCTCACCACGACGCCCCGGCCGAGGGCCTGGGCCGCCCGCAGGTGCTCGACGCCCTCGACCCGCTGGTTGATCGCGCGGCGGGGGTGCCAGCGCAGCTCGGCCTCCTTGAGCATGAACTCGACGAAGCCGGTCTTGGCCTGCTCGATCTCCTCCGGGGTGGCGACGTGCTCCAGCAGGTGGGTCATCTGCTCGGTGGCGATCGCGTCGTACGCGCCGGAGGTGAGGGCCCGGTCGGTGCGCTTGCGCAGCGACCGCTCGGCGATCGGCCACGGCAGCCGCGGGTGCAGCAGCCAGGTGGCGTTGTGGACCAGCGCCTTCGGGAGCGGCTTCGGGACGATCATGGACGTCTCGCGCACCAGCGGCGCGGCCGGCAGCGGCTCGACCCGCGGCCACGTCAGCGTCGGTGCGAGCGTCGCCTCGGGCCAGGCCAGGATCGCCCTCTCGTGGGTGCTCACCAGCTCCTGGAGCAGCTTCTTCGGGTCGGGGTAGTCGCTGGGGAGCAGGGGAGGGCTGAGCCGGATCACGTCGGCGCCCGTCTCGTGGAAGCCGTCGACGGTGACGATCGGGGTGTTCGCCTCGCGCGCGGCCCACACCGCGCCGGAGGAGCACTTCACGAGGTGTCCCGCGAAGGTCACCTCGCTGTTGCCCGGCGCGTCGGAGGCCATCGCCACGATCTCGCCCCGGGCGAGCCGCTCGATCAGCGCGGCACGGCCCAGTCCGGCGTACACCAGCGAGCCGCCGCGTCGTACGACGAGCATGTGCTGCCGCACGCTGGGCCGCACGTCCCAGCCCAGCGCCTTGTCGCGCACGAGCGTGGTGACGCTGAGGCCCGCGGCGCGGGCGATGGCGGCGAAGCCGCCGCTGTAGTAGCCGTGGTGGGCGAAGTGGAGGATCACACCGCGCCCCTCGGCGAGCGCGGCGTGGAGGTGCTCCACGCCCTCGACGCGGTGGCTCGTCGAGAAGCGCGGGTGCCACCGCAGCTCGTCCTCGAGCATCGCGAAGCGGATGTAGCGCTCGGCGGCGGCCTCGATCTCCTCCGGGGTCGCGACGTCTGCGAGCAGGTAGGTCATCTGCTCCATCGCCACGGCGCGGCGGTACGGCGAGCGCAGCGCCGCGTCGACGCGGCGGCGCATCAGCCGCCGGGCGATCGGCCAGGGCAGCCGGGGGTGGAACAGCCAGACGACATTGCCGATCAGCGCCTTGGTGGATGCCAAGGCCTTGGCCAGAGGGAGCATTCTGGGCGGGCCTTCCTCATGCATGGGGGCCGGGGCCGTCCCGCGCGGCGGCCGAGGCGGGGACGCGCCGCCGCCCCCTTCGGCCGCAGGTCCCTGGCTAGGAATGTAGTCGCCGCGGCGCCGGAATGGGTACGAATCAGTCAGAGAGCCCTTCGCCTCAGCCTGGATCGGTGGATACAGGCTCGGCCTGGATCCAGGCTGTCTCAGAGGTACGCCGGGTCGTCCTCCACGCCGCTGTCGACGCGGGCGAGGTCGACCTGGACCATCCGCGCCACCAGCTCCTCGAACGTCGTCCGTGCCCGCCAGCCGATCGCCTCGGCGGCCGGGGAGGGGTCGGCGACGAGGTCGGCGGTGTCGGCGGGGCGGACCAGGGCGGGGTCCTGCACGACGTGCGCCCAGGGGTCGTCGACGCCGGCCGCCGCGAACGCCACCTCGACCACCTCGGCGAGGGCGTGCGGACGTCCGGTGCCGATCGGGAGGTCCAGCGGCTCGTCGCGACGGACCATGCGGACGAACGCGTCGACGTAGTCGGCGGCGTGGCCCCAGTCGCGGCGTACGTCGAGGGTGCCGAGGGTCAGGGTCTCGGCGCGTCCGCGCGCGATCTCGGCGGCGCCGCGGGTGATCTTGCGGAAGACGAAGCCCGTCGCGCGGATCGGGCTCTCGTGCACGTAGAGCCGTGCGAAGCAGGCGTGCAGCCCCTCCGTCTCGCGCGCCTCCGCGACGAGCGCCTCGGCCTCGGCCTTGGCCCGGGCGTAGGGGCTGGCGGCCGCCGTCCCGAGGATCTCGGCGGTCGATGCCTGGAAGAGCCTGACGGTGTTCCCGTCGCGATGCAGCGACACCGCGGCGTCGAGGAGACCGGCCACCGCGTCGCGGTTGATCCGCCGGGTCAGCTCGGGCTCGGACCAGCTCCGGCCGACCGAGCTCACCGCGGCGAGGTTGTAGATCTCGTCCGGCCCGACCTCGGTGACGAGCTCGGCGAGCGCGCGGGCGTCCGCGACGTCGCAGGCGCGCATCTCCACCCCCGGGAGGTACGCCGCCGCGCGTGGACCGTCGACGCTCCCCGCTCGCGCGACCCCGACGACCCGCATCCCCTCCGCCAGCAGCCGTCGGGCCAGGTAGATGCCGTCCTGGCCGGTCACGCCCGTGACGAGGGCGGTCCCGCGCGGGCCGATCACGTCGCTCACGACGCAAGCAGCTCGTCGACCGCGGCCTCGATCTCGTCGGGCCCCAGCTCGATGTCCTGCATGAGCTCGTTGTCGCCGGTGCGCTCCGGCGTACGCGCGACGAGGTAGCGGTAGCGCGAGCCGGGGATGTTCGCGGTGATCGTCCAGTAGCAGTGCACGGCGTAGCCCGGCGCGAACAGCTCCAGCAGGCGTACGCCGGGCCGGCAGAAGACCAGGTTCGTCAGCGCGGCGCCGTGCGGGGCGACGACGACGCGCGCCGCCGCGAAGGTGTCGATCTGCTCCTGCACCGACAGGGTCCCGGGGTCGACGCGGGCGAAGCCGCGACGCTCGAGGCGCTCCCAGGTGGCGTCCTCGCTGACCAGGCGCCGCGTGTTCGGCGTCGTGCCGCGGGTGACGTAGATCCTCTCCGGCAGGTCGCTCGCGGCCGGGGACGGCGGCAGCCGGGCGGCCAGCCACTCCTGGCTCTGCGGGGGAGCGAGCATCTCGGCGTTCGGCAGCGACGGGACCAGCAGCCGGCGCGCGCGCAGGTGCAGGCCGGGCCCGGGCTCGACGACCCGCTCCGGCTCGACGCCGAGCAGGGCCAGCAGCTCGCGCTGGTAGCGGGCGCCCCGGTCGAGCACCCAGACGTCCGGCTCGACGTCCGGCAGGGCCTCGCGCAGCATGCCGATGCGGGGGAGCGCGTCGGTCACGAAGTGGTAGTAGTTGCCGCCCGTCCCACGAGCGGCCAGCACCGCGACCGTGCCGTCGACCCGCTGCTCGGCCGCCGGCCAGGGGTTCCAGAAGACCGGGTGCTCCTTCCAGCCGCTGATGCCGAAGTAGTGGCTGGTCTCGAGGTCGAGGATGCCGCCCGCAGTCACCACGGCCGCGTGGCGCCCCAGCAGCGCGCCGCCGGCGAGGTCCAGGACCGCGCGCTCGGGGATGCGCGCCTCGGTGTGCCGGCGCAGGAAGTCGGCGTCGGCCGGGTCGCCCGGAGGCATGGGCCGGTGCAGCACCTGGGCCGGCGAGAGCGAGTGGATCCGGACCGAGGCCGGCTCGAGCCGCTCGGTCTCGCGGGAGGTCGTCGTCGCCGTGCGCGGGAGTCCCCGCGCCGGCCCGACGGTACGACGGCCGGCGGACCCGATCACCCGCGCACCGACCCGGTGCCCGCGCTTGACCAGCGGCCACAGCGGCTGCAGCCGTGCGGGGAGCCTGCTCATCCGGCGTTGCGGCGCAGCCAGATCATGCCGAGGCCCGGCTCGGTGCCGTCCTCCTGGCGGTACGGCGCGAAGCCGAGCGGCTCGAGGAAGCCCAGGAGCTCGTCGAGGGAGTGGCCCGGGACGGGGTGGTACTCCAGCGCGACCGCCTTGACCTCGGCCCAGGACCCGGGCGAGGAGCGGAGGATGACGTCGTACTCGGCGCCCTCGACGTCCATCTTCACCAGCTGGACGCTGCGGCCGCCGGAGCGTGCCTGGGCCACGGCGTGGTCGAAGGAGACCGCGGGGACGGTGACCTCGGTGCCCTCGCCGGCGATCAGGCCGTTGTGGACGCTCGCGTCGCCGTTGTCGATCATCGAGAACTCGCCGTCCTCGCCGGCGAGGGCCGCGGAGTGCACGCTCACCCGGTCGGCGAGGCCGTTGTCGCGCACGTTGCGCTCGGCGTACGACGCGCTGGTGGGGGAAGCCTCGTAGACCTCGACCGCGGCACGCGGCAGCGCCTCGGCGATCGCGAGCGCGAAGCAGCCCACCTGGGCGCCGACGTCGAGGACCGCGGCCTCCGGGTCGAGGTCGCGGGTGAGCTCGGCGATGCCGTAGGCGTCGTCGGAGAAGATCTCGTAGATCGCGTAGCGGGCGCCGTCGGCGTTCGGGATGGTCATCGTGTAGCCGTTGCGGAGCCGCAGGTTCATCTCGCGCCGCGCGAGCGGTGTCTTCTGCGTGCCGAGGTCCCAGAAGACCGTCGGGAAGTTGCTGAAGAGCGCCGGTGTCTGCCGGATCCGCTTGGCCAGGTGGCCGACGCTGCGGATGCCCGGCACGTCAGGCCTTGCGCCAGTAGGCGCCGTTGCCGTCGACGTCGACGATCTCCTCGGTGATGCCGTGCTGCTCGCGGTAGTCGTGGACCGCGCGGCCGGCCTGGTCGGGGAGGGTGCCGTAGTCGTCGATGATGCAGAAGCCGCCCGAGGACAGCTTCGGGTAGAGCGCGTCGAGCGCCTGGATGGTCGACTCGTAGAGGTCGCCGTCGAGACGGATGAGGGAGTAGCTCTCGGCCGGCGCGGTCGGGAGGGTGTCCTTGAACCAGCCGACGAGGAACTTCACCTGGTCGTCGAGCAGGTTGTAGCGCTCGAAGTTGTGACGGACCGCGGCCTCGCCGACGCTGAGGCCGGTCTGCTTGTAGAACGTGTCGCCCTGGTCGGCCGGGAAGTCCTTGACGTTCGGGGCCGGCAGGCCCTGGAAGGAGTCGGCGAGCCAGACCGTGCGGGTGGTGTCGCCCCACGCCTTGAGGTTGGCGCGCATGAAGATGCAGGCGCCGCCGCGCCAGACGCCGGTCTCGATGAGGTCGCCGGGGACACCGTCGTTCATGATCGCGGTGATGCAGTCCTGGATGTTCTGCATCCGCTTGAGGCCGATCATCGACTCGGCGCGCGCCGGCCAGTCGCTGCCGGTCTCGCGCAGCGCGGGGTCGTAGGGCTTCTTGAGCGCGATCTCGAAGTCGAACCGCTGCGCCAGGGTGCCGACGGCGTTGGCCACCTGCTTCTTGCGTGAGGGCGATCCCGCCGTGCGGACGCCTCCGAGGATGGAGTCGTTGTCCTCGGCCAGCGCGCCGGTCAGGGTGCGCTTGATCAGGTCGAGGTAGAGATCGCGGAGCTCGGCGTCGGAGGTCGTCACGCGGCGAAGATAGCAGTGACTATCCTCGGGCACGGCCGCTCCCCCAGATTGCCGCGGCCCAGGCGAAAGGGCGTTTCCGTGGGCGAACAGCCGACTCCGTCAGATCTTCCCGACGACGGCCTGCGTGCCGATCTCTATCCCGAGGTCAAGGCCGGTGGCTACACCCGCCGCGACGGCTTCGTCGACTTCTACCAGCGGGTCAACGCGCTGGTGGACGCCGACAGCGAGGTGCTCGACTTCGGAGCGGGACGCGGGCTGTGGCAGTTCGAGCCGCTGGCGCCGTACCACCGCAGGCTGCGGGCGATCCACGAGCGCGTACGCCGCTACGTCGGTGTCGACGTCGACCCGGTCGTCGTCGACAACCCGTCCCTGGCCGAGGCGCACGTCATCGAGCCGGCCGGCGACATCCCGTTCCCGGACGAGAGCTTCGACGTCGTGATCGCCGACTACGTCCTCGAGCACGTCGCCGCCGAGGACGCGCCGAAGGTCGCCGGCGAGGTGCTGCGGGTGCTCAAGCCGGGCGGCTGGCTCGCCGCCCGCACCCCGAACAAGTGGGGGATGATCGGCATCGGCGCGCGCGCCGTGCCGAACGAGCTGCACACGCGCTTCCTCGAGCGCCTCCAGCCGGGCCGCAAGGCCGAGGACGTCTTCCCGGTGCGCTACAGCATGAACACCCGCCGTGACCTCGCGCGGCTGTTCCCGTGGCCCAACGACGTGGTCGTCTACGCGCACGCCTCGGAGCCGGTCTACTTCGGCCAGAGCAGCAAGGCGGCCTGGCGGGCCGCGCAGCTGGTCGACCGCCTGACGCCGTCGCCGATGCTGCCCACGCTGATGGTCTTCGTCCGCAAGGCGCGCTGACCCCGACGTACGACGAGGCGCGATCCCCATCGGGATCGCGCCTCGTGTCGTCGTGCGGAGGGTGGCCGGCCGTGGCTACTGGCTGCGGCGCTTGCCTTCCTTGCTGCTCTTGCCGCCGGCGGGACCGGTCTCCTCGTAGTAGTAGTAGTAATACGAGCCGACCGCGCGCTTGGCGACCATGTTGACCACGACGCCGTACAGCCGGCCGCCGACCTGGTTGACCCGGTTGACGGCCTCGGTCACCTGGTCGCGGGTGGTCTTGCCGTGGCGGATCACCAGGATCACGCCGTCGGCCAGGGTCGACAGCACCGAGGCGTCCGCGACGGGCAGCAGCGGCGGCCCGTCGATGATCACGGTGTCGTACGACGACCGCAGCCGGCGGATCAGGTCGTGGGTGACCCGCGACTGAAGGATCTCGGTCGGGTTCGGCGGCTTGGCGCCGCTGGCCAGGACGTGCAGGCCGCTGGGTCCGTGCACCTGGATCGCGTCGGCGATCTCGGTCTTGCCGACCAGGGCGGTCGTGAGGCCGACGGCCGGGTCGAGCCCGAGCGTGCTCGCCACGCGGGGGCGGCGGAGGTCCGCGTCGATGATCAGCGTGCGTCGACCGGTCTGGGCCAGCGCGACCGCGAGGTTGGTCGAGGTCATCGTCTTGCCCTCGCCCGGCACCGCCGAGGTGATCACGAGGCAGCGGGGCTGGTGATCGAGGTCGATGAACTGCAGGTTCGTGCGCAGCAGTCGGAAGGCCTCGGTGCGGGCCGCGAAGCCGCCCAGGTCGGTGAGGAGCGGCGCGCGCCGGATGTCGCCGTCGAAGCCGATGCTCGCGAGCACCGGTGCCTCGGTGATGTCGGCGACGTGGTCGGCCGTGCGGATCGTGCGGTCCAGCAGCTCGCGACTCACGGCGAGGGCGATGCCGAGCAGCACGCCGATCGCCAGGCCGGCGACGATGTTGAGCAGCTTCTTCGGACTGACCGGGCTGGTGCTGAAGGTCGGCAGGTTGGTGACCGTCGCCTGGATCTTCGACTGGCCGGCGGAGGTCCCCGAACCCGTGTCGGGATGCTCGATGTAGTTGATCAGGGCGGTCGTCAGCTGCTTGTTGATCGCCTGCGCCCGCGCTGCGTTGGTGTCGGTGACGGTGAGGTCGATCAGCGACGTCGTGCTGTCGACCGTGGCGCTGATCTGGCCCGCGAGCTGCTCGTCGGTCACGTCGAGGTTCAGGGCCCCGACGACCTCGTGCGCGATCTTGGTGCTCTGCGCCAGCTGGGCGTACGCCGTCGCCTCGGTCTGCACGTACAGCGAGGCGGCGTAGGAGTCGGTGATGTTGCTGACGTCGATGTTGAGGAACAGCTGCGACTTGGACTCGTACTTGGGGGTCATCACGAACGAGATCGCCGTCGCGATCGCGACGGCGACAGCGATCACCGCGACGACGCTGATCCACCTGCGGCGGAGTACCCCCAGAAACTGCTTGAAGTCCACGAATCCCTCGCCTCGTCGTTGGCCTGGAGCGCGCGGCCGCCTCGGCCGCGGCCCCGATACTAGGGGAGGCTAGGGCATCGGTCCCCACCTGCTCGTCATGGCGCGCGCTCCCGGCACAGGCCCGAGCCCGGGCGCGACGGCGGATTGGGACGGAACCACTAGGCTCCTGCCGTGTCTCCGGAGGTGCGGCGTAGCAGCAAGGGGCGTCGTCTTCGAAGGTTGCGACGGACCCTCCGGGCGCATCCCCGCCGGGCGGCGGGAGGCGTCGTGGTGCTCGTGCTCGTCGTCCTCGGGCTGTGGGCCGGCTTCCGCGCATGGACGGTCGCGCACGAGCTGAACGTGGCCGCCGACAAGGCCCAGGTGCTGCGTGCCGCGCTGCAGCGCGGCGACGTCGCGGGCGCCCGCAAGGCGCTGGGGGAGTACCAGGCCGCGGCAGGTGCCGCGCGCGACCACACCCACGGGCCGACCTGGGTGGTGGCGGACCACATCCCCTTCCTCGGTGACGACGCCCGCGGCGTCGCCACGGTCTCCACGGTCCTGGCCGACATCGGCGACCGGGCGCTCCCGCCGATCATGACCGCCGCGGGCCAGGTCACCGGCGACGCGTTCCAGCCCAAGGGCCACCGCTTCCCGCTGGCGACCATCGCCGCGATGCAGGCACCGGCCCGGCGGAGCGCGGCCGCGTTCGACGACGCGGAGAAGACGCTGGCCGGCGTCGACAGCTCGGGCTTCGCCGCCCCGATCCGCGACCGCTTCGACTCCCTGCGCAGCCTCGTCGACGAGGCGCACTCGGTGCTCGGGTCGACGTACCGCGCGGCGCGGATGATGCCCGACCTGCTCGGTGCGCACGGTCCGCGCAACTACATCCTGGTGATGGAGAACAACGCCGAGCTGCGCAGCGGCGGCGGCCTGCCCGGCTCGTTGACGCTCGTGCGCGCCGACCACGGCGTGGTCCACATCGTCTCCCAGGGAGACTCGGCCAAGCAGGGCCTCGGCGCCACGCCGATCCTGAAGGTCACCCCGCAGGAGCGGGCGCTGTTCGGCTCGGTGCTGGCGATCAGCCCGGTCGACGCGACGATGACCCCGGACCTGCCGCGCTCGGCGGAGCTGATCCGGGCGCGGTGGGAGCACTTCCACCACCAGCGCATCGACGGCGTCTTCTTCGTCGACCCCGTGGCCGTGTCGTACCTGATGGAGGGCCTCGGCGAGATCCAGGTGCCGGGCTACCCGGCGCTGAGCTGGAACACCGTCGTGCCCGCGGTCGAGAACGCCATCTACCGGCTCACCGGGAACAACGCCGTGCAGTCGGCCTACCAGAACGCCGTCGCGAAGGCGGTCTTCAACACCTTCGCCGACGGCCACGGCGATCCGGTGACCGCGATCCGCGGCCTGGTCCGGGGCGTGGCCGAGGGTCGCGTCAAGATGCACTCGTTCGTGCCGGCCGACCAGCGCCAGATAGCCGGTACGGCGATCGCGGGGGAGTTCCCGACCAAGGCGACCAGCCACCCGCAGGCGGGCGTCTACATCAACGACTCGACGCAGTCGAAGATGTCCTACTACCTGCGCTACTCCGCCGATGTCGCGGCGCGCTCGTGCGGCGACGGGATCCAGACCGCCGCCGGAACGGCCACGCTGACCAACGACAGCCCTCCCGACGTACGGTCGCTCCCCGACAGCGTCACCGGCTGGGCGGATCCGTCG
>Ga0136643_10000046_pt1 | contig 108788 bp, 115 predicted proteins | sample TergutLab28metaG_FD_96883 | JGI IMG/M metagenome (GOLD analysis project Ga0136643, IMG submission 96883) | Labiotermes labralis P1 segment gut microbial communities from Petit-Saut dam, French Guiana - Lab288 P1 (version 3) (version 3) | ecosystem: Host-associated > Arthropoda: Insects >... | reverse complement strand
TAACCAATCTCTTTTCGATAGTTTGACGAACATACTCCTCTGGTGTGTCATTACGGAATTTCCCGTCTATATAATCGCAAATTTTCCCCTCTGGGATAACGATTACTTTTCTCTCAGTTGTTATCGCCATCATAGTCCTCTCCTTCGGAAAAATTTGTATTTGCCTGTAAAAAGGCTTCTATATCGGATTGTTTTATGCGCCATGAGCGCTCTCCGACTTTTGACGCAAGCAATCTTTTATCCGCAATCAACTTATGGACAGTCCTGTCCGAAACCTTCAAATATTCGGCTGCTTGCTTTACTGTAAATATATCGTTCATTGGATTACCTCCCAAACATGACTAAGCCTTAATAATCGTAGTATACTATACTTAAAATGAAATAGCAATCCTTTTGTTGAAAAATGCGCCTGTTAGAATGAATAGGCGCATTTATGCGAAACAAGCGTAGTATTACGAAAAATCTCATCTATCTTCATGGGTGTACCCTCGCGTCTTTGTCTTTTGTGGTGCAACATAAGGCTGGTTGTAAGATTTTAGCTGTTCGGCAATGGTTCGTTTTTTGGTTATTTTGGCTTCCCTGTTTTTGAGTATATCAGCTAATTTTGACGGCTTAGTTTGGTCTGCCATATCATCCATTGCCCAAGCTACATATCTCCAATCCTCAATATCTTTAAGAACATCCTGTACCGCATGTTTAAGTTTATTTCTATCGCCAAAGTGCGTTATCGCCGCAACTTCCGAAGCAACGGCAAGATATAGGCTTTGGCAACGCTTTAGCATTTCGGTATCATTGTCGTGCTTTTCTAATGCTGTAAGGGTTATGTCGCTGATGCGGGCGTGTTGCTTGGCTATGCCAACAATAAAATCCCAATCATCTTTGGTTAGACTAACCCTGCTACTTAGTACAGGGGGCTTGGTTTCTTTAGCCAATTTAAGTACCCTCTGCAAATCATCTTTGCGTGGTTTAAACTTCGTTTGCATATCGGTGAAGTTTTTTCGCTCTTGCTTGATGTCATTTTGCAAGGTGGATTTTTCGCCCTGTAAGTTACTGATTTCTTCCTTACGCTTGGCTACCTCGTCAATAAGGTGCTGCTGCTCGGATAATAGCTCGGCTTGAATATCTACCCTTATCTCGTCCTTGATTTCATCCACAATATCAGGGTCGGCTCGCAGCTCATCTTTGACTTCATCACGGATTTTTTTATATTCATCTGGGGTGTGGGTTTTGCCCCTGCCTTTGCTTTCTTCCGCTACCTCTAATCCGTATTGTTGGCATAACGCTCTCAATATTTGTCGCTCCTGTATACGCCACTCATTGATAGAGTTCTTGTTTTTACCAAAGCCCATTTGTTGCAAGGCAACAGATTGACTATTACGAACCGCCATACCGTTTTTGTAGCCATCTGCGATTGGAATATAATCAATGTGAAGATGCGGAGTTTTTTCGTCAAGGTGAAGCACAGAATTGAACACATAGAAATTTGGGTTGCGTTCTGAAAATCCCTTTGCGTATACGTCTAATATATTGGCGGCAATTTCGCCCTCGGCTGAACCAACAGCAGTATTATTCATATCGCCTATGCCTACCACAATTTCATAAAACGATTTTTCCTTGTTTGAAGATGTGGCTACGGTATCTTTATTAGCATTGCTGAAAAGGTGAAAATAGTAATTTTCGATTTTCCTGTCGGCTCGTTTTTGTTTTGTGTTATAATCAGACACAGCTTCACCGAAGCATTTATCATATGCTTCTGATAAATTTTCTTTGGCGTAATAAATGTTGAGATGTGTTCTGCTCTCATCGACATTTTTATAGATATAGTTGCGGTTATTATGGTTGAGTGAGCCTCTACCCCTTGAGTGGGATATTCGTCTATTGGACAATGGCGACCCTCCTTCAATTTTGGTAATTGGCTTGTGCAGATATATGTTGATGGCACAGGCTGGTGGTGTTGTTTTTGCATTTTTATGTGCCGCAAGGCACACAAAGCCGTCGGCAGACCCCCTGCACCTTTGATGCGACATGAAGCCCACAGGCGATATGGCGTGTCAAAGGTGATAAGGGGTTACTTTTGAAAAAAGTAACAAAACCTGCGGCTCGGCGTGAGTGCATGTTTTGCGGGGTTTGTGTGCGGCTTGTTGCCGCTGATTGGTCTTTATGATTAGGGCGAATTGTGATTTTGCCTTGTGTGTTGTTGGTGATTTTGAATTGTTGGCATTGATACATTTTCTGATTTTACAGAATTGTGGTTTGTGGATATGATATTTTTGGAATTTCCGCTTTCATCAATCTTCCGTTTAGCCCAATCTGAAAACACAGCATCATCAGAGCCACTTTGCAAAATTTCAAAAAGCTTCAATTTTGTGCTGTCGATATTTTTGTTGATGTCAGCTAACTCTTTTTTGATTTTGTCAAAAACAGTTTGCTTCTTTGCCTTTGATTGTAAAAGTTTATCCAATTTAATTTGCAACTTCTCGGCTTGGGATTTTTTGTTTTTATCCATATGGGTACTCCTCCATTCATAATTGTAATTGCAACTGGTAAAACAGGTAGAAGCGGTAAAACGAAAATGAGCGTATTCACTTTTGTCTGTTCTACCAGTTTTACCATGTAGGGATTAAATTTTTTCTGAATCCGTGTAAAGTAGTGGATTCACTATATAAATAACCCCAGGCTGTCTGCCTATACCTTTGTATTCGGGCTTAAACTCATTGATGTAGTTATGCTCTATCAACAAATTTAATGGTGTGGTTAATTCGTCTACCGTCTTAAATTTGGTACATAACCTCAATAGTTCCCCTGTGGTGAATTGTGTGGGCTTCTGTTTTTTCAACCGCCCCAATATATACGCCGCATCATTTTCAACTTCGCTCCCCGCTATGCCATAGCAGACTTGGGCATGAGCTAAAAAGTAATTGCCTATTTCAATGGCATTTGCCATTGTTTCGCTTGTGATGGAGAAAATGCTTTCAAACGGAATATCCGCAAAGTCCTTGCCGTTTTTGCTAACCCCTTCCACCACATGGAGTAGTCCAGCAATGCGTAAAACTGCGCCGTGGTGCTTTCCTGCCCAGTCTGCCATATGCTCTAAATCGCCGTCTTTGCCCAGTCGTGGTTCTAAGAAGTTGAAAAATTGCTCGGAGAGTACATCCGCTTCTTTAGATAGTGTGAGTAGGCGTAATTCTTTTTGTGTGATGCTCAATAAATCATCACATAATTTGTGATATGATTGCTCCACGGCTGGCGGTATAGGCTCGATCTTGTATCTCCGCTTGCCTACTGTCGATACTGGATAAGTGTACAAAAATCTTGCTGTAAGCCCTCTACCCTTAAAAACATCATTGCCCAACACTTCCGTAAGCACTTTAGGTTGGATGAACAGAAGTACAGTTAAACAAGGCTTTTCAAGAGTTTCTCTCGGTCTGCCCTTGCGGTCAACAAACATGGTATCGCCCGAATGTCCAAACAGAAAAATATCAATGTTGGCAAACTGTGAGTATAAGCCCCTCAAAGTATCGAATATGCCGCCCTCAGCACTAAATAACGCCATTTTTCCATTGTTATCAGCCAATAATGATGTTAGAGCTTCGGGAGTAACATCCCCACATAACAGGCGTAATGGTTTTACTTCCTCATGTTGGATTATTTCCGCCTGTTTTGTTTCCATGTCGGAGTAAGATTTTTTGCCTTTGGCAATCTCATTTTTTAAGGCATCAAGTTCTTTTTCCAATACTTGCTTAACATTTGTGCTGTGGGCTATATCCACCGCAAAGGCTTCATTATGCCGCCTTTCATATGCTTTTAGTGGTTCTTCAAAATGGCTACAGATAGCAGATTTACGTTCGCCGGGCTTGGCAATTTCTATCAAGTAGAGGTTCAATGGCTCTGTATGCCCGATTTTGGCTTGTGTACGATATTTCCCCTGCACACAAGCGGATATTGTGCCAAGTGAAGCTACCGCCGCCATGTCTATTGGTGTTTGTGTGTGTTCGGCTACTGCAAGAGCAAAATTCCTCAATACTTCTGGTAGACAATGTATAGGGAATGTCGGTGCTGTAGCTGTTGCCTTTAGGGGGATTGGCTCTTGCCAACCCCCTATTTTAGCCGAATTATCGTTAAATTCACCATTGACGGCTGTTTGTTCGTTTGGTACAATATCAATAGTAGATATTGAGTTTGCAATGTCTTTTGAGCCGTTACCCTGCGAAAAGTGCGGCTCATTTGCATTTAAGGCGGCTAAGTCATCGTTAAGCTGTTCCGTCAGCTTATGCGCCTTTTGAATATTGTTTAATTTTTGTTGCAATTCGTATCATCTCCTCCCTGCGCTGTTGGTAAAATAGGATTTGTTCGTCATAGTCTGCTGTGGTTAGATAGTCCAGCAGATATTCTATATAATCCAGTTGATGACAGGCTTCAACGAATAATGGACTTATAGTGCCTGTGTCCAATTCCTTTACAGACTTTGGGGCATGGTCAAACTTCCACCCCCTCAACATATGGGCATAATCACATAAAATACTATATGCTCTGTTGATGTATCTCTCAAAAATCTGCACAAGCCCCTTTGTGGCTTCTCGTTGTGCCTGTTGTTCTTTAAGCTGTTGTCTCAGCTTGTGCCGTTCTTCTTGTGATAGTTTGTAGTTAAACAATTCAAGGTTAAAATCGGCATCTAACTTTTTGGCGGCTTCGAGTGCGTCCATGCCGTACATCTGCATCACAAAATCAATTACCGAACCGCCAATACCGCAACCAAAACACTTGAAACTGTTGGTCTTGGGGTAAATTGTAAAACTTGGTGTACGTTCGTTATGGAAAGGGCATAGGGCTTGATTGTTTCGCTTTGCTTCTATGCCATAAAAGGCTGTAATATCGGCAATGTTTAGCGTTTCTTTGATGGTGTCAAAGGTGTCTATCAATACGCACCACCGCCTAACTGGACTGTTTATTGTTTGGCTCTGCCTGCAAGCTGTCCATTATTTCTGCTATATACTGGGTAATGTCCAGCAGTTCCTCATTGTCGTTACTGACCGCTTCAAGACGTTGAAGCTCGGTTAATATATTGGCAAGCTGGTTTCTAAGAGCCTTAAAAACTCTTGGGTTAGCGTTGACGGTGATTTCTTTATCCAACACACGATGTATTAGATAATCCTGTTTGGTTAAGCCCGATAGTTTTGACAAAACATCTAACTGCTCGGCTTCCTCTTGCGATACTCGGAACGCTACCGTTTTATTGCGCCAACGCCCTTTGTGGTCATATACTTTTGCTGACATAATCATTCGCCCCTCTCAATTTCTAATTTTTGTGCCATTTCTGCTTGCTTGGTCGGGAACATATGGGCATAACGGAAAGTAATATCAATGCTCTCATGCCCCACACGGTCGGCAATGGCAACCGCTGAAAATCCCATGTCTATCAATAACGAAACGTGGCTGTGGCGAATATCATGTACTCTGATACGCTTTATGCCCTGCTCCTTGCTCCCTCTATCCATTTCGTGATGAAGATAGCTTTTGGTTATTGGGAATATTCTTTCTGTCGGTTGGCAACCATACAAGGAGTTTATATATTCCTGCATTTGCTGACAGAGGAAATCCGGCATAGATATGATGCGGTTGCTTTTAGGTGTCTTAGGTTCGGTGATAATGTCTGTTCTCTCAATCCTCTGATATGACTTGCTGATGGTGACGGTGCTTTTTACAAAGTCAAAATCTGCTGGGGTTAAAGCAAGCAGCTCACCCATACGGATGCCGCACCAGTAGAGCATTTCAAACGCATAGAACGATATAGGTTTATCCATCATTGAATCTGCAAATTTCAAATATTCGTCCTTTGTCCAAAACAGCATATCTTTTGCTTCCTTTTTTCCAATACTCCCAGCTTTGGCGGCTGGATTGTTTTTCAAGTCATAAAATTTCACCGCATGGTTGAATATTGCGCTAACTTGGTTATGCAAGGATTTGAGATATGTTGCGGAAAATGGTTTGCCATCTTTACCTTTCATGTTCATCATTTCGTTCTGCCATTGAATGATGTCTTTGGCGGCAATGTCGCTCATGCGCTTGTTGCCGAAATAAGGTAATAACTTTTTGTTAATAATGTTTTCTTTGGTCTGCCACGTATTTTGCCGTAACCGTGTTTTCATATCACGACAGTAAAGCTCTACAAACGCCGCAAAGGTCATGCTTAAATCTGACTGCACTTTTTGTAGCTGTTCACGCTCCCATGCAAGAGCTTCACGTTTGGTAACAAAACCACGTTTGCTACTCTGCTTCTGCTTTCCTGTCCAGTCGGTATGACGATAAACGACACGCCATGTATTTGTGTTGGATTCCTTGTAAACTGCCATAGTTCACTTCCTTTCTCTATTTTTTTGCTCGCCGTAGCAAGTTTTTTCTAAGAAATATTGCTTGCTAACCCTGCCGGAAATGGTGAGATAGCCCATTTCTTTTAATTCAGCATTGAGTTTTTGAACGAGTTTATAAGCATATGATTTTGATACACTTAAAACCTGTGCCACATCATCAACACGCATGAAAGCGTTATTATCCATTAAATTCCTCCTTATGATTTTTGATTTTAGACTTACCACAGGCTCTGCCCCTGCGTCCTGCGGCTGCCTATGCCGCAGGTTTCGTGTCGGGAGTATTTTCTGAATCGCCACCCGATTTGCCCGGGCGATACACGTCATTACCGTAACGTGCAACGGAAGCACTAAACATAAATGCTTAACTTGATTATACTAAGCATATTTGTTTATGTCAAGTGGTTTCCGAGAGAATCTTAAACTTTTTTGTTAAATATCTCTTGCATTATCCTAAACATATATGTTATACTGATGAAAAGGACTTTCAAAAGACATATTTAGGATGGTGGCAACAATGGCTATAGGTGAACGCATCAGATATATCCGCAATCTTCGCAACATGACACAAAAATGGTTGGGCATGGCAATCGGCTTTGATGAAAAGACTGCCGATGTTCGCATGGCACAATATGAATCCGGCACACGCTCCCCAAAGGAAAAACTGGTGGGCGATATTGCAACTGCTTTAGATGTTAGCCCTCGTGCGCTTGATGTTCCCGAAATTGACAGCTATGTCGGCTTGGCGCATACGCTTTTTGCATTGGAAGATTTGTATGGGCTTCGCATTGGAGAGATTGAGGGTGAAGTCTGTCTACGGCTGGATAAGTTCAAGGGTACGACCTACCTTTCTATGTTTGATATTTTTCGTGCTTGGAACGAGCAAGCGGTTAAACTCAAGAACGGCGAAATAACCGAGGACGAATACAACCAATGGCGGTACAAATATCCTGAATTTGACACTGTTCAAAGACGAGCAAAAGTTCCTTTCCAAGAACTAAGTGATTTCATTGTAGAAAATCTCAAAAATGAAAAATAATTTTCCACTGTGAAAATAGGGCAAAGAAAAAAGAGCTAACCGGCGTTCAAAACCAGTTAGCTCTTTTCATATGGATTTATAAGCAATGTTGCCAAAATGTTGCCACGGCGATTATCGACAGGCTACAAACCCCGTAAAATCAACAGTCTTTACGATGGGTTTCTTACTCCCACTCAATACTCGCCGGAGGCTTACCTGTTATATCATACACAACCCTTGTAATCTCGGGTACTTCGCTGGTTATCCTCTCAGATATTACCTCCAGTACATCGTAGGGTATCCTTACCCATTCCGCTGTGACAGTGTAGCGGCTGTTGACGGCGCGAAGGGCTATGGTGTAACCGTATGCTCTGGCACTATCTTTGACCCCTACTGAGCGCAAGCCGGTGAAAATGGTGAAGTATTGCCAAATTTTACGGTCAAGTCCGGCTTTTTTGATTTCTTCCCGGTAGATATGGTCTGTTTGGCGCAAGATATCAAGCTTTTCCTTTGTAATCTCGCCAAGTACGCGGACACCAAGACCCGGCCCCGGGAAGGGCTGGCGGTAGATAAGCTCCTCATCTATGCCTAAGGCTAAGCCTGCTTTTCGCACCTCATCCTTGAATAAATCCCTTAGAGGTTCCACAATCTCGTTAAAGTCAATAACATCAGGAAGACCACCTACATTATGATGGCTTTTAACTAAGGCGGAGCCGTCCATACCGCTTTCTATAACATCAGGATAGATTGTGCCTTGGGCAAGAAAGTCAACAGCACCTATTTTCTTACCTTCTTCTTCAAATACGCGAATAAATTCCTCGCCGATGATTTTACGTTTTTGTTCAGGGTCAGTAACACCTTTAAGTTTGCCTAAAAATCTGTCCTGAGCGTTTACCCTTGTAATATTAATGTTAAAATCTTTGGTAAAAACCCGCTCAACTTCATCTCCTTCATTAAGGCGCATAAGACCATGGTCTACGAAGATGCAATTTAAGTTTTTACCGCAAGCTTTGTGAAGCATAACAGCTACTACAGTGGAGTCAACCCCGCCTGACAGAGCGCAAAGGACTTTTTTACCCCCTATTTTCTCCTTCATAGCTTCGACCAGTTCATATGCCACATTTTCCATAATCCAGTCGCCTTTTAAGACGCAAGTTTTAAATAAAAAATCGGATATTTTATTCTCATCTTCGTCCTGCATATGTAAGAGAGGTATGTTAAGAGCTGCTAAATCTTTCTCCACCGTACTAAAGTCCCCTGTAATAATTATCCCTTTAGGGTCTTTGCCCTTTATTTCATCAATGGTTGTTTTATGGCTTAAAACCTCGCAAAAAACCTGCATTTCCCTTACCGCTCTTCCGACGGCTATACCTCTGTGCCCGTCCGAATTAAGTACTATTATAAGCTCATGATTCATCTTTTGTACCCCTCCTAGCCCTTAGAATTTTCCATGCTGTAATTAGGGGATTCCTTCGTTATATGAACATCATGAGGATGGCTTTCCCTAAGACCTGCACTGGTTATTTTCATAAATTGAGATTTTGTTTTTAAATCATCTATTGTCTTTGTGCCGCAATATCCCATACCGGCCTTAAGTCCGCCTAAAAGCTGGTATATAACCTCGGACACTTCACCTTTATACGCTACACGACCTTCAACCCCTTCAGGCACGAATTTTTTCGCTTCCTCTTGGAAATATCTGTCCTTTGAGCCTTTTTCCATTGCGGCCAAAGAGCCCATACCCCTATAGGTTTTATACTTTCTGCCTTGGTACAGTTCAAGGGCACCGGGGCTTTCGTCGCAGCCTGCGAAAAGGCTGCCAATCATTACCGTATCAGCCCCTGCCGCAATTGCTTTTGCAATATCCCCTGAGTATTTTATACCGCCGTCGGCGATTATGGGGATGTTGTATTCGGCGGCAATTTCAGCACAGTCATATATAGCTGTAATTTGAGGCACGCCTATACCCGCAACAACCCTTGTGGTACATATGGCACCGGGACCTATACCAACCTTAACCGCATCCGCCCCTGCTTTTATGAGAGCCAAAGTAGCATCCCCTGTAGCAACATTACCGGCAATTACTTGAATGTCAGGGAACGCCTTTTTAATATCCCTTACAGTTTGTATAACAAATTCCGAATGACCGTGAGCTGTATCAACCACTATTACATCAACTTTACGCTCAACAAGAGCCGTAACCCTATCAAAAGTATCAGGAGTAGTGCCTACAGCGGCACCTGCAAGTAACCGCCCGTTGGTATCCTTTGCGGAATTTGGGTATTTAACGGTTTTTTCAATATCTTTTATAGTAATGAGCCCTGTGAGATGATTTTTTTCATCAACCATAGGGAGTTTCTCAATTTTATGCTTTGTAAGTATCTCTTTCGCCTCTTCCATAGTGGTGCCGGAAGGAGCGGTTACAAGGTTTTCTTTAGTCATAACTTCGTAGATTTTTTTAGTATGATCCTCTTCAAAGCGCAAATCCCTATTGGTAATTATACCTACTAAAACACCATTTTCCGTAATAGGAACGCCGGAAATATGATATTTTGCCATAAGGGCATCAGCTTCATATACATAATGGTTAGGAGAAAGGGAGAAAGGATCTGTTATAACGCCATGTTCGGAACGTTTGACCTTGTCAACTTCCATAGCTTGTTCTTCAATAGACATGTTTTTGTGAATAATGCCGATACCGCCTTGCCTTGCCATTGCAATTGCCATCCTAGACTCTGTAACCGTATCCATCCCTGCTGAGAGCAAGGGGGAATTAAGGGCAATTGAGCGAGTAAGCCTGGTTGAAATATTGACATCCTTCGGCTGAAAATCAGAATGTGCCGGAATAAGCAGTACATCATCAAAAGTAAGTCCTTCTTTTATCAGCTTGTGCAAACCAATCTCCTCCTTAAATTCTAAAATTTATATCCGATTATATTAACACATCCTGCATATAAAAACAAGTAACATTATTATGACAATCATGACAAACGCGTGAAGCGTTTGTCTTTCGCCGAAATCAGGATTTCGGCGAGGAACTTAAGGTAAGTTTTGCAAACTTTTGCGATTTGACGGAAGTGAACTTTCGTCAAATCGATTAAAGTCTGCGATGCAAAGATTACAAATTTTAGCAATTATTTTTTTTCATGCGTTTGCCCTGTTATGACAAGTGAAAAATCAATCTTCACTAGGTCCTAATCCTCTGTCAATCCTTCCGTCTGCGAAAGTAAAGATATGCTGCCGCTCGCTTGTTTGCCCGTCCCAATATTCGGTTAAAACCGTTGTTTCAACTACAGCACGGCTGCCATCCTGCTCTATTAAAATATGAGTGGCAAATCCCCAATTTGGGCGGGGAATATTTGAGCTTACCACTCTCGAACCATAAATATAAAGCTCCCCTTCATACTCGATAAATGCCGAAAATTCGCCAAACACCTCACGCTCTATCCAGCTTTCCGTATAATATCTTGACAGATAAATACAAATTTCATCTAAACTCTCAAAGCCGGACGAGGGTAAAAGCCTTGCATAGCCCATTACAGCAATATGAGATGGTACATTCCAATCTATATGATCAGGCAAAAACCTTGAGCTAAAACTCCACCAATCCTCCCAAAACCAGCCTGCTCTTACTATTGTCAGCCCAAGCTCTTCAATATTCCAATTGTGAGATGCTTCATATGCAATTTCTTCAAATATTCCATAAGGATTTTCTACAATATTAATTTTGCCGTCTACGAATGTAAAGTGATACACCACTTCCCAAGGGTATGCGTAATCATAAGGCTCCCTATGCCAAGAACCCCATAAAACCGCGGTTTCTACCAGTATATGACTGCCGTCCTGCTCTGTTAAAATATGCTTAGCAGTTTCCCAATCCGGACGGGGGAAACCTGCTCTCGTACCATCAACATAAAGTATGCCGTCATATTCGATAAAGCTTGCAAACTCCCCGCTAAGTTCCGCATTAACCCAATCAGCAGTGTAATAACGCGAAAGATAATTACTAATATCATCTAAACTTTCAAAGCCGGACGCAGGCAAAAACCTTCCAAAGGCAAAACCTCTTGTGGCTGTAATATGTTCCGGCAGTTCATCCCAGTCAACCCATTCAATATGCTCGAAAACCCCTCTTAAATTCCACCAATCTTCCCAAAATTCCCCTGCGGCAACTATGACTGCTCCAAGTTCTTCAATTGTCCATTGGTGAGACGGCTCAGGCTCAGTTTCAGGCATTTGCTCTATTACCATTACCGTTTCTTGTTCAAGTTGTGTCGCAGGCACTGGTGTCGTGCCGCAAGCTGCAAGCCCCATAACTAAAAAAGCAGTAAGGATTATTATATATATTTTGCATTTCATTATTTTCATTCCCAATCCCTCCAAAAGCCGAGTATCACTATGGATAATAATACTCGGCTTTTTCCATAAAACATCTTATTGTATAAAGTGTATTTGCCCTCTGTATTTCTCAAAAATGCGCCTGTCCCTATCAGGGTCTTCCACATTATTTGCCGACTTGAAAATAGGCGGCTCAATGCCGTTTGCGGCACATAACTCCGCAAAACCTACGGCAAGCATATTAGCAATTACGGCACCTGCGGCTGTTGAAGTCGGTCCCGCTTTTACTCCCGTATTATCAACGGATATAGCGGCATCTCCAATTTCACCGCAGTTATCAATTACAATATCGCCGTATTCATAAAGATTTTTGCCACCGCTGTGGCGGCTTGGCACTGCTTTTGAATACTCAACACTTGTGATAACAATGATTTTTGCCCCTATTTTCCTTGCTTCCATAGCCATGTCAATGGTTACAGCATTTCTGCCTGAAACCGAGTGGATTATGAGAACATCATCCTTTTTAAGAGGCGTATTTCTTATAATAATTTGCCCAAAGCCCTCCAACCGCTCCATCCCTGAGGTGATAGGGAAAGGTCTGGTGTTTAACATAAGGGTCGGGTTAAACACAGGGTTTGTAATCATCATACCACCGGCGCGGCAGTAAAGTTCCTCTGTTACAATACCAGCATGAGAAGCACCAAAAGCAAATATAGAACCGCCGTTTTTAAATGCAGCAAATATAAGCTCAACGGATTGCTCGATAGTGTCCTCCTGTGTGTCACGGATTTTTTTAAAGAGTTCGTGTATATGGTCGAGGTATTCCCAATGTTTTTTTATCATAACGGCAGCACCCTAAGAATTGAGCCTTGGATTATTGCCCAGAGAGAGAAGTCCTGACCGCCGAAGATTATAACCCAGTCGGCTATAGTATCCATAGCACCTTCTGCGCCGCCTGCAACGAAGAAAGGCAAAGAGAAGCCCATAAGGAATACGATAGCAATACCGCTTACAACAGAAGCTATGATGGAGCCGCGAAGCCCTCCTCTTGCGTTGCCTACAACAGAGGCTGTGCCTACTTCAAAGAAACAGCCGATAACCATAGGAATAACCGCAAACCTAAATATACCCATACCTGATGTAAGTACGATAACCAAAGTCGAAACAACCATACTGATTATAAAACCGATTAAAACCGCATTAGGCGCGTATGGGAAAAGTAACGGGCAATCGTAAGCGGGAACGGCTTTTGGTATCAATTTTTCCTGAATGCCTGTGAAAGCCGGCACGATTTCCGCAAGCATCATACGAACACCGAAAAGAAGCACTGTAAGACCGGCACCGAATGTAAGACTTGATATAAAGATAAAATTAAATAAGCCTGTTGTCGCGTCAAGCCCGAATAATGCCGCATAATCATGACCTGTTCCTATAAGTAAAATAGTAAGTATAATATAAACTATGGCTATAATAACTGAGCCTGAAATGGCTATTTCTCTTAGAAACTGGAAGTTTTTGGGTATATTAAGCTCTTCGGTAGATTTAGATTTATCCCCAAATTTACCTGCTAAAAAGCCGCCGACAAGTACGAAAATAGTACTTGGATGACCTAAAGTGAAGGAATCGTCGCCGATAACGTCTTTAATATAAGGGCGCACAAGGTTTGGCGCGATTATATAATAAGCGGCAGTTGTAATAGATGCAGCCACTAATAAAGGCATACCGCTAAGACCCGCACTTATGCCTACTGCTGTAAACACAAAGGGGAACCAGAAAAGCATATGACCTGTAAGAAACACGGCTTTCCATTTTGTGAAACGCGCTACCAATAAATTAAGTAAAAAGCCGAATATCATAGCAATGCCGATTTCAAAGCCGAAGGAGCCGATAAAGGCGTCCGTTTCCATTGAAGGCGCTCTGGTAGCAACAGGGCTGACAGCATCAACAGCTTCTGCGAGAGGTAATATCCCTCCTATTAATATGCCAACCCCTTGCTGAAGGATTATAACCCCAACAGCGGTTTTAAGAGTACCTGACATAACCTCGGAAAAACCTTTTTTTTGAAGCAAAAGCCCTACAAGGGCAATCAGCGCCAAGAATATTGCGGCAACGCCGAAGACTTGGTTAATAAAAAAATCAAGTATTGCCATAAAAACACTCTCCTTTTAACTGGGTTTTAAAGTCGTTCAACTTTAAAAAACTTTTAAGTTAATTCACTATAAAGAAAAACTATCTTGTTTTTAAAAATTCCTCCACTTTCTCCTTAATTTCAGCGGAGTTTACAAAATTGTTAATTACAATAACAGGCACTTTAGCACGGCTTTTCAAGTTTTCGGCAAGTTCGTTAGATGTAAATATAACATCACATAAAACCCCTGAGGCGGAAGAAACGTCCCCTGTAAAAACCTCAGCCTCCACTCCCATTTCTTTTAAAACCCCTTGTATCTTAATTTTAAGCAAAGTAGAAGACCCTACGCCAAAACCGCAAATTGCTTGTATTTTTAATTCACTCATAAGCTGCACCTCCTTTCTATGGCTATTTGTTTATAAGTTTATATAGTTCCTCAGTAGTATTACAGCTTCTTATCTCTTCATATGCTTTATCACCGTCAATTATTTCAACGAGCTTTTGTAAAATTTCCAAATGGCTGTCCGGCGCAACTGCACAAATGCCAAACATTAAATGAACAGGGTCATTGCCGCAGTTAAAAACAACCGGTTCTTTAAAAACCACTAAAACCAAGTCGTTTTTAAGAACATGAGTACCTGCTTGGGCGTGAGCAAAAGCAATATGAGGCGCAATGACAATATATGGGCCTAATTTATTAATTGCATCCACCATAGCATCAGTATACTCCCCTGTAACAGAGCCTAAAGACACCATTAAATCACCGCAAATACGGATAGCTTCTTCCCAGTTCCTTTTTTCATTGTCTATTAAAAGCCCTTGTTTTCTTATTATTTCCCCCATGTTATATTCTTCCCCCTTATTTTCCTTATTTAAATATATGCTAAATTCACAAAAAATTCAAGTTTTAAATTTCCATAAAACCCTTGACTTTTTCTTCCTCAAGTGGTAATTTATTATTAGATTTAGCACTCATTGGCATCGAGTGCTAACAAAACCCGCTGCTTTAACATGACTTTGAGGGTGTGATACTATGTTTTTCAATGAAAGAAAGACCCGGATACTCGAAGCTATAATAAATGACTATATAGCCACAGCGGAGCCTATAGGCTCCCGTACTATCGCTAAAAAGTATGATTTAGGGATTTCATCGGCTACCATACGTAATGAAATGAGCGATTTGGAAGAAATGGGCTATATCGTCCAGCCTCATACCAGTGCCGGGCGTGTACCTTCGGATAAAGGCTATAGGCTGTATGTTGATAAGCTTATGCCAAGAAGGGAATTAACACCTGAGGAAACGGCGTATCTCCACTCTATCATAGCAGGCAATATAAGCCATGTGGAAAACCTTATGCGGGAAACGGCAAAAGCCATATCGGTACTTACAAATTACACCACTATCGCCTCGGAACCTGCGTCAAATTTAACCAGTATCAAACATATCCAGCTGCTGCCTATGGATGAAAGCAATATAGCAATCATTATCGTGACTGAGCGTAATGCCATTAAAAATCATATGCTGCCTTTAGATGATGTGCCTGATTATGAGACGCTGACCAAGCTTTCTTTTGTCCTTAATGATTTGCTTGAGAGCAACAAATTAAGCGACATTACTAAAATTGAAATTGAAGGGCTTTACAAGGGCAGTAATATCCTTCAAAAAATACTTGATTATATCAAACAAATTATGGCACAAGAAGATGGAGTGCGAGTCTATACCAGCGGTGTGAAAAACATATTGGAGTATCCGGAATTTTCGGATATTGAAAAGGCAAAAGGGATTTTTAAAACCTTTGAAGAGCAGGAAATGCTCATAACTTTACTAGGCAATAACAATGAAAATGTACAGGTTGTTATAGGCAGCGAAAACACTTTAGAACAAATGAAAGGCTGTTCGATCATAAAAGCAAATTACACTTATGGGAAAAGGGATTTAGGTTCAATTGGCATTATAGGTCCCACACGGATGGATTATTCACAGGTGTTTGGGGTGCTAAACGGTATAGTTAAAAATATAAATGCGGTACTTTACTCAATAACAAAGGAGACATGATATGGGAAAAAAGAAAGAGGAAAAAGATAAAGCTGTGGAAGAGGAAGTTGCAGCTTCAGAAGACGAGGAGGTTATGCCTGCCGTATCTATAGAAGATGAGCTTCGCGCACAGAATACGGATTTACTTGACAAACTTCAAAGAAGTCTTGCTGAATTTGATAATTTCAGGAAACGAACGGCAAAGGAAAAAGGCGAAATGTTCGACCTGGGAGCTATGAGTGTCGCGGGAGAGTTTTTGCCTGTGATTGATAATTTTGAGCGTGCCCTTTCCGCCGCCTCTGATAAAGAAGACAATATGTACAAAGGGCTTATGATGATATATAAGCAGCTGGAAGAAGCACTTGAAAAAGTGGGCTTTAAGCCAATCGAATGTATAGGGCAAAAATTTGACCCTAATTTGCACAATGCTGTGGCACACGAAAAAATAGAAGGTGAAGAAGATAATATTATAATTGGGGAGCTTTTAAAGGGCTATAAATACAAAGATAAAGTGATAAGACCATCTATGGTAAAAGTCGCTAACTAATAAAGACGGAGGATAAAATATTATGGCAAAAATTATAGGCATAGACCTTGGAACAACTAATTCATGTGTAGCTGTTATGGAAGGCGGTCAGCCCGTCGTTATACCAAACTCCGAAGGGGCGAGGACTACCCCTTCAATCGTAGGCTTTACTAAATCCGGGGAGCGTCTTGTAGGGGAAACCGCAAAACGTCAGGCAATTACCAACCCTGATAATACTGTAATGAGCATTAAAAGGGAAATGGGCTCGAATTTTAAAGTAAATATTGAAGGCAAAAACTATTCCCCTCAGGAAATTTCGGCTATGGTACTGCAAAAGTTAAAAACCGACGCTGAAAGCTATCTGGGGGAAAAAGTAACTCAAGCAGTTATTACCGTGCCTGCTTATTTCACTGACAGCCAAAGGCAAGCAACTAAAGACGCCGGTAAAATTGCCGGACTTGAAGTTATGCGTATTATTAACGAGCCAACTTCCGCTGCCCTTGCTTACGGTCTTGACAATGAAAAAGAACAAAAAATCCTTGTATATGACCTTGGGGGCGGTACATTTGACGTTTCCGTTATCGATATAGGGGATGGGGTTATTGAAGTTTTAGCAACCAGCGGCAATAATAAGCTGGGCGGAGATGATTTTGACGAGCGTGTTATGAAATATGTAGTTGATGAGTTTAAGAAACTTGAAGGCATTGACTTATCAAATGATAAAATGGCTATGCAAAGAGTGCGGGACGCGGCGGAAAAGGCGAAAAAAGAGCTTTCCACTCTCCCCTCAACAAATATTAACCTGCCCTTTATCACAAGTAACCAAGACGGTCCTAAGCATCTTGATGTAACTGTTTCAAGGGCTAAATTTGACGAACTTACAGCTGATTTGGTGGAAAAAACCATCGACCCTGTTAAAACAGCTTTAAAAGACGCGGGAGTAAATGCGTCTGAGCTTACTAAGGTGCTTTTGGTTGGCGGTTCAACCCGTATCCCTGCTGTACAGGACGCCGTTAAGAGAATTACAGGAAAAGACCCATTTAAAGGCATAAACCCTGACGAGTGCGTGGCTTTAGGCGCTTCAATCCAAGGGGGCAAACTTGCCGGTGATGAAGGTGCCGGCTCTATACTCCTTTTAGATGTAACGCCTCTTTCATTAAGCATCGAAACCCTTGGAGGCGTTGCCACAAGGCTTATTGAGAGAAATACAACAATACCCACTAATAAGAAAAATACTTTCTCCACAGCGGCGGATTCGCAAACTGCTGTTGATATTATAGTTGTGCAAGGTGAAAGACCTCTTGCTAAAGATAATAAGCTTTTAGGGCAGTTTAGGCTTGATGGTATTGCCCCTGCACCTCGCGGTGTGCCGCAAATTGAAGTGTCTTTCGATATTGATGCTAATGGTATTGTAAATGTATCCGCTAAGGATTTAGGCACCGGCAAAGAGCAGAAAATTACCATCACCTCAAGCTCTAACCTAAGCGATGATGATATTGACAAAGCTGTTAAGGAAGCTGAGCAATATGCCGACGCCGACAGGATACGTAAAGATGCAATTGACGCTAAAAATGGTGCGGATTCCATAATTTTCCAAACGGAAAAGGCAATTAAAGATTTAGAAGGTAAAATCGAAGACAGCGAAAAAGAAAATGTGGAGAATGAGCTTAACAAGCTTAAATCCCTTAATGAAGGCTTGACTATTGAAAGTATGTCAGAAGAAGACACAAATAATCTTAAAGAAGCAACAGACGCCCTGACACAAGCTTTCTATGCTATAAGTGAGAAGCTTTACCAACAAGCGGCAGAAGCACAGGGCGGCGAAGGGGAAGAGGGACCTCTTAACCCTGATGATATAGTGGTCGATGATCCTGGCAGCGAAAACAATAATTAAGTTTGTTGTATATTGAAAATATTAGCGCTTCTCGTTATTAGAGTTGCAGCGAGGAGGCTAATGCGCGCAAAGCGTGTTGGCGACGAAGCAATCTATGACGTATTGCGTGATGAGATTGTTTCGTCGTTGTTTGTGCAGCCCTCTCCTAGCCCTAAGGGCATATTGTATAACTTGTTAATAATTAAGGTATGGTGATATTTTGGCAGATAATAAAAGAGATTATTATGAAGTACTTGGGGTTTCCAAAGGTGCTTCCGATGATGAAATAAAAAAAGCCTACAGAAAAATGGCTAAAAAATACCACCCTGACGCTAATCCTGATAACGCGGCGGCGGAAGCCTCTTTTAAAGAAGCAAGCGAGGCTTATGAAGTTTTATCTGACTCTAAGAAGAAAGCCCAGTACGACCAATTCGGGCATTCAGCCTTTGGCGGTCCCGGCGGCGGTGGTTATACTTACAGCGGGCAAGGCTTTGATATGGGTGACATTTTTGAGTCATTTTTTGGTGACGGTTTTTCAGATATATTCGGGGGAAGAGGCGGCAGAAGAAGAGGTCCTGCCCGGGGTGCCGATGTCCGCGCAAATGTAAGTATCACCTTTGAGGAAAGCTTTTTTGGCGTAACCAAAAATATAACTGTCCCTGTAAGTGAAAATTGTGATACTTGCTCCGGTTCCGGTGCCAAGCCGGGTACATTTGCGGAAACTTGCAAGCACTGCCAGGGCAGCGGTCAAGAGAGATATCAGCAGCAAAGTATATTCGGCACGGTAACATCCGTTAGGACTTGCCATATTTGCCGCGGTGAAGGCAAGATTGTAAGAGAGCCTTGCCCTACCTGCTCCGGGCGAGGCAAAGTGCGCCGCTCTAAAACTTTTGAGGTTAATATACCTAAAGGCATTGACAGTGGGCAAAGTATCCGCCTGGGAGGCAAAGGTGAGCCGGGGGATAAAGGCGGCGAATACGGCGATTTACTCGTTGCCGTAAGTATTGCCCCTCATCCCCATTTCCGCCGCAGGGATATGAATATTTATTTGGATATACCCATATCATTTACTAAGCTTACACTTGGCGCGGAAATCGATATACCCACTATGAGCGGTGTCGAAAAACAAATTGTAAAGGCGGGAACCCAGACCGGTACTACCATTACATTAAAAGGCAAAGGTTTTCCTTCTGTTAGAAATCCTAAAGCAAGCGGGGATTTATACGCCACTCTTAATGTGCAGATACCGACTAAGCTTAGTGAAAGCCAAAAAGAGCATTTAAGAGCTTTCGCAGCCGACTCCGGGGAAGTTGTGGAGGAAGGGAAAAAGGGATTTTTTAGCAAATTGAAGGATAAGAAATAATTTTATACAGAAAAGGAGCCGTAAGATGGATAACAATAAGCAAAACAGTGGGCGAAACAAATATGACGAAGCCACAGGTTTGTTTTGGGGCGCATCTTTATTTGTCGGTGCATTGATAGGGCTCATTATAGGTTTTAACGGTAATTTACATTCTGATTGGTGGTTTGCAGCTTTAATAGGACTTTGCAGCTTTTTGGCTTGTGGTTTGGTTGCACAAGGTGTGCTTGCTTTGGTTAGAAAAGGTGCGTAAGAAATAGCATTGTGTGATAGATTGTGACCTCGCACTTCGTGCTTACTTGCAATAGAGTTGTAACGAAACAACCCCCAGCCCCGTCATTAGAGTTGTAGCGAAATTAGGTTTTTGCTCGTCATTGCGAGGAACGGCAAAGCCGTGACGCGGCAATCTAAGGCATATACGTGATGGGATTGCTTTGCAACACGCTACGCGCGTTAGGCTCGCAGTGACGGTGCGAACGCTAATTCGCTACAAGTCTAATGACGATATAGAACCTGTTTCACTGCAACTCTAATGACAAAGCAATCTAAATATAGCAAATTTGTATTTTGGAAAAAGATAAAAACATATAAACCATCCCCCCCAAGGAGACCTTATGCACATAATAAACACCTTCAAAGGCATTTTCATAGGCATCGCCCTTGTTGTCCCTGGTTTATCAGGCAGTATAATAGCCATTGTTATGGGGCTTTATGAGGATATTATAAATGCCGTGTCCGATTTTAGGCATGATATAAAAGGCAATATAAAATTTTTAGCCCCTATTGGAATTGGGGCTGTCATTGGCATTTTAGCTTCCGCAAGGATAGTGCTGTGGCTTTGCCAAGCCTACCCTCTGCAGTCTTATCTATTTTTCACAGGGCTTGTTTTAGGGGCGTACCCTTTAATTTTTAGAAAAATGACAAAAAGTAGATATAAGCCCAGCTACATAATTGCTATAGCTTTGGGCTTTTCCTTTATGTTTATTATATCTTTTATCATGGATACAGGGGCGGACAGTGCTTATGTGGCTATTAACAGCCTTGAATCTGCCTCAGACTTTGGTATATTATTCGCCGTTGGGGCTATTTCTGTGTCATTTATGATGATTCCCGGTGTATCAGGGGCGGTTATGCTTATGGTAATGGGGCATTACGGCACTGTTTATAACGCCGTTGGGATGAGTGTTGACCTTTTAGGCTATCTTATCCGCGGTAATTTTGACGCCGCCGCAGAGACCTTTGCAACGGTTATCCTCGTCCTTCCCTTTGGCATTGGTGCCCTTGCAGGCATTGTTTTTATTGCTAAAATACTTGCTTTTTTCCTAAATAAATGGGAAACTATTGTATATTACGCCGTAATGGGCTTGGTATCGGGTGCTGTGTTTTTGCTAATCAGTGAAAGCGGTGTGATGAGGCTGGATATTGACAGTGGCATTTTACCTGTGCTTAGCGGCGTGTTTTTCTTAATAATCGGCTTGTTATGTACTGTTTTTCTCGACAAACCAAATAAATCTAAAGAATGAGCAGGTCAAAATACATGGAATGGCTGGAAGTTAAAATACACACACATTCGGAAGGGGTGGAGGCACTCTGCGCCCTTCTAATGGAGCTTGGTGCCGGTGCCGTTCAAATCGAGGACAGTGCCGAGATGAAGGCGTACCTCGCCTCTGATGATAAAAATTGGGACTATGTTGACGATGAACTTTTAAACATTGAGGAGGACTATCTCTATGTCCAGCTTTATCTGACTCATGATGGGGATGGGTATGCTCTTTTTGAGCGGGTTAAATATGGCATATCGGAGCTTGCAAAGCTTGATTTGGGCATAGATTTAGGCAGTTTGAAGCTTGAGTACAAAGTCCGCAGCGACGAGGAATGGGTGGATAATTGGAAAAAATACTACAAACCCTTAGAAGTCGGTAAGCGCATCGTCATAAAACCTGAATGGGAAGAGTATAGCCCACCTGATGGAGCCGGTGAAAAGGTAGTATTTGCCATAAATCCGGGGCATCTTTTTGGCACAGGGCTACACCAATCTACCCAGCTTTGCCTTGAGCATTTGGAGGATGTAGTAAATAAGGATACTACTTTATTAGACATAGGCTGTGGCAGCGGTATTTTATCCTTGGTAAGCCTTATGCTTGGCGCGAAATCCGCTTTTGCTGTTGATTTGGAGCCGGGTTGTTTAAAAGTTGTTACGGAAAACGCCAATCTTAACAATATCGCAATGGACAAGCTTACGGTAAGGGCAGGTAATGCCCTTATTGATAAAGAGCTTATAGATGAAATCAGCCAGAAAAAATATAGTGTAATTGCCGCAAATATAGTGGCTGATATAATAATAGCACTCTTACCCACTGTTAAGGAAAATTTGGAGACAGACGGTTTATTCATCTCATCAGGGATTATAATAGAGCGGCAGACAGATGTTTGTAAGGCTCTTAAAAAAAGTGGATTTATGGTGGAGCGCACCATATTTAAAGATAATTGGGTTTCTATAGTCGCGAGGTTTAAACAATGAGATTTTTCAGTGATGATTTGTCCTTGTCAAAAGAAGATATTAACCATATAGCCAACGTACTGCGCCTTAAAACAGGGGATGAAATTACAATCTGTGATGGTAAATTAACAGATTATAAATGCGCTATAACTAAAATCTCAAAACCAGAATTGGCTGTAGAATTTGATATACTTGGCTCTTCCCCTAATTTAAGTGAGCCGTGTGTACAAATAACCCTGTTCCAAGGACTTCCAAAATCTGACAAAATGGATTTAATCGTGCAAAAATGCGTGGAGCTTGGGGTTTACCGGATAGTCCCTGTTGAGTGCAGCCGCTCTATCACAAAAATAACGGATAACAGGGATAAAAAAATAGCCCGCTGGCAAAATATTGCGGAAGCGGCGGCAAAGCAAAGCGGACGGGGTATTGTGCCTGAAATTGCTTCGCCTATAAGCTTTGATAAGGCTGTAGGTCAAATGCTTTCCTGCGATGTGGCACTAATGCCCTACGAACTTGAGAATGTAAATTCTATTAAAAATGCACTAACCCCCCCTTCAAATATTAGTAATATTGCCATATTTATAGGTCCTGAAGGGGGCATAAGTGATGAGGAAATTGCCTTGGCTAAATCAAAAGACATACAAACCGTAAGCCTCGGCAAACGTATATTGCGCTGTGAAACAGCAGGCTTTACAGCACTTATATTAATTTTATCGACTTTAGGTGAATACGAATGAGCTACATATATTTTGATCAGGCGGCAAGCACTAAGCCTTTAAAAGAAGTGCTTGAGGTTTTTAACCAAATCTCCACAGATTATTATGCCAACCCATCTGCCCTCCATATTGCAGGGCTTGAAGCTGAGAGGATTTTGCGTGCCTCTGCTGAGACTATTAGTAAACTGCTCCATATAAACTCGGAGGAAATATATTTCACCTCAGGAGGTACTGAGAGTAACAATCTTGCTATAAATGGCATGGTTAAAGCCAGGGTTCGCACCCACTGCCATATTATAACCCTTCAAAGCGAGCACCCTTCCGTTACAGAAGTTTATAAAAAGCTTGAGTCTGAGGGGTTTTCAGTAACATGGCTTAACGGGCTAATTTCTCCCGAAGAGGTCTATGCCTCTTTGCGAGAGGATACGGCACTTGTATCAATCGCTCATGTAAACAATGAAACAGGGCATATATATGATATCGAAACTATTGCAAAAAAGGTGAAAGCACTCAGCAGTGCCTATTTCTTCGCTGATGGAGTTCAAGGCTTCGGCAAGCTCCCTGTTAGCCTAAAATATGTCGACGGATACAGCTTCTCAGGTCATAAAATCGGCTGTATTAAAGGTGTTGGCGGGTTGTATTTAAGCTCTAACTGCCGTATAATCCCTCAAATCCTTGGAGGCGGGCAGCAGCGAAATATCCGCTCCGGGACGGAAAATACGGCATCTGTAGCAGCTCTTTCCAAAGGGGCTGAGATAGCTTTTGGTGCAATTGAGGAAAATCAAAAAAAGGTATCAGCTGTTAAAAATGAGCTGTTAAACCTTCAAAATCAGCTGGATGATGTTCATATAAACGGCGGCTCTTCTCCCTATATACTTAATATGAGCTTTTTAGGGGTCAAATCCGAGGTACTGCTCCACTCCCTTGCGGAAGCCGGAGTTTTAGCCTCTGCCGGCTCCGCTTGCTCGTCAAGTAAAAAAGACAAGGAAAAAAATGCCCTATACGCTATGGGCTACGACAAATCAATTTACGAATCGGCAATACGTTTCAGCTTTTCACCACAAAACACCGTTGATGAAGCCAAACGCGCCGCGGAAATTATATATGAAAAAGTCAATTTTTTACGAAAATACACAAGAAAGTAGGATAAGCCTTTGAGAAAAGCACTCCTGGTTAAATACGGCGAAATCGCAATAAGAGGCAAAAACAGATATTTATTTGAAAACCAACTAATCGCCGCCATACGGAGAAATATTGATGTCCTCGATATAGGTCATTATATAAAAAAAGAGCAAGGGCGCCTTGTTATATACAACAAGCGAAGTGAGACGGATGTGGAAGCTCTTATCGAGCGGGTTAAAGTGGTTTACGGCGTCCTCGGTGTAAGCCCTTGTATTATAAGTGATGAGCAGGATTTTGAGTCGGTGGGTAAGCTTTCCCTAGAGTACTTTAAGGCAGCATACCCTACTCTGCCTGAAAATACAACTTTTAAGGTTTTTGCTAAGCGCGCTAATAAGGGCTATCCTATGACCTCTACGGAAATCGGCGCCGGTATTGGCTCTATTATACTTGAGCATTACCCTCATCTTAAAGTTGCTATGAAAAACCCTGATGTAACCTTGTATGTGGAATTTCGCAATGACGCTTATATTTACTCTGAGACTATCAAAGGGGTTGGAGGGCTTCCGGCAGGCTCTTCAGGCAAAGGGGTTTTACTTCTCTCCGGCGGCATAGACAGCCCTGTTGCCGGCTATATGATGGAAAAACGGGGTATAAGCCTTGATGCCATATATTTTCATTCTCCCCCCTACACTTCCGAGCGTGCCAAAGAAAAGGTAATGGATTTGGCACGCCGCTTATCCCTTTTTGCAGGGGGCAAAAATTTATATATAGTGCCTTTTACAGAGGTGCAGCTTTATCTTTATGACCATGTTCAGCCGGAAAAACTGACTATACTTATGAAGCGGATAATGCTTAAAATGGGTGAACTCCTTGCCGAAAAAACAGGAGGGCTTGCAGTGGTTACAGGTGACAGTGTAGGTCAAGTCGCAAGCCAAACCATGCGCTCTATCCATGCGGTGGAGTCGGCAGTTAATTTGCCCATACTAAGACCCCTGGCAGGCTTTGATAAACAGGAAATTATTGATATAGCCCATGAAATCGGCACATTCGATATTTCCATAAGACCTTATGAGGATTGCTGCACCATATTCGTAGCAAAACATCCGGAAACCAAGCCAAAAACCTCAATAATAGAAAATATTGAAGCCCGTATTATGTCAGATCTTAAACCCCTTATAGATAAAGCAATGGAAAATATTGAAATTTATGAGCTGTAGTTAAAAAGCATGAATATTGAAAAAGCCTTTGACAATACATTTAGTCAGAGGCTTTTACTTTTGAAAGGAGAATAAGATGAAAACATTAACCTTAAACGGTCCCAAGACAATGCTTAATATATTCACAGCTATCTGTTTGCTAACATTAGTTTACTTTGGTTTTATACATAATAGCGGTGCGCTACCTGTAAGCGGCGAGCCTGTAAGCACTTCATACCTTGCTGTAATTATCAACGGTTTTGGCAATGGAGCGGAGGGTACAAGGGAGTTTATGTATTTGGATGTACCTTTTACTGCCGCTGTACTGCCGGGAGGTACTTATACTGGAGATGAATCGCGTCAGCTTCTTGCAAATGGCAAGGAAGTCATAATCCATATGCCTATGGAAGCTAGGAATATGCGAAATATATCGCTGCCTGAAATTAGCATAATGGACTCAAATACAAAGGCAGAAGCAAGAGCGGCACTACTTAAGGCTATAGACCAAATTCCCGGAGCAACAGGCATAAATAATCATCTAGGCACACAAGTTATGACAAATGAGGAGCTTGTAACTACAATCCTAAGTACTGTGCAGGAGCATAATTTGTATTTTGTAGATTCTCTTACAGGAAATAACTCTAAAGCTTTGGAAATCGCGGAAAACTTGGGAACTCAAGTTTATATTGCTGATATTTTACTTGACGGGCGAAATGATATAAGGCGGATAGAGAGAAATTTAAGAAGAGCGGGAGAGCAGGCAGATGAAAACGGCTTTGCAATAGTAATAGGTCATGTAGGGGAAAATGGCGGCAAAGCCACCGTCCAGGCGATACAAAATATGTATAATGAACTGTCACAAAAAGGTGTTGTTTTTGTAACTATGAGCGAGCTTATAGAGAGGCTTAGATAAAAAGAGGAGTTATTATGTCAAAAAAAAGCAGATTTTTCTATAGAAAAATAATCGGTCTATCCCTTATGTCAATGGGTATTGGTATGCTTCTTGTAATACTTATACCACCATGAATATACTTTTTTGCACTTATGCTGGCGGCATTTGGGTTTTATTTGTTGTTTATGTATTAATAATAATAACGTAACATAGATGCAGGCAAATACTTGCTCTATGTTATATCACAATTAAAACTATCTATTAATGTTTTAATTGTGGTAATCAATTTCTTATCTAAGCAATAGGGTTATAGTGAAATTAACTTCTTTGCTCGTCAATAGACTTGTAGCGAAACAAGATACAAGTCTATTGACGGTGCAAACGCTAATTCGCTACAACCTTATTATGTACTATATTAAAAACTCAAAATCATATCATACCAAGTAGCACCGCCGTGCTTGGATTCTGATAAGCCCATGCTTTTATAACCGAAGCTGTTGTAAAAAGCCACTCTATGCTCCTTACAGGTTAAGGTTAGCCCTTTTTTGCCACGGGCCTTTGTAAGTTCAATAAACTCATTCATAAGCTTTGTGGCAATACCTTGCCTTTGACGCTCAGGTATAACCGCAAGCCCGAATATTGCTTGATAATCAGCCTGTGGATCATGATAAGAAATTTCTTTAAACATATCATCGCATATAACTTTATCGTTTGTAATGCAGCCATTTATAAAGCCTATTATTTTCCCATCCTCTTCTGCCAAAAGGAAACTATCCGAGAAAGCCTCAAGCCTTTTTTCAAATGCAGCTCTTGGTGCGGCTTCAAGGGGAAGAAAGCATAGACGCTCCACCTCTGTAATAGCGTCTAAATCTGTCATTTGTGCTTGTCTTATTATCATATACTACTCCTCTGTCCATGTTGAAATTATACTAAGTATCTCTGCGTGAGCTGCCCCTTCAGGTATTTGGTGGGTACCTTCCATAAGGGTTGTTGTCATATCGTTTAAAGCAATAAAATCATTAAAGCTATCCACTGATTCTACTAAGCCGCTCTCAAAAAACAATTCAGCAATTGCATAAGCACTTAAACCGAAGGGTATAGTAATTTCGGTATATGCGCCTATACTGGGAGTAGTATGAGAAAGTGCCGCCTCATAAGCTCCCGACAGAGTGATGTTTATATCCTCAATAGAAACACCAAGTTCCTCCAGCATCCTGGTAAGCTCCAAGTTGTGAGCCATCAAGTTTTCAAACTCCTCCTGATAAGCTTCCATTAACAAATCATACGCCGCGCGCTCAGACACATTTTCGTCAGGCAGCTCCCTTATCGTGATCATGCCTAGAGCGCGGGCGCGCTCTATTACTTCATCATCTGAAATATATCCCGTTTCTATAATCACTTCCGGTACCGGATTCACCGCTCTTAAAGCAATAAAAAAAACAAAGGCAACCGAAACTATACCTATACCCAGTCCAAAAATCATACTCCGTCTATCCAAGTGATTACCTGCCTTTCCCCAGCTCTAAAACAAGCTTAACTTCGCCCTGCCCAATGCTGAGGGCTCTGGCAATCTCCGGAATATCATTTCCTTTGTTATATAAATCAAAAACAGCCCTATATTTTTCGTTAATCAAATTAGGGTTTAACCCCTTTCTGCTTGCAATTTCCTTCGTTTTTTCTTTTTCTTTCGAAAAATTAATACTATCATCGACAGAAATATCAATTGAGCCTGTACTGCCAAGCTTTGCTGCTTTTTCATCAATCATATTGTATAAATAAAGCAGCTGCTGATATTTATCATCAATTTCACTAACAACGTCTTGAGACAGTTTATAAAGTTCATCGGCAGTATTATCTGCACTATCCATAACCTCAAGTACGCGCTCAACACGCTCCATATTAATATCGCCGCCTTCTTCCGCCCCTTTACCGGGCTTTAGAAATATAGCGGAATATAGCGTAAGCATTGCACCTACGGCTAAACAAACATATACCAACCAATCAAGCAATTTTTACACCTCTTTTGTATGAAGTGATCATTATTAAATCCTCACGTCATACATACTTCTATGACTATTAGGTTTTTTTGCCGTTTTTACGGCAGATTTTTCATCGTCCTTATCGTCTTTTTTCTTTTTATCTTTCCCTTTTGAGTTGCCTTTATTCTTGCCTTCATCGGTTATTTTATTAAACTCCGACTCAGCCGTGCGGTTAACTTGTTTAATTTCAATCTCTACCTGCTTATCAAGCTCTTTTGCAAAAGCCTGATGCTGCACATCCGGACGATTAGAGTTTTCATTTGATATTCTTGTTGTTTCGGCAGCTCTAACAGCACCCACTTGGAAATCTATTGGTCTTATTGACATTTGGTTTTCTCCTTTCTAAATTATTATTAATAATCATTTTAGCATATGTATTTGAGCTAAAATCGCGCTCAAATGATTTTCCATCAGTGCTTTTACTTTAGTAAAATCACTGATTTCATAATTGTTTTAGCACAAGGATTGAGTCTAAAATCAGACTCAATCCTTTCCACCACCTGTGCTTTTACTTTAGTAAAATCACAGGTGGTGGCGCGTTCAGCAAGTTTATAAATATTTAAATAGAGCAAGCTCTTTTAAATATTTATAAACTTGCTTCACTATGCTAAAACATATATGCGATTTTCACTCTACCCTCATCATTTGTAAACCTGCATTTAGGAAGTTCATCCCTAACCGACATAACAGCATTGCCAATTTGCAAATTCACACCGGGATGTACTGCCCCAAGAGCCGATATTTTACCTGAATGCTTAAATTCTTCAAGTTCGGTTCTAACTTTAAGTACCTCTGCACGTTTTGCCGCATATTTATCTTGAACAGCCTTGGCTTCATAAAGGGTTTTTATATAGCTTTTTTTCTTAAACTCAGGTAAATCATTTATATTTTCAGGCTTACCAAGCACAGCAAGCTCCTTAGCTAAATCCTCTGCCTGTTTTTTGATTGCCTGAAACTCAGCCACAAGCTCTTTATATTTTTCATAAAGCTTAGGCTCAAGCCCTGTTTTAATATCAGTTTGGGTACCAAGAGGGGAGCCCAGTATATTAGCCGTAATAGCCTCTTTACAAAATACTGTGCCGCCAACTAAAACCCCTTTCCCCGAAAGTTCAATACGTCCATTACATCGTACATCGCTATGCATTATCCCTGTTGAAGCAATATCACCGCCAACTTCCATATCAGCATCCTGTATCGACCTCGCGGAAACAGAACCGCTAACTTTTATACTAGACGTATTCATACCCAATATGCCTTTAGCGGCAACTAAATTGCCTTCACAAACAACCTCAGCCCCTTCAATAATCCCTTTCACCTCAATATTTCCAACAGCCGCAACTCTAAAGCCTTGCAATATATTCCCATTTACTACCACCGAGCCGTTAAAATCAACATTTCCGGTACTGTTATCCACATCCTGCTTTATTTCAAGAATTTCCGATATGCTGATTGAACTGCCTGATTGGACTATCTGCCCAGATCTTTCAGCCAAAAGTGTGGTCCCGTCATCTGATACTACGGTATTTTTGCCCTTAGGAAGCTTTGGAGGGGGCTTGCCTGCCTGAGGAGGAATAGAATTGCCGAATATATCCGTACCCGGCGTACCTGCAGTAGGCTCCACAAGTTTTGCTACAGCTTTACCCTCATCAATCATTTCAATAAGGTCTAAATTTCTAAAATCAACAGTCCCGTCTTCATTGACCTTAGGTGCCAAAGTCTTTTTTGCGGCATTAAAAAAGTATTCTATCTTGCCATTTTCCCCATGTATAGGCTTTGCACCGGTAGCTATAGTATATTGCTCTTCATAGCGCCTTGGCCCCTCGGATATCTGTTCTATAAATTCTTCGTCTAAACCAAAAGATAATTCGCTGTCCTCAATTATTTTTTTAACTTCATCAGCACTAAGTTCATTGCCGCCATCTTTAGGCGCAGAAAAAATTATATGCCCTTCCATCTTATCATTCGAAAAGCTGAAAACAGCCTTTTCATGCACTACAGTTATTTCCGCATTATTCTCTTCTTTACCGCTCATAATCTCATCTCCTGACTCGCATGGTTTGGGCAATACTATCTGCTTTTAAACAAAAGGCGTAATCCTAACAACTCCACTATTATTTATAAATTCTGAATCATAAATAGTATCTTTTACTAATAATACTGCATTGCCCATCTGTATCCTGACATTTTGATAAACAACTTTTGCTCTAATCACACCTTCTGCCGAGTCATTTTCGAGACGCTCCAATGCCTGCGATACTTCATTTTTTAGAGTTTTTAGCTGTCTCATATAAGCTTTTACACTATATTTCAAAATAGTGCAATGTTTCTTTTTATCATCATTCAAACGATTCTCTTTAGCCAGTTTATCAAAATAAATTATTGTTTTTAACATTTCCTCACACTCTTTTTTATGTGTCTTATATTCATCCACCCGCGCTAAATACTCCGCCAAAAGCTCATAGTCCATGCCCGCATATACCTTAGTAAAACCGTAGCCTGCCGCACCTATAATATTCGCTCTAAGACTGCGCTTTGCATAAATCTCACCACCGGCAACAGTTCCTTTAATACCGTGAAGAGTAACTACACCCTTAGATTTAACCGTAGAATGGAGTATGTCTCCTGTATGTATATTTCCACCGGCAACAACTTCCGAATTTGATACAAATTTTGCGCCTATATGCTCGCCTGCTATTATTTTTGACTGATTAACCCCTGATATACCGCCGGTGACAATTATACTGCCATCTGCTTTAATATTACCTTCGCACAACCCTCTCACTTCCACATTACCAACAGCTGCAATTGAGGAGTCGCCGTTTAAATTGCCGTTTACTATTACAGAGCCGTTAAACTTAATATTTCCAGTTTTAAGCCCTACATCCCCTTTAATTTCCATAACCTTGGTAACTTCTATGCGCCTGTCAGAAAATATTACCTGCCCGTGAGCAGATGAAACAATTTCGCTGCCGTCACTTTTCACAACCACATTTCTACCAAGGATAATTTTAGTAGGGGTTTTCCCTTTCTTAGCTTTTATAGGCTGACCGAAAACATTTGTTCCATCAACACCTTTTTTCCCCTTATGTATACGGATAAGGACCTGCCCTTCCTCAACCATTTCAACATTCTTTATATTATAATAATCGACATTTCCGTTTTCTAATATTACAGGCTTAAACTTTTCGTCACTATTATCAAAAAAAAGTTCCAATCTCCCGTCTTCTCCGGTAAGTGCCGCTTCTCCCTTGGCTACTAAATAATCTTTATCGTATTTACGATTTTTTATAATATCTTTAAGTACTGTTTTATCAATGCCGTAGACAATACCTTTATTATCAAGAAATAAGCGTATCTCCTCTTCGTTTAGAAACGTCCCATGGTTTAGAGGCTTTTTAAAGTGTAAATAAGCCATAAGCGCATCTTTACTAACTGACAGCTTAATCATCTCATTTACGTTCTTAGGAACAATATTTTCTGAAATTTTTTCCCGCCTTACACTCTTTTTACTCGTAACAAGTCTTGCTACGGCGGCTCTGTCAACATTCCTTATGCCTTTTTCTTCAATTGCCTTCCCCACAAGAACCTCTAACTCCGAAGACTTTACAGGAGAGTTATTTATGGTTAAATACACCCCATCTTCAAGTATATCTATTTTCATTATCATAAAAAACACCCCATTTCTGCTTAAAGAGTTCAAAAGTCGGCGCTTATGGGCACCGACTTATCTGAAAGATTCTATTGTACAAATATGGCTACCCAAAGCCTAATAATTAAGCATATAAAATAGATTTGTATTTACCCAGCTTGCCTTGAAGCCTTAACACCGCTTTAGAATGAATCTGAGAAATTCTTGACTCCGAAACATCCATTATGCGGCTAATTTCTTTCAAGGTAAGATCCTCGAAATAGTATAGCATTATCACTTTTTTCTCACGTTCACTAAGCTTATCTATAGCCTCAGCAAGCATTTCTTGGAGTTCTTTTTTATCGTAGGTATCTTCAGGGGTTTCCGGAGCCGTATTGTTTATACCGACAAAGGCTTCTTCATGGTTTTGTGTTAGATAATCATCAAAGGATATTAATGTAATTACAGAGGACTTTTTAATAAGATCCTTTGCATCCTCAAGGGTCATATCCAGCTTATCCGCCACTTCCTCGTCTGTAGGTTCACGCCCAAGCTCCATTTCAAGTTCGCTGTAGGCTTGCTCCAGCTGCTTGTTTTTTTGGCGCAATGTTCTTGGTATCCAGTCCATTTTACGCATAGCGTCAATTATTGCGCCTCTTATCCTAAGTGAAGCATAGGTCTCAAATTTAACGCCTTTACCATAATCAAACTTATCAATGGCATCAATAAGACCAAAAATACCGTAACCCATAAGATCCTCATACTCAATACGATGGCATATATGTACGCTCAATCGTCCGGCGACATATTTTACCAAAGGCGCATACTCTATTATAAGCTTTTCTTTTATCTCATGATCTCGAGATTTTGCGTAAGCTTTCCAAAGTTTTTCGTTTTTATCCACTAATACCACCTAAACTTATCTTATGTCTTATTAAAATATTGTTATTGTTATTTTGCTTAATCTGAGCCTATACTATTCCTCATTTTCATCTATATTATCTTCATCCAATCCATTACCTGATTCAGGAATATCACTAAAGTCCGCAAAATCCATAGGTGTATCAGGCTCTGTAGGTTCAAAAGAAATAGGTTGTTCTAAATTTGTAAAATCCGAATGGCTTTTAGATTTTTCATCTAATTCAGGTCCCTTAGTAAGTGCCGCCTCAATCTCTTCCACTTCTTCTTGCGGCTCCTCAGGCTGAGGAAATATACTTTCAAGATAAACCCTTACAATAAAACCCAAAACAAATGCTGCTATAATAACAATTACTACGCCAATTAATATAATATAAGGCGTCAACCCTATAAACAGTCCTGTAAGTATAAAGATAATCGCCGCTATTATGCTAAAATAACTCGGAAATTTTTTAAACATAGCATACCTCTGCCATATAATCTATATAGTCTTAATCCCATGGCTTATAGTTTTTATAACAAATCGCCCGTCTTCGCTGTATAGCTCAACAGTCCGACCATAAGTATCCCCTGTTTCTTTTGCGAGAAGGGGTATCCCCAATTTTCTTAAAATGGTAACTGTTGCTTCAACATTTCTATCGCCTATCCGCATAGATTCATTAGTTGAACTATGAGCAAACATCTGCGCGCCGCCGGCGATTTTAGCCTTAATATTTCTTTTCTCAGCCCCTTGAACGCACATTTTAACAATTAAATCAGTAATAGAGGTGTCTACAAATTTCATTCTATTACTATTATTTGTAAATGATGCACTATCCGGCAGCATTGCATGAGCGAGCCCTGCCACTTTGTTGATTTTGTCATAAAGAGCAATCCCAACGCAGGAGCCAAGACCTAAAGTGGTAAGTATTTCCGGGTTTTTACACACTTTTAAATCAGCCATGCCCACTATTATCATATTCGGTTTCATAAACTTAAACTCCTAAAGAAGAGAAAATTGTTTTAAATGATTCAAAATCCGGGATTAGCAAAAAGTAGCCGCTTATATCCATATCGCCGCTTTCAAAAACCGACTCAATCAAAAGAACTTTATCAGAAATTTTACCAAATTCAATAGCAGGAACACTTAAAATAGCCTGAGCCATATCAATACAAACAAGAGGTGCCGAAGGTCTGATTTTTTTCTGTATTAAGTCAGCGAAAGATGATAAATAAGCCCCTGCTAATATATTGCCAACTTCACTAAGAGCAGAAAGAACTGCTTCATCAGCACCTTCACCCGAAAAATCCATACCCGTGCCGCCAAACAGCTCAGAAACCAAGGGTTTACAACATTTCTCTTCAGTTAAAAACATCATCATACCATTAATATCCCCACTTAAGTGGACGAGTATGCCAGCAACTATGCTCTCAGCCCCGCCAACAAAGTTAGACACTTCACCAAAATCAACCAAAGAAACCTTAGGAAGACCCATACCAACCTTTTTGTTAAGTATTACAGATAAGCTTGTAACCGCATGGCTCGTACCTATACTTCCAACCTCTTTTAAAACATCCAAGTGCATTTGGTTCAAAGCGAATTTATCCATTTCGCCCACCCCTATCCTTAAGTTTGTGTTGCTTCACCGGTAGTACGCCCCATTTTACGAAGGTCTCTTTTTTGCCTCTCAAATATAAACTGTACAATTTTTTCTTGTTCCCCCGGACGTATACCTATAAAACCTACTCTATACTGGTATTTATACTTAGCTTTCGGGAAGTAATGCTTATGCAAAACCTCACCTATAGCCACTAAAACATCATCGTCCAGCTTTATTATAAGCTTGGTAATATCTTCTTCTTCCAAGTTATCATTGGATAAAAAGCATAAGCCGCCGCCGCCGACATCTTTAACGATGCCTTGGTAAACTTCCGCATCATCCGGCGCGTCCATACTCTCCCGCTCCATCTTGGAAAACTTCATAGGAAGTATGCAATCAAGCCTAAAGAAATCCCTGCGCTGCTGCTTCTCCCCTTCACCAAAAATTTTAATTATCATAAGTGCAAATCCGTTTTCTTCCTTCGAGTCCTCAATATTTCCGCTAAAACGGAAAATCCCCTTCTCTGTAAAGAATACAAACCTGTACTCATCTTCTTTCGATAATTCCACCAATTGCCCATAACTTATGGGTACATGAAGTACCATTCTGTCAATAGCCAATACGTTTTCTACTTGGCTTAAATATTTCCTTGGCCTGTCATTTTCCCTTGTCTGTTGAATTTCTACTCTGTCTCCAATTTTTATGCTCTCAGACAGCATCACAATGACCCTCCATTTCGCGTCAATTATTATTAAATTTCACAAGAAGTTTTTGCATAAACCTTTTAAATCCAAGAGTTGATATGTTGCTTCTATCTTCATCTATCAAATGCTCAACTATATGCCATGTATTTGTAGCCACAGGAGAAACCGGATACATAAGGCTTACAGGCTGCTTGTCCTTTATAGACTTAATCAAATCAGGGTCATAAGGCAAATCACCTATATGCTTAAGGGGTATGTGTAAAAACTTACCAATGGCTCTCTCCAGCTTACCAAATATTTCATCCCCTAAGGAATCGACTTTAACACAGTTTGTAACAATATTAAACTCCGGCAAGTCGTCACCTTTTTCTTTTGCTCTTTTTATAAGAGCGTATGCGCCTGTAATACTTTCCGCTTGGGGAGTAATTACTAAAATTACCTCATTACTTGCGCTGACAAAATCCACAATCTGATTTTGCATACCTGCACCAGTATCTATTAGTATTATATCAGAAATATCATCTAATAGGGCAAGTTTTTCCGTAAAGCGCGAAATTTGTCGGTCATATTCGGCAGGGTTTAACTTTTGTTTATCCCCTGCCCCGGATAGCTTAAAAAAGCCTGCCCCGCCGGATATTAACCGTATACCGCCTGGACCGTCAACAATTATTTCGCTTATTTCTTTATTGCCTTCAACAACATCTTTAAGACTGTATTTAGGCTCAATGCCTAATAATTTTGTTGTATTGATATGTTTATAGTCTCCATCTATAACTATACATCTTTTGCCGGCTTTAATAAACTGTATGGCAAGATTAATTGCTAAATTGCTTTTACCCACTCCACTTTTACCGGCAGATATAGTTATTACCCTTGCAAGTGACGCCTCGCCGGCCGGAGTTTTCTCCCCATCTGATTGCCTATTATTCATCAAAGCCCGAAGGTTATTGGCTTGATCCGTCATATAACGCCCTCCATCCCCAGAAGTGCCTTAGCCACCTTCTCAGGCTTCATTTTTTCAATGTCGTCGGGGACGTTTTGACCTGTAGTTAAATAATCAACCTTAATACCTGTTTTGTAGCAAATATTGAGTATAGAGCCATAGCTTGAGGTTTCATCAAGCTTTGTAAGGATAAGCCTAAAATCACACATTTCCGAAAATTTTTCAATTATATCCAGCATATCCTCATATTTTGAAGTCATACTCAGTACAAGATATTTCTCCATATTAATATGGGACACGGAAGCGATAATCCGTCTAAGCTCGTCAAAATTTTCCCAATTTTTATGAGATCTGCCGGCCGTATCAACAATAATTATATCGTGTAAACTAAGCATACTGTCAAGCTTGCCTACAAGCTCCTCCGGCTCATACACTATGCCTACTTCGATACCTAATATATCCGCATAAGTTTTTAGCTGATCCACAGCGGCAATCCTATAAGTATCCGCTGTAATGAGCCCCACGCTATAATTATCCTGCAAAATAAAATTTGAGGAAAGTTTCGCAATTGTCGTAGTCTTTCCAACACCTGTAGGTCCCATTAACATAACTGTCCTGCATTTGCCCTGGGATTTAGACGCCTTAGGTATATCATCCGAGGATTTGGATAATATACTCAGTATTTTATTATACACTAACCTAACCGCAAGATTAATATTACTGTCAATCTCGTCACCCATGCCACCTATTTCGTTAAGTATTTCCATAGCTATTTCCGGCATAACATCTTGTGAGGCTAGGGTGTCATAAAAAATTTGCATAAGCCTGTTGTCAAAAACCCGTTCTTCTTTTCTATGTTTAAACGAGTCCACCGAAAGCTTTTTAGTCATTGACTTAAGCTCATTTTCGAGGTTTTCTATACGCATTTGCTGCTCAGATATTTTCTTGTTTTTTGCCATTTGGTCAAACAAAAGCTTGTCCCGCTCAAAAGCCATGTCATTACTTTGGGCAAATGTTTCTCTTTCCTTGTTTACTTCAGGGGCTTTTGCATCAGCCTTACCCTCATCAACATCGTAAGCCGCAGTAACTTCCACTCTGGTGCTTTTAAAAAACTGAAAAACACCTACGGGCTTCACTTTTCTAACACTTAATATGAGAGCTGACGCTCCAAGCTCTTCCCGTACTTTTTCGATAGCTTCCTCTTCACTTCTACCCTCAAACCTCTTTAGTTTCATATATTGCTCCCCTAGCTAAATATCGGACAATCTTGGCGGCTATTTTGCCGTATAACTTCGTCAGTGCCTCCTAGTATACTCCTTCCAGTATGCGTTGTCGTCACTTCCTTGCTCTCCGCCAAAATATCTCGCCAATACTAGTCCAATATTTAGTCAGTGGAGCAATATTACAAGCTCACCATCCCTATGGATTGAATATCTGTTGTAGGCTCTAATTCATTATAACTCAAAACCACTAAATCGGGAATAGTTTGTTCAACCAAACGTTTAAAATAAATCCTAACTATAGGTGAAGTCAGTATTATAGGCTGCAAACCCATGGAAGTCAGTTTCTGAACCTGGCTTTGCAAACTTTCAAAAATCTTTTGAGTGGTAGATGGGTCAAGAGCTATATAAGACCCCTGCTCCGTATTTTGCACATTACTCATTATAGCCTGCTCAAGCTCCGGATCGAGGGTAATAACCGTATTCATCTCATTATCAAAGAATTTTTGTGAAATAGCACGTCTTAGAGCCTGCCTTGAATATTCCGTCAAAAGATCTATATCTCTTGTTATGGTAGCATAATCAGCAAGTGTTTCTAAAATCGTTACCAAATCACGGATAGATATACCTTCTTTCAAAAGATTAGCAAGGACTTTCTGAACATCACCTACAGACATAAGCTTAGGAACCAGCTCATCAACAAGCACAGGGTTGGTTTCTTTTATATTATCAACAAGCATCTGCACATCTTGCCTTGAGAGAAGCTCATGAAGATTGTCCCTTATAATTTCAGTTAAATGTGTTGCGATTATAGCAGGTGAGTCGACAACAGTATAGCCTAATGCCTCCGCCCGCTCACGCTGGGACTCGCTAACCCAAAGGGCTGGGAGTCCTAAATAAGGCTCCACTGTTTCAATGCCGTCTATTTCTTCTTCTACATAGCCCGGATTCATTGCCATGTAATGGTCGAAAAGTATATCACCGCCGGCAACTTCCACCCCTTTTATCATAATTTTATACTCATTAGGTGAAAGCTTTATATCGTCCCTTAGGCGGATAATAGGCACAACAGCCCCAAGCTCTAAGGCAATTTGCCGCCTTATCATAACAATACGATCCATTAAGTCCCCGCCTTGGCTGGAGTCAACCAAAGGTATAAGACCATATCCGAAAACTAAAAGTATAGAGTCAACATTTAACAAAGAAAAAGCATTCTCAGGTCTCCTGACTTCTTCCGCATCCTCTTCTTCTGCCATATAGACCTCTTCACTAATTGCGGTAACCTTGTTCCGGCGGTCCATATAAATCCCTGCACCGGCAAGTACAAAGCCAAAAGGTACAAAGAAATGAGCCGGCATTGGTGTAAACAAACCAAAAAATACCATAACGCCGCCGCAAAGTAAAAGTGCCAGAGGCTGGCTAAAAAGCTGGGTACTAAGAGCCACCGATATATCTTTATCACTATTAGCTTTTGTAACAAGAATACCGGTTGCCGCCGATACCATCAAAGCAGGGATTTGGGACACAAGCCCATCCCCTATAGTCATTATGGAATAAACTTGAGCAGCATCCCCAAGAGGCATACCAACGCCATTATTGTTCATCCCTGTAACACCCATTATTATACCGCCTGCAAGATTTACACATGTAATTACAATACTTGCTATAGCGTCGTTTTTTACAAATTTACTGGCACCGTCCATTGCGCCGTAGAAATTAGATTCATCCTGTATTTTTTTACGGCGAGCTCTCGCCTCATTCTCATCAATAATACCGGAGTTTAAGTCGGCGTCAATAGCCATTTGCTTACCGGGCATAGCATCAAGTGTGAAGCGTGCTGTTACCTCCGATACCCTTTCGGAACCTTTTGCAACAACCAAGAAGTTTACAAATACCAATACGAAAAACATTATAATACCCAGTACAATATTATCACCGGCAACAAATTCGCCAAAAGCCCTAATAACTTCCCCTGCATAGCCTTCCCCAAGTATAAGTCTCATAGCCGCAAGGTTTAAGCTTACCCTAAATAATGTTGTAATCAAAAGTAAAGTCGGGAAAAAGGACATTTCAAGGGCATCTTTTGAAAAAAGCGCGTCCAAAAGAATAATCACTGAAATGCCCATGCTTATCATGAGCAGAAAATCCATAACCACTGTACTTATCGGCACTATAAAAACGGCTACAATAACCACTACCATAATACCTAATGCCACGTCACGAAGTTTCAATGCTCTGCCCTCCTAATTAAAACAAATTTTAAGATTCCACTTAAATCCTCTTTCCCAGTAAGCGGAAGGATCCGGGAAACAAAGAGTTTCCCATCTTTAATCCGCAACCCGTGCAAAGCCCTAGTGAGGGAAATCGGCGACCGCAAGCCGCAAGGCTTGTAGCCGATTCTTACCGAGCGTAAACTCATAAAAATGGCACTGCCATTTTTATGAAATTTTACACTGCGTTTTTCAATTTATATATATATGCAAGTATTTCCGCAACAGCCTGATACAATTCAGGCGGAATTTCGCGCCCTACATCAACAGTGGCATAGAGAGCCCTTGCAAGCTGCTTATTTTCAACCACTTGCACATTATTCTCTATTGCCTTTTCCTTAATCTTTTTAGCAAGGAAGTCTGCGCCTTTAGCCGTTACAATAGGAGCCGAGCCCCCTTCCCTGTCGTATTTAACCGCCACCGCAAAATGGGTCGGGTTTGTTATTACAACATCCGCCTCAGGAACTGCCTGCATCATACGGCGCATGGAAGCTTCCTGCATTTTTTGCCTTATTTTGCCTTTAATATGAGGGTCACCCTCCGTTTGTTTGTATTCTTGCTTTATTTCATATTTTGTCATTCGCATTTCTTTTTCGTTTTTATATCTTTGGTAAGCGTAATCAATAGCCGCTACAGCTATAAACCAAATGCCAACAGTCATCCCCAGTCTAACAATCAAATTGCCTATATGGCGAACACTTTCCATTACAGTCAGGTTTAAAAGACCGGGCAATTCACTGATTTCACCTGAAAGCACTGTATAGATAACCAAGCCGATTATTATCATTTTCAACAATGATTTAATAAAATTCATAATAGATTGAAATGAAAACATTCGCTTAAGACCGCTAATAGGATTTAGTTTATTAAATTTTAACTTCATTTTTTTGCTGGAAGGATTCCATCCAACCTGGGCGTAGCCGCTTAAAAAGCCCACCAGCATAGCTATTAGCATCAAAGGCAGCGCAAGAAGTACACCTCTTACAAGCATCCCCCCTACAAATGAGCCGGCATAACGGGTATCCATCATATTAGGCACGGATGTTTCAGCCATAAGAAATGCATTAAAAAACAACGCTTGTAAATTGCTGTACATAAATGGTGCCAACATAGTAAGCGCTGAAAATACTATAATATATGTGAAAGCCGTGGCAATTTCAGGACTTAGTGCCACTTGCCCTTCATCCCTGGCTTGCTTGCGCTTTTTTGGGGTAGCATCTTCGGTTTTTTCGCCGCCGGGTCCATCCTTTGCAAAAAAAGATAGATTCATTTTCATTAGTAAAGGCGGCAAGTTTTTATCTATCTTTTCTATCATGGTGCAAGCCCTCCCATTATATTGAAAAGAGCGTCTAATGACCTTGCTTCAATAAACTCATAAACATGGGCAAAGGCAGGAATTACAGCGTAAAGTATAAGCATCCCCACTGCCATTTTAATCGGTATACCAACCACAAACACATTCATTTGAGGAGCGGCTTTTACCAAAAAACCCATAGAAACGTCAATCAAAAGCACTGTACCTACTATAGGCATGGCAAGCTGCACCCCAAGTACAAAATATTGCACAAATAATGTAAGAATATAATGGGCAAGGAATTCATTGTTCAAAATTTGTGCTTGTCCTACAGGAAGAAATTCAAAGCTCCTATAAATAGCGGCTATGAAATAATTAAAGCCGCCGGATCGTATCAAAAGCAAAATCGTCATAATATTTAATAGATTACCTGTAATCGGTACCTGTATTTGTGCCACAGGGTCAAGAACACTAACCATTGCAAAGCCCATTTGATGGTCTATCATCTGACCGGCAAGATACATTAAAGTAAACACTATATATACTACAAAACTCATTGAAAAGCCTACAAAAAACTCCCTTATCATAAGAACAGTAAGCCCCACAATTGAATCTTGATAATAAACAGCATTGACAACCCCGGATGTAAAAATAATATAAGCAAGAGGCACTATAAACATTATCCTGACAAGCATAGGCACCGTTGTACCGGAAAACAGCGGTACCATCATGAAAAAGCCTATAAGCCTTACCATAATTATTAAAAGTACATCAATATTATTAAATGCGTATAAAAAAATTAATGGAATTTCCATATTTGGGCTGCTTCCTTATTAGGTTAAAAATGTTGGTATTAAGCCTAAAGTGCTGATAAAAAAGTTTTGCAATGTAGTTAGCATATAATGCCCGAATATTATAAGAGCCAAAAGAACAGCAATTATTTTAGGCACAAATGCAAGAGTTGCTTCCTGTATAGATGTTATAGTTTGGAGCATACTGGCAATAATACCCACTGTAAGCCCCATAATAAGGGGCGGCGCACCAACAATAATAACCGTTAAAACCGCACTTCTAATAATATCCACCGTAGCATCTGCGGTTATCAATTGCCATCCCCCCTCTCGGTCACCTAAATGTCCGTACTAATATTTCGATTACATAGCTCCAGCCATCCACCAGTACAAAAAGCAAAATTTTAAAAGGAAGGCTTATCATGGCGGGAGGCAGCATCATCATACCCATAGCCATAAGCACCGAAGCCACCACCATATCTATAACTATAAAGGGGACAAAAATCATAAACCCAAATATAAACCCCTTGGTTATCTCACCCAAAATAAACGCAGGTATAAGTACCCTGTTAGGAACCTCCGCACGGGTTGCAAGTTCGTCTATCCCTGCAAGATTCGCAAAAAGAGCCACATCCCTAGGCTCAGCTTGATCGAACATAAAGTCCCTAATCGGACCCATTGCTATATCCAAAAACTCGCTTTGGCTTATTTCCCCTGCGGAATATGGCACTATAGCCGTTTCATTAACTTCCGAAAAAATAGGACCCATAATAAACAATGTTAAGAACAAAGCAAGCCCTACCAAAACCTGGTTAGGAGGCATTTGCTGTGTACCTAAGGCCGAACGGACAAAATGCAAAATTATGATGATCCTAGTAAAGCTGGTCATCATTATAAGCAAAGAGGGTGCGAGTGAAATTACTGTTAAAAGAAATAAAAGCTGCACTGCACTGGAGGCAGAACCCTCTCCATCCTCTGTAGGTCCGCCTATTGCAATGTTAATATTTGGAAGCGGTATAATGTCATCAGCAGCGATGGCATATACCGTTTCTATATGTGAAAAGACAAAAAGTGATATAATCAGTATAAAAAATGCCTTTTTAAGCCCGGACATAAGCATCTATCCTTTGTTTTAACGCTACTTAGTTAATTAAAACCAGTTAATTAAGAATCAGAATTACTATCAGAGTCTATATCATTTTTTTTCTTAAGAATACGACTTAGATAATTATCAAAAGATGGAAGTTCATAACCCGAATCCTGCTCTATATTTTCAATATCCGCTTCTGAAAGCTCACAAAGAAACGTTATCCTATCTTTGGTAATCCCTAAAAGGACATATTTCTTCCCTGCTTTAACCAGATGGATACCGTTTTGAAAGCCAAGACCTATGCTATCCATAAGCTTTAGATTATTACTTCCCCGCCTCATATACTTGGCTCCGGCAACAAATCTCGTCACAAAAACAGCCAATATGATAACTCCAATGAGTACAATGAGTATGAAAAAAAGCTGGGCTATCATTTCTGCTGTAGTCCAGCTGTTTGCGCTCAATAAAAGCATAGCTCCCCTTCTTTATCCTATGACTTTCTGGACAGCTTCCAAAACTCTGGTTGCCTGGAAAGGTTTAACAATAAAATCTCTGGCACCTGCTTGAATGCTTTCGATAACCATCGATTGCTGCCCCATAGCTGAACACATTATTATAATTGCGCTCGAATCCACTGCTTTAATACCTTTAGCAGCTTCAATACCATCCATTTCAGGCATGGTTATATCAAGTATAGTTAAATCTGGCTTAAGCTCTTTATACTTTTCTATTGCCTTTACGCCGTTTTCGGCTTCTCCGACTATATTATATCCGCTCTTTGTCAAAATATCCTTTAGCATCATTCGCATAAAAGCAGCATCATCAACTAAAAGAATTGTTTTGTCCAGCATCAACATTCACTCCCTAATTATAATTAAACAAATATATTTAAAAAATTTTATTGTGTGTCAGCTCTAAATCCTAAGTTCAGGGCTTATTATACTTGTCACTCTTATTGCAAAATTCTCATCTATTACAACAACTTCGCCTTTTGCGACATATTTGCCGTTCACCAAAATATCTATAGGCTCACCGGCTAATTTATCAAGCTCTATTATTGTACCCGGAGAAAATTCAAGTATTTCTTTTATTTTTTTAGAGGTTTTACCCAATTCCACACTCACATCCAAAGGTACATCCATGAGTATTCCAATATTTTCTTTTTGCTGCGAAACATTGCCATAGTCAAAGTCCTGAAATTGGACAGGCTGTGCATTGACATTGGGTGCCATACGTGGCGGCGCTTGCTGCATCATAGGTGCACCTGCCTCCTTATATTGTATTTCCGGCTGTGGTGCCGGAGCGGTGTTTTTCGGAGTACTAGGAGTTGGCTGTGATAGTTCAAGAATCGGTTCATCAAAAGAGGACTCGCTAGGTTCCGAAGGCTCGCCCTGCTCCTCGTCAAACCCTGCTGCTGAATCTCCAGCAATTTTTTGAGCCATTTGTATGGCAAAATTTATAGGTATAGCCTGCATTATCTGACTATCTATCAAATCTCCAACTGTCATATTAAAAGCTATAGTCACCAACTGTTTATCGGATTCCGTAGCTAAAAGCTCACTAAAAAAGTCCTCATCCGAAAAATCGAGCTGATAAGCTCTTGGTGTAGCTATGTCAATCTTTTCACCTATCATAGTCGCTAAGGATGTACAGGATGAGCCTATCATCTGGTTCATCGCTTCGCTTATGGCACTTAAATCAAGTTCGGTTAATTCGGCGTCTTCATCTATGCCAATCCCCTCACCGCCCATCATCAGACTTGAAATAACTTTAACATCCCTATTTACAAGTATAAGTAAATTAGCACCTTTAAGCCCTACCGTGTAGCCTATCTGAACACCTACACAAGGTCTTGAGTACCTGTCGGAAACCTCTTTCCATGTAGCAATATTAACTACAGGTGTTGTAATATTGACTTTTCTATTAAGCAAGGCCGACAAAGTCGTTGCAGCCGTACCCATAGCTATATTTCCAACTTCACCCAATATATCTTTTTGCTCAGATGTGAGAAGCTCATCTTGAGATGAGGTATTATCGTCCCCTTGACTCTCTTGCCCCCCAAGGAGAGCGTTTATTTCATCCTGGGAAAGCATATCACCCATAATGCTATTCCCTCCTTCCAACCAAAGAAGTTATTTGAATGGCGTTGCGCCCATGACTAATACCGGGCTTAGCTTTAAACTTCAAAAGCTCGCCTATTTTAACGCTTAAATCAGAATTAACAAAGGAGTCAAGCATTATAATGTCTCCTTCTGCTAAATTCACAAACTCGCCAACACTAATCCGTGTTTGTCCGATAATTGCGCTAACGTCTACATCTGTAATTTCAAGTTTTTCTTCAAGCTGCTTTACATGAACTTCATTATCTTCGTCCTTTTTGTTCTTTTTAGATCCATACCAATTAGCCGCATTAATCTGCTGGGCTATAGGTTCTATCGTAATGTAGGGTATACAGAAGTTAAAGAACCCTTGTACACCGCCAACATTCATATCCAAAGTAATAAGTGCGGTAAGTTCATTAGGAGGCATAATTTGGGCAAATTGAACATTCGTTTCAAGCATATCAAGCTTTGGTTGTATTTGAGCGACATTTTCCCATGTTTCCGGCATAAGCTTGAGTATTTGAATAAATACGCGCTCCAGAAGAACTTTTTCAATTTCAGACAAATCCCTGGTTTCACTCATCGGATAACCAGGACCGCCTAAAACTCTATCTATAATAGCATAACCGATATTCGTCGATAGTTCAAGTATAATTGAGCCTTTGAAAGGTTCAAAATCAACAATCCCTAAAATAGCGGGGTTAGATAGGGAATTAGTAAAGTTGTTATAAGTTATTTGCTCGCTGTTTACAACCTCAGCTTGGACAGATGTTCTCAAATATCCGGTTAAAAATGAGGTTAAAAACCTTGAATAATTATCAAATATAATTTCAAGAGTGCGAAGCTGCTCCTTGCTGAATTTAGACGGATTCGCAAAGTCGTATACTTTAACATCTTTTTTAGGCATTTCCTCGGCGGCTACTATATCCTCGGAATCACCACTTGATAATGCATTTAGCAAGGCATCAATTTCACTTTGCGATAAAATATCTCCCACTGTTATATCACCCGCTTTTCTTCGTGCTGTCTGTCTGCTTTCTTCGCTGTCACTTCGGACTTGCCTGTCCTAAATTTGATTCAGTAACTCGCAATCTCAAAGTCTCTCAGTACTTTTGCCTTCGGCAAAAGCCGCCCTTTGAGCGTCCGGACTTCTTTCCGGTACCTATTATATAATCAGGGTAGAAACATCTCACTTTGTTCAATGTTTCTTCTTTATATACACATTATACACTATTCCCAACTCCCTGTATATTAATTTTAACAGGAAATATTGGCAAAAATAATTTACATAAAATAGATATCCCAAAAGAATACATTATGGATAATATTTGTCCTAAACTCAGATTGAAGTCTTTGTATTATCCCTTCTTTAAGTATATCCTGATTCACACTGCCTGAAATTTGATCTATCCTTTTATTGGAAACTACATAATTTACAGCATCTCTTATAATAGCTTCAGAACCGGCTATTAGCTCAATAAGATCCGCATCAGCCCGGTCTCTGGTGTCCAGTGCTATGGATACATTTATATTTACCGCATGGGGCGTGCCGTCAGGGCTTGGTAATAAATTAATAGTCATAGGCGAAGTTAAGTTAATCAGCCTAGAGTCTACAAAATCCACGCCGCCGGGATCAGCCATTATAGTGGTAGAAGGCTCCTGAGGCGAAGTAATCATATTTAATGCCATTATCGCAACGCCAACCACCGTAGCCAGTAAAACCACCAGCAGAAATATTATCACAAACATAAATTTCTTGTTTTTTTCCACTTATAACACGCTCCCTCAAACTAAGATTACTATAGTGAGTCGCTTTTGACTCAAAGGACTATATTACGGAATACTATACATAGCTCTTGCAATATTCGTAGCCGGATTTACATTCATTATTCTCATTTCAACACGCCTATTTGCCTGTCTGCCTTCAGGGGTGGCATTGTCTGCTATCGGTCTGTACTCACTTAAGCCTATAGCTCCAACACTGGTCGGATTCATCCCTCTTGCATTTACAAAATAACGCCAAACCTCCGCCGACCTGGCTTGTGAAAGGTCTAAATTATCTCTAAACCTTGCTGTGCTTATAGGCACATTATCAGTATGCCCTTCTATCATAACTTCAATATCATCAAGACCTGCCAATTGGTTTGCTATTGCATCAAGTGCTTCAAGTGCCTCAGGTCTTAAGTCCGCCCGTCCGCTGTCAAACAAAACGCCATCTGCAAACCTAAGGAGCACATAATTCTCCCCTTCTTGCACAATTACCGCTTCGTTTAAATTTCTATCGGCAAAATAAGTCCTAAACTCCGATGCCATATTACTAAGTTCTTCCTGCCGTCTGTGGGCATTTGCTTCTCTTTCTTCGTCACTGGCTACAAGAGTGGCTACAGGCATATTGGTAATGCCGTTGCCTATAAGGTTGTTTATTCCCTCGCCAAAATTAGTGGAAACTTGAGGAACCCGCCTTGCACCGCCGCCACCGCCGCCGCGCATAGCTTGTGCCATGGCTTCAACCCTTGCCGCGTCTACCTCTGAAAAAGCAAACATCATAACAAACAAAGCGAATAGCAGTGTAACCAAGTCAGCATATGTTGCCATCCAAGCCGGAGAACCGCCGCCGCCATCGCCACCATTCTGCTTTTTCCTAGCCATTACTCACCGCCTCCTCTACTGTCATCATCTCCGCCAATTTTAGAGCGCAGAGCCGGTGAGAAGAAGGATTTAAGCTTTTCTTCTATTATCCTTGGGTTTTCCCCAGCTTGAATAGAGAGTATACCTTCAACAAAAACTTCTTTTATAAGCATTTCTTCAGAGTTTTTAACATTAAGCTTGTTAGCGATTGGCGTACATATGTAGTTCGCTACAATAACACCGTAAAGCGTTGTTATAAGTGCCATCGCCATCATAGGACCCAAAGTATCCGGGTCCAGATCCTGAAGCATGAGTATAAGACCAATAGTTGTACCCATCATACCCCAAGCAGGAGCAAATGAGGCAAATTTATCCCAAACCTCTTTTGAGGCACCATGACGTGCTTCGATATAAGTTATTTCCGTATCCAAAATAGAGCGTACTAAGTCAGGGTCGGTACCGTCAACTATAAGCATTATACCCTTTTGAAGGAATTTGTTCTCCATACTTTGAGCTTTTTCCTCTAAAGAGAGTATCCCTTCACGTCTTGCAAGATTAGCAAGTCCAATTATTTCATTGATTGCACTTGCCGGGTCGCTATTCGATACTTGAAATATAAGTTTTGCACTTTTTAGCCCTGCAACAAATTGAGGCATGGGAAAGCCTATCATTAACGACGCCAAAGAACCACCCACAACAAGAGCAACCGAAGCAGGGTCGACGAAGGCAAGCATGAGACTTGCATCCCCGCTCGCACTCAAAAGTATAGTTACTAAAAGCATTACCAGACCAACAACTAAGCCAATAATAGAACCGAGTTCCAAGAAAATGACCTCCTCTTATTACAAGTCAACTATATGAATTTTCCTTTTATATGCAATTACTTTTTCCATTATGTCATCTATGGACTCCTTGGCAATAACCTTCCTGCCGGTAGTCATAGTAATTGTCGTATCAGGGGTTGATTCTATGCATTCTATCAAATCACAATTAATAATAAATTCCCGATCATTTAATCTGGTTACGTTTATCATATCTACATCCCCTCCTTGGTTATAAGCACTAAAGCGATACTTTTCGTTGAAAGCTGCATCACTTTGTGCTACAGCTTTCAACGATATTACTGTTGGTATGAATTAAAAGTTCCGGCACTATGCTTGAAACTTTTAATTATCCTCCCAATAACGATAGTCCGTCATTGCAAGCCCAAAGCGCATTGGGTCACAATCTAATCATTACTATCTTCTAAGATTTACAAGCTCCTGTAACATCTCATCAGAGGTGCTTATAAGACGGCTGGATGCCTGGAAACCCCTTTGGGTGGTAATCATTTCGGTAAATTCAGAGGAAAGATCCACATTACTCATTTCCAAAACGCCGCCCATCATATTGCCTGTTATCTCTCCTGTGCCGTTAAATTCGCCGGAGTTAGGTGAGGTAACGAAAAGATTGCCGCCAGCGGATTCAAGCCCGGCTGGATTTCTAAATCTCGCAATAGGTATTTGACCTAAAATCGCCATTTCACCGTTAGAGTAACGACCTGTAATAATACCGTCAGAGCCTACAGATATACCTTCCAAAATTCCTGGGGCATTGCCATCTCTTGTGTCAAAGCCTGCACTTGTTGTAGTGGAACCGAATTGATTAAGAAATTGGAAATCGAATGTAAAATCTCCGGTACCGCCTAAGCCTATTGTAAAAGGCGGGAAAGCTACAGGTGTACCGTAAGGGGGAGCCGCAAGTACAGGACCGCTAACAACAGGGCCCGGTCCTAAATCCATATTTATAGTAACCGCACCATCAGCTAAATCTCCGCCCCCTGCTATAATCCTACCATTTGTATCAAAAAGAACTTCTATAGGTGCCTGTGGATCCAAGTTAAGCCTTACGGAGTTGGCACCTCTCTGACCATTAAGATAAGCAACATCACCGAAAGTTACTTCCCATTCAGCTGCGGCAATAGCTGGTGGTCCGGCATAAGTTGTATTGCCTACATACGTAAATGTAACATCTTTAACCCATCTATTTCCTAAACTGTCAAAGAAAGATTTAGAAGCTGTATGAGAACCGCCGCTTGCTACTATAGCCGCTTGGTTTAAATTACCTTCAACTCTTATTTGTGTACTTGCTGAAGGAGGGGCTTGCTCTTTATCTCCTCCAAGGAATATTGGCTGAACTAAATCCCTTTGGATACCCCATCCGCCGGGTGCATTAGGATCAGGTATTCTATCCCAGCCCATAACACGCATACCGTTCATATGAAGCCAACCGGACTCATCAACTTCAAAATTTCCCGCTCTGGTAAAGAATGTACCTGTAGCGTCACCTACTATGAAAAATCCGTCGCCGTTAAGCATCAGGTCAAGTCCTCTGTCAGTCCTTTGGGCTGCACCTGTATTCATATTTCTATCTATACTTGCAACATTAACACCAAGACCGATTTGCATTGGGTTTGTACCCCCTCTGCCTGTAGCTTCATTAGCTCTCGAAGCTCCTTGAACAGTTTGGCTGAAAACATCATTAAATGTAACTCTACTGGATTTAAAACCTACTGTATTAACATTCGAAATATTGTGTGCAATAACGTCCATTTTTGTCTGGTGGGTTCTAAGACCTGATACACCAGAAAACATTGATCTCATCATAACAAATATCCTCCTAAAGTACGGTGCCGCCTGCCCCGTCCATCAATCAGGGGCAGGTTAACTTCCTTAAAAAGGTCCGGCTAAACTATTACAGCACCATCTATATTTGTAAATATATTTTTGTTAGTTTGATTTATGGCTGTTATAACCGTTTTTGACGGTACATTCACTAACAACGCCAAATCATCAACTAAAACCAGTGAATCTTTTATACCTTTTTGCCCTGCATCTAAAATGCCGGACTCCACACGCTTAAGCTGATCTTCTGATAAGCTTATAGCTCTTGTACTAAGCCTAACTGCCGCATGTTTTGAAAATTGAAGAGAATTTATTTCCGACAACTTATCTTTAAGTACCGAGTTGAAGCTGGAACCTTGCTCTACCTGGGATTTTTCCGGTCTTTTGTTATAAGCGTTCCCTTCAATAGGCTTTTGGCTTATTTTAGCTGCGTTTTTAATTAAATCATTGTATCCACTCATATTCTACACCAACCGTTTCATCTCTCCTTAATTTTAGTCATTTCCTTGATGCCGTTTTTCGTTTTAAGGCGTATCATCATCACTTGAAGGAGTAGTAATCCTTGCAAAATCCGTAAAGCTGACTCTCTCTGCGTCTGTACCTGTGCCTACTACCAAGTATACCCTGCCAGCGTTAATTTCAATCGCTGAAACTGTACCTGATACAGTGCCGTGAGTAATATTCTGACCTTCTTGCCTTAATGCGTCACTTAAATGAGCTATGGAGTTAAGCGGAATCGTCCTGTTATCTGATATAACAATCTGAGGTTCCCCTAAAACAAAGCTGATTCCAACTATAGGAGTAACGCCAAAGTCCTCTGTAGTAATATTTCTATTTATTATAATATTGCCGTCAGCTATACCTGTAACATTCGCAGGGAAAACATCTCTGTTGCCTACAACAAGTACAGGAGAGCCGTTTTCAAATTTAATATGACTTACTCTTCCTTCAACATAGTCAATTGGAGTGCCGTCAGAGTCAAAAACAACGCTTTGAACCCATCTGCCTACAAGACTAAGACTTTGCTGTGTCAGTATAGAAGCGTGGATTTGGTTTAATCTTACATCAAACACTTCCTCAACATCTGCTACTGCCATTTCCCTGCCGCCCACTACAAGGCGAGGCTCACCGTTTCTCATAACCACATGGCTTACTTCACCGCCGATTTGCTCAAACTGACCTGAAGCATGGTTAAATGTCGTACCTATTACAACCTTGCCTACCATAGAGAAAGCTTGACCCTGAGTCATAGTGGCGTTTAAGTTTTGCATCTGCTCTAAAGCTGAGAATTGCGCCATTTGAGCTATAAAATCCCTATCGTCCATTGGGTCTAACGGGTTTTGATGCTGAAGCTGGGTCACAAGAAGCCTGAGGAATGCATCTCTGTCCAAGTCAGAATTTGCCTGCCTTCCGGGAACGATATTATTAGTTTGTGTGCCCCTTATGTAATCAGTCCACAAACCTGACATATTTGAATTATTGCTCATTTGTTTTCCTCATTTCTTTAAGCTTTGATGTTTAACGTGTTATTATAAACTTCCTGCTCGTCAACCTCTGCAAGTTCACCGTTTTCCAGCGAGGCTAAAATATTAGCAATCCTGCCTTGAGACTTTGAGCGCTCTTTTAAAAACTCATTCATATGCTGCTCGGAATTGCCTGTTGATACACTTACGGAAAGCTCTGCTACATTAACGCCCTGCTCTGCAAGAGTGTCTTTAAGCTGGTTAAAATTACTTTCGATAATTTCCTTAACTCTCTGGCTTTCAGCTACAAAATGAGCTGTTATAATGCCGTTTTCACTGGCTATCCTAAGAGAAACTTCACCAAGGCTTTCAGGTCTTAGGCTCATTTTAATTTCCGATACACCAGGCTTAATATCAACCTTGATTTTTTCAAAAATCTGGTCAACCACTTCTCTGTTGGCTGCAGCCTGAGGTGTTTCAGCGTTTAATGTAACCGTGTTTGTACTAACTTGAGTTTCAACTGTAGGCTGTGTCATCATATTAACTTCAACCTCAGCATTTTGGAAGAGCTCGTTTTGGTTATTACCGCCCTCACCTGTATTTGCTTCAGTTTGGGCTTGCTGCTCACCGGTTTGCACTACTTTTACATTGCTCTGTTGGTTTTCAGTCTCAAAAACAGCATTTTCCTCTTCAGCTAGCTGCAAATTAGCCATTTCCTCAAGGTTTGAAGTGTAAATTACTCCTTCTGTTTCTAAAGCCGCTGCTATAGGTGCCTCTGTCTGGATTTGTACCGGCTCTGCCGCAGTTTTTTCGTAAGCTGTGGTAAGAGCTTCGCCAATTTCCGCAAACATTTCCTTAACGCCTTCCATGCCCAAAAGTTCTATAGGACTTTCTACCTCTAAAACTTCAGAAATTACTAAAGTAACATTTTTCGTTTCCGCTAAATCCACAGGCTGCATTTGAAGGTTGTAAAGAACCACCAGAAGCTCTTCTCCTGTAATTTGCAGGACACATGCCAAATCCTCTACCAATTCTTCCTCTGCCTTGTCACTTAAAGCTGGACCTTGCGGATTTTCATTAGCAGCTTCATCAACCCTAGTGGTGCCGCTTTCCTGAGTTTTTAAGTCAGTGTCCGCAGCTCTAGTCTCATCAGCAGGTCTTGTTTCTCTGCTTTGAGCAGACCCATTGTTTTTCTGAGACTCATTATTTCTGGCATTTCTTGGCTGGTTTTGCGTTCTTTCTCTTCCAGAAACCTCATCTAGCATACGAGCAAATCCATCATCTCTGTTATTACTTGTGGCTCTCACCCCTGCAAGATCAACAGAGTTGACCGGTGCAACATTTCCTACTACTGTCATCCATCCACCTCCCTTCGATTTTGGAGACCGCTTAATGTCTCCCATCCGGCTTACTTGGCAATACACCAGATGGGAAGCATCAAACTAACTCCTATATATCAAGCATCTACCCTTTAGCTATGGTGCCGTAGGTGCCATTCTTCTTACTATTTGTTCGGCTGAGCGTAAATTCATTGTGGCTAAAATATCTGCCCTCTGCTGTGACCCCATTTGGCTTAGTATATTAACTACCAGCTCCGGCTCTGAGCGCAGTAACTGCTCAAGTATCTCCGCCGCTGAGGATTCATCCATATTTACAAAGGTACTTACAAGAGCTCTAAACTCTCTGTCGTTTTGATTTATGCCAACGATTTCTCTAAATATCTCTTCGGCATTTGCAGGTGATACATCCGCAAAAAATCTTTCAAAATTTATAGGATCCCCAAAAGCTATTTCTCTGTCAAGGACTTCTCTAAGCTCCATCACTTCCAAATGGGCAGCCTCAAACTCTTGCAAGGACGAAATTTGCGCCAAATAAGTTCTGTTTAATCCTTCAAGCCTTGTAATCTCCGTACTCAAATTATAATTATACGTCTCAAGCCTTGCAATTTCCAAAAGAAGCTCGTCTGCGCTCATAGTGTAGACGGGATCCTCCATTTCCAAAGGAGGCAAGAGATTGTTAACAATCGGTACTGTTTCTAAAATATTTCTAAGATGGTTATCTCTAAGACCAAAGGCGTTATATTGAAAAACCGCAAAACCAAAACCTGCAACCGCAACCAAAACCGCAATCAAAACTACAACGCCTATCCATCTTCTTTTTTTCGGCTCATTATGAAGCTTGTTTTTATTTCTTCCCAATTCCAAGTTTAAATCATCATCTATATTATCAATGTCATCAACGTTGTTCTGACCATTATCTATATCGGCTTCTTTATTATTTTTTTTAAGACGTGACAGTAGCCCCGGCATAAATTTCCTCCTAACAATAGCCGAACGATTGTTCAATTCTGACTATGTACCGCATGATGCATAAATATGTATTATGAAATTTTACTATATACTTTATATCCAACTACTTCGTCCGTAACTTTTTGCTCTTCACGTTTTTCATCTATTATGTACTGTTCATACTGCTTTTCTTTCAATTTTTCAAGCTTTTTCTTTTCTTTGGTGGCTTCGACAAGCTCAAGACGTTTTATTTCTAAAAACTCTTCACATTTTTTTACCTCTATTTCCTGAGTTGTAATCCTTTTATTAACTAAATCTATGTATTTGATGAGCATATCGCTTTTTATCGGGTCGATACGCTCTTTTAAGGCTTTTTGATGAGCTGATACACAGTGTTCTTTATCGTTAAACAAATCTTTAAGCTTATTTCTCTCTATTTCCAACTGTACTGCGGCTTTTCTAAATTCATTCTTCTTCTGGTCTTCGATACTTTCGTTAAGTTTAAGTATAGAATTCAATTTGAACTTGAATTTAGCCATTATCCACCGTCTCCTTAGAGGATTTAACTTACGATTTCTATAAGCTTATTAATTACGTCCTCAAAATCGAATTTTTCATGTGTGCCTTGCGATAAGAATTCCAAAATACTGCTGTGTATATCAATTGCGTAATCCACCTCAGGGTTTGACCCCTTAGTGTATGCGCCTATATTAATCAAATCTTCATTTGCCGCATAAACTGCCATGGTTTTTTTAAATTTGTTAGCCGCTTCCTTGTGTTCAGGGGCTGCAACAGCACTCATAACACGAGATACACTTGCAAGCACATCTATTGCCGGATACTGATTTCTCGCTGCTATTGCTCTATTTAGTACAATATGCCCGTCTAAAATACCCCTGGCCGTGTCCGTAACCGGTTCAGTTAAATCATCACCATCAACAAGTACTGTATATAAACCTGTGATCGAGCCAACGCTAGAACATCCGGCTCTCTCCAAAAGTTTTGGCATTACCGAGTAAACTGAAGGAGTATATCCCCTGGAAACCGGAGGTTCCCCGGTAGCTAAGCCAATTTCGCGCTGAGCCATTGCGTAACGGGTAAGTGAATCCATTAAAAACAGTACATCCTTACCCTCTTCCCTAAAGTACTCCGCTATTGAAGTGGCCACCTGAGCGGCTTTAAGTCTCTCAAGTGCCGGTCTGTCCGATGTGGCAACTACCACCACAGAGCGTCTTAACCCTTCTTCGCCTAAATCGTTTTCGATAAATTCCCTAACTTCCCTGCCGCGCTCCCCTACAAGAGCTATTACATTTATATCCGCAGATGTATTTCTTGCAATCATACCCATAAGAGTGGATTTCCCAACTCCCGAGCCTGCGAATATCCCAACCCTCTGACCTTTACCTATTGTCAAAAGTCCATCTATTGCCTTAACCCCCAATGAGAGAGACTGGCGTATCATATTTCTTTTAAGAGGATCCGGCGGAGGGTTTGTAACCGGGTAATTTTTTGAATTTTTAAGAGGACCTAAACTGTCCATAGGTTCCCCAAGCCCATCAAGCACTCTTCCCAAAATATCTTCCGATATATTTACACTAAGAGGCATGTCAGAAGCCTCAACTATAGAACCGGGTCCCACCCCTGACATATCTCCAAGTGGCATTAAAAGTATTTTACTGCCTTTAAATCCAACAACCTCAGCCGTTACAGGCTTTGAGTTGAGATTAGCTCGTATAAAGCATTGACATCCTACACTAACATCAGGTCCTTCAGATTCGATAGTAAGACCTACAACCTGAGAAACTTTGCCGTATTTTTTCACATAACTTTTTTCAAGCAGCTCATTGTATTTAGTAAAGTCTATCTGAATTGTCAAAGTATCACCTGTTTTTAAACAAATAGTTGAGATTTTTTATAAGTTCATCACATTGTTTGTCCATACTTGCATCTACCTGACCGAATTCTGTCTCTATCACACAGCCCCCTGCCGGTAATGCCAAATCTTCACTAAAATCCAAATTAGAAATCCCTTCAAAAGACGATATAATCTGGTCTTTTCTATCAAGAAGGTTCTCATAATCGTATTTTGACACCCTTACTTTAATATCAGAGCTAAGTGTTGTCTGTGAAAGCCCTGACCTAACCAATATTGCAATAACATCAGGATTTATTTCCGCTTCATCCAAGAGGAGCTTTTTAGTTAGCTTTGATACAAGCTCAATTATTTCAGGCTCTGCTGTTTTTATTGTTTCTCCTCTTTCGATATGAGCCGACTCCACAATTTCTCTGGCTTCCTGCTTCATTTGTTCAGTATCTTTAAGACCTTCGTTATATCCTTTATCGTAACCTTCTTTTCCCGAAGACTCTCTTAATGATTCAGCCTCTAAACGTGCTTTTTCCAAAATCCCTTCCGCTTCAGCCTGTGCTTTTGCGGTTATTTCAGCTGCTTCACTCTCTGCTTGCTCTATAATCTGAGCAGCTATAATATCAGGAGATATTTCTTCTTCCTCTTCCTGAGCTTGTACATCCTCATCCCCAAACTCTGTCGGAAAAAATTCTTCTGTACCCTCAGTTTCTTCCGGCAAAACTTCAGGAACTATCTGCTCCACATCAATAGTGATAATACGATCCTCGTCGATGGTGATTTGCGATGATTTATAAATCTTAGACAACTATATCATCTCCCCCGCCGCGAGCGACAATAATCTCACCGGCATCCTGAAGCCTACGGATAATAGAAACGATTTTCTGTTGAGCTTCCTCAACATCCGAGCGGCGCACAGGCCCCATAAAGTCCATATCTTCTTTTATCATAGCAGCAAGACGTTTTGACATATTTGCAAATACGAGATTTTGCACATCCTCAGTTGAGCCTTTAAGTGCTGTAGCAATCTCCTTATTGTCAATATCCTGGCGCAAAACAAGCTGAATATCTCGATTGCCAAGCGAAAGTATATCTTCGAACACGAACATTTTTTTCCTGATTTCGTCGGAAAGTTCGTAATCTTCCGCTTCCAAAGTTTCCATGATGTTTTTCTCTGTTCCCCGGTCCACAGAACCAAGAATTTCCACAACCGCGTCGATACCGCCAACAGTTGTCATACCTTCCATCATGAGAGTGGAGAGTTTCTTCTCCAAAGTCTTTTCCACTTCCTTTATAACATCAGGCGTGGTTCTGTTCATAACAGCTATACGCCTAACAACATCCGCTTGCTTTTCCTGCGGCAAATCGGCTAAAACCTGTGCCGCCTGCTGTCCTTTTAAATAAGAAAGTATAAGGGCAATAGTCTGTGGATGCTCATGCTGTATAAAGTTTAGTACCTGACCTGCTTCCGCTTTCCTTACAAAATCGAATGGGCGCACCTGCAATGAATTAGTCATCTTAGATATAATATCAAAGGCACGGGTCTCACCCAAAGCTCTTTCAAGAAGCTGCTTAGCGTATTGTATACCACCTTCTGTAATGTATTGCTGTGCAAGACATATCTGGTAAAATTCGTCTAAAACCGCCTCTTTCACATCAGGCAAAACAGTAGTTATATTAGCAATTTCCAATGTTATTTGCTCAATTTCATCCTCTTTTAAATGCTTAAAGACTTGAGCTGACTTTTCAGGTCCGAGCGTAATCAGCAAAATAGCGGCTTTTTCTTTTCCGATAAAATCCGAATATTCCCTTTTACTAGAAATACCTTCATTCGCAACTGCCATGATTTATCACTCCCAACCTTCATTAAGCCAGTTTCTAAGAAGCTGTGCAACTGCTTCCGGTCTATCTTCAACAAATTTATCAATCTGCCTTTTAATATCCGAACCTTCGTTGTAATCAATATCTTTAAGCGGCTCTCCCACTTCTTCCTCCAGCTGGGTACTAACCAAAAGATCTTCAACTGATAATTCAGGCGCAACTTCCAATACTTCCTCTGTTTGAGATCTCCTAAACAAGCTGAGGAACAATAAAGCAAGCAAGATTACTAAAAGTGCAAATACAACCAAAAGCTCCCAATTAAACGGTGTAATAACTCTAGGCTGGAAAACAGGAAGTTCAAATGCTGTGAAAGATACATTATCAATACCCGTAGCCATTGATATACTTGCTATTAAAGCCGGAGGCAGGGTGTCTGTTATATCAAGGGGTATCGACCTTCGCTCTTCCACAAACTCTGCCCAGGTTTGACCGTTTAAAAGGTCATTATCCTCCATATGAGCCTGACTGAAAGTCCGCTGTCTATATCCTATTATCGCTATGGAGCTTAATTCTGGCACTAAATCGCCAAAACTGTACCGCTCAAAAACATATTCCCATCCGTGTTCCCAATGTTCTTCCGTATGCCGTCTGTTGGCATTTGTCTCCTGAGCCTGCGCCCCTATTTGATACTGTGCGCTTGCCTGATCGTTTGAGCCAAGCCCCGGCTCACCGCCGCCCCCTGTTGACTGGGCTTGTTCCTGGCTTGTTATCCTTTGATGGAGTGCGCCTGTATTCCCATCCACATCGGTAAGTATAGGTATCCGCATCTCACTGGTTCTCTGATTCGTATTTACAACTATATTAGAAAGTACTCGCACATCATCAAAATGAGGACCGACTAACCGTTGAACCTCCATTTGTATCATATTCCGGCGGGTAAGTTCCATTTCAAAATCGCTTGTTATGGTGCTGGTCATCGGGTCAATATCGCCGGAGAACAAGGTTTGCATAAGCTGGTTGGTAACCGTAACATTTTCAACTTCGAGAGCCGGTACGGCAGAAGCCACAAGTTCCGCTATAGCCCTTGCCGAATTATGGTCGATTTGACCTACATGGTTTATAAGGACACTTGCAGTAGCCGGAGGAGCTGTTCCAAAAATTATATTACGTTCCTCAGGTATATTAAGCCAAACAGTGGCATCAGTTATACCTGCCATGCCCCTTATAGCGTTAGCAATACGGTTTTGCTCAGCCATCAGACTCATATCCCGCCTGACCGCTTCCGAAACTCCAAAGCCTACACTGTCAATATAATCCTGGAAATCGAAAAATGTTAAACCGCCCACTTCAGGATGCTCGCTAATAACAGCCCGTGCCGCAAATTCATCCCGGCTCATTACAGCTAAAGACCTGCCGCCGTCTGTTATCCTGTAGTTAATACCCGCATCATTAAGAACCGCCCTAGCCCCTGATAAAGTAGTAATATCTCTATTTGTGAACAGGTTTACCCAATCCGGTCTTAAAGTGAAATAAAGAGTCGCGCTAATAGCAAGGATTAATAAAAGACCTCCAAGACCAAGGCGCATTTTTTGCCCGCGCTCAAGCCCTCGCCATCTGTCCCCTAGATTGTCAACCAACTCGCGAATTTTATCTTGCATAGTTCTCCTCATTCTGCCTGGAATTAGCTAAGCGTAAACGCTAAATCTGCATGGAAATTATCTGCCTGTAAGCCTCGACTATCCTGCTGGTTATCTGAACAGTAAAATTGACTGCCATTTGAGCTCTTTGTTCCGCAAGTACTACAGCCAAAATATCGTCGGTTCTACCTGTTATATAATCAAGCTGAACAGAGTGCGCCTCATGCTCTAACCGACTTGTTTCGTTAAAAAGATCCATTGCCGCTTGCAATACCCCGTCAAATTCTTCTCCCGTAGTCGCCGCCTCAGAAGCCCTGCTGCGCCTTACAGTATCTACAATAGACTGCCCCTGGACTCTTTCAAAGCCTAACTGACTTAAGCCTTCTATGCTCATTTATGTAGCCTCCTCATTTAAGGGAACTTTTATTAGTATATTTACTATACTCCTGAAATTTCCAGAGTTTTGTTTATCATCGACTTAGTCGTATTAAAGGCAGTTACATTAGCTTCATAAGAACGGCTGGCCGATATCATGTTAACCATTTCAAATACCATATTTACATTAGAACGCTCAACATATCCGTCTGCATTGGCATCAGGATGATGGGGGTCGTATTCCATAGGTCCCGGTGCCCTGTTCGTAACTATTTCACTTACTCTAACACCATTTCCTGTCGAATTGCCTTGTCTGAATATTTCATTGGCTAAGACATTTCCAAAATTCTGACTAGGATTTAACTCTTCAAATATAACAGTCCGTGCCCTGTATGGACCGCCGTCAGCTGTCCTTGTAGTCGATACATTTGCTATATTAGATGAAATAACATCAAGTCTTACCCTCTGTGCCCTCATACCCGTAGCGGATATATCTAAACTATTGAAAAAAGACATTTTTTTACCTCCCTACTATACAATATTACCTCATACCCTGTAAAACAGCGTTTATCCGTCTGTAGTTGCCCATAAGGCTGTTAGCCATTACATCGTATCTTGCTGCGTTTTTGTAAAGTTCAACCATTTCCGACTCAATATCTACGTTGTTGCCGTCAACTCTGAAGCTATACCCCTCCATATTACTCACAACGCGAGGAGTAATGTTGGAAAGATTGACATTACCTGTTCTTCTTGCTCCGTCAAGCTCTCTTGCAAGAAGTTCCTCAAACACTACGGTACTTTTTGTGAAATTCGGAACATCCGCATTTGCTATATTATTGTTTATAACATTACTTCTTACAGTTGCGGCATTCATTGCCGCTCCGATTATCTTATTGTGTGAAAGCATACTGTCAAATATCATAACAATCTCCTCCAAACATCCAAAAACATATGCTATAAGTCAAATTCGTGTAAAATATATATTACTCTAATTTTACTACTTTTCAGCTAATACATAAATCTCTTTATTAATACAATTATCAAACTTCTTCGAGCTTTAACTGTCAAGTTTCGACAAATTATCTGCCGTCAAAAACAATTCTATCACACCTCGAATATCTTGGCAATATGCAATTTTTTGTCATTTTTCTTCCATTTTTAATCAGAACATATTTTCGACTTATGGTTTTCCTTTATACACTTATGTTTTGACATATTAATTTCTATCAAACATCAATACTATATAAAAATGTCACTTTCTACCTATATCTTTGCGGCAATATTTATTCTCAAATACAATATGCTCCGCATAAGCATATGCTTTGTTTGCAGCCTCTAAACTATTATCAGCCATAGCCGCAACCCCTAAAACCCTGCCTCCATTAGTTAAAAATCTTTCATTTTCTTTTTTAACACCTGCCGTAAATATAAAAATATCTTCTTTCTCTTCTATTAATGAAAGACCTTTTATTTCAAATCCTTTTTTAAACTCAGCCGGATAACCCTCACTCGCTAAAACAACACATACAGAGGCACCTTCTTTCCATCTGATATCGGCTTTATCTAAGGAACCGTCAAGACAATCTATACAAATTTTCAAAAAATCACTTTCAAGCATCGGCAGTACCACCTGAGTTTCAGGATCCCCAAGTCTTGCATTGTACTCTATAACCTTCGGTCCGTTTTTTGTAATCATAAGCCCAAAAAACAGGAAGCCTTTAAATTCCCTGTCTTCTTTTGCCATTGCGGCTACAGTTGGGGCAAATATTTCATCCATACACCTGTTTGCCATTTCTTCATCATAAATAGGGTTTGGCGCAACAGCACCCATACCTCCCGTATTTGCTCCTTTATCACCGTCAAAAGCCCTTTTATGGTCTTTGGCACTTATCATAGGCACCACAGTTTTCCCATCCACAAAACTTAAAACCGATACTTCGACACCTTCCAAATACTCTTCTACAACAATTTTTTTGCCTGAGTCACCAAATTTCGATAATTCCATAATATCTTGGACAGCCAGCCTTGACTCGGTCAAATCCCCGCATATATAAACCCCTTTACCTAAGGCTAACCCGTCAGCTTTTATTACTATAGGGAATTTTTGCTTCTCAATATAAGCATAGGCTTTATCCTTATCCTCAAAAACCTCATAAGCCGCTGTAGGTATGTTATTACGCTTCATAAAATCTTTGGAAAATTCCTTACTATACTCAATAATCGCGGCGTTTTTACGTGGACCAAATATTTTCAAACCTTTCTCCTCAAATACATCAACAACCCCTAAAGCAAGGGGATCGTCCGGTCCTACTATAGTAAAGTCGATTTTTTCATTAACCGCAAATTCCAAAAGAGCATGAATATCCGTTGCAGCTATATTTACAAGCTCAGCCAAACCTTCCATCCCCGGATTTCCGGGAGCCGCATATATCTTTGGACTTAACTTGGATTTACTGATTTTCCATACCATTGCCGATTCTCTGCCGCCGCTGCCTATAATTAAAACCTTCATTATAAATCATCCCCCACGATTACCTTACTGCCGTCTACTTTAACCAGTCCTTCAGCTATAAGCTTTATTACCTTAGCAAGCAAAACCCATTCAGCCTCTTCCATTACCCGCTTTTGAAGGCTTTCAGGGGTGTCATCCTGCTCTACCTTTACTGCCTTTTGGGCTATTATAGGTCCCGTGTCACAGCCTTCGTCCACAAAATGTACTGTAGCCCCTGTAACCCTAACCCCTGCTTTTATAACCTCTTCATGTACTTTAAGCCCATAAAACCCCTTGCCGCAAAAAGCAGGAATCAATGCGGGATGGACATTTATAATCCTATTTATGTAAGCTCGTACAAACTCCGGCTCCAACACTTTCAAAAATCCTCCAAGTACCACAAGTTCCGCACCTGATTCCCGCACCGATTGGAGTAAGGTTTTGCCGCTTTTGGTATTAATAACCTCCGTTGCAATGCCGGCTCTTTCGGCACGCTCTAAGGCATAAACCCCTGCTTTAGATGAGATAACTTTTACTATCTCACCTTTTATTTCCCCTTTACTTATAGCATCAATTACAGCCTGTAAATTTGTCCCGCCACCGGATACCAGCACCGCAATTTTCAACATATTCCCATATCATTCCCTTCCGACCGCTCATTTATAGTCAGCCATCAGCACATCAAAAAAGCCGGCTTTACCTTAGTCCCAATTCTACTGGTACCAAAAACTAAAACAGGCTCATAAATCTTAAAAAATACCTCCGCAGCAAGATTGCAATAACCTTAACAATTAATAAACATTTTCTCATATTATTTTTATAATGTCAAGAGTTTGAATTGAGTTTTTCGCAAAATCAACTGTGTACTATATGGAAATTATACCAAAATTTTAGTAAGAATTTACCCTCCGAGAGCATTAATCCTTTCATTCACATCCGGTATCCTCCAAGACTGGGGATGCCCCTCCACAACTCTACGGAAATAATGTATCGCTAAGTCTGCATCGCCTTCTTCTTCAGCCATTCTCCCTAAAAAGAAAAATATATCCCCTTCCCAATCGGCATCATCCAGTATAAAATGCAAACTCGTATTAAAAGCATCTCTGGCCGCACCAAAATTCCCAGCAGTAAAATACAGCTGCCCGTCGTTAAATAAATCCGCTGACACAGCCCTGAAAGAAATTTCTCTTATATCTTCAAATCTTCTTAAAGTACTGTCATCCATGCCTAAGGGGTTTATGGCCTCAACAATAAGTGCCGCCTGCAGCGAGTCCCCCGCGGAATGCCTAGCCCAAGCCATATCAACCTGCTGGGCTTGGTCATCGGCAGCAACTACAGCCGCAAGCACCGCTATTTCAGCTCTGGCGTCTCTAAGCTCACGCTCAAAGCGCGCGGTATCTTCTTCCGCCTGCCGCATTACCCTGTCAAGCTCATCTTCAGTGGCTGTAAGAGTGTTTGTAAGTACACTATTCACCCTGTTCGCATCAGCAACAGTCCCCGGAATATAAGTAAGAAACAAAAGTGCCAAAGTACAAATAACACCTACTACAAAGCTTAAAGCCTCCACCAAGAAAAAATTGTTGGAAACAAGCTTTCTCCTTTTAACCTCGTCTAAAAGCTTACCTGGAATAAAGGACTGAACAGCCGGCAACTCCGAATCTCTGACTTCTTTCAGGCTAATCCTTTTTTTATCGGGAAAAATCGCGTTATAATAATTTAGGGTTATAGGATTATTAATATCAAGCTCTAAAACCTTTTCGACCAATACCGACGCCATCTGCTTTTCACCTTTTATAAGATAACAAAATGTAAGCAAGTTCATAGCATCTATAAAACTCGGACACAGTTCCAAGGCTTTTTTAAGCTGTATAACCGCAAGGTCATCACTTTTTTGCTGAATATGAAAAAGTGCCGAATTATACATACTTACAGCATCATTACCATCGTCTAAAAGCCCCGGTGTCATCTGAACTATCTCAATATAGCGGACAGCAGGATTCCCTTCTTTTAAAAGGGATGCACTCATAACCCATTGCTTTAGGGCATCGGCAATTTTGCCCACTTCAAAATAGACCAGCCCTAAAAGGTTTCTGGCATAATAATTATTTTTATTAAACTGTATGCTTTTTGTAAGAGAGTCAACGCTTCCGGATAAATCGCGTATCCGCGCCAAATCAAGCCCTTTGTTGTATAAAACATCGCTTATTTTCAAAGTTTTTTCGAAAATAAGTATATCGACACCACACTCAGGGCAAACATTTCCCGACAAAAAGTTATACCCACAATTTGGACATTTCAACTAAATCTTCCCCTTACGCCTCCTACCGGAAGCCTGGTCAGTTATATACTGCAAAAGATCCATCATGTCCTTAATTTCGTCAGTCTGTATGGAGCTTTCCACATCATCTATACCAAGTATCGGTTTGTATTTGCTTATTTCTTCTTCAAAGTTTATCATAATTTCACCACAATTATAAATTTAGCTTAGAGCCTATCCCTTAATCTTTATACAAAGTATACACCTAATCGACTAAAAATTGCAATAGGCTTATTCTGTCAGCTATATGAATAATTTCTTAAAAAATATGTATACTTACAAATAAGGAGGGATTTATATGCCTGACAAAAAGCAAAAATCCAAAGCTAAGAAAAAAAATCAGACCGGCAATGAAGATCGTATTGATTCGGTTTTAGATGCCGGATCCAGTGCTGAAAAAAGCAAGTAGGCAAGAAATTTTAAGACAAGGGCAAGCTTCCAAGGGGCTTGCTCTTTGTTTTATAGTCGTTTCAGTCCAAAATGGACTGAAACGACGCCCCTGCATTCGCACTTTTGCTTAGCAAAAATGCGAATGCAGGAGGCGTTCATTGAATTTAAAACAGCAAAATGAGCAAGCTCATTCAGACTGTTTTAAATTCAATTCACTATAGCAAAATATTTCTTTAAAACGGAGCGGTTTTATCTTATAATATATATAGTCATATTTTTAAGGAGGAATATCTTTGATTTTGTCAGGGCTTGAAATAAAAAAGAGAATAGGCGAAGATATAATAATAACACCATATGATGAAAAAAATATTAATCCAAACAGCTATAATTTACATTTGCATAATGAATTTCTTGTTTACGATGAAGATGTTCTGGATATGCGAAAACCTAATAAAACCAAAAGTATAATAATACCTGAAGAAGGCTTGATACTCGAACCGGGCAAGCTTTATCTTGGCAGGACAATAGAGTATACCGTAACTAAAAACTGTGTCCCTATGCTTGAAGGCCGCTCCTCCATAGGCAGGCTTGGTCTTTACATACATGTTACGGCCGGTTTTGGTGATGTTGGCTTTTGCGGCTATTGGACACTCGAATTTCATTGTATCCAGCCTATAAAAATTTATCCCGGTGTAGGTATATGTCAAATTTATTATCACACCTTGGAAGGGGATTTTATAGAATATAAATCCGGCAAATATCAAAACAATCAAGGTATACAGCCAAGCCTCCTATACAAAGATTTTGAAGGAGGACAAGTATGAAAAGCCTTATAAGCGAATTTATCGACTCTAAAGAAAAGCTTTTACGCTCCTTCGGCTGCGATGATGATTATCATATTGAGAGCCGTTTAGGCTTAAATTGGGAAATTATTGAAGATGATGGGGTATTTTTCTTAAGCTGTTGGGAAAATATAGGCAATAAAACCACCAGTGTAATTGTAAAGAAAAACGACGAGCCCCTCCTTTATGAATCAGCTGACTATACTATGGTAATCGCTATAGATTGTATAAAAATTGCTTTTATATTCAACAATGTGCTAAAAGTACAAAAGTGAGGAAGATTATATTGGAAAATAATAAACCAAAGAAAAATAATATTTTCACCCGCTTGGTTAATGTCATAAACAAGGTGGTTCCGGCATCTAAATCAAAAAAGGAACCTATATCCACAAGATTCGATATTTTTGTGCGTCTTGTTAATAAAAAACACGAAAGTTATAGCTCTGTCAAAAAAGCTGCCGAATTGTGCGATGAAGCTATTGTGTTGTCAAAACGCCGTATCGGTGCTATAAATCGTGCTAATTTACTTGCGGGAAAAATGGCTGAGCTTGAGTGCTATGAAAATCTTACGGATCAAGAAATAGATGAGTTTAAAAATCTTATTGAACGTTTTGTATCTTTAAATAAAGACAGGAACGCTTTGCGTTTTCAAATAGCCGGCTTTGATAAATCTCTTGTGGAGATGGGGGATTTGGAAGAGGATGCTAAATTTATACTAAAAAGTATGGAAGACTCCGAGCGTCAGAGAAAAATCCTGCGCCACGATACAGCACTCCTTCAAGGTGAAAAAAGCGAATTAGAACATGAATATCTACAAATGCAAAATGCCGGCGAATTTGTTAGGAAATTATCTATAGGCCTTCTTGCCGCCTTTGGTTTTATGGCTGTGTTTTTAGGTTTTTGGATTTTTAACGGCAGTGCAAATTTATTTATACCAACAGCTATACTTTGCTTTAGTCTTATAATCTTAACAATGTTTCTAGGTATTTTTAGACAGAGAATAAGAGCTGAAATCCGGCTTAATCTCCTTAAACAGCAAAAATGTGTTGAACTTATAAATAAGAAAAATGTAGTTTATGCCTATCATCTTAATTTTTTAAAATTTGTATATAAAAAATATAATGTGAGAAGTTCCGATAAGCTTAAAAAGAATTTAAGCGATTTTAACGACTATAAAACCATCACCCGCCGTTACGACTCTATAAAAAGCGCGATGTATCAAACAGAGCGACAGATAGAAGGTTTTTTACGTGAGAAAAATATAGCAAATGCCTTAATTACCATAGAAAAATTCGCAAAAACCGTAGACCTTGAAGACAAACGAAAAGTATATAATAATTATGCCACAGAACTTGCGCGCCTCGAAAAACTTCTTGAAGGTCTTGACAGCCTCCTGGAAGGCATTTGGGGCGAGCTTACTCTTTTAGAGGATTTAGACAAAACTGATGATAAGCTCATCGCACATATTATAAGGCAATATAATCAGGAAGTTGAAAATATTGTTAAAATCAATACCCCCTCTGAAGGCTCCGACGACGATGATACGGAAGAAGCCGAGGCTAGGGATATGAACGATGTTTCGGATATGGATTTGTGGTATCAAAATGTGAATTAGAGTGAGAATATCGAAATTCTTACAAGAAAAAAACATATATAACCGTTCCAGTTGAAAAGCAGACGTTAGAGAGACTCACAACGACTGCTTTTTTGTGATTTAATGCTGTGTTTATTCAACTTTATCAAAAATTTTTTAAAGCAGCTAAGTGTTTCAGCAAAAACTTTCGTATTACTATATAAGCGCTTAAAGAAAAAACAAACGGTGGTGATAAAATTGCAAGATAACACTTTGATTCAAAAAATATCAGATGGCGAACAGGACGCTTTTCTCTATATGTTAGAAACATACAGCAAGCTTCTGTGGGTGGTGGTTGGCAGTATTTTAGGTGCTGTAGGTACGCCGCAAGACATAGAAGAATGTATTAGTGATGTTTATATTCATATATGGAAAAATCCAAAAACCTACAATCCTCAAAAAGGCTCATTCAAAACATTTTTAGCAGTTATTGCCAGAAGCAAGGCTCTTGATACTTACAGAAAGCTGTCAAAAAGTAAAATCGTTGAGCTGACTGATGCAATCACCTCTTCCGATGATGATTTGCTTGAGCGCGTCGTTGAAAAGGAAATGCACGATAAGTTGTATACCGCCATAAAAACATTAACCGAGCCTAACAAGGAAATCGTGATACGCAGATTCTTCTTTGACGAAAAGCCGCAGCGTATTGCGGAAAAAACTGATATTCCGATAAAAGAAGTTGAAAACCGGCTGTATCAGAGTAAATTGAGGTTACGAAAAATTTTAGAAGGAGGCGAGGTTCTATGCTCCCCAAAAATTTAATTTCAGAATTATCTGACGAACAACTTGATGAGTTGTTAGTATACACACCTGATTTTTCCCAAACAAATCTTGATAATATAAAACGGCTTTCCTTGGAAAAATTAAATACAGCAGAAATCCCCCTTAAGAGGAAAACATCAATGCGAAAATTAACTATAATAGCAGCGGCTATATTACTTCTGGTGACATCAACCGCTGTATTTGCCACAACTGGAGGCTTGGAGCAGTTTCTGGCTCGTTTCAATCCCAATTTTGGAGAATTTGCAATTGCTCCACTTTACCCTGCCTATGCCATAGACCAAGGAATACGCATAGAAGTCGTAGGCGCGCAGCAAATTGACAACGTTTTGCTTGTATATACTATTATGCAAGATGTAAGTGGGGAAAATCGTATAACCAGGCATATGTCACCTGATTTTGAATTTTATGTTGACGGTGAAAGAATGAGTACCGGAGGCGGCAGCGGCAGACCGTTGCACTTTGACCGTACTACCAATACCAGTTATACGGAGCGTATACTCTTAGGTCGTGACGATATGCCCAAAGCCGATACCATAGAGCTTGTTATAAATCACATTAATTGCTTTGAACGTTCCGGACCGGTGCACAGGGCCTTTGAAGGAGAGTGGGTCATAGAAGTCAATACCAGCGACTTAGGTATACAGCCAATTGTTTGGATTGATGTTTCAGTTGGGAATCTTTATATTGAGCATATGTCGCTTAGTCCTTTTGGGGTACAGTTTTTAGGTACTCACACCTATGGTGACATAAGCAGCTTCCCTCATATTACGGTGGAAATTGAGTTTGAAAACCGCCGCCGTAACTATAGGTTTTCGAGTCAAGGCATGGGCATTGGTTATGATCACTTTTCCTTATTCAGTTTTGCGGATAGTCCGATTGATATAGATGAGGTAGTGGCTATCATTATTAATGGGGAGCGAATACAAGCCCCATAGGGTATATACAGTGGGCTTCCGCCTCAAAAAAGAGGATGAAGCCCTTCCCTTTTTCAACCAGTACGATTAACAACCACATCCACCTCTATCATTATGGTCATATCCATAACATCTTTACCCCTATCTTCGGTAAAAATCCTGTAAAGGTAAGGATTTTTCCTTTCAAAGGCTCTCTCCATATTAAAGCCATCAACACCCATTCTAATATACAAAGCCTCATAGGCTTTTTTAATATCCTCTTCGATATTGCTTTTAGCCTTTTGTATGATTGAGTCAGTACTTTCATTCCCTTTAATCTGCGTTTCTTCAATTTCTCCTTCTATTTTTATGCTAATTAAGGCATAAATTTCATCGTCAAGCTCAAAAAAGCTTAAATTTGGTTTATATTTATCAATATTTATACTAAAATGCTCATCATCATCATGGACATCAAGCTCATGACGCCCCGCTTTAGCAGACAGCCATGTAAGCCCTCTAAGCTCATAATCGGTCAGCCAGCCTTTAAGCTCATAATCTTTCATTACAGCCGCCCCTGAAAAGCCCGGCTTTTCATCACTTATTTCTACGCGAGGGATAATGGCAATTTCACCTTCGGCAAAATATTTAGTCAAATTATCAAGGGTTTGACGGTAAATAGTTGTAGGGTTGTTTTTCTTGAAAAAATTGGAGATATATACTCCTATAAGGTTCTCGTCTTCTATCTCGGCTTCCAATACATCTGCGCCTGCGCCTTCTACCGCAAGTATGAGAACAGTGCGGCTTATACTTCGCTCTTTTATCAAGGTCTCCAGGGCATGTTTAAACATGGCACTGTCTTCTAAAAGCTCCTCACCGCATAATATCATTTTCATATGACCCATAAAAATCTCTTTATCTGTATAAGTATCTGTACCGTATATGGCATTATTTAAGCTTCTGTGAGTATTTGACTTAACAGTTTTTTCCATATCCCTTACATTTCGGCTTACTTTGGGCATTTCAAGGGATATAGAATAGTCATTTTCCTCAATATCTATGCTCATGGCTGTTACAAAGCCGCGATTATCAAGCTGTGTACCGTCCCAACAGCCGCTTAGGAACAAAGCAAAATTTGCGATTAAAAAAAATTTAATAAGTCTTCTCATTACTTAACCTCCTTATCTTTGCCAAAATCAGAAGGATTGCAGGCAATACCAGCATATATGCTGTGCCTAGATAAAGAAAATTCATATCCATTATTTCATAAACTAAGTCCATATCATTTAGAAATAAGCTTAGGGCAAATGCCATTATCCCTACAACTATGAGATAATACTTATGTTTACCCACTTTTAAAACAGACTTAGCCGCAACTGTTGAAAAGAACAGTCCCGCACTTATCATAGCAAAAACCGAAAGTATCCAAAAACTCATCATAACAGCCTCTTGCCTCTCTATAAACGAACCGGGCATAGGGGTTGCATCCATCATTTCAAGTATAGGCCAGTTTTGGTTTGTAAGGTTAACTGCTCCAAAACGTGCTGTAGCAATTATAATACCAATACACATAAATATACCAATAGCCAAAATGGCGGTTACAGCCCTTTTTGATATATGCTTATGCTTGTTCAAATAAGGGGACATTAAAAGTATAAATTCAATACCTGAAAAAGCAAAAAGCATATGATAAGCCCCTGTGGCAATTTGCGCCGCTTCTATTTGCAGCACAGGCAAAAGCTCCGTAAAATCCACATCTGTCCCTACCACTATAAACACAAATGTAAGAGGTATAAATATAATCCAAACTATAATTTGTGCCGTTCTTGCCTTAGTTTCTATGCCCTTTGCCGCGGCATATGCACTTACTAATAAAAGACTGAGCGCAACAACCGTATAAGGAGTATTCTGCAAAAGTATATGCTTTACAATTTCCGTAAAAAGTCTAAGTTCACAAGCTAAGCCTACTATGGTTTTTACAATAAGCCCTCCGGTAAGCACAAAAGCTATAGGTTTTGTAATTATATCACCGGCGTATTCATAAAAAGACTTCTCAGGAAAACGCCTTACGAGAGAAGTTATAATAAACACGGCAAATACAGCCAAGGCTATAGTTAGTATAAAAGCTATCCAACCATCCCGCCCGGCAAAAGCCGCTGCTTTTCTGGGAAGTATAATAACTCCTGTGCCAAAAATATACAGCATCAAAAGCATTTGAAATTGCCGCAGAGAAATTTTATCGTTAAAGGAAAACATATTTACTCCTTCCGTGGTACCCCTCGTACATCGTCATTATAGGTTCGACCAAAATCTATTCTACCTCGTGCCTATTCCCAACCTTCGGCATATTTATCCGTGTTTGATTTTTAGGGTTTGCAAATATAGGTCTCTTTTTCATCATAAACAGCGGCGGACGGAACAAACTGTCCATATAATCCTTATTTCCCGTAACTTCTCCTGCCGCAAAGGGAAATAAATAAGGTATACCAAAGCTTTTAAGTGAGGCAAGATGAATAATTATTAAAATCGCCCCCAGCCAAAAACCAAACAGCCCAAAAGCTGCCGATAGGATTATAAGCAAGTATTTAACCAGCCTAAAGCCATTCACTAAAGAAGTGTGAGGTATGGCAAAGCCCGCAATACTTGTCGCCGCTATTATAATAACTACAATAGGGCTTATAAGCCCTGCCTCCACCGCAGCCTGACCCATTATAAGCCCGCCAACCAAGCCGATTGCGCCACCCATTGCTCCCGGCAGGCGTATTCCTGCTTCCTTTAGCATTTCAAAAGCCAAGTCCATAACAATAAGCTCTAAAGCGGCAGGCAAAGGCACACCTTGACTTGCGCCGGCAAAATTAAGCATTAAAAACATAGGCAGCATAGAAGGGTGATGGGTTGCCACAACTATATACAAAGCCGGAAGGCTCACAGCTAAAAAGCCTCCAATAAACCTTAGGGTTCTTGTAAAGCTCATAATTTCAAACCGCTGGCTGTAATCCTCAACAGATTGGAAGAATGCGTTTATAGTTGTCGGCACAATAAGCACAAAGGGTGAGTTATCCACTATTATAACAATACGCCCTTCTAAAATAGCCGCTGAAGCCGTGTCCGGCCGCTCTGTCATTTGACATTGAGGGAATGGAGATTTCCAATCATCTTCAATAAGCTGCTCAATATAACCTGAATCAAGTATGCCGTCAATGTCTATATTTTTAAGACGCCCTTCCACATCAGCAAGGATTTGGGGGCGTACAATGCCTTCAATATACATAAGTGCTACATCTGTCTGTGACCGCCGTCCAACCCTTGACTGCTTGACCTTTAGGGACGTATCCCTTATCCGCCTTCGTATAAGGCATGTATTGAAACGGATAACCTCAGAAAAGGCCTCTTTAGAGCCTTGGACAACCACTTCTGTGTCAGCCTGATTTATCCCTCTGTTAGGAAAGCCTCTTGCCGCAACAATTATCCCTTTAGGGCGGCCTTCAATTAAAACAACCGCATCCCCTGACAATATAAATGTGATTAAATCATCCAAACTATCGGACTCTGAAATATCAGGTGTGGTAATCCCAACATCTTTTAATACCTCATGATTGTTTTTTGTAGGAATTGTAAGGGATAAGTCCCGCTCACGTATCCTGAGCATTAAATTTTGTACAACATGGACAGATAAAAACTCCTGATTCGCCATACTATCCACATAAATTGTATAAACCCTCGACAAAGGCTCCTCCCCCACAGGAAATTCGCGCTTTATAACATCCATACAATCTGTAAATATATCTTCAAACCACTTGATATTATGATCAAAATCCGTTGTAAGCTTCCCAAATTTCTCCATAGGTTCGCACCTCATAAATATAAATAAGTATGCTTATATACTTTGTAAATCATAGAAAATTAACAATGTAATAATTGGGAAAAAGAAAAACTGCCTTCATGATTGAAAGCAGTTTTTACAGACAAATACTTTGTATCACCAATAGCCTTATCCCTTTCTCTTCGCTCTTGGATAAGGAGTTTTTTCATCAGTTAAGCCAAGTAAGTAATCTGTGCTTGTATTATAAATCTCCGCCAGTTGGACTAATATTTCGTTAGGAATATTTCGATCTCCAAGCTCATACTGAGAGAGTGTATTTTGGGCTATCTTGAGCTTTTGGGCAACATATTTTTGAGTCAAATCCAAATCCGCTCTCATGTTTCGTATCCGATTGTATTTTAAAATATCATACCTCATATAATCACCATCATCAGAGTATTATTTCTCAAATTGAGACATTGTATTGTATCTCAAAATAAGATATAATAATCATAGAGGTGATTTATATGGAGTTATTCAAAGATATTTTAACAAGAATACTGGAGAGCGAAGAAATCCATGTTGTTTTCCCAAATTTAGAGCTTAGCAGCACAAACATCTTAGTCGAGATGAAATCATTTGAAACACTTCAAAAAATAAAAGCTACCCTTGAAAACAGCGGCTTTACAGATTTTCAATGTATCGAAGAAATTATTTTCATATTTGAAGAGACAGGAAGTGGCATTAACAGACATGATTGGCATTTTGATTGATATGTAATGAAATTGGCTTCTCTGCTCGTCATTGCAAGGACAACACGCAATGACGAGCAAAAATTCAACCTATGACAGCAAGATAAACCCCTCACCGATACCGATTACGCCGGCGAGGGGTTTATCCCTATAACTTCCTACTCCGGTATCTTCAAATCCGGCGTTATTGGGCAAACATAGCCTTTGCCCCCCATAAATTCATCAAATTCCGCTTTAGCTTTCTTATAAATTTCCGGATTCTCAATAACCTTAAGCCCAAAGAGTGCCATAGTTTTTCCGGCAAAATGCATACCCTTGTTGCCGATCGAATGCCCTGAACAAGCTGTAATCTGCCAACTGTGCCCCGGCGCGCCAACATTATAGCAAGCGGTACGTACCATTATGCCAGGCACCATATGCTGAACATCCCCAACATCAGTCGAGCCGCCGCCGGAAATATTTTGCATTGGCGCAACCCCTTCATGAATCTCCGCATCCGCAGGGATGTTAAAACGCTTGCGGATAGCATCAAGCTGCTCCTTCTTAGTTTCGTTTAACTGCCTTGCAAATTCAATTTCTTCTTTGGTGTATTCGTTTCTTGGCACTTCATTCATCGCCTCTAAGGCAACTTCCGCAAGCACCTTGTTATTCAACGTATTATAACAGCCGCCCATATACTCAATTTCAACAGTTGTGCCTGTTATCATTGCGGCACCTTCCGCCACTTTACAAAGGCGTTTATATGTATCCTCAACCTTTTCACGTTTTGGAGCGCGGACATAATACCACACACAGGCATAATCCGGCACTATATTAGGAGCCGTGCCGCCGTGAGTAATTACGTAATGAATACGTACATCCGTCTCAACATGTTCTCTAAGATAGTTTGCGCCAACATTCATAATCTCCACTGCATCAAGTGCCGAGCGGCCGTTGTGAGGGTCGCCTCCCGCATGTGCAGTCACACCGCGGAAATGGAATTTGGCATTATTAAGCGCATTGGATGAGCCTGTGCTTACAGCGTTCATCGTTGCCGGATGGAAGGCTATACACAAATCAATATCCTTAAAAGCCCCTCCCCGTGCCATATAGCCTTTGCCTGTTAAAACCTCTTCGGCCGGGCAATCATAAAATACTATTGTGCCGGGCAGATTATTTGCTTCCATTTCAGCCTTAAGCCCGATTGCGGCACCTACATGAGCAAGCCCTAAAAGATTATGCCCGCAAGCATGACCGTATGTTTGCCCTTCAATAGGCTCCTGCTTGGTTGATACTTTTTGGCTAAGCCCCGGCAGAGCATCAAATTCCCCTAAAAGCCCAATTCTCGGATGCCCTGAGCCCCAAGTGGCCCGTATGGATGTAGGTACGCCAAAAAGTCCCTTCTCCACTTTAAAACCGTATTTTTCAAGGAGCTCGCAAGTAATATCGCAGGCAATAAACTCCTTAAATGGACCTTCCGGCTTTTCCCACATTTTGAGTGACGCGGCTTCTAAATCCTCACGTGCTTTGTCCATAGCTTCAAATGCAATTTTACCTAACAAAATTATCCCTCCGTTAGTTACATTATTTTTTATAACTACATCTAGTTTACTCTATTTTTTTCAATTAAAAAACCCTTTTTAATTAATCCTATTCGTGTTATACTTATAAGGATTGAGATTTTTAGAACCAGCGGTCAGTAATGGACGAGTCTGAATTTCGAGGCTTATTTTAAGCCAATTTAGACGGTGCTGACGAGCGGGAACCCATTAAAGCCTGCTTTAATGGGCTGGTCGTAAATGCTTCGCATTTACTGCTCGCCCAAGCATCCCGGGTAGCGGCGACGCATATGCAAAGCTAATCTGCTAGGAAGCACCAACGACAAGTGACTTAAAATAAACCGAAAGGCAGAGTTGGAGCTTATTGACCGCTGGTTCTTAAGATTTAGGAGACTGAAGACTGGTATGAAATATATTGTCCTGGATTTGGAGTTTAATCAGGCTTTTGATTTTGGGAAAGGCAAAAGCCAGCTCCCTGACGAAAGATGCCCTTTTGAAATTATACAAATAGGCGCAATCAGACTAAATCATAAATTCGAGTATGAAGCTTCGCTAAACCTTTTAATAAAGCCTGTTATATATAAAAAACTTCATCCTTATGTCCGCCGTATTACAGGGCTCAACAAGACTATGTTAAATAATAAACAAAGCTTTACGGAAGCCTTTACAAAACTTTCGGAATTTGTCGGTAAAAATCAGGTTGTCTACTGTGTTTGGGGCATAAACGATATTAGGGAACTTCGTAAAAACATGGATTATTACGGCTTAATTGATGAGGCATGGGCTATTAATTTTATTGATGTGCAAAATATTGCTTCAAAGCATTTAAACCGAGTACCCGGCATGTGCATAGGTCTTAAAAACGCGGTTACAGCACTTAATCTTGAAATAAATAAGCCTTTCCACAACGCCCTGCATGATGCGGAATATACGGCAAAAATCCTTCACCTGCTTAAGAAAGAGCCTCTTAATATTATGTGCTTTACCCGGGATAATATTGTGCAGGTTAAAAAACTTGCCCCTAAAGTGAACTTTTCTATACTCTATAAATTTATCGAAGATAAAATGGGGCGCGCTTTAACTAAAAAAGAAAAATGGATTTTCAAAAATGTTTATTTAGGCGGCAAGCTTAAAATATTTGATAGGAAATGAGTCCTTTTTGTTTTTAGGACGTATCTATTGGTATAATTATAGTCAATCCACTTGCAAAGTGACTAAGGAAAGCGCGGTAATTTTCCTATAAGGCAAGGAAGTGCCGACGACGCATTCTCGGAGATTGACTTCGCTACGCTCCAGCGGCTAGGAGGCACTGACGATGTATTGTAGGAAAATCACTAGCTTTACTGGGTGCTTTGCAGGTTGATTGACTATGAAACTTTTTGGAGGAGTTTTTTATGCCGTGTATAATACATCCCGAAAGAGAAGTTCATGCTTTATGCGAAACATGTAAGGAGCCTTTTTGCGAAGGCTGCCTGGTGGCTGTTTCCGGTAAGCCCTATTGTAAGGCTCATGTTGCGGAGCTTGTTAAAAATAACCGTATATCAACCCCGCAGCCTCCACCACCGCCAATCCCTCAGCATAATCAGTACAATAATTATTACGGATATGGTTATGGTTATAATTATCCATATAAAAGCCGTGTTATTGCCCTTTTGCTTTGCATATTTTTAGGGGTATGCGGAGTACACCGTTTTTATGTTGGCAAAGTTGGGACAGGGGTATTGTACCTTTTTACAGGCGGTCTATTTGTAGTAGGCTGGATAGTTGATATAATCCGCATAGGCACAGGGGAATTTTTGGATTCTAACGGGCATCCCCTTGTATAGTCGTTAAAATCTGCGATGCTTAAAACATACTAATAAGGAGGCAAATAAGTTGATAAGATTCGAATGTGACTACGCCGAAGGGGCACATCCTCTTATATTGGAGAAACTTGCAAAGACTAATTTTGAGCAAACCCCCGGCTATAGTATGGATGAATATTGTAAACGTGCCGCTTCTCATATTAAAAAATTATGTGCGGATAATAATGCTGCCGTACATTTTTTTGTTGGGGGTACTATAGCCAACCTGACTGTTATCGCCTCCATATTAAAGCCGTATCAAGGGGTAATCTCCGCTGATACAGGGCATATAAATGTCCATGAAACCGGCGCAATTGAGGCTACAGGACACAAGGTATTAACCATCCCCTCTGATGATGGGAAAATTACTGCTGCCCAAGTTAAGGAAATATACTTAGAACATGTAGAAAACCCGGAGCCTGAGCATATAGTAGCCCCCGGCATGGTTTATATCTCTCACCCCACTGAAAATGGGACAATTTACACTAAAAAAGAGTTAACGGAGTTAAGCGAGCTGTGCCGCAAATACGGTCTGCCTCTTTTTATGGATGGGGCGCGCCTTGGCTATGCTCTCGCGGCACCGGGCAATGACTTGGAAATTTCCGATATAGCGAAGCTTTGCGATGTGTTTTACATAGGCGCAACTAAAATAGGTGCCCTTTTTGGGGAAGCCCTTGTAATAACAACAGATAGCTTTAAAAAAGATTTCCGCTATTACATAAAGCAGCGAGGGGCACTTCTTGCAAAAGGCCGTTTACTTGGCATACAATTTGATGTGCTGCTTGAAAACGGCTTATATATGGATATAGCTAAAAACGCCATCGACTGTGCTATGCTTATAAAAGCGGCATGTGAGAAAAAAGGCTTCAAATTCCTCTACGACTCCCCTACAAACCAGCAATTTCCTATACTCCCTAATAAGTATGCCGAGGAGCTGTCCAAAAACTTCGCCTTCCACCAATGGAAAAAAGTGGATGACAGCCATGTAGCTGTGAGATTTTGTACAAGCTGGTGTACAACTAAAGAGAATACGGATAGCCTGGTTAGCGCGATAGAAAGTCTATAGATCGGTGCGGGCGGGAATTAACTCCCGCCTGTATAATTTTTTGCCAACTCTCCATACACAAAACAATCAGCCAAATGATCATTAACCATCCCGGTAGCCTGCATAAAAGCATAAATTATAGTAGAGCCTACAAATTTAAACCCCATCTTCTTTAAGTCCTTGCTTATTTTATCGGATATTGGTGTTGTTGCAGGGACATCCTCAAGTTTCTCTCTTCTATTTACAATAGGTTTATAATCCACATAAGCCCATATAAACTTGTCAAAGCTGCCATATTTGTCAACAATCTCCAAAAACAATTTGGCATTTGTAACCGCACCGTTAATTTTCAATAAATTTCTTATTATACCAGGGTTTGCCATCAGTTCTTCAATCTTTTTATCATCATATTTGGCTATTATATTAGGGTCAAAGCCGTCAAAAGCTTCCCTGTACGCTTCTCTTTTCTTAAGAACGGTTATCCATGAAAGCCCTGCCTGCGCCCCTTCCAGTATCAGCATTTCAAAAAGCTTACGATCATCATGTACCGGTCGCCCCCATTCATTGTCATGATAATCTATATATATGGGCAAATCCCCTGCCCAGGGGCATCTTGTTTTTTCGCTCATAATACTCTCCTTTGCTATATATACTACAACGACTGCCGCAATGCTGCATGATTTCACTTTATTCTCTTCTCAGCAAATACCAATACCGCATTAGCCGCAATACCCAAACCGGCTGACAGTATAACACCCCAAAGCACTCTGTTGTTATTGCCGGTTTCTAAACCTATGGTTATCAACAGCCCAATACCGCCGGCACCAATAAAAGCCGCAATTGTAGCAATAGCAATAGTCGAGACAAGCGCAAGGCGTATACCAACAAAAAGCGGCTTTAAAGACAGGGGTACAAGTACTTTAAAAATTACTTGGGTATAAGTCATTCCCATTCCTGTGGCTGCCTCAACTATGGCTGGGTCTACCCCTTGAAGTCCGGTAATAAAGTTACGCAGCAGTATAAATTGGTTATAAAGCACCAGCACAGTTATCGCTGTATTTCTTCCTAACCCCATACCGGGAATAGGTATCATAAGTGCAAATAACGCTATACTTGGGATGGAATAGACAACAGAAAACAAATAAGTCAAAAACTTACCTGCTCTCTTGAAAAACATAGCCACTAATGTGAGCAGTCCCGCAAGAAGAACAGACAGGATAAGGGCAATCAAAACCATCTGTATATGCTCACCAAGTGCCCTAAGCAGTATGCTGTAGTTTCGCTGGGCGAATTGTATCAGTTCCAACTAAGATAACCCTCCCCAAATTTTTTCTTGCTCCCGATATGAGCGTATCAAAGACTCAACAAATCCACCGACCGGTTTGTTTACAATATTTTCCGGAGTATCAAACTGGCATACCTGACCTTCGTTCATTACAATTACTTTTGTCCCTAACTTCAAGGCTTCATTTATATCATGGGTTACAAATAAAAATGTTTTCTTCAAACCGCCGTGTATACGCTTAAGCTCGTCTTGAAGGTTAAGGCGGTTGATAGCGTCAATAGCACCAAAAGGCTCATCAAGGAGCATAATCTTAGGGTCAGCAGCCAATGCCCGGGCAAGCCCTACGCGCTGCTGCTGCCCCCCTGACAATTGTGCCGGATACCGTTTCAAAAATTCCTCACAGTCAAGCCCTACAAGTGCGGTCAACTCCCGCACACGATTGTCTATACGTTGCTTATCCCATTTTAAGAGATTTGGTACGATTGCGATATTTTGTGCAATTGTCATATGGGGTAACAGCCCTACCTGCTGTATTGCGTAGCCAATACGCCTCCGCACTTTAACCGCATCCACATTGCGTATATTTTCCCCAAACAAAATAACATTGCCTGAATCCGGATCATATAGACGATTTGTCATTTTTAGCAAAGTGGTTTTCCCTGACCCGGACGAGCCCAGGATTGTAATAAACTCACCTTCATTGATACTTAAATCAACATCGTTTACGGCATTATAATTTGCCCCGTTAAACCGTTTATACACATGCTGATATTCAATAGCGATTGTAGTATTTGCCATCATTGTATTGCCTCAAAAAACTCCCTGGCTACTTCTTGTATATCTCTGCCATAAACAATTACTTGTGAATTCAAGTGAAGAAGCGCAGAGGTGTTGAAATGAGGGGCTAAATGGTTGAGTGCATCAGCTACGCCGGGATGCTCTTCCAAAATAACATTGCGGACAATGGGAATCATATTATATGGCGGCCAGATTACTATATCCTCTACAAGCAGTGTATAATAGTGAGTGTTGTAAAGGTGACCGTCCGTAGTAAATGCGACACTTAAGTCTGCCGCATTTGTACGGAGAGCCTCATACCTTGCACCGCCGCCCATTATATCTACACTGTAAAAATCGAAAGGGCCGAAAGCCGCAACCATAGCAGGCAGACCGTCTTCACGGTCAAGGAACTCCGCGGTAGAGGCAAAGCGCAAATTATGAGCATGAGGCTGCAAGTCTGATATAGTGACAATATTAAGTTCCTGCGCTAATTCCGTGCGTATGACAATCCCTTGGCCGTTATGCGCCTGCGTAAAATCCAGCCATGTAATCTGATAACGCTCGTAATATTCTCTTTTTACAAGTTCGTAAACTTCCAGCGGATCAGTCATTAAGGGTAAACCAAGTACTGTGAGCAGTCCTGTCCCGGTATATTCGGGGTAGAGGTCTATTTCGCCGCTTACAATCGCGCCATGTACAAGCCCGCTGGAGATATTATGACCTGTGCGGTCTACCGTAAATCCGGCATCCTCAAGAGCAAGTGCGTATATCTCCGCTACAATTAAACTTTCGGTAAAGTCCTTGCTGCCTACACGAATTACACTGTCATCATTCCCTGTGCAGCCGGTGGCAATAAATACAAAGAAAAGCATTGCCAATGTAATATGTAAGATTTTAAACCACGCCTTTTTCATTTAATCACCTTCCTTAAATTTTAGAACCTATAGCAAACCACATTGAGAAACGCGATTTCGAAAGTCGTTTGCTATAGGTTCATAGTCAAGTTAATTCACTTTGCTGCTCTGTTACACATACTTATATCTTTGAACAAAACGTTCAAGCAAATCCAAAAGAAATACTGCTGAAATAGATATAATTGCCACGGAAATGCCGCCTATTAGCAACAGCTCCGTCCGTCTTACACTAAGACCTTGAAAAATAATTTGACCCAAACCTCCTGCGCCAATTAAAGCTGCAATTGTTGCGCTGGCCACAATTTCAACCATAGCTGTTTTTATACCTGCAATAATCAGCGGGAATGCAAGAGGCAGACGAACCTTTAGCCATATTTGAAGGGGAGTCATGCCCATACCCCTGGCTGTTTCAAGGATAAAAAAGGGAACTTCCTCAAGTCCGGCTACGGTATTCATAAGTATAGGCGGAATAGCCAGAAATGCGAGAGCTATTACGGCAGGCCCCATTCCAATACCAAAGAAGCGTATCGACAAAACAAGAACTGCCAGGCTTGGTATGATGCGGAGTACCTGAAACAGCCCTATCACCCATTTTTGCTGTTTTGTAAAAATTACACACAATATTCCTATAGGCACACTAATAAGGAGTGATATCACGAGAACCCTAATACTTATATTAAGGTGCTGTTGCAGCATAGTAAAGTAAACATCCATATTGTTTTCAAAATATAAAATAATGTTATGCCATATTTCACGCATTGTTCAGATTCACCTCATTAGACTTGTAGCGAAATATCTACAGAAAAACAACAAGCTGTACTTGAGAAATGTAACGGCAGCGAAAAGCCCTGTTTTATAGATTTTTAGCCGTTAATTACATTCTATGCCACATACCTTGCTTTAGTTTCGTTTTCTTTTCTTCCATTGAAAATACAGAACTAACCTACAATCTCAAAAATAAACTCACAATGTTTTTTTCCATCGGAAATCAAAGGTGACGAAACAATCTCCCTTAACCGCAATTTTACGCCAAGAGCGTTCTCATTATGATAACGAATATGCCCGGCACAACATCCACAGAAAGAAAGTGGAATATCAACCGGCTGCTGCCTGCCTTTTTGAAGCCTGCTTATTTTTTTGCAAAGACATCTATAGTTACCTTCTTCTCCATAACCCCAAGCCATCGTAAGAGTGCCGTCGTCATTTAACCTTTTAAGCACACTTTTATACGGACCGTTTTCATTTAGAAGAACAAGTTTTTCTTCGATGGACTTTCCTTCGTGTATCTGTCCAAACTCCCGGTGTTCTTTATCGGTCACACCTGTTTTCCTGCAGCCTTGCTCTGCCATTACAGACAGGCATTGTTCTTTTGTAAGCAGCTGCTCCATCTGGTTGATAAAGGCGATTACTTCCTCCGGTGGATTGCCCTTTATTTGGGGGAAATTAAATTGAGCTATAACATCCTGTGGTATTTCCCTTGCAAGTATGGTTTCCTTTATTTCCTTTATATTGGGCATAAAAGTCCTCTCCTTGGTTTTTACTTATCACAATAACAAGTATACCATCTTAATATGACAACAGTATGTCCTATTAGTTTTCACTTGCCAATAAAAAACCCTCCATTTGTATAAAACCCTAAAATACTGGAAATATTATACGGTATATCCCTTTAACTTGTAAAGCACTACAAGTTAAAGTTAATTCACCATATACAAATTTTCGGAGGTTATGTAGCATGTATAAACTCATTAATTGGTACAAACGAGAGAGAAAAGTACTGTTTGCCTCCCTTTTATGCGGGTTAGTTTTTACCATAGGGGCTGGGCTATATACAAGGCATTATTCTTATCAGACGGTTGATGCCATAGCTTCACAAATTGTGCGTTTTCATGTATTGCCTAACAGTAACAGTGATATGGATCAAGCCCTTAAAACCACAGTTAAAGAAGAGGTTTTAGATAAGTATAGCGAAATGCTTTCATCCGCATCTTCAATAGAGGAAGCAAGAGGGCTTTTAACTGCTAACCTTGGAAATATTGAAGAGTTTGCACAAAATATCGTTTTTAGGGAAGGGTTTAACCATCCGGTAAATGTTAACTTATCTGAAAGCTCCTTCCCGACAAAAGAATACGGCGATATTACACTGCCTGCCGGAAGGTATGAAGCCTTACGTATTGAAATCGGCAGCTCTACAGGGGCTAATTGGTGGTGTGTTATGTTTCCGCCATTATGTTTTGTTGATATTACAAGAAGCGAGGTTGCTCCCGCAACAAGAGAAAGTCTGAGAAGTTTGCTTTCAGAAAGCGAGTTTGCACTGTTAGATAATAATGTGCGGGAAAATGACCCTTTAGTAAAAGTACGTTTTAGAATAGTCGAATGGTGGCAAGACGGCGGCTTTGAGGATGATGAAATTATTTTAGTAATGGGTGAGCACCCGGCCTTCTAAGGGGATGATTATTTAATGCGAAGATTTCTAAACACCTTGTTTTTTACATTGCTTCTAGCGGCTATTGCAGGTGGCGGCATTTTTGTAGGCTACTCTGCCGTAGTAGGCAGGGAAAGCCATGATTTCGATGAATCTACAATTCTTGTACGGGTTGCCCCTGCTTATTATGCCCAGCCCGAGCCTCTTTTAGAGCCTGTTGCACAAACAGAAGCCCATGCGGAGGGTTTTCTGCCTGAAGCGTTATTAAGATTTGAATATCATAACAGAAGCGGCGATAGGGTTAATATTTGGGAAATGGAGATGCCCCTATCCCTTGTTGATGGAACGGCAGATGATTTAATGGCTGTATTTCCCGGGTGGATTTTAGGGGATTACAGCAATAGTGTTGCCTACCTTCGAAGAGAAGCACCAATTCCTCCTATGCAAAGCTTTTTAGTAACCACTACCTCCGAAGGTCTTATAGCCGTTTACTATGACGATACTATTGATGGCTCAAGACTTAAAGAAATTACCGGTACCAGTATAAGCAGCCTGCCGGAAACTGAAAGAGAAAGACTTTTTGCCGGAATATTAGTACAGGGTGAAAATGCTTTAATCAGGCTTTTAGAAGATCTGGGCAGTTAAAAAAACAGACCGGAAATGGTCTGTTCAGGCTGAAGACAAAGTCTTCAGCCTGTCGTTAAAATGGCTTTGCCATTTTAACGAGGTACTTAAGGTATGAATCCGCCTGCAAGGTTTTGCTTCGCAATCCCCTGCGGCTGGTCGTCCGCTACGCGGACTGCTCGCCCAAGCGGCTCGGGTCAGCGGATTTCCCTCAGTCGGGCGAAGCCTGGCTTGCGGATTAAAATTGGGAAACTCTTTTGTTTCCCAAACCCTTCCCCCCATGCAAATGGGGTTTGTCTACACTCTGAGCAGACCGGAAATGGTCTGTTTTTTTATTGTAATCGTAATTATAAAATTTTTACCATAAATAGCAAAATAAGGAATAAAGCTCGTTTAATCTGACTATATTATAGAGGATAGGCAGACAAGACAGCAATAATTACAAAGGAGACCTTAAAATGTGGTTCAAAAAAAACAAAGGACTGTCTGAAGAAGACAAGGAAATTGTAATAACTCTAAATGATTTAAACATGGAAATAAAGAGCTTGCATATGTGCCTTGACTCTATAACCGATCCCAGTCTTATAGATGCTCATATTTACGAGATGAAAGCACTTAATATGCGCTACAAATACTATTTAGAAATGTGTAAGGCAAGAGGCATTATGGCAGATGTTTTTTAGGGGTGAACTGTATGGATTACACTTCCATCATTACATGGATGATAATTGTTTGTTTAATATTTATCGGGCTTATTGTTTTTGCCAAGCCCGTAAAATACATATTAAGATTTTTAATACAAGCTGTTTGCGGTATGTCTTTGGCTATTATTTTAAATTTCATACTGGCACCTTTTAGTTTAGCAATCGGGCTTAATTATCTTACGTTTCTTATTACAGGGCTTTTAGGGCTTCCGGGCTTTGCTATGTTATATATTATATCATGGATGGTGTAAAGGCTCATAAAAGCTCCGCCTGCAAAGCAGACGGAGCTTTTTAACAAGGTTTTTTACGCCTTATACCCTCTTTTTTCATCATAATCCACAAATTCTTCAAGTTTGCCGCCTTTATAGGTAAGCCCTGCATAAACCTTCAAGGCATCCGGCATAATTTTCTCGCCTTTGGCTATATTTTCATCCGCTTCTAAAGTTTTCCAGCTTTTTAGAAGATCACTAAGTATTGTAGAAGCCTCTGTAAGAGGTTTTTTCATTTCAGAAAACCTGCCGCCGCTTGCCTTTAATTCACTTTCAATCAAAAGCTTATTAGCATAGATATATACTGACATAAGGCTTTTGGATATTTCATGGCTCATATCAAGTGCCGAAATAAGGTCCGCCAAAAATTGCCTGGATTTATTAAGGCTTTTCTTAATATTAGCAGGGTCTCCACCCTCCAAAGCTTCCGCAATATTTGTTAAAATAAGCTCATATGTGATAATTACAAGACCTAGTGGGTCGGCATTACTTATTTTGGCTGTATAATTAGTATTATCCATCACGCCTCCTATTAGACTTGTTCTAAAATTACATTACGCTGTCTTTTCGGCTTGTTTTCTGTCATACTTCGTCGGCACCTCCTAGCAGTCAATCTCCGAGAATGCGTCGTCAGTACCTTCTCGTCTGACAGAAAAACCCTCGAAAAGCCAACGCAAGCCAATTTCAGAAAAAGTCTATTACTGCCCTACAAGAGCAAGTATCTGCTGCGGCCTTTGGTTAGCCTGAGCCATTATAGATATGCCGGCTTGGCTTAATATACTGTTTTGGGTAAAGAAAGTCATTTCCCTAGCCATATCAGTATCTATAATACGGCTAAGTGCCTGAGCCATATTTTCATTGGTAATATCAAGGCTAATCACAGTGGATTCCAGCCTGTTTTGATAGGCGCCTAATTGGGAGCGTACAGCTGATACATGAGCTATAGCGTCATCAATCATAATAATAGGATTTGCCGTAGAACCCGGCTGGAAAAAGTGCCCGGATGTATAATCCATCCCCGTAAGCCCTAATGTCGCGGCGTTTAACTGAGGTATCCTTATTATCATTTCCATGCCGCGGCTTGCTCCTATTTGTATTACCATAGCGGAATGGTCTCTGTAATTTATATTCATATCAATAGGAAATGTTGCAGGAAGCGGGTTATCAGCATCTACCAGCTGCCATCCTCCCGCCGGGTCAGGTACTCTGATTTCATAACCTGTGCCTGCCGCGTTAAGTCTGAGATCAACCTGCATTACCGCATACTCGCCGTCAAAAGGAGGTCCCAATTCAATTATAACTTCATTGCTGCCTGGAGTGGTTGTAACATTTGTAACAGGCACTGTACCGCCTCCTACAAGGTTAAAAGTAGCACCGGCCGCAAGTTGTACGTTAATATCAAGAGCACCGGGTCCTACCAGCTGAGTTATTGAAATATTATTAAAATTCCCCTCCGGGAAGCCCTCACTTACTCTAATGCCGCTCATTATCCTGGATGGGGCATGATCATCGGTAAAGAAAGAGAATCCGTGAGCCTGATTAGCCTTAGGGCCAAAAAGCTTCATACCGTTAAACTCTGTACGCATTGAAATTTCATCTATTTCTCTTAAAAGCTGATCAACTTCATCCTGTATCAATTGCCGGTCATCATCAACCATAGTATCGTTTGCAGCCATAACCGCAAGTTCACGCATACGCTGGAGCATATTATGAACCTCTGTAAGAGCCCCGTCAGCAGTTTGCACTAAAGATATACCGTCCATAGAGTTTCTGCTTGCCATTTCAAGACCGTTTATTTGCATACGCATCTTATTTGATATAGCAAGACCTGCCGCGTCATCTCTTGCGGAATTTATTTTATAGCCGCTTGAAAGACGAAGCATAGAACCGCTTACAAGTCTGTTTGCGCTCCTTACGGAATCGAAAACCTGAAGAGCGGGGATATTATTGTTTATTCTCATATATGCACCTCTGCTTTTATATTATTGTTGCAGTTGTTCACTATATATACTATCGGCAAATTTCATAATTGCTTTACCAAGATTAAAAACTAGTTCCTTATGGTCTTTTGAAAGGGATGGCAGCGCCTCAAGGGACTCCTGAACCCCCGCCTCACCGCTAATATCCGCAATTTTACCTTTTAGCCCAAATTCAGCCAAAGTACCTAAAAGCAGACTGTTATAATCTTTAGCCGTGGCTGTGCCTATATTTTCATAAGCCGCTGAAATTGCGACCTCAGCACCCTCAAGGACGCAAGCAGCCATAATACTGCCCTTCGGCATAGCTATATTAACGGCAATATTAACCTCACCTCCCGGTATATAACCTTTTGGCATAAATATATTAAGCTCAGCCATATCCCCTGCAATACTAACAGGTATTTTGAAATTATTAGTCCTCTTTGACAGGGCGTTTTGCACTTTTACAGCGTTTTGCAAAAGCCTCACTTCCCTAAGAAGAGTTCCCTTGCCTTTATCTAAAACTTTTTCCTCAAGTTTATCAGCAGCTTGGCTTAAAGAAGCTTCCGGCTGGGTTTCATCACCGGCTGTAAGTTTGTCCTTATCTACTAAAAACTCCTCACTGTTTTCTTCTATTTCCTCGGCAATATTTTGTATGGTATTTACAAAATATCCAGGCTTTGACAGTTCCAAATAGGTTTTCATATTTGCGATTGTAGCAGGTAAGCCAATATTTTCAAGGAATGCAAACATCTCCTCTTTTTGGGAAAGGACAGTTTTAATATCCTCGAAAGCCTTTAACCCTTCCTCTGCGCTAATTTCCCGCTTAGTATCGGATTTTTCGGACAATATTTCAATAAGCTCGTCTATAGATAGCTCAAAAAGCTCCGGATTCGCCACAAGCTTATTTAAATTATCTATATTAATATTATCCTCCAAACTTTTAATAAGAAGACCGGCAAGCTCATCTTCGGTACTTAATCCGGCAGCGGAAAGCCTGTTAAGAGCTTCCTTCGTTTCCGTCGGCAGCGCGGCAGAATATCCTTCATTTGACACTGTGCTGTCAATCCCGCCGTAAGCTGAGTCCGCCATATCCATAAGATTCATGAGAGTCGGCATCTTACCGGCTTTTAAATTAAACCCTATCGCTGTCATACTGCCTTTTTCCAGCTTATTAAACAAGCGATACATAGCAATCAGGCTCTCCCGCTCCTCGCCTGAAAGCTCCCCTGATTGGTCTAGGCGATAAATCGCTTCGGCAATACTTCCCTTAGGGCTATCTCCATGAGAGGCACTGTATTCATCCAAATAATCAAGTACCCTATCCACATGTGAGCCAAGAGGGTCAAAGCCATTTTTAATCATATCCGCCGCTATCGCAGGCGTAAGATTTTCTTGTAATTTTGCCACTTTCATATCAATTATTTTAACTTTAAGCATATTTTCGTAATTAATATCTAAGCCGCTTTTTATGAGTATTTCTCCTTGGCGCAAAGCTTCGTCAGTTGGGTCAAATCCCATATCAGCAAGGATTTTAGAAAGAGAGTCCGCCACTTTTTCACTGGTATCCCCATATGCGGCAGCAGGCTTTGCGATATTTTTTTCATACTCCAAAAGCATTTCGTTTTTACGGTTTTCCTTGGCTATATCATCTATAGAGAAAGGGGTTTTACCCTCGGCAATATTATTGTAAGTAGGCACTGCAAGGGCTTTTAAAAAGCCTAATGAGCTGAATATTTCACTCATTTTACTTATGCCGCCGGGTGTTTTATTAAGAGCTGCGTCATTTAACGCCTCTGTAAAAACATCATTCTCTATTTTTGAAATCTCGCTAAGGGCGCGGTTTATAGGCATAATATCAATATTTATGCCTTTACTTATAAGGCGGTGTACAACCTCGTGCGTCAGCTTATGCTGCATTTGGATAAGCATGTGGCGTGAAAGCCCTGCCTGGTCTTTCGGAGTAAAGCCCTCAGGTATCTGGGCATTCCTAAGATTAAAAAGCGTAACCGGAATATTGCGCTCAGTTATATAAGCCACATCTTTATCCGTAACTGTTGGCAAAAACTCAATAATGTCCTTATAAGCTGCTGTCAGCTTATCTTTACTTACATAATCCGCAATAATTATCTCTTCGGGTTTTATCCCTTCTTTTATCCCTTGGGCAGCTTTTTCTATTACATTTTTAATGCCTTCTTCCCCGCCTAACCCCCTGAGATATACCGCTTTTTCAAGGTTTTCCTTGGTTATAGGCAAATCATGTTCGTATAAAAATACAGCATTTTTACGATTTGCATCTGTAAGTTCAACATCCTGTGCGGTTAATATAGCATCAAGCTGTTTATATAAAAGCTCCATGTCAGCATTTTCATTTTTTGCAAGCCCGGTAAGCAATGCCGTGTAATAATTTGCCAAGCTTCCCCCACTCTCTGATTTTATAAGATGAGCTATGCCTGCATCGCTTAATTCCCCTGCTTTTGTATAAATATTTAAGGATTTTTCGATAAATTCAATATTGTTCTCAGTAACAGGCAAAGCCGCTTCTGATAAGGTTTTTATAATCTCTGATTTGTTTTCTAAACCTTGTTTATCAAGACCAAGTTCTTGCATCTTTTTAGCTATAATACTATCCATTTCTTCCTCAGAAATAGCCTCAGGGCTTGCTTTAACCTCTTTAAGTACTGAATTTAGCATATTCAAATTAAGATTTTGTATGGATATACCACTTGCCAAAAGCTCATTTATCACAGCCGCAGTAAGGTTATCCGCGGCGTAAGCTATGCGCCCTTGTATTCTCGATATCGCAAGGCGCGCTTTTTCCGCGCCCTCATCTTCTTCCCATAATTGTTTTATCTCCAGCACATTTTCCTCGGATATCATACCGCTTTGTTTAAACAAATCTTTAGTTTGTAAAGGGTCAAGACTGCCGCTTGTGCTGCCCGCTCCCCCTATGTCCCCAATCAGCTGCAGTACAATGCCGCCGCTGCCGTTATCTTTTACGCTAAAGCTGATTTTATCGCCAATATGCCTGTCTATACTGCCTTTAAGAGAAAGCTCACTGCCTCCCTCCAGCATCATAGCTATCCTGCCATTACTAACATCAGTTATTGTCGCGCTATAAGTTTGCCCTATTTGAAAATTAAAGTTTGAGCCGTTTTCAAAACGAAAGTGCATACGTCCGTTTAAGCCATTAATTGCTGATGTATTCATTAACATATCACCTTTCTTAGTACAAAGATGTTTTACTAAGTATACTATCGGCTTAAGGCTTCCTATAATAAACTACATTTTTTTATATCTTTTGATTGAAGGTATATTGTGAGCATGTTATAATTAACTTGACAAAATTATACAAATTTTTATCTTCATTTTAATTATAATCAAGGGGGCGTTGTTTTTAATGAGATGCAGCGGTAAAATAAAAATTATTAGTGGCAATTCAAATCCCAAATTGGCTGAAGCTATTGCTTCATCCCTTGACGAGGAGTTAGTTAAGGCAACTATAGGTAAATTTGCCGACGGGGAAATTTCAGTTAATATTCATGAAACAGTCAGAGGCTGTGATGTTTTTATAATCCAGTCTACCTCTCATCCGGTAAATGACCACCTTATGGAGCTTTTGATTATTATTGACGCTATGAAACGTGCCTCAGCCGGACGGATAAATGTGGTTATGCCCTACTATGGCTACGCAAGACAGGATAGAAAAGCAAAGGCAAGAGACCCAATCAGTGCGAAACTTGTGGCAAATTTAATAGACACCGCCGGGGCTGACCGGTTAGTTACCATGGACTTACATTCGCCTCAGCTCCAAGGCTTCTTTGATATACCTGTTGATCATCTTGTAGGGCTTGCAATATTTAAAGAATATTATGAAAATAAGTTTAACGGTGCAGGTGATATTGTTGTGGTTGCCCCTGATATGGGTTCCACTGTAAGAGCCAGGTATTTAGCTGATGCCATAGGTTCAACCGTTGCCATAGTCGATAAAAAGCGTGACCGTGCAAATGAAAGTAAAGTTATGAATTTAATAGGGGACGTTAAAGGCAAAAAAGCCGTTTTAATAGATGATTTAGTTGACACAGGAGGCTCTATTATAAACGCCGCAAACGCAGTATTGGAAAACGGTGCGACAGAAGTACATATTGGCTGTACCCATGGGGTTTTCTCCAAAAACGCGATTGAGCTTATTGAAAACTCAGATGTATGCGAAATGATTGTATTGGATACAATAGCCGAAAAGCCGTTAAATACCAATAAAATCATATATTTATCCGCTGCGGATAATTTTGCCAACGCAATAAGGCGTATCCATGATGAAAGACCCGTTTCCGATATGTTTACAGATTCGAAGATACGTTATCAATAAAGGGAGGTGTTCAAAATGACGACCAAACTTATGGAGGAAAGCGTAATGACGGATTTTCAATTCAAGGCCTTGATGACAATGGTATTAGACATTGTTGAACGCTCGGAAACTAAAGAGCAAATTAGGGAGTCCATTGAAAAATTAGCAAGTGGTGAATTAAATGCTAAGAAGGACAACAATTAAATGCTAATCATCGCAGGTCTTGGCAATCCTGAAAAAGACTATCGAAACACCCGTCACAATATTGGTTTTGAAACTCTTAATAAATTTGTTTACGACCATAATTTAGCCTTTAACAAAGCCAAATTCCGCTCTCATATAGCGGAAGGGGTAGTATTCGGTAAAAAAATACTCCTATTAAAGCCTCAAACTTATATGAATTTAAGTGGCGAGGCTATTCGTGACGCACTTATTTTCTACAAGCTTGAGCCTGAAAATTTAATTGTAATCTATGACGATATTGCCCTTGATGTCGGCGAGGTGCGTATAAGGAAACAAGGCTCAGCAGGCAGCCATAACGGCATGAAGAGCATTGTATATCAGTTAGAGTGTGACGTATTTACAAGGATAAGAGTAGGCATAGGTGCAAAGCCTCCCGGATATACTTTATCTAACTATGTACTAAGCCGTTTTTCAAAAAATGAAACAGAAGCAATGATAGAAGGGGTGACCAAAGCAACAGACGCCTTGGAAATTATACTTAAGGACTCGGTTGATACGGCTATGAATAAATTTAATAAAAAGAAAAAACCTGAGAAACCGCCAAAAACGGAGGAAGTTGATGAGCAATAGCTTAACCACACATGGATTATATGAGCCCTTAAGTACTTTAAGGGCTTTTCGTCTTGCCACTGAGGGAAATATGGGAGCTGTCTCCCCTCTTCTTCTATCCGGCATGATGGACTCCCAAAAATGTCATATAATAGCCGCTATTAAGGAGCTTAAGGGTAATGCATCCCTTGTAATAACCCACTCGGAGCTTAAGGCAAAGGAAATTTATGAGGATTTATCCTTTTTCATAAAGGGTGATAATAATTTATTCCTCTACCCTGCTAAGGATGTGGTTTTTTATGCCGCTGATGTTAAAAGTTCCCTTATAATTAAGGAGCGGTTTGCAGCTATTAACGCCCTGTTAAAAGGTGAGCGGCCTGTTATCGTCTTGTCTGTGGAGGCTTTATTTGACCGCCTTTCCCCTCCCGATGTGTTTGAGGAGCATATTATCCGTCTTAAAACAGGGGATACCTATGATATAAGCACTCTTGTGAAAAAGCTTGTACTTATGGGCTATGAGCGCAGGGATATGGTAGAGGCCGCCGGGCAGTTTTCCATGCGCGGGGGTATATTGGATGTTTTCACAGCTATTTATGAAAACCCTATGCGTATTGAGTTTTTTGATGATGAAATTGACTCAATCCGCGTTATTGATATGGAAAGCCAGCGTTCTATCTCCAAATGGGAAGCTATGGAGATTTTTCCCATGAAGGAGCTGGTTTATGATGAATATACCCTGACCAAAGCCCTTAAAAAAATCGAGTCTGAGTTTGAAAAAACCTTAAAAAGCTACGAAAAAAAAGGGCTTTATGAAGAATCCGCACAGCTAAAACATTCTGTAGGGGAGGTTATAGAGCAGCTTAAAATCGATAAAAACTCCCGGGATATTGACCGTTTTATACAGTATTTTTATGAAAAAGGTATCTCTTTGCTAAACTATTTGCCGTCGGATGCTTATATATTCTTCGATGAAAGTGCCCGCCTAAGCGAGCGCAGCGAAACCGCATTCGAGGAGTTTTCCCAAAGTGTCCAGGGCAGGCTTTTAAAAGGCTATCTCCTTCCGGAGCAGGCAAATATGATTTACTCCTACAGCCAAATTGTCTCCATGTGCGCCAAATTTCCACAGATAATAATGAACTCAATGGTATCAACCATTAGGGAATTTAAACCAAAAGAAATGGCTTCTTTTGCCGTAAAAGGCTCTGTTTCATTCCAAAACCGTATTGACCTGCTTGCGCCGGATATTAACTATCTTAAATCAAATGGCTATAGTATAGTAATGCTTTCAGGGAGCCGTGTCAGGGGCGAGCGGATTGTAGCTGAACTTGTGGAAAACAGTATATCCGCCAAGTTTTTCGAGCGGTCTTCACAGGTAGAGCTTAGTCCTGATTACGTTTCCGTTATCTCCGGCAGTTTAGCGCGCGGCTTTATGTATGATGATATAAAACTTGCTTTTATTTCTGATAAGGAGCTTTTCGGCGAGAAAAAGAAGGTTAGAAAATATAAAAAAGATAAAAACACCCGTAAAATCGACAGCTTTATGGAGCTTAAGGTTGGGGATTATATAGTCCATGAAAATCACGGTATAGGCAAGTTCGCAGGGATTGAAAATATTGTATCAGACCAGATAAAACGTGATTATATCAAGCTTACCTATGCTGACGGGGGCAATTTATACATCCCTACAAGCCAAATGGATATGATTGGCAAATACATCGGCGGTGAGTCTGCCTCCCCTAAAATGAGCCGCTTAGGAGGCGCAGACTGGGCAAAAGCCAAGTCCCGTGCCAAAGGCGCAGTAGAGATCTTGGCAAAAGACTTAATTGAGCTGTACGCCAAGCGGGAAGCCGCTCAAGGCTTTAGATACGGCAAAGACACCGTATGGCAGCAGGAATTTGAGGAAACCTTCCCCTTTGATGAAACTGATGACCAGCTAAACGCCATAGAAGATGTTAAAGGAGATATGGAGTCCATAAAAGTTATGGATCGCTTGATTTGCGGCGATGTAGGCTACGGCAAGACTGAAATAGCCTTGCGGGCGGCTTTTAAAGCTGTGTCCGATGGTAAACAGGTAGCTTATCTTGTGCCTACCACCATCCTTGCACAGCAGCATTATAACACCTTTACCCAGCGTATGCAGGATTTTCCCATATCAATTGAGATGATGAGCCGCTTCCGCTCCCAGAAAGAGCTTAAGGCTGCCGCGGATGGCTTACACAAAGGCTCGGTGGATATTGTTATAGGCACACACCGTATCCTTTCAAAGGATGTGAGCTTTAAAAATCTTGGGCTTGTTATAGTTGATGAAGAGCAGCGCTTTGGGGTATCTCATAAGGAAAAACTTAAATCTTTTAAAGAAAATGTGGATGTTATTACTCTTACCGCCACTCCAATCCCCCGGACGCTCCATATGAGCCTTGCAGGCATCAGGGATATGAGCTTACTTGACGAGCCGCCTTCAGAGCGCAAGCCTATCCAGACTTATGTAATGGAATATAATCAGGAGTTTATAAAAGACGCTATCCATCGTGAACTGGCAAGGGGCGGACAGGTTTATTATTTGTACAACAGGGTTAGGAGCATTTCCGATATGGCGGCACGTGTACAAAATCTTGTACCGGAAGCCAATGTTGCTTACGCCCATGGTCAAATGTCCGAAAAAGAGCTTGAAAGTATTATGATGGATTTTATAAACAGTGATATAAATGTCCTTGTATGTACCACGATTATCGAAACAGGACTTGATATACCCAATGTTAACACAATAATCATACATGACTCGGATACTTATGGTCTGGCACAGCTATATCAGCTTAGAGGGCGTGTAGGCCGCTCCAGCCGCATAGCTTACTGCTATCTCATGTACAGGAAGGATAAAGTCCTTACAGAAGGGGCTGAAAAGCGTCTCCAAACCATCAGGGACTTTACTGAGTTTGGCTCAGGCTTTAAAATTTCCATGCGGGATCTTGAGATTAGGGGTGCCGGCAATCTTTTAGGTGAATCCCAGCACGGGCATATGGATAGTGTTGGTTATGATATGTATTGCCGCCTTTTAAGTGAAGAAGTAAGCAGGCTTAAAGGTATTATGCCGGAAGAAATTTTTGAGACTTATATTGATTTGGAATTTACCGCATATATTCCTGCCGATTATATCTCAAATGAGGAGCAGCGGCTGGAAATATATAAGAAAATCTCATTAATAAGAGATAAAAACGACTATTTAGATGTACAAGAAGAGCTGCTGGACCGTTTTGGCGACCTGCCAAAAGCAGTTATGAACCTTATGGATATAGCCTATATGAAAGCAAAGGCAAATAAGGTCGGGGTAATTTCCATAACAGAAAAAGGTGCCGAGAAAGGTAAAAATATAATAATAACCTTTAAAAATGACGCCCAGGCTGACCCTGTGAAGATTATGGAATTGTGCCAAAAGGAGCATCATTTGAGTTTTACAGTGGCAAATAACCCCTTTATTACTTATAGGCTTAAGGGGGAGCTTGCGGCAGATGATATCGAGGCATTGACAGAGGTTTTTGATGGGATAGGTGTTTAGAAATATGGGCTGCGACCTCGATCTAAACCGCTCATTGTTCGACTCTCCTGACCTAAGTAACGAAGGCATAACCTGAAGCAATCTCAGCCTATTGACGAAGTATAAACCCAGAAAAGAGGTGTATTTATGAAATACTATGTAATTGATGCCTTCGCTGAAAAGGTTTTTGAAGGTAATCCGGCAGCGGTGTGTGTCCTTGATACTTGGCCGGCTGAAGAACTTATGCTAAACATTGCCATCGAGCATAATCTCTCTGAAACAGCCTTTACCGTCAGAGAGGCTGACGGCTCTTATCTGCTGCGCTGGTTTACTCCGGGTGGTGAAGTGCCCCTTTGTGGTCACGCTACCTTGGCAACGGCTTTTGTACTGGCAAAATTTTATGAGCCTGACTCGGATACCTTCCGCTTTAACACTATGGAGAGTGGTCTCCTTACAGTAACTAAATCCGGTGATATGTTTGAGCTTGATTTTCCCGCTTATGATTTGAAAAGCGTACCGGTCACCTCTGAAATGGAGGAGGCAATAGGCTTTAAGGTTTTAGAGGCGTACATAGCAAGGGATTTGGTATGTGTCCTTTCTGATGAGGGACATGTACTTGAGGCAAACCCCTCTGAAGGAGCACTATTAAAACTCGACGGGCTTCTGCTTAACATAACGGCAAAGGGCAGTTCTTACGACTGTATTTCCCGTACTTTTGCCCCAAAGGTTAATATAAAAGAAGACCCTGTTTGCGGCTCAGGTCACTGTCATATTGTACCTATTTGGGCTAAAAAGCTTGGTAAAGATGAAATTATCGCAAGGCAAGCCTCCCCACGCGGCGGGACACTTTACTGTAAAATGGCAGGAGACAGGGTCAAACTGTCAGGAAAAGCAGTATTATACAGCATTGGGGAGATTTATATATACTAGACCTAACCTCAAAAACACTACTGTGACAATAAGAATTTTTTAACCATATACTTTTACATCATTGCTTTAATATTTGAATTAGTATAAAATAGTAGAGCAACCGACAAAATCCGCAGTGGATAATGAGGGATTAAAATGAAAACTGCAATATTTTATGATTTAGAAAATATCACATTAGTAACCAAACAAGGCAAGTTTGAAAAAGCGTTTATCGCTTTGCAAGATAAAATAAAATCCAGTGAATTAGTCAGTGAAATTATTTTACAGAAGGCGTATATCCGGAAAACACCCAGGGCTGAGATTAAATTAGATCAAATGGAACCTGTTATGAAGAAGTATAATGTCGATTTGGTAGTAGTTGAATCTTTATCAAATAAAACAAAAAATATGGTCGATTTTAAAATGGGCATCGACGCAACTGAAGTAATTGTAAGAAGGCGGAGTATTCAAACAGTCGCCATTGTAAGCAGCGACGGTGACTTTGGTTTTTTGTGTCAGCAAATTAAAAATATGGGTAAAAACTTACTTGTAATTTCAAAATTTTCCATAACGGGAGATGCTTTGATAAAGCTTTGTGATGATCTAATCGATTTTTCAGACGAACAAATGAAGCCTAGTTTTATGAACAAAATCTTGGATTTACGAATAACAAAAAAAAATTTTGCAAAAGAAGAACCTTTGAGTGCCCTTAACAGCTTTCTAAGCGCAATGAAAGAAGATGACCTCACTTGCCGGTTAATGACCAGGCTAGGCATTGATTTTTCTGTCTTTGTTTCCATTTTACAAAATAGAAATATTAATCTGCCGAAATACAATAAATTTGGCTTTCCCAATGTTATGTCGTATATGATATTTTTGTTGAACAATACAGGCTTTGAATATAAAGATAACAGAGTTTTCTATACAGGCAGAACATCACCCTTATCCCAATCTGATTTAATAGAAAATGTCATCAATATGCCTCAAGGATTTTCCTATGAAAAACTGCTGCAATATTATGAAGTACTTACAGCAGTGAAAAATATCAATGAATTTACAAATTATATGAATTTTATGAAACGTATTGGAATATTAAAATGGAACTCATTACGACCAAAGCGTGATATGCAAAATACTATCAGTGAATATCTGCAAACACTTCAAGAAAAATCAGGGCTTATCCTTGAAAAAGGTGCTGTTAAAAAAATTGAGGAAAAATTCAGCAAAACGCCAAAAGCTGCACGGAGAAAGCGCAGCCGTGTAGTTGATTCTAAATTTGCGCGAAGAGTCCGCGCTAAATCCTAGATTGTGCTCCTCGCCGAAATCCTGATTTCGGCGAGGAACTTAAGGCAGGTCAAGGAGAGTCGAACCTTGACCTAAGTTTAGAATCCCCATTACACCTTCAACTTATCCATAATATTCCTAAAGTCCACATCTGTAGGCTTCTCTACCGTCCATTTTATTATTGCGCCGTCGTTTTTATAACGAGGTATTAAATGCATATGATAATGATTGACAACCTGCCCGGCCTGGGCACCGTTGTTTTGCAATATATTAAGCCCGTCACAATTTAGTGCTTCTTTGAGCTTTTTTGAAATTTTAGAAGCTAAAGGCATAAGCACACCTCCTTCTTTTTCACCAAGTTCATAAACATTTTCGTAATGAGCCTTTGTTAAAATAAGGGTATGTCCTATTGTTGCCGGATTAATGTCTAGTATCACCTTAAACAGCTCGTCTTCATAAATACAATAAGAGGGCAGCTCCCCTGCCACTATTTTGCAAAACACACAATTTTCCATAGCCTCTTCTCCTCTATAGCAAACGACTTTCGAAATCGTGATTCGGCGGCGCGCTAAAACCTTCGGTTTTGCCCCAAAGCACCTACCCCAACTGCTTTGGAGCCGCCCTTGCCCAATCACGTTTCTCAATGTGGTTTGCTCTACATCTTCTCAAACTTATCCACAAGCTCATCAAATACATTTAAGGCAAGATCCACCGCCTCAGGGTTTCCCATATCTACTCCCGCCATTTTAAGCTGGTCGATTGGATACATACTTGAGCCGGATTTTAAAAATTTCAAATACCCATCTGTATTTCCGTCTAAAATTTTGCGGCTAAGGGCTATAGCCGCCGAGTGTCCTGTGGCATATTGATACACATAAAAAGGTCTGTAAAAATGGGGTATACGGCTCCATTCGTAATCGATTTGTTCATCTAAAGCCACGGATTTGCCGAAATACTTTTCATTCAACTCCCTATAGATTTTATTAAGCTCCTGGCTTGTCAGTGCTTCCCCCGCTTCCACCATCTCATGAGTCTTAAGCTCAAACTCCGCAAACATAGTTTGGCGGAATAAGGTAGCCCTAAACTGCTCCATATAGTAATTTATAAGGTATTTCTTCATGTTTCCATCTTTTTCCGTGTTTAGGAGATACTCCATAAGCAAAGCCTCATTTACAGTCGATGACACCTCCGCAACAAACAAAGTGTAATCACCATAAACGAAAGCCTGATTTTTCCTGGTAAGATGGCTGTGCATAGAATGACCTATTTCATGGGTCAGCGTAAACATATCATTAACCTTATTATCGTAATTTAGGAGGATATACGGATGGCTTTTATAGGATCCCCAGGAGTAGGCACCGCTTTTCTTCCCCTTGTTTTCATAAATATCAACCCATCTGGCGTCAAAGCCTGCTTTAAGCTCACTCACATATTCATCACCTAAAGGGGCAAGGCTTTTTATCACCATATCCTTCGCCTTATCGTAGTCTATATTGGTATCAATCTCAGGCACAAGAGGCACGTAAATATCGTATATATGAAGGGTATCAATCTTTAGTGCCCTCTTCCGGACTTCCATATATTTATGCAAGCTTGGAAGGTGAGCATGTACTGTTTTTATCAAATTATGGTATACCTCTGTAGGGATGTTATTGCCAAATAAAGAAGCGTCAAGGCATGATTTATACTTACGCTCTTTGGCGAAAAAAACGGCATTTCGCACAGAGGCGGCGTAGCTTTCAGCCAAAGTGTTTTTATGGGCAATATAAGCCTTGTATAACGCCTCAAAGGCGGCTTTTCTCACATCACGGCTCTTAGACTCCATTAAAGATAAATAAGAACCGTGGGTAACTTCCTTATCCTTGCCGTTTTCATCTTTTATAGTGCCGAATTTTAAATCCGCATTATTTAGCATAGTAAAGATTTTAGAAGCCGCCTGTCCTATTTCCGAAACTTTGGCAAGGACTGTTTCCATTTCATCGCTTAAAGTATGCTCTTTAAGGCGTAATATCCCTTCTATATAATGCTTGTAAGGCTTAAGGGGCTCATAATTATTAATATACCCCCCAAGGGTACCTTTGTCTATTGCCAATATTTCAGGCTCGATAAAACTAAGCTGTGCCATAACCTCTGTAAGCAAACTGTCAACCCGAGCCGAAAGAGCTTGGTACGTAGGATTTTCCGTATCCTCATCATGTTTTAAATTCGCGTAAACATAAATATTTTCCGCAATCATATAAAGCTCATCTTTTAGCTTTAGGCAGTTGTGAAGGCTCTCAGCTGAGCTGCCAAGTGTGCCTTTTAAGGCAGCAACTGCACCTGCTCCTTCTTTAACTTTGCTAAAATCCGCCTCCCAGTCAGCGTCTGTTTTATACATTGCGCCTATATCCCATTTATACTCTTCTTTTATTTCTTCACGTGTTTTAAGTCCCATTTTTTTCAGCCCTTTCTTAAGTTAATTATACTATTATACCTATAGCAAACGACTTTCAAAATAGCGAACTGCCTTCGCGCTAAAACCTTCGGTTTTACCCAAAAACACCTACCCCAACTGTTTTTGGGCCGCCCTCGCCACTTCTCTTTTTTCAATGTCGTTTGCTATTGCATCTTTACATTTTACCACATAAGCGATAAAATACTATTATTATGGATAAAATTAAGATGTTTTCCCAAAAAATTTGTTTAATAAGGCTGACCCTGCCCCAGGCTGTTGTTTTTTTGCTTGTTATGTCCTTAGCCCTTGCTATATTTTTACTTTTACTCCAGCCTTTGCCTTTTTCTTATATTATAGATGTTACTTTGGCAAACCGCGGGCTTAATTTATTTCTAAACTGGCTGCCAATATTTCTTGCCATGGCTTTTCTTTATTTTATTGGTTTTGGGGCAGCTGCAGCGTCCACTGTGACCGGGGCTGTATTCCTATTTTTAGGCACAGCCAACCGTTTTAAAATACTCCTTAGAAATGACCCACTGCTGCCTTGGGATTTATTCCTTGGAGGTGAGGTTATGGGGATAGCAAGGAGTTTCGGTCAAGGGACAGTAATTATAGGCGTTATTCTTACCTTATTGTACGTTCTTGCTGCTATAATCGCCGCAATAATCATACGAAGTAAAAAACTTGATATAAAATTTAGGGCTGTAGGTGCCATATCCTGCATACTGCTTGCCGCTATCCTAAACAGCCCCCTTTATAATAACGCCAATATAACCAACTCCTTGGAAATAAGGGGCAATATTTGGAACCAAGTTAACCAATTTAACTCCCGGGGCTTTGTTTACAGTTTTATCCACGCTTTTAACACTATGCGTATTGAGACTCCTGACGGCTACAACCGCGCCGCTGTACTTGCCCGTATTAACCAAGGCGACACAAGCGGCATAGATAGATTGCAAGGCACTGAAAAGCCTCATATTATAATGATTATGGGGGAAGCTTTTTCCGAAATGGCACTACTGCCTTATTTCGACTTTACAGGCTTCACTGACCCCTTGGAAAATTGGCGGGAGCTTAAAACCGAGTCTATACATGGTGAAATTTTTGTCCCTAACATAGGCGGCGGCACGGCTGATACGGAATTTGACGTACTGACAGGGCTTAATACACGTCAGTTTCGCGGCTCACCCTTCGGTTTTCGTATGATAAATTCCGAGTTTGAGTCAATGGCGTCTATATTAAACTCTATAGGCTTCCGCTCTGAATTTATGCATCCCGGTTATGATTGGTTTTATAACAGGCAAAATGTTTATAGGGATTTGGGCTTTCAGCGGCTGGTATTTATTGATGAATTTGAGGGTATTCCAACAAAAGGCATGTATATTAACGAACACGACACCATAAACCGTGTTATGGAAATGTTTTATGAACACCGTATAAACAGTCCTAACCTGCCTTATTTTCATTTTGCCATAACTATACAAAACCACGGACCCTATACAGATAAATACCGCTACGACGGACCTTTGACTGAGCCTAATTTCACTACCTCCTTAGATGTTTTGGAAATTGATATGAACTCTATATCAAACTATTTCCACGGTCTTGCCGATGCGGATGTAGAGCTTAGGCGGCTTACGGATTACTTAAGGGATTTGGAGGAGCCTGTGGTATTAGTATACTTTGGCGATCATTTGCCTGCTTTTAACCGGCGTATATATGATATCTTTTATCCTGATATTTATGAACCGGGGTCTTTCGAGGATTTAACAAGGCTTTTTAGGCTGCCCTTCATAATTTGGTTTAACGATGCGGCAAAGGAGTTGTATGAGATAAATCATCCCCTTGATCTGGTTGATGATGAAAATATCCTCTTCTCTTCCTCCTTTCTTGGTGCCTATGTATTGGAAGTCCTTGGCATAAGAAATATTTCGCCTTTTTGGGATTTTTTAAAGGAGTTTCGACATCAATTCCCTATAATAACCGAGGTGAAATCCTTTGACTATAACAGGCACTCAAGTTTGTATATGACCGATAATGAGCGGGCGCCTTTGATTTTATACAGAGATTGGTCTTACTTTAGACTTTTTGAAGAACGATAGGAGATGAATAATATGCAAAACATGACTAACACACAAAAAATAACCCTTATGGGTTTGTTCGGCGCAATCATTTTTTTACTTACCTTCACCCCCTTAGGCTTTATCCCTCTGCCTTTTGTCCGTGCCACCACTATTCACATACCGGTTATCATTGGCTCCATATTTTTAGGACCTAAGTATGGAGCAGTACTCGGCTTTTTGTTCGGATTTTCAAGCTTTTTAATTGCCACATTACAGCCTTGGCCCAGTTCTTTTGCCTTTTCACCCTTTGTACCCCTTCCGGGCGCAGACAGTGGCAGCTTATGGGCTCTTTTCGTAGCCTTTGTCCCTAGAGTTTTTGTTGGCATTGTCCCTTATTACACATATGCCGCTATTAAGAAGGTGATTACAGATAAAGGTTTTGATATCATTAATTTGACTATTGCAGGCATTGTTGGCTCTATGACTAATACTTTGCTTGTTTTACACTCTATATTTATATTTTTTGGTGAACCTTGGACAACTGTTGTAGGGGGAGGTCCTGCTGATGTGGTATACGCCGTAATCGTAGGCATAATTGCATCTGTGGGCGTTCCTGAGGCTATTGTTGCAGGAATTTTAGTAGCTGCAATCGGTTCTGCACTTAATATTGTCATACATCACAAAGCTCAAGCGGCGTAATATATAGTCAAGCCGCTCTAAAACCGCCCATTAAAAGTCTATTGAGACTGCCAAATAACTTGGCAGTCTTTTTTATTGGGGATATTTATCGTAGATATTTAATGAAGGTATATAATTACCAAAATTTGGACTATTAGTATTCGTTAAGTTAATACTTGTGGTGCCGATATATTATTTGCAAGTCACAAAACGGTAGCGGCACGGCCGGCCGCCACTGTTTTAAAAAACATTATCCAAGTTAAAAAACTTTATCCAAGCTAAAAAAGCTTGGCGGCTGACCCAAAGGACTGGGCAGACGTAGCGGGGCAAACCCCCGCAAATACAAGGAGGAAGAATTATGTCTAACATGGTAGTAAGAACAAACGTTATGAGTTTAAACTCACACAGAAATTTAGGTATGACAGGTACTCAACAAGCAAGATCGGCTCAAAGACTTTCAAGCGGTTACAGAATTAACTCTGCAGCTGACGATGCAGCAGGTCTTGGTATCTCTGAAACTATGAGAGCGCAAATCCGTGGTCTCGACCAAGCTTCAAGAAACGCTCAAGACGGTATCAGCCTTATCCAAACAGCTGAAGGCGCACTTAGCACTGTTAATGAAATGGTTACTCGTATCCGTGAACTCGTTGTTCAATCCGGTAACGATACTAACACTGCAGACGACCGTCTTCGTCTTCAAGATGAGATTGACCAATTAAAAGAAGAAATTACTGATGTTTCACTTAGAACTGAATTTAATACTATGACTTTATTAGACGGACCTGGCGGCGTATTGGCTGATTTAGCTACTTCTATAGGAAATGGTATAGGTTCAGATAATATTACTAACGCTGAAGAAGCACAAATGTTTGCTGATTTAGTAAATGCAATTAACAGCTTTAACGATGTTACAGGCTGGGGCATTGATTCTGCACTTGACTCAACTCAGCTTGCAGCTTTAAATGATGTTTTGACTGAATTAGGTAATGTAGCAGCTTCCGGAGATCACACTGACCTTTCTGCATTAGAAACCGCTTTAGGCGTTCTTAATGGTGGAATACCCGGTTATGGTGGTTTAACTTTACCTCCTACAACAACTGAAGAAGCTGATGCATTCATGAACGCAGTTAGAGAAATCAGAGGATTTGAACTTAGAATGACAGGCGGAAATGAGTTTAATTTCCAAATCGGAGCAAATGCTGACCAACAAATTAGTGTACAAATAGGAAACATGAGCTGGGAAAGCATTAGCAGCGGTCTTCAAATTGACTTGGAACTCGCTGAAAATGAAGTTGGAGAATTGTTAAACAGGCTTGACGCTACTTTAGGTGCTGTTACATCACAAAGATCTGCACTTGGTGCTGTTCAAAACAGACTTGAGTACACTATTCAAAACCTTGACATCTCTTCTGAAAACCTGCAAGCAGCTGAATCTCGCATAAGAGACGCTGATATGGCTCGCGAAATGATGAGCTTTACTCAATCTAACGTATTACAACAAGCAGCTATATCTATGCTTGCTCAAGCTAATAGTGCTCCTCAATCTATCCTTCAATTACTTGGATAATTATAACGAGCAAATAAAAAGCTCCTGCCCCGGCAGGGGCTTTTTATTTGCTTTAGGCGGGCTTAGCCCGCCTTGCAGACTCCAGTTGGGAAGCCTATCCCGTTTCAGTCAGGTTTTCTATCGCTTTTTGCTTCAACACAAGCTTATGCACCGTTGCTATATATTTATCGGCTGTAAAATACTCTCTTAGCGTTCAAATAATCCTCAACATATCTAAGGGCTTCACCAAATCTCTGAAAATGCACAATTTCTCTCTCCCTCAAAAACTTAAGAGGATCGATTACATCAGGGTCGGTCATTTGATCCAAAAGATACTGATATGTCTTCTTCGCTTTCTGCTCTGCTGCCATATTTTCATACAAGTCCGCCACAGGATTGCCGGAAGACTGTATTCCCATCGCACTCCAAGGTATCCCCGCCGCCGATTGAGGGTAAACCCCTGCCCCATGATCCGTATAATAAGGGTCAAGCCCTGCCTTCTTCATATCCTCTGCCGTGGCACCTTGAGTAAGCTGGGATACCATAGCTCCCACCATTTCAAGGTGAGCCAGTTCTTCTGTGCCTATATCATTTAAAACAGCTTTCGCCTCCGGTGTCACCATTGAATATTTTTGCGATAAATAACGTATTGCTGCACCCAGTTCTCCGTCCGGACCTCCGTACTGACTTATAATTACCTTAGCTGCCCAGGGATCAGGCTTGGTTATTTTAACCGGGTACTCCAGTTTCTTTTCATATATCCACATTAGTTTTCGCCCCCATCGTCAAATGACCAATTAAACTCTTTTTCCCATGGGCTGTACTCTGACAGCCAGTTCCACTCATGCTCGCCGGCAGGGCAGCGGAATGAATGCAGGGGTCCAAAATGTTCTTCGTATTTTTTTCTTGCCTGCGCCGCAAGGGCTGCTACTTTATTATATTCTGCAAGGGCTTCCCTGTCATTTGGATGTGTATTTAGGTATAAATGCAGATCCAGTGCCAAAAAGTCCAGGGTGTAAAGCTCTTTTTCGATATCATATTTATTCATTAATCAATTCCTCCTCGGACCGGCTCATATGGCTGATGAAGTTCAGGAAATACCGTACCTGCACGAAATGCCTCTATAGGCGGATATAAATTACCGCTCCACTGCTGAAATGGCACATAGGCATTTCCATAACTTACGGTTTTTGGAAAAATTGGTGGGTTTAGATTTTCATGTATATTCATTTTTGCCTCCTATCCAAAATGTTAATGTATAGTAGTTTCAGCCCAAAACGGGCTAAACATTGCAAGCTCGCTTAGCTCATCTTAAACTTAATTCACTATATTTCACCTTATGCAATAATAAACCAAGCCGTTCCATATATCCAATCAACTTAAATTAGCTAACTATAACAAATATAGACAAAATCTGCCGATTAATTTATAATATAGTTATGAAATCTATTTATGAACATTTAAAAGAATACGCAAATACGGACACATACCCTTTTCATATGCCCGGTCATAAGAGAAATCCCCGGTTTTTATCCTTTGATATAAACCCTGTGAGTATTGATGTTACTGAGATTCCGGGGACGGATAATTTGCAAAACCCGAAAGGGCTTATTAAGGATAATGAAATGCGTGCCGCCAAGATTTTCGGGTCGGATGAAAGTTTTTTCCTTGCCAACGGCTCAACAGGTGGGATAATTTCGGCGATTTTATCTTCGGTTTGTGAAGGATCGAAACTTATAATGAGCCGAAATAGTCATATGAGTGCCTATTCAGCCGTTACTTTAGGCAATATTTGCCCTGTGTATCTTTATCCTAAAATTTCATGGGCAAAAATCCCCACTGTAATATCACCGGAGGATGTTAGCTCGGCGTTTTCAGCGCACCCTGATGCCAAAGCCGTATTTATCACAAGCCCCACCTATGAAGGCATTGTAAGCGATATTGAAACAATAGCAAAAATCGCACATGAACATAAGGCAATCCTTATTGTAGATGAAGCCCACGGTGCTCATTTAAAATTTCATGGGGCTTTTCCAAAATCTGCCTTGAGTTTAGGTGCTGATATAGTTATACAATCTTTACATAAAACGCTGCCATCTCTTACTCAGTCCGCAATTTTGCATATTAAAGGCAGTCGATGCAACAGGCGTCTTCTTAGGCAATTTTTAAATATGATAAATTCTTCCAGTCCTTCATATATATTATTATCTTCTATTGGACAATGTTTGGAATTTTTAGAAAATAGCGAAGAAGCGTTTGATTCTTATATTAAAAAGTTAAAAACCACCAGAGATACCATAAGTGGATTAAATAATTTAAGGCTGATTGACGAAAATTATATTGAGGTATTTGCCTACGACATTTCAAAACTTGTAATACTCACAAATGACGGAAATGGCTTAGACAATAACCTTCGTAAAAACTACAATTTGCAGATGGAAACTTCGGCAGACAATTTTATCCTGGCAATGACTAGCGTTGCGGATACTAATGAGGGATTTGACAGGCTTACATCCGCCCTTTTGGAACTTGATAAATTTTACAAAAATGTGGATAAAAACTCTCCCCTTGAATATCCTAAACCAGTGGCAATTATACCTATTAGGGAAGCACTTTATAAACCTATACGAAAAGTGCGGCTAAGTGACGCAATAGGTCAAATAACGGCTGAAAATATTGCCCCCTACCCTCCGGGTGTGCCTATTTGCTTACCTGGGGAGCTGATTTCCAGGGAAATTTTGGAATTTTTGCCGAAGGATTATATTTTTAGAGAGGTAAATATAGTAAATGAGAATTGAAACATTGTTAAACTTACTTACAACTAACGACATATTAATAGCACTTTTACTTGGTGCTGTTTTGACATGGGCTGTAAACCGTGCCGCTGAGCTTGTTACGGTTCTTAGGGCACCTGATTTGGAGCGGATTTTGAAAAAATGCTACGATATGTTTCCTACGGAAATATTGCATTTTCGCGGCGAAATATATAAACGCGGTATGAACATACGAATGGTTACGACTCAAAACAAAACATTTGAAGGGAAATTTTTAGGGCTAAACAGTGACAATATGATTTGTCTTATGACAAAAGGATTTATAATAGCCCAAGCTCTTAAAAATATTGAACAAATGGAACTACTTGATTTACAGGAGGAATAATGGGAAAATTCGGTTTAGTGCTTGAAGGCGGCGGTCTTAGAGGAGTTTATACCGCCGGAGTTTTGGACTTGTTTTTAGACATGGATTTTCATGCCCCTTACACTGTTGCTGTCTCAGCCGGTGCTTGTCAAGCATATTCATATATTTCAAGGCAGCGAGGGCGAAATTTTAAAGTAGCCTCTGATTTTATTGGGGATCCGCGCTATTTAAGCTTTCGCAGCCTGATTTTAAAAGGGGAAATATTCGGCATGGATTTTATGTTTGACGAAGTGCCGAAGCGGCTTATCCCCTTTGATTTTGAGGCTTTCGATAACAGTGCTCAAGAATTTGTCATAGCCGCCACTAATTGTGAAAGCGGTCTTGCGGAGTATTTTAATAAATCCGATAAACATGATATGTTCCTTATAGGGCGCGCCTCAAGCAGTCTGCCTCTTTTGTCCAGAATAGTTCAAGTTAACAACACCCCCTATTTAGACGGCGGTGTTGTAGTGCCTATCCCTTACGAAAAAGCCCTGGCAGATGGATACGAAAAGAACATAGTCATTTTGACACAGGACAGTACTTATATAAGAAGACATAGCCAAACTGTGGTGCGCCTTATGCGTGCCTGGTATCGAAAATACCCAAAACTTGCAGAAGTTTACTCAAAACGCGCCGAAAATTATAATAAAATGATGATTCGTATAATCGAAGAGGAAAAAAAAGGAAATATCTTTGTAATCCGACCGGTCAAAACCGTTACCGTAAGCCGGATAGAAAGGAATAAAGAAAAACTTAAAACATTTTATGAAGAAGGGTTTGAAGATGCAAAAAGACTATGGCCTAAGCTACAGGAATGGCTTGGGAAGATATAATATGTAGTGAAGTCACTTCGTTGAAATCCCCTCGTGCTTTGCACTTACGGCTTTCAACGAGTTTTCTGTTGGTAAGAACCGGCTGCGCTGCGCGCGGACGCCGATTTCCCTCGGACGAGCAAAGCCCGTCCTGCATCTACCATGCCTTCGGCGCAGTAGAGGGCAATTTAATTCAAAAAACTCTTGTAAATCTATAAATTATATTGTATACTTATGTCAAAGGAAGCGATAAATATAGTGTATCCGTCGAAATGTGAGCCGCAGTAGCGGGCGGCACTTTAGTGCCGATTCCAACTTAATACGCTTTAGCGTGTTAGTTGGAACTCTCCCTTGGTATTTACTTGCAACACTTACCAGGTGGGCGGCAGGCGATTGGAAGTAGCACCTTCCTCACGCCTTGTAACGTGACGATAGCTCACGTACACAAAGGGCAATTAAAAAACCCCTTACCACACCTCCATAATTATACGACATTTTTCCAAAATAATCAACCTCCGATTATCTATATTTACCGTC
>Ga0136643_10000042_pt1 | contig 112376 bp, 97 predicted proteins | sample TergutLab28metaG_FD_96883 | JGI IMG/M metagenome (GOLD analysis project Ga0136643, IMG submission 96883) | Labiotermes labralis P1 segment gut microbial communities from Petit-Saut dam, French Guiana - Lab288 P1 (version 3) (version 3) | ecosystem: Host-associated > Arthropoda: Insects >... | reverse complement strand
TGTCTCCGTCGCTGCTGTCAGACTGGAGCCCCGCGGCGGGCGAGGAAGACCCGACCGCCAAGGGTCTCGACAAGCTCGACCACCTGGGTCAGGGCGCGACCGCCCGCCAGCCGGCGGCGGCGCCCGACCGGAAGCCCCCTGTCTCCGTCGCTGCTGTCGGTCCGCAGCTCCGCGGCGGGTGAGAAGAGCCCGATCGCCAGGGGTCTCGACAAGCTCGACCGCCCTGGGTCAGGACTCGACCACCCGCCGGTCGGCGACGGCGCCCGACCGAAGACCCCCTCGTCCCGTAGCTGCTGTCGGTCTGGACCGAAGCGGCGCGCAACAGAGCACCCATCAGCGTTGGCTTCGATACGTCCTCGCCCAGCGGCTCGGGCTACTCAACCAACGACAGAGATCCGGCGAGTGGGTCGCCTCAGTCGGCGGGGGCGGGGGTGGGGCGCTGGAGGAGATGCAGAGCCATCAGTACGACGACGGTGGCGGCGTCGATGGCGGCCACGGTCAGGGCGAGACCGATGACGCTGTCGGCCAGGAGGCCGAAGCCGATGAGCGCGGCGACGCTGACCGCGACGATGTACTTCGTGGTGCGGCCGCGCTTGGCCAGGCCGCCGTAGACGAGCAGCTGGAGGAGCGAGAGCAGCCCGCCGATGATGGCGAAGAGCCAGAGCTTGTCGGTGACGCCGGAGTACTCCGAGCCGCCGATGAACTGCACGGCGACGCCCTTGAGCAGCCAGGCGCCGGCCACGCAGACGGCACCGAGGGCGCCGAGGAAGCCGAGCCCGCGCAGGATCGCCTGGCGGCTCTGGGTGTCGTCGGACATCGACGGGAAGAGGATGACCACCGCGAACTGCGGCAGGAACAGCACCGCCTTGGTGACGATCAGCCCGCCGGCGTACAGCCCGGCGTCGTGGTGGGGGAGCACGTTGCGGGCGACGATCACGTCGATGTTCGCGAGCGCGGTGAAGGCCAGGAGGGACATCGAGCTGCCGATGGCCTCGTTGCGTGCGTCGCGGCGCACCTCGAGGTCGTGCTGGTTGGCCGGCGGGTCCGGGCGGTGGCCGCGCAGGGCGAGGGTGCCGATGACGACCGGCAGGCAGGACGCGATGAGCACGCCGAGCATCCCGCTGGCCTCGGTGTGGCGGATCCAGAGGAAGCCTGCGCCGAGGACGACGCGGGGAATGCCGACCGCGAGGTACATCAGCGACAGCGGGAGCCAGCGCCGCTCGCCCTGCAGGACACCCGCCTGGCCGCCCATCACCGTGGTCGGTACGACGGAGAGCGCGAGCAGGATCGCGGGGAAGACGCTGGTGAGGTCGAGCAGCTTCCAGACCAGCGGCGAGCAGACCAGCGCGAGGACGCCCAGGCCCCAGGCGGCACGCCGGGTGGTGGCGAGGATGCTCTCCTCGATGGCGGCGACGTCCTCGGGGTCGGCGACGATGCGGCGGGCCGCCGTGGCCTGCAGACCGAGCTGTACGACGGACAGCACCATCAGCAGCGCCATCAGGCTCGCGATGGCGCCGTACTGCACGGGGCCGAGGAGGCGGGCGGCCGCCATCTGGAACGCGTAGGTCCCGATGTTCATCACGGCCATGGCGATCGCGATGCCCGCGCTGCTGCGCAGGAGCCGGAGGGCCCGTGCGCCCGTCCGGGGCTCCACCACGCTCGTCACGGAACAGAGCCTAAGGGGCGACCAATGCCTGCCGAGTCAAGAGGAGCGGCGGAATACAGTGACGACCGCCACCAGGAGGGAGCAGGGATGCAGCAGCGGGCCGCGGACAGGCGCTGCACGGTGCTGCTCTGGACTGTTTACGCCGCGCTCGCCCTCCTCACCCTCACCGAGAAGTGGGGGCAGACGACCGACGACACCCGCCTGGAGCTGACCGAGAAGCCGGCCGGCTACCTCGCGAGCACGTTCTCGCTGTGGCAGCCGGGCGTCTCGTTGGGCCAGCTGCAGAACCAGGCCTACGGCTACCTCTTCCCGCAGGGCAGCTACTACGCGCTGCTGCACTGGATCGGCGTGCCCGGCTGGGTCTCCCAGCGGCTCTGGTCGGTCCTTGTCCTGCTCGTCGCCTGTGAGGGCGTACGCCGTGTGGCGCGTGCCCTGGGCACGGGCCCGTGGGCCGCCGCGGCCGCCGGGCTGGCGTACGGCCTGACACCGCGCATGGTCGCGGAGCTGGGCGTGCGCAGCGCGGAGATCCTCCCCGGGGCGGTGCTGCCCTGGGCGCTGCTGCCCCTGATCCACCTGATCGACGGCCGCCGCCGGCCTCGCGACGCGGCCCTGCTCTCCGCGGCGGCCTTCGCGTTCGCCGGCGGTGTCAACGGCACCGCGACCGCAGCACCCGCGGCCCTGCTGGCCATCGTCGTCGGCTGGGCGCTGGTGCGCCGCCTGGTCACCTGGCGGTTCGCGGTGGGCTGGCTGGCGCTGCTCGGCGCGGTCAACGCGTGGTGGGTGTTCTCGCTGCTGCGCCTGGGCGCCTACAGCCCGCCGTTCTTCGACTACGTCGAGGACGCGCCGACGACCACCGGCACGTCCGGCTTCGCCGAGACGCTGCGTGGCGCGAGCAACTGGGTCGACTTCGTGCAGGTCGGCGGCTCGCCCTGGTGGCCCGCCGGCTACCAGCTGAGCTACTCGCCCTGGCTGGTGCTCGGCTCCGGCCTGGTCGCCGCCCTGGGCGTGATCGGCCTGCTGCGCTACCGCGGCCGGTTCCGTACGCCGCTCCTGCTCGCCGCCGCCTTCGGGCTGCTCTGCCAGGTCGCCGCGCACACCGCGCCGCTCGACGGCCCGCTCGCCCTCGGCCTGCAGCACCTCCTCGACGGCGCCCTCGCGCCGCTGCGCAACATCCCGAAGGCCGACCCGATCCTGCGGGTCCCGCTCGCGATCGGCGTGGGCGTGCTGGTCGACGACCTCGTCCGGACGGGCCTGCGCCACCTGGGCGGACGCCGGCCCGTCCGCCGGCGACCGCGGATCCGCCCCCTCGTCGCGGCCGGACTGGCCCTGTGCCTGACCGGCGGGCTGGTCGCGATGGCCCAGCCCATCATCGCGGCGGACACCCGTACGCCCGGGTGGACCAGCATCCCGTCGTACTGGACCGAGGCGGCCGACTACGTCGCCAGGCAGCCCGGCACGACCTGGGTGATCCCGGGCTCCGGCTTCGGCGTCCAGACGTGGGGCTGGACCATGGAGGAGCCGATGGACGCGCTCGCGAAGTCTCCGTGGGTCACCCTCTCGCAGGCCCCGCTCGCCCCGGCGGCGACGATCCGGATGCTGTCGCAGCTGGAGTCCTACCTCGAGACCGGGTCGGGGTCGCCGTACCTCCGCTACATGCTGGCGCGCATCGGCGTCACACGGGTCCTGCTGCGCCACGACCTCGACGAGAACGTCGCCCAGGTGCCGTCGTCGAGCCTGGTCTCGGTCGCGCTCGCGCGCTCGCCGGGCATCCACCGGGTGCGCAGCTTCGGCCAGCTCGACCTCGGCCCGGCCATCGAGGTCTTCGACGTCCAGCCCGTGCCCGGTCAGGAGCCGAAGGGCTCGCCCCACGGCGCCGACGGGTACGACGTCCGCGACGCCGACCACGCGGTGACCGTGGCCTCCTCGGTCGAGGACGGCGTCGCCGCGGTCGGCGACGGCCTGGTGGCACCGGGGCAGCCGGTGGTGATCGCCGGCACGGAGGGCTGGCGCCACCCCGCGGACGTGGTCGGGGACGGCTTCCGGCGGCGCGAGCGGTCGTTCGGCCGGATCCACGACGCCGAGGGCAACGTGATGGCCGCGGACGAGCCGGGCCGGGCCGGGCGGGTGCTGGAGAACTACCCGGGGCCTGACGGGGCGAGGCCGGTGGTCGCGCGCTACCTCGGCATCGCGGGGGTCGACGCCTCCAGCTCGCGGGGCTGGGCGAGCACCCTGGGCGAGGTGCGTCCCGAGGACGCGCCCTGGTCGGCGCTCGACGGCGACCCGACGACGTTCTGGCGCCCGGCTCCCTACCTGCCGACGGTGGGGCAGTGGTGGCAGGTCGACCTCGGCCGCACTCGGCCGATCGGCCGCATCACCCTGACGGAGCCGACCTCGTCGATGAGCGTCGGCAGCGTCGGGTCGTGGCGGGTGACTGCCGGTGACGTCAGCCGCACCGTGAAGCCCGACGCCGAGGGCCGGGCGACCGTCGACTTCGGCGGAGTGCGGGCCGACCGGGTGCGGGTGGCCGTCGCGTCGGCGCCGGGCAGGGATGCGTCGGTCGGGCTCGCCGAGGTCGACATCGCGGGCGTCCACGCCCAGCGCACCCTCGTCGTACCTCCCGTCGCCGAGAGCGCCCATCCCGCCTTCGTGTTCTCCGCGGCGCCCGAGGCGCGTGCCTGCGTGACGACCCTGCTCGGACCGGACTGCGACCCCGCCCGTCAGCACCCCTCGGAGGAGGCCACCGGCATCGACCGGACCTTCACCGTCGGCACCGCCGCCGGTGGCGGCCGGTGGTCGGTCCGCGGACTGGTGGTCGCCCGCAGCGACCCCGCCACCGAGTCGCTGCTCCAGCCGCTCGGCGGCGTGTCCATGACGGGCTCGTCGTGGTTCGGGTCGGACCCGACCGTGTCGCCGCGGATGGCCTACGACGACGACCCGGCGACCGAGTGGATCGCCGACCCGGGCGACCGCCGGCCGAGCCTGCGGATCGACCTCGGCCGCACCCGCACCCTGCGCAGGCTCACGATCGTGCCGCCGAGCGGCATCGCGGTGCGTCCCGGCAGCGCCCGGCTCACCACGCCCGGCGGCCAGCGCCGCACCATCGACCTGTCCGGCGTCGGCGCCTTCGCGCCGGTGCGTACCCGCAGGCTGACCCTCACCTTCTCGCGCGCCCCGGGCTCGCCGAGCGGCGGCGACGCGCCGCTCGGGGTCGGCGAGGTGCGGCTCGCCGGCGGCCATGCCGAGGTGCCGCTCGACGGCGCCGGGCCGACCGGCTCGGTCTGCGGCTTCGGCCCGACCCTCGTGGTCGACGGTCATCGCGTGCGGACCCGGGTGAGCGGCACCATCGGTGCGGTCACCTCGGCCGGGCAGCTCGCCGTGCACCCCTGCGGGTCGCGCCGCTGGCGGCTGCGTCTCGCGGCCGGCACGCACCGGCTGCGGCTGCTGTCGACCGCGCAGTTCCAGCCCGTCGGCGTGAGCCTGCTGCCCGCCGGCGTCGCCCCGAGGCCGGCGTCGCGGTCGCGCACGCTCCACGTCGTCTCCACCTCCGACAACCACGTCGTCCTCGACGTCGGGCCCGGCAGGGACGCCATCGTCTCCGCGCCCTTCAACGTCAACGCCGGCTGGCAGGCCACCGTCGGCGGTGGTCGTCGCCTGACCCCGATCACCGTCGACGGGTGGGCGCAGGGCTGGACCGTCCCGAGCGGGACGTCGGGCCGGGTGGTCCTCTCGTTCACGCCCCAGGCCGGGTACGTCGTCGGGCTGGTCGTGGGACTGGTCCTGCTCGCCCTGGTGCTGCTCGCCGCCGCCTGGGTGCTCGTACGACGCCCCCGTCCGGCCGGCGCTCCCCACCCCGTCGGCTCGCTGCGACCGTGGCGTCCCCGCCGCCGCACGCTCACCGTGGCGGCCGTGGGTGCGGGCGTCGTCGGCTGGGTGGCCGCCGGCCCGGTCGTGGGCGTCGCCGCCCTGGCCGGGGTGCTGCTCGGGCGCTGGCCGCGCGTCGCGCAGGCGGCGGTGGGGGTGGCCCTGGTCGCGCTCGCGATCATGACGTCGGTGCAGCTGGCGGGCGGTCCGCGCCAGCCGGGCACCGCCGTCGACCTCGCGACGGGTGCGGCGCTCGCGCTCGGCCTCGCCTCGACTCTCGGCAGGCGCCGGTCGTGACCCGCCGGGCGGTGCTGGCCGACGCCGGCTGGTCGCTGGCGCTGACCCTCGCGGTCGTGCTGCCGCTCTGGCTCGGTCGCGGTTTCTGGCTGGTCGGCGACATGGTCTTCGTGCCGCACCAGCCGTGGAAGGACGCCTGGCTGGGCCTGGACGGCACCCTGCCGAGGGCCGTCCCGATGGACGCACTGGTCTCCCTGGCGAGCCACGTGCTGCCGGGGCAGGTGCTGCAGCGCCTGCTGCTCACCGGCGGGCTGCTCCTCGGCGGCATCGGGGCGGGCCGGCTGGTGGCGCGCACGTCCTGGCCGGCCCACGCCGCCGCGATCGCGCTGTTTCTCTGGAACCCCTGGGTCGACGAGCGGCTCGGCATCGGCCAGTGGGCGATCCTGCTCGGCTACCTCGCGCTGCCGTGGGTCGCCCTGGCCGCGCGGCGGATGCGGGCCGACCCGCGTGACTGGGGGCCGGCGGCCGTCGTACTCGTCGTGTCTGCGGTGTGCAGCCCCTCCAGCGGGGTGATGGCCGTGTCGACGCTGCTGGTGCTCGGCGTGGGCGCCCGCACGTGGTGGCGGATCGTGCTCGTCGGGATCGTCGCGAACCTCACCTGGGCCGTCCCGGCCGCCAGCGCCACGACCGCGAAGGTGACGACCACCGGCGTCTTCGCGGGCTTCGCGGCTCGGGGGGAGTCGCGGGCAGGGGTGCTGCCCAGCCTGCTGTCGCTCGGCGGGATCTGGAAGACCTCGATCGTGCCCGACGCCCGCACCAGCACGCTGGTCGTGCTGCTGTCCTGCGCGCTCAGCATCGCCGCGCTCGCGGGCCTCGCGCGGTGGGGGCGGGACGACCGGGGCGAGGCGGTCCGGCTGGCTGTCCTCGGCGCCGGCGCGCTGCTCGTCGCGCTGATGCCGGTGCTCCCCGGTGGCGACACGGTGCTGGAGCGGCTGGGCGACCACGTGCCGGGTCTCGCGCTGCTGCGCGACTCCCACCGCTTCCTGGCCCCGCTCGGTCTCGTCCTGGCGGTCGGTGTCGCGGCCGCGGTGACCGAGGTGCGCGGGCGGATCGGCGTCGGCCGGGAGTCCCTGTGGGGCGTCGTCGGCCTGCTGGTGGTCGCGCCCGTGCTCCTGCTGCCGGGCATGGCGTGGGGTCTCGGCGGCTGGCTGCAGGCGTCGTCGTACCCGCCGTCGTGGGACGCGGTGGCCTCGCGGATCGCCGGCGGGCCGGGCACCACGGTGGTGCTGCCGTGGACCGGCTCCTACCGCGCGTTCGGCTGGGCGCAGGGGAGGGCGGTGCTCGACCCGGCCCCCCGCTACCTGCCCGGTGACGTGCTTGTCGACGACCGGACCTACCTGACCGACCAGGTCGTGCCGGCCGAGGACCCGCGCTCGGAGAGCGTCCGGGCGGCGCTCGCCACCCGCGACCCGGTCGCGGCGCTGAGGAGCCTCCACGTCCGCTGGGTCCTGGTCGAGGGCGGCCTCGGTGTGCGCCCGACCCCGAGCGAGCTCGTCGGCCACGGCGCCCACCGGTCGTACGCCGGCGGAGGCCTCGTCCTGCTCGACCTCGGCGCCCCGCCGGCCGCTGGCGCGCCGACCCGGTCCGCGATGCCGACCCTGGCCACCCATCGCGACCTCGTCCTCGCCGGACACGCCGCGACTTTGCTTTTGCTTTTCTCAGGTTGTCTGTTCATACTCCGATACAGGAAGTGAGCGGGATCACGAATCGGGAGTTCGCGGTTCCGCACCGGTCTTTGGGAGGGGACCTGGTATGAACCGATTCATCGCTGCGCTCGTGGGCGCGCTGGTGGCCTTCGCCGTCATGCTCGGGGGCGTGCACGTCGCGCAGGGCAATCCGACGCCCGTCTCGAAGAGGACGCTCGAGACCTATGCGCAGAAGTAGCAGCCTGACCGAGTAACTCAGAGCCGCGACCCTCGGGGAGTCGCTGGACTCACCGTCCGAACCTGCCTTGGGAGGGGCAGCGCCGGACGTGGCAGACGGCTTGGGAGGGTCCGATGCTGCACATCGTCATACCCGCGTACAACGAGCAGGTGCGCCTGCCTCGCACGCTGCGGGCACTGCGGCGCTACGTCGCCGCCCATCGGGCGACCCTCGGTCGCGTCGAGGTGACCATCGTCGACAACGCCAGCGACGACGCAACCAGCGACGTCGCCGCGGCGTGGGACAGCCCCGGCATGCCCGTGCGCGTCGTCGGCTGCCCGGTCCGGGGCAAGGGCGCCGCGGTGCGCACCGGGCTGCTGGCCGTCACCGACGCGGGGATCGCTGCCGAGGACCTGGTCTGCTTCATGGACGCCGACGGCGCCACCGACCTCGAGGCGCTCGAGGCGGCCTGGAGCAGGGTCCAGCGCGGCGCCGACGTGGTGATCGGCTCGCGCGGGCTGAGCGAGAGCGATGCCGAGACGCGCCACGACCGTGCCCGGACCACCGGTGCGGCGCTCTACCGGCACCTGGCCCGGCGGTTGGTGCCCGGCATCTCCGACACCCAGTGCGGGTTCAAGCTGTTCCGCGCGGGCGTCGTCCGCGCGGCCGCCGAGCAGCTGGCCACCCGGGGGTTCTCCTTCGACGTCGAGCTGCTGGTGCGGCTGAGCCGCGCCGGCGCCTGCATCGTCGAGATCCCCGTCCGCTGGGCCGACGTGCCCGGCTCCACCTTCGTCCCGCTGCGCCACGGCGCCAGGTCCTTCCTGGACCTGGCCGCCATCGCGTGGCGCACCCGTGCGACCGAGGCATCGGTCGTCCTGATCCCCGGCAGGGTCGCGTCGAGGCCCTCCAGGCAGCGGAGCCCGATGCCGCTGCTGCCCTCCGTGGCCCTGCCGGCCGCCCTGCCCGCGCTCGCCGCGGTCATGGCCCCCCTCGCGTCGCCCGCACCCGCCATCGCCCAGGACGAGTCGTGAGCCGCCTCGCCGGACAGCGGGTCGTCGTCGTCAACTGGCGCGACCTCGAGCACAGCCTCGCGGGCGGCTCGGAGATCTACGCCTGGCAGCTCGCCCGCGCCCTCGGTGAGGACGGGGCCGACGTCACCTTCCTCACCGCCCGCGAGAGCGGCCAGGACCGATCGCTCGAGCGCGACGGCATCGTCGTACGACGAGGAGGCGGGGCGCTCACCTTCTACCTGTACGCCGCCTGCTGGCTGCTGCTGCACCGCTGGCGGCTCGACGTCGTCATCGACATGGCCGGCGGGATCCCGTCGTACTCGCCGCTGTTCGTGCGTCGGCGCACGCCGGTGCTCCTGCTCGTCCACCACGTGCACCAGGAGCAGTTCGGCACGCACTTCCCGGCGCCGGTCGCGGCGGTCGGCCGCTGGATGGAGCGGGTCGCGATGCGCGCGGTCTACCGCAACCGGCGGACCGTCGCGGTCTCGCACTCCACCCGGCTCGAGATGCGCAGGCAGCTCGGCTGGGACCGCCCGATCGGCCTTCTCGAGAACGGCGCCGAGGTCCCGCCCGTCGACGAGCTCGACGCCGCGACCAAGGATCCCGACCGCGTCGTCGTGCTCGGCCGGCTGGTCGCCCACAAGCGGGTCGACGTCGTCCTGCGCGCCCTGCGCGACGTCGTCGACCGACCCGAGGTCGCCGGTCGCGACATCCGCCTCGACGTGGTCGGTCGCGGCCCCGAGCGGGAGAGCCTCGAGCGGCTCACCGAGCGTCTCGGCCTCGCCGGTCGGGTCACCTTCCACGGGTACGTCTCCGCCGCCGAGAAGGCCGAGATCCTGCGGCGGGCCTCGGTGCACGTCTGCGCCTCCGACGCCGAGGGCTGGGGCCAGGTCGTCATCGAGGCCGCCGGCTGGGGCGTCCCCACCGTGGCCCGTGACGTGCCCGGCCTCCGCGACTCCATCCGCCCCGGCGAGACCGGCTGGCTGGTGCGCGACGCCCACAACCTCGACGTCGTACGACGACGGCTGGGGGAGTGCCTCGCGCTGGCGCTGGAGGGCTCGGCGTCGGTCGGCGTGCGCGCCCACCACGCGGCCGCGTGCCACGCCTGGGCGCAGCGGTTCGACTGGTCCCAGATGCGGGCGCAGGCCCGCGCCCGGACCGAGCAGCTCATCGACGGCGTCGCGACCGCGGCGCCGGCACACAACCGATCCCGCGCGGCACGCGCGGCAACCGCAGAGAGGTGACCACCATGCGACGCATCATCGGCACGGCCCTGGTCGGCCTGGGCGTTTTCCTGGTGGTGGCGGCGGCGCTCATCCGCTTCTACGCCTACCCCAGCCTGGCCCGGGTCCCCACCAACTACGACGAGACGACCCACCTGCAGGCCAAGGACGCGCGGATCTTCAACACGAACCCGAAGGTGCTGGCTCCCGAGACGACCAACCTGACGGTCGCGGCCAGGACCGTCGCGGACAGCAGCATCCATCCGCCCGCCGGCGACGCGGTCTGGAACACCAACACCACGATCACCCGCGCCGACGGCACGATCTTCCAGCGATCCCGTGAGCGGGCGCCGTTCGACGCGGTGACCGGTGCGGCGGTGAGCTGTGCCTCGTGCGGCTCCTGGTCGGAGTCGACCCAGGGCCAGCAGGACACGGTCGACCGCAGCGGCCAGGTCTACAAGTTCCCGTTCGACACCCAGCGGCACGACTACCAGAACTGGGACGACGCGATCGGCGCCGCGACCACCGCGAAGTACGAGGGCCAGACCAGCATCCAGGGTCTGAAGGTCTACAAGTTCGTCCAGACCATCGCGCCGCGGATCATCGGCCACGAGCAGGTCCCGGGCTCGGTCTTCGGCAGCAAGGCCGCGTCCGTCGACGCCGCCATGTGGTACGCCATGACCCGCACCCTCTACATCGAGCCCGCGACCGGAAGCCCGGTGCAGCGGATCGAGCAGCGGACCCAGGAGATGCGGTACGACGGCACCACCGTCCCCGCCTTCGACGGCACCGTGGAGTACACCCCGGCCCAGGTCACCGACGAGGTGAACACGCTCAGCACCAACGCGATGCTGCTCTCGGGCGCCCGGCTGTGGATCCCGGTGGGCGGCCTGCTGCTCGGTCTGGTGCTCCTGGGCGCCGGGCTGGTGATGACCCGCCGCGAGCCCCAGGGGCACGAGGCGAACCGTGGCCACGGCGTGGACCGTCCGCTGGTCGGGGTCTGACCAACCTCCCCCATCCGGCCGGCGGCGGCCTACAGCCGATGGATGATGGCCTCGAGCAGCTGCTCGAGGCCATCGTCATCCCACGCCGTCGAGCGCCCGCGCAGCGTGACGGAGGTGCCGCCGCCGTGGCCGACGGCTCCCAGCGACAGGCCCGATCCGCCGGCGGTCACAGGGTGGAGCTCCAGGCGGCGTACGGCCGGCGCCGTCACCTCGCCGAGGTGAGAGACCAGCAGGGTCGAGCCCAGCCGGGGCGCGAGGAGGCGCAGGCCGAGGCCGAGCGCGGCGCCGGCCAGCGCCGATCCGCCGGCCGCGTGCGGGCTGGGCTGCGGGCTCGCCGCACGGAGGGCGGCGGCGACGCCCACGCGGTCGAGACGGTCGACGTCGCGCAGCCGGAGCAGCGCGCTGTCGTCGGCGAGCGCCTCGCCCGGCCGTCGTACGACGCGGGCGGCGCCGACCGCGACGGCGACGCCGGTGGACCGCGCGCCCCGTGCGCGCTGCCGGTCGCCGATGGCGAGCGCGGCGGCGTGCACGAGATCGGCCGAGCGAAACGACCCCGCGACGGTCGCGGCCACGAGGGTGTCGCCGGGGGCGGCCGCCGCTGCGGCGGTCACCGGCAGCAGCGGCGGGTGCAGCAGCGCCTCGGACAGCCGCGCGCCGATCCCCGCCGCGAGCCCGGAGGCTGCGGCGACGTCGCCGAGGCCGCGGGCGGTCGAGCGCGCCGGACCGAGCCCGAGGCGCTCGAGCACCTCGAGCAGCCCGAGGCCGTCGACGGCGGAGTGGTGCGCGGAGATCACGACGTGGCTGCCCGTCGACGCCACCAGCAGCGGGTGCGGGTCGGCGTCGACGAGACGCCGCCGCAGCCCGGCGTGATCGTCGCCGAGGAGCAGCGGCGGCGCAGCGGACGACCAGGCCTGGGCGGCGTACAGGTCGGTGAGGGCGGCGCCGAGCGCCTCGGGAGCGGGCGGGGTCACCGCCTCGGCGGTCAGCAGGATGCGCCAGCCGATGCGGTCGTCGGCGACCCAGCGGGTCATGGCTTGTGCGCGACCGCCACCAGGCTGACGCCCGGCAGCCGACGCAGCGGCAGCACCCGCTCGAGGACGACGGCCGCGCGCAGGCCCGCGTTGAGCACGGGGTTGACGGCCTCCATCTCGCTCTCGGACTCGACCTTGCGGCGGCGCCGCAGCTTGACCACGGGCCGGAGCAGGACGTTCCACGACCAGAGCTCGTCGACGACCAGCCCGGCCTCCTCGAGGACGGCGGCGAGGGTCTCGCGCTCGTAGCGGCGGACGTGCCCGAGCGCCTCGTCGTGGCCGCTCCAGAGGTCCGGGCCCGCCGGCACCGCGATCAGCGCGCGACCGCCGGACCGGAGAACGCGCGCCGCCTCCGACGCGACGGCCGCGTCGTCGTCGATGTGCTCGAAGACGTCGGTGGAGATGACCAGGTCGGTCGACCCGTCGGCGAGGGGGAGTCTGGTGCCGTCGGCGCGGACCACGCGGAGGCCGCGCGAGGCGGCGATGGCGGCGCCGGTGGGGGAGTACTCGACGCAGGTCACCGACCAGCCCAGGCCGGCGAGCACGCCGGCGTTGCCGCCGCTGCCGGACCCGATGTCGACGGCCCTGCCCACCGGCCAGTCGCGGACCGTACGACGCACGAGCGCCCGCCGCTCGGCGTACCACCAGTGTCGTCGCTCCAAGCCGGCCGACTTGGCGATCTCCGCATCCTCCACGGCGTCAATCTACTGGTGCGTGGTGGCAGGTCGTGGCCGAGAAACACCGCGGGGCACCGGCTGTTGCCGGTGCCCCGCGATGTCGGGATCGAGCTACTTCTTGCTCTTCTTCTTGAGCGGCTTGTTGAGGTAGTTCGTCGGGTCCGTGTGCTGGTGCTTGACCTCACGGCCGTCGTTGGCGCCGCCGAAGTCGGTGTCGGCGCGGTCCGGGTCGGAGGCACGCTTGCCGTACTTCTTGTTGAGGCTACCGGTGACCTCCTGCTTGTCGGTCAGGCCGTCGCCGTCGGTGTCCTTGCGGGTCGGGTCGGTCTTGCGGAGCCCGATCACGTAGGAGCCGCCGTGGCGCTTGGAGACCAGGACCTTCGTCTTGATCTTGACGCCGACCTCCTCCTGCTTGTCGGTCAGGCCGTCGCCGTCGGTGTCCTTGCGGCACGGGTCGGTCTTGACCCTGCCGATCCTGACGAACTTCCGGCTGGCGCCGGAGCCGCGGTAGACCTTCTGGCTCATGTAGACGCCCTTGAGCTCCACGCCGTCGGGGAGACCGTCGCCGTCGGTGTCCTTCTTCAGCGGGTTCATCCTGCCGGTGCTGCACAGCGCGGGCGGGTGGATCTCGGTGCCGTCGCTCACGCCGTCACCGTCGGTGTCGGCCTTCGTCGGGTCGGTCTTGTAGGTGTTGACCTCGGACCCGTCGGTGAGCCCGTCGCCATCGGTGTCGGCGTTGTTCGGGTCGGTGCCGTGCGCGTTCTCCTGGCTGTCGGTCAGGCCGTCGCCGTCGGAGTCCGCCTTGAGCGGGTTGGTGGGCTTGCCGTCGTAGGCGTTGCCGGCGCCGCTGACCTCGGCGCCGTCGCTGATGCCGTCGCCGTCGGTGTCCGGGTTGTGCGGGTCGGTGCCGAGCAGCTGCTCCTCGGAGTCGGTCAGGCCGTCGCCGTCGGAGTCGGTCGTGACGTCGTCGGCCGGGTTGTTCGGGTCGGTGTGGTCGACGAGCTCCTCGGCGCCGTCGCTCTCGCCGCCGCCGTCGGTGTCCGCGTTGTTCGGGTCGGTCGGGGCGTTGCCGAACGCGGTGTTCTTGGTGCCGTTGATCTCCTGGCCGTCGGTGAGTCCGTCACCGTCGGAGTCGGGGTTCAGCGGGTCGGTCGGGGCGTTGCCGAACGCGGTGTTGTCGGTGCCGTTGACCTCGGCGCCGTCGCTGATGCCGTCGCCGTCGGTGTCCGGGTTGAGCGGGTCGGTCTTGTAGGTGTTGACCTCCTGCCCGTCGGTGAGTCCGTCGCCGTCGGTGTCGGGGTTGTGCGGGTCGGTGCCGAGCTGCGCCTCCTGGGCGTCGGTCAGGCCGTCGCCGTCGGAGTCCACGCTCGAGGAGGTCGCGCACTCGACGCCGCCGGCCGGGGCGGTCGCGGTGGCGGTCATCTGGCCCGCGCCGAGGTGCAGGTCCACCAGGCTCTGGCCGAGCAGCGTGACACCGAGGTCGACCTTGATCACGGCGCCGGAGTCGATCGTGGCGGTGCCGCCGCCGGTCGTGGAGGTCGGCTTGAACAGGCCGACCTGCAGGTTGACCGCGGCGACGCCGAGGTTGACCGGGACGTTCAGCATCGAGCCGGCGTTGGTGGTGTCGAGGTTGAGGACCGTGGCGCCGCCGACCTTGACGACGGCGGTCGGGTTGGACCACGTGGTCTTCTCGGTGCCGGAGCCGGCCGACTGCGCCGTCATGGTGACCGGGTTGGCCACCTCGATGGTGACCAGGCCGCCGAGCAGGCCGATCGGCGCGATGCTCATCTCCGAGGTCGACTTGACGGCGGTGCCGGCGAGCTCGGTCTTGGTGTCGACGTACGACGCGCCGATCGAGGCGATGTCGCCGCCGAGGGCCGACGGCAGGCCGGCGATGCCGGTGAGCCCGAGGACCTTCACGCCGGCGACGTCGGTGCGGGAGGTGCCGAGGACGCCGCTGGTCGGGCACTGGGCGTCCGAGACGTACTCGGAGTCGACGTCGCCGGTGATGACGCCGACGTTCGCGAGTGCGCCCAGGTCGACCGGCAGCAGCGTCTTGGCCGCAGGGTCGTTCGGCGCGGGGGAGTCCGCGATCGTCGAGTCGGTCTGGATCGTCGGGCTGTTGCCGAGCAGCTGGGCGTCGACGTTGGACGCGACCGCGTGGGTGCGCGAGCCGGCGGCGACCGCGTTGCCCTCCGGGTCGGTGATGCCGCCCTGGCTGTTGGTGATCACCTGCGAGTGAGCGACGTAGACGTTCGTCAGCGTGCCGCCCGCGAGGGTGCCCTGCAGGTTGACGAGGTCGGCGTGGCCGTTGCCGGAGTAGGGCGCGGGCAGGGTCTGTGCGTGCGATGTGGCGGGCGTCGAAAGCGCGAGGCCTGCTGCGGTGACCAGCGCGGTGCCGGAGAGCGTGAGCACACGCGCCCTGGACATGCTGGTACGGCGGCGGAAGGACATGGGGTCTCCTGAACCGAGGAAAGTGGACCGATGAAGAGGTGGCACCCGAGAGACGGGGTCTCCCGAACGTGCTGACCGGTCTTCCCCCAGACGCATCAAACGATGCTGGGAGGATCTTGGTACGACGAGGGTGGGTTTCGGCAATCGGGACCGTCGAATCCCAGAATTCGGGCCGATCGACCGATCGACCCGGGACCTTCGTCCCGGAATCCGGGACCGCGCGGGCTCAGCGGGCGTCGCGGTCGGCGGCGATGATCGCCGTCCCGGGTGTCAGCCGGCCGCGGACGCGCGACCAGCCGCCCCACAGCCGGTCGTTGTCCTCGGGCCACTCCGGCTCCAGGAGGCGGACGATCCGGAAGCCGGCACCGGCCAGGAGGTCGACCCAGTCGCCGAGCGTGCGGTGGTGCTCGACGTACGCCGTCGCGCCGGTGGCGTCGTCGACCTCGACGTACGGCGTGCGGTCCCAGTAGGACTGCGAGGCGACCAGCCCCTCCTCGGTGGGGTCGTCGGTGAACATCCAGCGGGTGGGGTGGGTGATCGAGAAGGCGAAGCGCCCTCCCGGGCGCAGCACCCGCGCGGCCTCGGCGACCGCGCGGTCGATCTCGGCGACGAACTGCAGCGCCCCGAACGCGCAGAAGACGACGTCGAAGGTCCCCGCGGCGAAGGGGAGCGCCGTGGCCGTCCCGCGCACGCTCGGTACGGCGATGCCGGTCGACTCGTCGATGCGGCGCGAGTGCTGGAGCTGGCGGTGGGAGAGGTCCAGGCCGAAGCCGATCGCGCCGACGGAGCGCAGCCAGCGGGTGCACTGCCCGGCGCCCGAGCCGACCTCCAGGACGCGCTTGCCGGCGAGGTCCTCGCGCGCGCCGAGCACCCCGGCCTCGGCCTCGGTCAGGCCCTCGGGGCCCCAGAGGAACCCCACGTCGCCGAGGTACTCGCCGTGGGTGGCCTGGTACTCGTCGGCGTACCGGTCCCAGTCGGCGCCGTTGGCGCGGCGGGACTCGGCCTCGCCGGCGTCACGACGATGGGCGGTCACCGGCGGATGCGGCCACTCCTGCACCAGCCCAGGATAGAGGTGGCGCTGGTTGGACCCCGCCCCGTCCCCGCGCGTAGTCTTGTTGTCCGTGTCTGCGCCCGCAGCCACGCATCATCTACTTCTGACCACCCAAGGATCTATCCCTACTCATGACGAGCACCCTCTCGACCCCCCTCGGCTACGACGACAACGCCCCCCAGGTGGCTGTCAACGACATCGGCTCCGAGGCTGACTTCCTGGCCGCGATCGACCAGACCATCAAGTACTTCAACGACGGCGACATCGTCGACGGCACCATCGTCAAGGTGGACCGTGACGAGGTCCTCCTCGACATCGGGTACAAGACCGAGGGCGTCATCCCCTCGCGTGAGCTGTCCATCAAGCACGATGTCGACCCGTCCGAGGTCGTCGAGGTCGGCGACAAGGTCGAGGCCCTCGTCCTCCAGAAGGAGGACAAGGAGGGTCGCCTGATCCTGTCCAAGAAGCGCGCCCAGTACGAGCGCGCCTGGGGCACGATCGAGGAGATCAAGGAGGCCGACGGCGTCGTCGAGGGCACCGTCATCGAGGTCGTCAAGGGCGGCCTGATCCTGGACATCGGCCTGCGCGGCTTCCTGCCCGCCTCGCTGGTGGAGATGCGTCGCGTCCGCGACCTGCAGCCCTACGTCGGTCAGACCCTCGAGGCCAAGATCATCGAGCTGGACAAGAACCGCAACAACGTGGTCCTGTCCCGCCGTGCCTGGCTCGAGCAGACCCAGTCCGAGGTCCGCCACGGCTTCCTGACCCAGCTGCAGAAGGGCCAGATCCGCAAGGGCGTCGTCTCCTCGATCGTCAACTTCGGTGCATTCGTGGACCTCGGCGGCGTCGACGGTCTCGTCCACGTCTCGGAGCTGTCCTGGAAGCACATCGACCACCCGTCCGAGGTCGTCACCGTCGGTGACGAGGTCACCGTCGAGGTCCTCGACGTGGACATGGACCGTGAGCGCGTCTCCCTGTCGCTGAAGGCGACCCAGGAGGACCCGTGGCAGCACTTCGCGCGGACCCACCAGATCGGTCAGATCGTCCCCGGCAAGGTCACCAAGCTCGTCCCGTTCGGCGCGTTCGTCCGCGTCGAGGAGGGCATCGAGGGCCTGGTCCACATCTCCGAGCTGGCCGAGCGCCACGTGGAGATCCCGGAGCAGGTCGTCCAGGTCAACGACGACGTCATGGTCAAGATCATCGACATCGACCTCGAGCGTCGCCGGATCTCGCTGTCCCTCAAGCAGGCGAACGAGACCACTGCGGCCGCGGACGTCGAGGAGTTCGACCCGACCCTGTACGGCATGCCCGCCAGCTACGACGAGCAGGGCAACTACCTCTACCCCGAGGGCTTCGACGCCGAGACGGGCGAGTGGCTCGAGGGCTTCGACGAGCAGCGCGCGGTCTGGGAGGACCAGTACGCCAAGGCGCACGCCCGCTGGGAGGCCCACGTCAAGCAGCAGGCCGAGGCCAAGGTCGCCGCGGCTGAGGCCGGCGAGGCGTCGTCGTACACCTCCTCCGACGAGGGCGACGGCGGTTCGCTCGCGTCCGACGAGGCGCTCCAGGCGCTTCGCGAGAAGCTGACCGGCGGCAACCAGTAGCAGCCCGCAGCACACCGGAAGGCCCGCTCCCCTCGGGGAGCGGGCCTTCTGTCTCTCCGGTGCGGCGACCGGGCGGTCGGTCTCACTCGAACCAGTCGCGGCGGGTGGGGCGGGCGTGGAGCGGGTCGTCGCCGACCCAGGCGGCGATCGCCCAGCCGACGGCGGTGAGGATGAAGACGGCGAAGATCAGGATCAGCAGGCTCATGGCAGAAATGCTGCTCTCCTTGAGATCGCGCCACGAGTGGCAGCAATGACAGTGCTCATTGATTTCCTGCCATTCCGGTGGCATCGTGACCGGCATGCGCAAGGTGGCCGTCGTCGTGCAGGACGGGGTCGAGCCGTTCGGGCTCGGCTCGATGTGTGAGGTGTGGGCCGAGCCCTACCACCCCGAGGACGGCAACCCCGTCTTCGACTTCGTGATCGCGACGCCGCGGCCCGGACGGGTGCGCGGCCCCAGCGGCTTCGACCTGTACGTCGAGAACGCGCTCGAGGTCGCGCTCGAGGCCGACCTCGTCTGCGTGGCGCCCAAGCGCGACTTCACCGAGCCCTCGCCGGAGGTCAGCGAGCTGCTGCGGGAGGTCGACCGGCGCGGCACTCGGATCTTCGCGCACTGCTCCGGCGCGTTCCAGGTCGGTGAGGCCGGGCTGCTCGACGGCCGGCGCTGCACGACCCACTGGCGCTTCATCGACCGGCTCGGCGAGTGCTTCCCCGAGGCGAAGGTCGAGGGCGACGTCCTCTACGTCCAGGACGGCAACCTGACCACCGGCGCCGGCTCGTCCGCGGGCCTGGACGCCTCCCTGCACATCATGCGCGAGGAGTTCGGGGCCGCCGTCGCCGCCGCGACGGCGCGACGGATGGTCGTCCCGCCCCACCGCGACGGCGGGCAGGCGCAGTTCATCGCCCGCGCCGTGCCCGACTGCCAGGCGGACACGCTCGGCCCGCTGCTGATCTGGATCACCGAGAACCTGCCCGAGGACCACAGCGTCGAGGCGCTGGCCCGGCGCGCACACATGTCGCCGCGCACCTTCGCCCGCCGCTTCCGCGACGAGACCGGCTCCACGCCGCACAGCTGGGTGACCCGTCAGCGCGTGGCCGCGGCCGAGGAGCTGCTCGAGCGCAGCGACGCCTCCGTCGACAGGATCGCCGCCGAGGTCGGCTTCGGCAACGCGGCGACGCTGCGCCACCACTTCACGCGGGTCCGCGGCATCGGCCCCCAGGCCTACCGGCGCCAGTTCGCCTGCTGACTGGTAGAAGTGAGGCATGGAGCAGCGCAGCCTCACCCGCCTCGGACGGGACGCATCGGTCATCGGCATCGGCACCTGGCAGCTCGGGGCGGAGTGGGGCGAGGTCTCCGACGCGGACGCGCAGGCGACCCTGGGCGCCGCGATCAACAGCGGCACCACCTTCATCGACACCGCCGACGTGTACGGCGACGGGCTCAGCGAGCAGCGCGTGGCGCAGTTCCTCGCCGGCCGCGGACGCGAGGGTCTGACCGTCGCCACCAAGATGGGACGCCGCGTCGAGCAGCTCCCCGAGCACTACAGCCTCGACAACTTCCGCCTCTGGACCGAGCGCTCCCGTCGCAACCTGGGCGTCGACACCCTCGACCTCGTCCAGCTGCACTGCCCGCCCACCGAGGTGATCGAGTCGGACGCGACGTACGACGCGCTGGACACGCTCGTCGAGGAGGGCGCCATCGCGGCGTACGGCGTGAGCGTGGAGACCTGCGACCAGGCGCTGGCCGCGATCGCGCGAGCGGGCGTCGCGACCGTCCAGATCATCCTCAACGCCTTCCGGCGCAAGCCGCTCGACGAGGTGCTGCCGGCCGCGCAGGAGGCCGGCGTCGGGATCATCGCGCGGGTGCCGCTCGCCTCCGGCCTGCTGTCGGGGCGCTACGACGAGCAGACCACCTTCGCGGCCGACGACCACCGCACCTTCAACCGCCACGGCGAGGCGTTCGACGTGGGGGAGACGTTCTCGGGCGTCGACTACGCCGACGGTGTGCGTGCGGCGCAGGAGTTCGCCGCGCTCGTGCGCGACCACGGCCCCGAGGGCGCCACCCCGGCACAGGTCGCGCTGGCCTGGGTCGCCCAGCAGCCCGGTGTCAGCACGGTCATCCCGGGCGCCCGGAGCGTTGTGCAGGCGCGCGCCAACTCCGAGGCCGGGTCGCTGCCGGCCCTGGATCCCCGGCTGCTCGACGGCCTCCGCGACATCTACGACCGCTGGTTCCGCGCCGCCGTCCACGACCGCTGGTGATCCGCGTCACTAGAGCGCGAAGGTGACGCCCGTCAGCCGCTCGCTGAGCGCCCAGAGGTCGCGCCCGAGCTGCTCGTCGGCGGCGTACGTGCTGATCCGCGCCTCGCCGATCGGGCCGCGGGTCTGCCGGAAGCCCTGCGGGCCGGTGTAGCTGCCGGGAGCGGCCTCGGTGGCGGCGTACAGCGTGGGGTCGGCGCCCTTGACCGCGGACTGGAACAGGATCGGCATGAACAGCGGTGCCAGCGCGCGGATCAGTCCGTTGGCGCCCATGCCGTTCGGGTCGGCCACCAGGCCGGTGGCCGAGATGCCGGGGTGGGCCGCGGTCGAGGTCAGCGGTGAGCCGCTCGCGGCGGCGCGCCGCTGCAGCTCGCGGGCGAAGAGCAGGTTCGCCAGCTTGCTGTTGCTGTAGTACGGCCCGGGCCGGTAGCCCTCCTCGGGGTTGGCCTCCAGCACCTTGTCGGTGCCGCCGAAGTGGGCGATCGACGCGACGGTGACGACGCGCGGGGAGGGCGTGGCGAGCAGCGCGGGCAGCAGCCGTCCGGTCAGCGCGAAGTGGCCGAGGTGGTTGGTGCCGAACATCAGCTCGTGGCGGTCGGCCGTCGTGCGGTACGCCGGCGGGCTCATCACGCCGGCGTTGTCGATCAGCAGGTCGAGCGGCCGCTCCCAGCGCGACGCGAGCTCCTCCACCGACGCCTGCGACGCGAGGTCGAGCCGCTCGACGCCGACCGCGCCGGGCATCCGGCGAGCGACCTCGGTCGCGGCGTCGACGTTGCGGCAGGCGATGACGACGTCGGCGCCGTGCGCGGCGAGCGCGCGGGCGGTGTGGAGCCCGATGCCGGAGTTGCCGCCGGTGACGAGGGCGACCTTCCCGGTGAGGTCGGGCAGCTGGTCGGCGGTCCAGGATCGGGTGGCCATGGCTCTCCTTGGTCGGCGGGGCCTGAGATGCTGCGATCCTCCCACCGGGCTACAGCTCGGAGCGGAGCACCTTGCCGGTGAGCGTGCGCGGCAGGTCGGGCCGGAAGGTGTAGGTCTTCGGGCGCTTGGGAGGTGCCAGCCGCTCCCGTGCGTACGCCGACAGCGCGTCCTCGGTGGCCTCCCCGACGATCGCGGCGCAGACCCGCTGTCCCCAGTCGGGGTCGGGTGCGGCGTACACGGCGATGTCGTGGACGCCCGGGCACTCGCCGAGCACCTGCTCGACCTCGGTGGGATAGACGTTCACGCCGCCGCTGATGATGAGGTCCTCGCGGCGGCCGTCCAGGTAGACGTAGCCGTCCTCGTCGATCCGGCCGTGGTCGCCGACGGTGAACGCCGGCCCCATCTCGGTCTCGCGCCAGGCGGCGGCGGTCTTGTCCGGCTCGTCGAAGTAGCTGAACCGGGCGTGCTGGGGCACCACGCACCACAGCGTGCCGTCGGAGTCGGTGGTGAGCGTGCGCCCCGGGCGTGCGCGACCGACCGTGCCGGGCCGCTCGAGCCACTCCTCGCTGCGGCACGCGGTGAACTGGCCCTCGGTCGAGCCGTAGAACTCCCAGGTCGAGCCGGGCGGGAACGCCTCGATCAATCGGCGCTTCACGTCGGTCGGGCAGGGTGCGCCGGCGTGTGCCACCAGCCGGAAGGAGGTCAGGTCCGGCCAGCCGTGCGCGTCCCAGAGCGCGAAGAGCCGCTGCAGGTGGGTCGGCACGCAGAACATGGTCGTCGGTCGCTCGATCGCGATCGCCGCCGTGACCACCGCCGGGTCGAACGCGCCCGGTACGACGACCCGCCCGCCGGCCAGCCGGGTGCCGAGCGCGAACCGCAGCGGCGCCGAGTGGTAGAGCGGGCTGAGGACCAGGTTCACGTCGTCGGGCCGGAAGTGCCACAGGATGCGCTCCTCGTCGACCAGTGCCTGTGCCGCTCCCCGGTCGAGCAGCCCGGACCACACGCCCTTGGGCGTGCCGGTCGTGCCGCTGGTGCAGTGCATCGGACGCGCGAGGGGCAGGCCGGGCGGGGGCAGCGTCATGAGCAGGTCGAGCAGGGCCTGCTCGTCGGTCACCTCGAGGGTCGGCCTGAGGCCCGCGAGGATGCGACCGCGCTCGTCGTCGGTCAGACGCGGGTCGAGCGGGATCGGCACGACCCCGGCGGCCAGCATCCGGTGCACGGCATCCAGGTAGAGCGTCGAGCCGGGCACGAGCAGGGCCACCCGGTCACCGGGTCCGAGGGACGTCACCCGCCCCATCATGCCCGGCGCCCGGCCATGCGAGGGCTCAGGTCCGCCGCCGGCGTACGAGTCGGGCGCCGGTGGCGAGCAGCACGAGGCCGAGGAGGGTCAGCCCCAACAGACCCGCGGGGGCTCCGGTGTTCGGCAGCAGGCCAGCGGGCCCGACCGCTGCGGGCCCGACACCTGCGGGGATCGCGTGCGGGCCGCCGGCGCCGGTGCTGCACCGGATCGTGAAGTGCTGCGTGGGCGACAGCGCCGAGGCGGCGCCGCCCCTGCGTGCCTGTGCGGCGAGCGAGTGCCTGCCGCAGGCGAGTGGCTGCGTCGGGGTGAGGTGCCACCTGCCGCCGGGACCGACCAGGGCCGTCCCGAGCACCGCGCCGTCGACGATCACGTCGACCTTCGACCCGGGGGTGCCGGTGCCGGAGAAGGCCGGAGTCGTGTCGGTCGTGGTGCCGGGCGACCTCACGGTCGGGGTCGCCGGTGCGCGCACGCCCACCGAGAACGGCACGTGCGTCGCGGGGCTCACGTTGCCGGCGGCATCGGTCTGCGTCGCGGTCACGACGTGGTGGCCGGGGGCGAGGGGACGGCGTACTGGCAGCTGCCAGGTGCCGTTCGGTCCGACCTTCGCGGTCCCGAGGGTGTGGCCGTCGACCACCACGGTGACCGTCGCGCCGGGCTGTCCGGTGCCGCGGATGACCGGGGTCGGGTCGTGGAGCACCTGACCGGGGTGAGGCGAGGAGATGGTCGGCGCCGCGGGTGCGGTCGTGTCCACGGTGAAGGTGACCGGGTCGGACGGCTTGCTGGTGTTGCCGGCCGGGTCGGTCTGCGTGGCGGTCACCGTGTGGCTGCCGTCGCCGAGCGGGGTGGTGGGCGTGAACGACCAGGTGCCGTCGTTGCCCACGGTCGCGGTGCCGGCCGGGTTGCCGTCGATATCGACCGTCACCGTGGCGCCGGGCTCGCCGGTGCCCTTGATCGTGGGTGTCGGGTCACCGGTCGTGCCGCCGTCGGCGGGCGAGGTGATCACCGGCGGGAGAGCGGTCGTGTCGATGGTGATCGGCAGCGGCGAGGAGGACGCGCTCTGGTTGCCGGTCGGGTCGACCTGGCTGGCCGTGAGGGAGTGCGGTCCCTCGGCGAGCGGGTCGGTGGTGGCGGTCCAGCCGCCGCTGGCGTCGGCGGTCGTGGTGGCCACGACATTGCCGTTCTCGTCCTTGATGGTGACGGTGGCGTTCGGCTCCGCGGTGCCGGTCAGCGTCACCGTCGGGTCGTTCGTGACGGTGCCCGGGTCCGGTGAGGTGATGACCGGGGCGGCGGCGGTCGTGTCGACGGTGAACGAGCTGGTCGCCGTCGGGCTGGTGTTGCCGGCGGCGTCCGTCGCCGTCGCGGTGACGTCGATGTGACCGTCCGGCAGGCCCGAGGTGGCGACGGACCACTGGCCGCTGGTCGGGTCGGCGGTCGTGGTGTACGTCGTGCCGTCCACGACGACGGTGACCTTCGAGCCGGGCTCGGCCGTGCCGGTGACCGTCGGGGAGCTCGTGCCGACGGTGGAGCCGTCGGCCGGGCCCTGGATGACGGGCGCGGCGGGCGCGTGGGTGTCGACGGTGAAGGTGTTGCTGGTCGCCGGGGAGATGTTGCCGGCGGCGTCGCCGGCCGTCGCGCCCACGGTGTGTGAGCCGTCGCTGAGCGTGCTGGTCGTGTCGAGCGACCAGGTGCCGTCCGGGCCGGCGGTCGTCGTGCCGACCGGGGTGCCGTCGATGGTCACGTGCACGGTCGAGCCTGCCTCGGCAGTGCCCGAGATCGTCGGCGTGGCGTCGTTGGTGGACGAGCCGTCCGCCGGCGACTTGATGACCGGCGCCGCCGGAGGTGTCGTGTCGACGGTGAACGTCGACGTCGCCGGGTCGGACACGTTGCCCGCCGGATCGGTCTGCACGGCGGACACGGTGTGCTGCCCCTCGCCCAGCGCGGTCGTGGGCGTGATGCTCCAGGCACCAGTGGTCGGGTCTGCCGTCGTCGTCCCGACGAGGGTGCCGTCGACCGAGACCGCGACGGTGGCGCCGGGCTCCGCCTTGCCGGTGATGGCGGGCGTCGTGTCGTTGGTGACCGAGCCGTCGGCGGGCGAGGTGATGGTGGGCGGTACGACGGTGGTGTCGACGGTGAAGGTGCTCGTCGCGGCGGTCGAGGTGTTGCCCGACGCGTCGGTCGCGGTCGCGCTCACGGTGTGGGACCCGTCGCTGAGCGTCGTGGTCACCGGCATCGACCAGCTGCCGTCGGGTGCGGCCTGGACCGTGCCGAGGTCGGTGCCGTCCAGGGTGACGTCGACGGTCGAGCCCGGCTCCGCCGTACCTGTGATCGTCGGTGTCGGGTCGTTGGTGACCGAGCCGTCGGCCGGCGAGCTGATGACCGGCGGGTCCGGCGCGGTGGTGTCGACGATCGAGAACGTCCGCGGAGCGGTGGTGTCCGACGACGCGGAGCCGAGGGCCTGGCTCGCGGTGATCGTGTGGCTGCCCAGGGACATGGGTGAGCTCGGTGTGACCGTCCAGCTGCCGTCGTTCGCCACGGTGGCGGTGCCGATCGTCGTGCCGCCCTCGACGACCGTGACCGTCGCACCGGGAACGCCCGTGCCGGTGATGGCAGGGGTGGTGTCCTGGGTGGTCGAGCCCTCGGCCGGTGTGCTGATCGTGGGCGTCGCGAGCACGCCGCACTGCACGCCTCCGCTGGGTGCGTGCGCCTCGGCGTGCAGGGGCAGCAGGTCCACGTTGGCGGTGCCGAGGCCGCCGAGCAGGGAGACGCCGACCGAGAGCAGCGAGACGTCGCCGGACGCGTCCTGGCCGTTCGCGCTGGTCGTGACGTTGGTCGGCTGGCCGAGCGTGAGGGTCACCGTGCCGACGGCCGGGATCGTGATCGGCAGCGCGACTCCCGGCTGCAGCGTCACGGTACCGACGGGAGCCGGGGCCGTCACCGTCACGGTCGCGGCGTTGTAGCTGACGGTCGCGCCGCCGGGGGTGCCCGACGCCGTGGCGGTGAGGGTCGGGTCGCCCGCCACGTTGACGCTGATCAGGCCGTTGAGCAGAGTCAACGACGCGATGCTGCCCGTCGACGTGCCGACGACGGAGCGGGCGTCGCCGGTGCCGCCGTTGCTGGTCAGCGAGGTCGTGCCGGTCGTGCTGGCCGCACCGAGCTGCATGACCTGGACCGCCGCGTTGCCGAGCGTCAGGCTCGCGACCTGCGCCTGCGACGACGCGATCGCCTGGCCGCTGGGGCTGCAGGATCCGGTGCCGGCCCAGCGCGCGTTGGCGGTGCCGGTCGTCACGCCCGTGTCGAGCAGTCCGGTCACGTCGGCCTGCACGAGGTCGCCCGTGGTCGGGGTCGGGTTGTCCGGGGGAGCGGTCTGCGAGACCGAGGAGACGCCGACGCCGATCCCGACCGCACCGGCGCCGACGTTGGCGGCGTACGCCGTGCTGGCCGGCGTCGCCGTCGAGTCGACCGACTGGTCGTCGTGGGCGACGTCGGCGTTGACCGCCAGGCCGAACAGGTTGGCGTTGAGACCGACGACGTTGTTGTCGGTGCTGCCCGAGTACGGGGCAGGCAGCGGCTGGGCCTCGGCGGTGGAGGCCGGCCAGGTCAGGCCGGCCAGGAGGAGGACGGCGGCCAGGAGGCCGCGCAAGAGCCATCTCGACGATCGTGCCATGAAACGCGCTCCCTACGCGTCGTACCTCCCAGCCCGGGCCGACCAGGCCCCCCACTCCAGTCACGTCAGGAGGTTGTCCAGTCATTACATGACGAAATCCTCAGGATGGGAAGCCTGACGTCTCGAACCGTCGCGCGCCCGCGGGGACTACCGGGGAGCGCCGGGTCATCAGCCGGACGTGGTCACGCTCGAGCTCGTCGGTCGAGGTGACGCCGAGCAGCTTCATCGTCCGCTCGACCTCGCTCGCCAGGATCTCGATCGCCCGCGCGACACCGGCCTCCCCGCCGGCCATCAGGCCGTAGAGGTAGGCCCGCCCGACCAGGGCGAGGTCGGCGCCCAGCGCGAGGGCGGCGACGATGTCCCCGCCGTGCATGATGCCGGTGTCGAGCATGACCGTGCCGCGGTCTCCGATCGCGTCGACGATCTCCGGGAGCAGGTGCAGCGGGACGGGCGCGCGGTCGAGCTGGCGTCCGCCGTGGTTGGACACGACGACGCCGTCCGCGCCGTGGTCCATGACCCGATGCGCGTCGGCGACCGTCTGGATCCCCTTGATGATCAACGGGCCGTCCCAGGCGCTGCGGATCCAGGCCAGGTCCTCGAAGGTGACCGTCGGGTCGTAGAGCTTGCCCGCGACATCGGCGAGGTCGCCCTCGCCGGACTTGTCGAACGCGAACCGATAGGGCTCGGTCGTCAACAGGTTGAACCACCACTCGAACCGGTACGACGCGTCGAGGAACGTCCTGGCGGTGAGCTGGGGCGGGATGGTCATGCCGTGGCGGAGGTCGCGCAGCCGGTTGCCGCCGGCCGGAACGTCGACCGTGACGATCAGCGCCTCGTAGCCCGCGGCCCGCGCGTTCGAGATCAGCTCGAGGGAGAGCTCGCGGTCCTTCCACAGGTAGAGCTGGAACCACTTGCGGGCGTGCGGCGCCGTCGCGGCGACCTGCTCGATCGAGGTGGTGCCCACCGTGGAGAGCGCGTAGGGGATCCCCGCCCGTGCGGCGGCCGCCACGACGGCGCGCTCGCCGGCTGCGTGCATCATCCGGGTGAAGCCCGTCGGAGCTAGCCCGAACGGCAGCGCGGACCGCTTGCCCAGGACGGCCGTGGACATGTCGGCGGTCTCGACGTCGCGGAGGATGCCGGGCCGCAGCTCGATGTCCTGAAAGGCCTCACGGGCCCGGTGCATGCCGACCTCCGCGTCGGCCGCCCCGTCGGTGTAGTCGAACGGACCCGCCGGCGTACGCCGCTTGGCGATCGCGCGCAGGTCCCAGATCGTGTGCGCCCTGGCCAGGCGGCGTGCGACCCGGTCTCCCTCGCGACGCTTGAGCCGCAGGTAGGGCCTCAGGTCCTCGCGTCGAGGGAGCCGGCGCTCGAGGTCGGTCATGCAGGGCCGACCACGTTGCGCGGCGTACGGCCGAGCACGGCGGCGATCGCGTTGTCCGCGGTGCGCTGCTTGAGCTCGGTGAACGACTCCTCGGAGTACCAGCCGGCGTGCGGCGTGAGCACCACGTTGGGCAGGTCGTAGAGGCGGTGCGAGGCGGGCAGGGGCTCGACCTCGGTCACGTCGAGCGCCGCGCCGAGGATCGTGCCCTGCTCGATCGCGTCGGCAAGCGCCTCGGTGTCGACCAGGCCACCGCGGCTCGTGTTGACCACGACCGTCTCCGGTCCCATCAGGGCGAGTGCGTCCGCATCGATCACGTGACGGGTCGCCGGGACCAGCGGAGCGTGCAGCGAGAGCACGTCGACACGACGGAGCAGGTCGTCCAGCTCGAGCAGGTCCATGCCCTCGAGGCCGTCGGGCACGGTGGTGACCATCGGGTCGTGTCCGACCAGCTCGAAGCCGAGCGCGCGGGCCTTGGCCGCTGTGGCAGCACCGATGCGGCCCAGCCCGAGGACGCCGAAGGTCCGGCCACGCAGGCGGTGCAGCGGCTTGATCGGCGCCAGGTCGGCCGATCCCGCGCGCATGCCGCGGTCGAGGCGCGGGATGCCCCGCAGCACGGAGAGGGCGAGCGCGATCGCGTGGTCGCTGACGTCCTCGGTGCCGTAGTCGGGGACGTTGCAGACCGTGACGCCGCGCGTGTGGGCCGCGTCGAGGTCGACGGTGTCGACGCCGACGCCGTACCGGCTGACGACCCGGAGACCGGGCAGGGCCTCGAGGACGGTCGCCGTGATGGGTGCGTACTGCACGATCAGGCCATCGGCTCCGGCGCCGGCGCTGATCACGTCCTGCTCGTTTGCGCAGTGGGCCAGGACGAGCTCGACGCCGGCCGAGTCGGCTGCCCGCTGCTCGGTGTCGACGGTGCCGTGGTCACAGTCGGTGATGACGATGCGCGGCATGGCGCTCACCTGCTCTCGTTCGGGTTCGGCGCGGTGGTGTCGCGGGGGAGGAGATCGGCGAGGCTCTCGAGCTGGCTGGCGTCCTCGAGCGCGGACCCGACGCCGACCACGCGGGCGCCGGCGGCGAGGAACTCGGCTGCGTTCGCGGCGCCCAGCCCACCGGTCGCGACGAAGCGGACCTGCGGGAACGGGCCGCGCATGGCGCCGAGCCAGCTCGCGCCGAGCAGCGAGGCGGGGAAGGCCTTGAGCCAGTGGAGCCCCAGGCGACCGGCCTGCTGGATGTCGGACGGTGTCGCCACGCCGGGGAGGTAGGGGAGGCCGGCATCCAGGCTGGCGCGGGCCACCTCCGGGTCCAGACCGGGCGCGACGGCGAAGCTCGCGCCCGCCTCGAGCGCCTGCCGGACCCGCTCGACCGTGGTGACCGTGCCGGCGCCCACGGTGCGGCCCTCGGCGCGGGCCGCGTCGGCGGCCGCGGCGAGGGCGTCGAGGCCCTGCGCGGACTGGATCGGGATCTCGACCCGGCCGATGCCGCGATCCCACGCGCGACGCGTCAGGTCGACGGTGCGCTGGGCGTCGTAGTTGCGCAGGATCGCCATCAGGGGCTGGCCCTCGAAGGCCCGGTCGAACCATGCGTCGGTGTCGGGCACGGTCGCTCCTCTCGTGGTCAACGGTCGACGTTCTCGGTGCCGGAGAGCAGCTCGAGCTCGTCGCGGCGCGGGAGGCCCTCCCAGTCGCCGGGCACCGAGACCGCGAACGATCCGCAGACGGCGCCGCGACGCAGCCGGTCGTCCAGCGTGCCGCCCTCGAGGCGCGAGCTGAGGTACCCCGCGACGAAGGCGTCGCCGGCACCGACCGGGTCGACCGCGCGGACCGGGACGACGGGCACGGCCGCGGTGCGGTCGTCGGCCCTGCCGAGCGCGCCGTGCTCCCCGCGCTTGAGGACGACCTCGGAGGGTCCGAGGGCGGCGACGGCCTCGACCAGCGCCTCGGGGTCCTGCTCGGCCACGATCATCTGCAGCTCGTGCTCGCTGCCGAAGACCACGTCGACCTGGTCGATCAGCGCGCGCAGCATGGCGCCCGCCTCGTCGGACCCGATCAGCCGGGAGCGGTGGTTGATGTCGAGGCTGACCGTCACGCCCGCGTCGCGCGCGATCTTCATGGCGTACTGCGTGGCGTCGTACGACGAGGGGCTGAGCGCGAGCGTGATGCCGGTGGTGTGCAGCACCCGTGCCGAGCGCACGACCGTCTCGTCGACGTCGGCGCGGCTCAGTCGGGAACCCGCCGATCCGTGGCGGTAGTAGGTGGCCGTGACGCGGTCGGCGGTCCGGTGCTGGCGCATCATGAAGGCGGTGGGGGCCTCGGGGTCGACGGTCATCCCCGCCAGGTCGATGCCCTCGGAGCGCAGGTGACGCATGATCACCTGCCCGATCGGGTCGGCGCCGACCCGACCGGCCATCGCGACGGCGTGACCCAGGCGGGCCAGCGCGATGGCGACGTTGCTCTCGGCCCCCGCGAAGGAGAACGTGGTGGGGTCGCCGGGCGTGAGGGGACCGATGTTCTGGCCGCGGTACAGGCCGAGGCTCTCGCCGATGGCGACGACGTCTGTCATCGATGCTCTCCTGGTTGGCTCGTGGTGGGGAAGACGCTCGGGACCGGCCACGGCGCGCTGGGGGGCTGCGCCGTGGCCGGTCGTCGTGGGATCAGGCCTGGGCGCCCAGCGCGTCCACGGAGGCCTCGACGACCTCGTCGTTCTCGCGCTCCACGTAGCCGTACACCTCGGGCAGGATGAACTTGGCGGCGAGGAAGCCGACGAGCGGGAAGGCCGCGCACAGGAGCGTCGCCTTCACCGGACCCAGGACGGACATGCCGGTCGGGAAGACCAGGAGGAGCACGAAGAACGTCAGCTTGACGAACACGTAGCCGAAGCCCGATGCCGTGGCCTTGTAGCGGTTCGGGGCGACCATCGCGGCCAGCGTCATGCCGTTGGACGCGTCCCAGTAGTGACCCCACATCACGCCGGCCGCGGCGAGCACCACGACGACGTTCCAGCTCTGGTGCAGCGCGAGAGCCGCGACCAGGAGGGAGACGAACGCGAGGCCGAAGCCGATCTGGCCGATGCCACGGTGTCCGATCTTCGGGGTGACCACCGGAGCGGTGAAGCCGGCGATCATCGCCACGACGTACAGGCCCGCGGTGATGAAGTTCGTCGTGACGTTGAACTGGTCCGGGGTTCCGGCGACACCGACCACGGTGAAGATCACCGGGATGTAGAACGCGAAGGCAGAGAACTCGGCCGCCTGCATCGCGTTGGAGATCCAGGCGTACAGGCTCACCTTGCGACGGGTCTCGTCGCGCCAGATGTCGGCCAGGAAGTCGCGCGCTCGGGGCCGCTCGATGTCGAAGTCCTCGTCGGGCAACATGTCGAGGCTGTCGTCGAAGAGCTCCTGCGAGGCGACCTTCGCCTGCTTGAACTTGCCCTTCTGGATCAGCGCGGTGGGTGTCTCGCGCAGGTCGCGGCGACCGATCAGCAGCGCCAGTGCGGGGAGCGCGCCGAGCGCCAGGCCGATGCGCCACAGCAGATCCGTGTCCATGCCGGTGAGGTACATGATCGTGACGACGATGATGGCCGTCACCTCTCCGAGGGCGAACATGCCCTGCCAGCGGTTGCCCATGACCTCGCGCTTGCCACGGGGCATCGACTCCATGATGTAGGCGTAGCCCGTCGAGATGTCGCTGCCCAGGGGGACGCCGAGCAGGAAGCGCAGGACGATCAGCTCGGTCATGTTGGTCGCGAAGCCCTGCGCGACGGCGAAGACGATGAAGAGTGCCATCGTCCCCAGGAACATCCTGCGGCGACCGATCCGGTCGGCCAGCCAGCCGCCGATGAAGGCACCGACGAGCGCCCCGCCCTGGGCGAACGCAGCCGCCGCTCCGAGCTGCCACGTGCTCGGGTGGAAGGCGTCAGTGATGAACAGCATCAGGAACGAGATCGCGTACAGGTCCCATGCCTCGACCAGGATCGTCGAGATCATCAGCCAGCCGGCCTTCGTGCCCCTGGACGTGCCGTTCTTGTTGAGCAGATGTTGCGTCGCTCGGTCGGACAGGTTGCGCAACTCGATCTGGGATGTGGACACCGGTGCTCCTCGATGGCGTTTCGCCTTGCGAAACGACGTTTCAGGTGGTGGAATTAGTCGGAGACGCTAAGTTGCGTGCGCCACACGTGTCAAGGGGGGAGCCGGAATGACCAGGACCAATGACGGGGTGGGGCCGCGGCGGGTGCTGCGGCTGATCGAGGCCGTCGCCCGGGCGGGTGAGCCGGTGAGGCTGGCCGACCTCGCGGCCGCTGCCGAGCTGTCCAAGCCGACCGCCCACCGCCTTCTGGGCGTGCTCGCGGCGGAGGACTGGGTGGTGGCGCACGACGGTGGTCGCTATGCGATCGGGTCCACGGTGCGAGCGATATCCGCCATGGTCACGAGCTCGGGAAGCGAGGACAGCATCGAGTCGGTGCTGGCCGGCCTGCAACGCCGGGTGGGCCAGACCGTTCATCTGGGGGTCCGCAGCGGTGACAGGTTCGTCTACGTGCACAAGGTCGAGGGCGGTGAGCAGCCGTTCCAGATGGCGTCGCGGGTGGGTGGCGAGCAGCCCCTCCACTGCACGGCCATCGGCAAGTGCATCCTGACGGGCATGGACGCCGATGACGTCGCGGCGTTCGCCGAGCGCGCCGGTCTGGCCGCGCGTACTCCCCACACGATCACCTCGCCGCAAGCGCTTGCGGAGGAGCTCGACCTGATCCGGGAGCGCGGATACGCCGTCGACGAGGAGGAGAACGAGGCCAACATCCGCTGCATCGCCGCGCCGATCGCGCGAGCGGACGGCCGGGTGGTCGGCGGGGTGTCCATCTCCACCGTCACGTTCATGGTCGCGCGCGACGACCTGATGGCGCTGAGCGCCGACCTCCGCTCGGCAGCCGAGCGCCTTGCCGAGGTGCTCGGCTGATGCGGGCGGATCCGGTCGCGACCGTGCTGAGCGAGATCGGCGGCGTCCTGGCGAGCACCGATCGGGACTCGCTGTCGGCACTTGTCGCTGGACTCGCCGGTGCGGACCGGATATTCGTGGCGGGCGAGGGCCGCTCCGGATTCATGGCGAAGGCGTTCGCCATGAGGTTGATGCATCTCGGTCTCGCCGTCCACGTCGTGGGCGAGACCACGACGCCCGCGATCGACCGTGGCGACACCGTCGTCGCCGTCTCGGGTTCGGGCACGACGGCCGCCACGGTGCGGACCGCGCGCGTGGCCGTGGACCGTGGTGCCCGGGTCTGGTCGGTCACCACCGCGGCCGACTCGTCGCTGGCCGCGGCCGCGACCGAATCGCCCGGAGGGCTCCTCGTCGTACCGGCGGCCACCAAGCACCGGCGACCCGGCGAGGCGACCAGCGTGCAGCCCCTGTCGAGCCTGTTCGACCAGGCTGTCCACATCCTCCTCGACGTCGTCTGTCTCGAGCTCGCCGAGCTGCGCTCGCTCGACCACGACGACGCTCGTCGGGCGCACGCGAACACCGAGTAGGGGCGGCTGGTTGACTGCGTCCATGCGTGTGGGACTCACCGGCGGCATCGCGTCGGGCAAGAGCACGGTGGCGGCGACGCTGGTCGAGCTCGGCGCCGTCGTGATCGACGCCGACAAGCTGGCGCGCGAGGTCGTCGCCAAGGGGACGCCGGGGCTGGCCGAGGTCGTCGAGGCCTTCGGGCCGGAGGTGCTCACGCCCGACGGCGAGCTCGACCGGCCCAGGCTCGGCTCGATCGTCTTCGGCGATCCCGCGCGGCTGAAGGTGCTCGAGGGCATCACACACCCCCGCGTCTTCGAGCTGTACGTCGAGCGCGAGGCCGCCGCGCCGCCCGACGCGATCGTGGTGCACGACATCCCGCTCCTGGTGGAGTCGGGCCGCGCGAGCGAGTTCGACGCGGTCATCGTGGTCGACGCGCCCGAGGAGCTGCAGGTCGAGCGGATGGTCCGCGACCGTGGGATGAGCGAGGCCGACGCGCGGGCGCGCATCGCCGCGCAGGCCGGTCGCGAGCAGCGGCGGGCCGTCGCGACGTACCTCATCGAGAACACCGGTACGCGCGAAGACCTCCGTGAGCGTGTCACGGAGGTCTTCGCGGAGCTGTCGGGCGCCGGGGAGTAGAGCCACCAGCGCCTGCCAGCGGTCGGCTACGCCGCCAGGTCCGGGTCGCCGAGGCGGCGGAGCTTCTGCAGCGCCTCGCGCTCGAGCTGGCGGACCCGCTCGGCGGAGATGCCGTGCTTGCGGCCGATGTCGGCGAGCTTGTGCTGGCGGCCGTCGGTGAGGCCGTAGCGCTCGCGGATGATGTCGGCCGCGCGGGGGTCGAGCTTGTCGACCAGCACGTTGAGCCGGTCGCGCGCGTCGGCGTCGATGACGGTCAGGTCGGGGCCGGGCGCGGTCTCCTGGGCGAGCAGGTCGCCGAGCGAGGTGTCGCCGTCCTCGTCGAGCGGGGAGTCGAGGCTGATGTGCTCGCGACCCCAGCTCATCAGGTCGAGGACCCGCTCGATGTCCATGCCGAGCTCGACGGCGATCTCCTCCGGGTCGGGGGAGCGGCCCAGCTGGCGCTCGAGGGTACGACGCGCGGAGCCGACCTGGTTGAGCTCCTCGACGACGTGCACCGGGAGGCGTACGACGCGGGCCTGCTGCGCGATGCCGCGGGTGATGGCCTGGCGGACCCACCAGGTGGCGTAGGTGGAGAACTTGTAGCCCTTGGCGTAGTCGAACTTCTCGACGGCGCGGATCAGGCCGGTGTTGCCCTCCTGGATCAGGTCGAGCATCGGCATCTGGGCGCGGCCGTACTTGCGGGCGATCGAGACGACCAGTCGCAGGTTCGCGTTGATGAACTCGGTGACGGCGCGCTGGCCCTCCTCGGCCATCCACTCGAGCTCCTCCTTGCTCGGGGCACCCTTCGGCGCGCCCTTGCGGCGGCCCCAGCGGCCCTCGGCGAGCAGGTTCTCGGCGTACAGGCCGACCTCGATGGCCTTGGCCAGCTCGACCTCGCGCGCGGCGTCGAGCAGCGGTGTGCGGGCGATCTCGTCGAGGTACAGCCCGACGCTGTCCCGGCCCTCGATCTCACGGCCGGTGCTCCTGGTCGTGGCGGTGCTCCTACCCGCTGCCTGTGTCGCGACTGCCTGCGTCATCACGCCCTCCTTCGCCCACCCGGGATCACCGGGTGCTACTGGGTTCAACAACACCGTCGGGGTCCGGATTCCCGGCCCACCGGGTGCCTTCACCCGTTACTGACGAGCAGGACCCGGCCAAAGTTGCCCGGCCCCGTGAATCTCAGACAGTTCTCAAGTTCCCTCGGAACCGGACGGCTCAGGAGGTACCCAGGGAGGCGAGTCCCATGCGATCGAGGATCCACGCGAGGGTGAAGGCGAGGTCCTCCCAGGCGCGGTAGCGGCCGGAGACGCCGCCGTGGCCCGCGGCCATCTCGGTGCGGAGCAGCACGTCGGCGTGCGGCGCACGCGCACGGATGCGCGCGACCCACTTTGGCCGGCTCCACGTAGAGCACCCGGGTGTCGTTGAGGGAGGTCTCGGCGAGGATCGGCGGGTAGGGCAGGTCGTCGACGTTGTCGTACGGCGCGTAGCCCGCCATCCGCTCGTAGGCGACCGGGTCGTCCTCCGGGTTGCCCCACTCGTCGTACTCGCCGATGGTGAGGGGCAGCGTGGAGTCGAGCATCGAGGTGAGGGCGTCGACGAACGGCACCTCCGCGACGATCCCGCCGAACGCGTCCGGCGCCTGGTTGGCGACCGCCCCCATCAGCAGGCCGCCCGCGCTGCCGCCCTGGGCGACGATCTTGTCGGCGCTCGTCCAGCCGGTGGCGGCGAGGTGGCGCGCGCACGCGATGAAGTCGTCGAAGGTGTGCTGCTTGTGCTCGAGCTTGCCGTCGTCGTACCAGTGGCGGCCCATCTCGCCGCCGCCGCGGACGTGCGCGATCGCGAAGGCGGCGCCGCGGTCGAGGATCGAGAGGCGGCCGACGGAGAAGTAGGGGTCGATGGAGGCCTCGTAGGACCCGTAGCCGTAGAGCAGCAGCGGGAGCGGCTCGCCGGCGGCGCGCGCGTCCCTGCGGACCACGAGGCTGATCGGTACGTCGACCCCGCCGGTGCTCGGCGCCCAGAGACGGTGCTCCTCGTACTCCTCGGGGTCGTAGCCGCCGAGGACCGGTGCCTGCTTGCGGAGGTGCTGCTCGCCCGTGCGCAGGTCGTGGTCGTAGACCGACGACGGCCGGCTGAGGCTGGTCATGCCGATGCGGATCGTCGGCTGGTCGAAGGACGGGTTGCCGCCGAGGCCGACGGTCGCGAGCTCGGTGCCGAAGTCGAGCAGCTCGTCCTTCGCGATCGGGGCGTCGGCGTCGTCGGAGAGCGTCAGGACGCGGACCCGGGTGCGGCCCTCGCTGCGCTGGCTGACGACGAGGTGGCCGGCGAACGCGTCCACGTCCTCGAGCCTGGTGTCGTCGCGGTGGGCGATCAACGGGGTCCACCGGTCCTGGGGAGTCGGGGCGCCGGGCGTGATCGCGAGCTCGAACTCCGGGCCGGCCGCGTTGTGCAGGACCAGGAAGCGGTCCTCGCCCGCGACGACGGCGTGGTCGAGGGAGTACTCGACGCCCTCGGTCCGCTCGGCGAAGCAGCGCGGGCGCGCACCGGGGTCGGTCGCGTCGAGGAGGTGGTACTCGGTGGTGGTCTTCGACCCGAGGGCGATCACGACGTACCTCTGGCTGCGGGTGCGCCCGACGCCGACGTAGAAGCGGCCGTCGGGCTCGTGGAGGACCAGCTCGTCGTCGGCCTGGGCGGTGCCGAGACGGTGGCGCCAGACCTTGTCGGGGCGCCACGCCTCGTCGACGGTCGTGTAGTAGAAGTGGTCCGGCGTCGCGCCCCACGTCACCCCGCCGAGCACGTCGGTCAGCTCGTCGGCGAGCAGCTCGCGGCTCGCGAGGTCGAGCACCCGCACGGTGTAGCGCTCGTCGCCGACGACGTCGGTGGCGTAGGCGAGCAGCATGTCGTCGGGGCTGATCGCCGATCCGCCCACGGAGAAGAAGTCGTGGCCCTCGGCGAGGGCGTCGAGGTCGAGCAGCAGCTCCTCGCCGGGCAGCGCGGGCTCGTCGGGCGTCGCGGCCTCGGCGGGCCGCGGGGGAGTCCAGTCGGTCTCGGCGGCGACGGGGACGCGGCAGGTGGCGCCGTACTGGCGACCCTCGAAGGATCGTCCGTAGTACCAGTGGCCGCGCACACGGGTCGGGACCGACAGGTCGGTCTCGAGCGTGCGGCCCTTGATCTCGGCGAAGATCCGCTTGCGCAGCGCGTCGAGGTGGTCGGTGCGCGCCTTCGTCCAGGCGTTCTCGGCCTCGAGGTGGGCGATGACCTCGGGGTCGTCCTTGTCGCGCAGCCAGTCGTACTCGTCGACCCGCTCGTGGCCGTGGTGGGCCGTGGTGACGGGGCGACTCGGGGCGAGCGGAGGAGTGGTCGGCGGCTGTGCGTCGGGCATGCAGCGCACGCTAGTCGCCGGGGTGTTCCTCCGGCTCAGGGTGGTCGGTCGGTTCAGGGCGGTCGAGCTTGTCGAGACCCGGCTCGGGCTCCCAGTGCCGGAGCGCCGGGTCGTCGACGGAGTAGGACCGGACCGGGCCGGGCGGCGTCTCGGCGGTCTCGAAGCGCACCGTCACCACGCCACGACCGGCACCCCAGACCCAGCCGCGCCCCATCTCGTCGTGCTCGACGTCCATGCCGGGGCGGTAGCCGGTCGGCGACTTGGCCCCGACCGGGTCGGGTGGGAGCTCCGGCGCCTCCTCGGCGTCCTCGTCGGGACCGAACAGCTCGTCCTGGACCCAGTCGGCGAGGCCGGACACCCCGACCCCGAGCAGCCGTACGCCGCCGGCCGGGTCGAGCTCGGTGAGCAGGCGCCTCGCCGTACGGCCGATGACGCCGGGGTCGTCGGTCGGGCCGTCGAGGGTGCTCGAGCGGGTCAGCGTGGTGAAGTCGTAGAGGCGGACCTTGAGGGTGACGGTGCGGCCCGACAGGCCGTTGGACGCGAGCCGGCGGGCGACCTGGGAGGCCTGCCGGACCACGATCGCGGCCATCACGTCGCGGTCGGTCACGTCGGTCTCGTAGGTGCCCTCGACACTGACCGACTTGGTCTCTCGCTCGGGCTCGACGGCCCGGTCGTCCTGCGCGCGGGCCAGGCGGTGGAGGCCCCGGCCGTGGGCCTGGCCGAGCACGCGCACCAGCTCGTCCTCGCTGAGCCGCTCGAGGTCGGCGACGGTGCGCACGCCGGTGCGACGCAGCCGGTCGAGCGTCGCCGGGCCGACGCCGGGAATGACCGACACCTGCATCGGACGCAGCAGGTCGAGCTCGGTGCCGGGCGGTACGACGACCAGGCCGTCGGGCTTGTCGAGGTCGCTGGCGACCTTCGCGACGAACTTCGAGCTGGCCAGGCCGACCGATGCGGTCAGCCCGCCGGTCGCGTCGTGGACCTGCTCGCGCAGCCGTTCGGCGAAGCCGGTGACCGTGTCGAGCTCGAGATCGGGGAGGTCGGCCCGGGCGAGATCGACGAACGCCTCGTCCAGCGACAGCGGCTCGACCAGCGGCGAGTGCTCGCGCAGGATGCCCATCACGATCTCGCTGGCCGCGCGGTAGGCGTGGAAGCGGCCGGTGAGGTAGGCGGCGTGGGGGCAGAGCGCACGCGCCTCGCGGGTCGACATCGCCGAGCGGACGCCGTACTTGCGGGCCTCGTAGGACGCGGTCGCGACGACGCCGCGACCACCGACCCCGCCGACGACGACGGGCCTGCCGCGCAGCGAGGGCTTGTCGCGCTGCTCGACCGCGGCGAAGAAGGCGTCCAGGTCGAGATGGAGGACCGACGCATGGGTCCTCATCCGCGCTCGCCCCTCACCCGATCAACGTAACGGTCGCCGCCCTCGGTCGAGCGGTCCCACCGGTCACACCCGCCCCACCACGGCCCACCAGTCGTCCCCAGGCGCCGTCCCGGACACGCCTCTCCACAGGCCCCCGCACGTCCGCCCGCGACCGTCGGTGCCCCTGGCGAACGTGGACGGCATGACCAACGCACCCCTCGACACCCCGTTCGACGACTCGTCCGACACCGGCGTACGCCGGATCACCGCGCACAGCATCGAGGACCTCCTGGCGCTCGCGCCGGTGGTCCTCGGCTTCTGGCCCCACGACTCGGTGGTGATGTTCACCTTCGGGTCTCCGCTGCCCTTCCACGCCCACCTGCGGCTGCCCGAGCGGGTCTCGACCCAGGACCTGCGCGAGGTGGAGGAGACGATGCTGACGCCCGCGGTCACCCACGACGTGGCAGCGGTCGTGCTCCTCGTCTACGGCCACCGCGAGCGCGTGGTCAAGGCGGTCCACCGTGCGCTGCGCGCCGGCACACGCCGGCGCGGCATCGACCTGGTCGGGTGCATCTGGGCCGACGGCGAGCGCTACCAGGTGCTCAGCGGGCTGAAGGGGAGTGGCGGTCCGGTTCCCTACGACGTCGGCCACCACCCGTACGTCGTCGAGGCCGTCGTCGAGGGTCGGCTGGCCTTCGCCAGTCGCGAGGAGATGGTCGCCTCGATCGAGCCGGACCCGGCGGCGTGCTCCGAGGTCACCGCCGCCCTGCGCCGGCTGGGTCTCGGCGACGACGGCCCGGACGCGGACGACGAGGGCACGGCGGAGTGGGCCGAGCGCCTCGTGATGGGCCGAGTCGAGCTGGGCGAGCCGCCGATGGGCGACGAGCTGGCCCGGCTGGCCTGGGCCGTCCAGGCGATCTCGGCCCGCGACGCCGTCTGGGCGCTGATCGGACGCGGCACGGCCCGTCGGCACGAGTCGCTGTGGGCCGCGGTCCTCCGGCAGACGCCGGAGCACCTCGTGCCGCCGGTCGCCGACCTGCTGGCCTTCTCCGCGTGGCAGGCGGGCGACGGCGCGATGGCCTGGGCGGCCGTCGACCGGGCCCGCCGTGCGCGCCCCGACGACCGGATGGCGGGGATGATCGCCGACCTGCTCGACCGGGCGATCCCGCCCCAGGCATGGCCGGCATCATGATCAGCCCGCGCGGGTGCGCACCCGCCGCCAGGTGCGGCCGACGCCGGTGTGCGGGTCGTGCCAGGAGTGCTTGGTGATGACGACCAGGTCGAGGGCCACGCCCAGCTCGGCGCCGGCGGCCCGCACCGCCGCGGCCCAGTCCAGGTCGTCACCGCTGATCGCGGTCTCTGCAGCCGTGCGGGTCAGCCAGACGAGCGGCACCCGTCCGGCCTCGAGGCTGGCGCGGGTCATCGCCTGGAGCATGTCCACGCGCAGAGCGGCGTCGAGCCGCCAGTCGGGGTCGATCTCGAGGCGCCGGTGGTCGGTGCCGGGGATGCCGACGTGGAGGGCCGGCGCGAAGACCCTGCGCTCCTCGCTGTCGACGTGGTCCATGACCGCCCGGCGCAGCACGCGCAGGAGCGCCGGTGTCACGGGCTCCTCGATGCCGTCGTGGCGGGCTCGGGTGGTCACTCGTTGCACCCTGCCCCAACCCGGCCGATCCTGCTGGCTTCCTCCACAGGTGGCCCGGGCGGGGCGGCGTCCTCTACCAGTGGACCCCGCGGAAGAGCTGGGCGAGCAGCATCTGCTCGGTCTCGCGGTGGCCGGCCGCAGGCGCCTCGGCGGCCCCGGCCGCCGCGTCCGACGCCGGCTTCTGGCCCTTGGCGGCCGCGGAGTCCGGGAAGACCTGGTAGGCCAGGTTCAGCACCCGGAAGGCCGCCCGCGGGGCAACGGTGTGCGCCAGCGCGCCCGCGGTTCCCAGGGTCGTGTTGATCTCGTGGGGCCGCTCGACCATGGCCCGGATGACGACGTCGGCGGCCTGGGCCGGGGAGATCGTGGGGAACTTGTCGTAGATCTTGGTCGGCGCGATCATCGGCGTCCGCACCAGCGGCATGTGCACGTTGGTGAAGGTCACGCCGTGCCCGACGACCTCGGAGGAGACGACGTTGCTCCAGGCGTCCAGGGCGGCCTTCGAGGCGACGTACGCCGAGAAGCGGGGCGGGTTGGTCTGGACCCCGATCGAGGAGATGTTCACGATGTGCCCGGAGTGCTGCTTGGTCAGCTGCGGCATGAGGCCGATGACCAGCCGGATCGCGCCGAAGTAGTTCAGCTGCATGGTTCGCTCGAAGTCGTGGAAGCGGTCCTGCGACAGCTTCAGCGACCGTCGGATCGAGCGGCCGGCGTTGTTGACGACGAAGTCGATGCTCGGCAGCTCGGCGACCAGCCGCTCGCACAGCGCGTCGATCGCCTCGAGGTCGGACAGGTCGCACGGGAACGCCCTGGCCTCGCCGCCGCGCTGCTCGATGGTGGCCAGCGTGGCCTCGAGCTTGTCCTTGCCGCGTGCCACCAGCACCGGTATGCCACCCGCCTGGGCGACCTTGAGCGCGGTCACCTTGCCGATCCCCGACGAGGCGCCGGTGATCACGACGTACTTGCCCTCGAGCGCGCCGCGGGTGCGTGGGCTGCGCGAGGTGGAGGTGTCGAGGTTGTCCTCCCAGTAGGTCCACAGCACGCGTGCGTACGACTCGAGCGTCGGCACGGCGATGCCCGAGCCGGCGAGCGCGCGCTGGGTCTGCTGGGAGTCGAAGACCGCGCTGAAGGAGCTGTGCCCGAGCACCTCCGCGGGCACGCCCAACCGGCCCAGCGTCTGGTCGAGCACGACCTGCGCGGGGCCGCTGCGCACCACGGCGGTCAGCAGGTTGAGCGGTCGCAGGACCCGCGGGAGCAGGCCCGTGGTCGCCGAGGTGAGGCCGCGGTCGAGCGGCGTCGCGAAGCGGGGAGCGCCGGCGGCGGCGCAGAAGGCGTTGATCGACTCCACCAGCGGCTGCGGGTCGGGGTTGACCAGGTGGAACGCCTCGCGGTCGTGGCCCTCCAGGTGCGCGAGGTGGTCCATCGCCTTCGCGACGTAGTCGACCGGCACCATGTTGGTGTCGCCGAGGTCGATGCCGACGAGCGGGAGCCACGACGGCAGGCTGTCGCGCAGGCGCTTGATCAGCGGGAAGAAGTAGTACGGCCCGTCGATCTTGTCCATGTCGCCGGTCTCGGAGTGGCCCAGCACGATCGAGGGTCGGTAGACCCGCCACGGCATCGTCGCCTCGTCGCGCACGATCTTCTCCGACTCGTACTTCGTGCGGTGGTACGGCGAGGGCAGCGGCTGGCCCTCCTCGAACATGTCCTCGCCGAAGTGGCCGTGGTAGTCACCGGCGGCGGCGACCGAGCTGACCTGGTGGAAGCGGCCCGCGTCGAGGGCGTCGGCGAGCTCGAGCGCGTGACGGGTCCCGTCGACGTTCATCGTCTGGTTGGTCGCGTCGTCGGCCGTCATGTCGTAGATCGCCGCGAGGTGGAAGAAGTGGTCGATGGAGCCGGCGTGCTCGGAGACCCACTCCTGGTCCACGCCGAGACCGTCGGCGGACAGGTCGCCGACGACCGGGATCACGCGGGTCGATCCCCACCGCGCGATCAGCGGAGCCAGCCGGTCCAGCGACGACTCGCGGCACAGCACGAAGATCTCGCCCTCGCGGTTGCTGACGAGCTCGTCGACGAGATGGCGCCCGATGAAGCCCGTGGCGCCCGTAACGAAGTAGGCCATGTCCGGACACTACGCCGCCGCGAGGTCGCTTGGGTGGGCCTGCGACGGTTCGGTCCCGCCCCTCGGGCGAGGGGCAGCGGTCGGTCAGTCGCCGGTCGGGCCGAACATGATCTCGTCCCAGCTCGGCACCGATGCGCGGCCCCGCTTCTTCTGCGCCGGGCGGCGTTGGCGGGTCGAGTCGGCGTCGTCGTCCTGGGCGGCCGGCTCGGCCGGCTGCGACGCCTCGGCCGGCTCCGGGGCGGTCGGGCGGAGCGGCTCGTCGAAGGCGAGCTGACCGTCGTCGGCCGCCGCCGCGGGACGCTCCGGCGCACGGCGCGCAGGGCGGACGTCCTCGTGGTCGTCGATCAGGTCGAGCGCGTCGTCGCCGAGCGAGTCGCCCAGCGGCAGGTCGGACGAGGACGCGGCCGCGCGGCGCTGGCGGGCCTGCTGGAGGTCGTCGACCGGCTCGGCGGCGGCCGCGGGCTCGGGCAGGTCGCCGATGAGCCAGCGGGCGTCGTCGTTGTCGGTGAGCGCGTAGTTGCCCGGCGCGTCGTAGGTGAAGCGGGCCGAGCCGCTGCGACCGGTGAGGTCGTAGGCCGCGCTCAGCACCCAGCGACCGGTCTCGCGGCGGTAGGCGTCCCACTCGACGTCGTCAGGATCGCCGCCGACCGCCCGGACGTTGGCCGCCACGGCGTCGCCGAGGATCCGGTTGAGCGGGGGAGTCGTCGGGGGCTCGCCGGGCCCGCGCCGCAGCGAGGCGCGCTGCGCGGTCGACGCGATGTGCTCGCGCTCGGCCAGCACGGGGGCGACGTACGGCATGATCGCCTCGACCGTCGTGCCGGCGAGCTCGGCGACCGACTCCGGTGACTCCCCGGAGCGGATCCGGTTCTGGATGTCGCGGGGGCGCAGGCTGCTGGTCATCTTGGTCTCCGATCGGCGGGGCGTGCCAGCGTGGACCGACGTGCGGAGCAGCGGTGTGATGTCGAGGGTGTACTCGCCGCCGTGCTCGTCACGCAGGAGCAGCGCGCGACCGAGTCCGGTCACCTCGACCAGGCTGACCCGGGTGGGAGCAGGGGTCTCGGGCGCAGGCACGAGTCCCCCGAACCGTTCGGGTGTCTGGTCGGTCGCACGCTCTTCTTCCACGGTGCCGACGAGCCTACGCCGAGCGACGCGCGCGGACGGGCGGCGCGCCCGGCGTCGGGCGATCTATCGACATTCCGGGCCCGCCGGCGGACCTCACAGCTCGTGGACGACGACGTCGAGCTGGGTCCCCTTCGTGCCGGGGCGGCCGACCTCGACGCTCCAACCCAGCCGGCGGAGGACGTCCGCGAGCGCCTCGGGCGTCGCCGGGTCGGCGCCGTCCTCGAGCAGCGCCCGCACGATCCGGCCCTTGGTCGCCTTGTTGAAGTGGCTGACCACCTTGCGGGTGCCGCCGACCTCGTGGAGGACGCGCACCGTCGCCACCCGCGGGGCGAGGTCGGCCGGTGGCCGCCAGAACGCGGCGTACACGGTCGAGCGCAGGTCGACGAGGAGACCGCGGCCGAGCGCGTCGGTCACCACCGGGCCGAGGGCGTCGCGCCAGACGCCGGCGACCGGGCCGAGGCCGGGCAGGGACGCGTCGCCCGACAGCCGGTACGCCGGGATGCGGTCGCCGAAGCGGACCAGCCCGAACAGGGCCGAGGTCACGGCGACGCGGGAGCCGGCCCGCCGCTTGGCGGCGGTCGAGAGGGTCGAGAGGTCGAGGGCGTCGTACAGGACGCCGGAGTAGACCCGGTCGGCGCGGGCGGCCGGCGCCGTCGGCAGGTCCGCGTTGCGCTCGACGAGGTCGGCCTGGCCGGCCGACAGGCCGAGCACCTCCGAGGCCCGGGCCGGGTCGTCGCGGCACAGCGCCACGAGAGCCCCCATGACCTTCTCCCGCGTGGGGGCGAGATCGGGCAGGGACAGGGCGGTGGGGTCGAGGGGCGCCCCGCGCCGGGGAGCGGTCTTGCCCTCACTGGGCGGGAGCAGGATCAGCACGGCCGCAAGGATAGGAGCGTGCGGGCGGGGCACCGGGAGGGGCACTAGGGTCGGGCGCATGCCGAGCAACCTCGTCTACCGGGTGCGAGCGAGCTCGCCACAGCTCCAGGAGGGTCTGGCGAGGATCGCCGACGAGCAGCACCTGCCGGGGGAGTTCCCACCGGACGTCCTCGCCGCCGCCGAGCACGCCGCCGCCTCGGTCACCCTGCCTGAGCTCGACCGGACCGACCTGCCCCTGCTGACCATCGACCCGGCGGGCTCGATGGACCTCGACCAGGCGATGTGCCTGCAGCGCGACGCCGACGGGTTCGTCGTGCACTACGCGATCGCCGACGTGGCCGCGTTCGTCGAGCCGGGCGGTCCGATCGACGTGGAGGCGCACCATCGCGGCGAGACGCTCTACGGCGCCGACACCCGGATCCCGCTGCACCCGCCGGTCCTGTCGGAGAACGCCGCGTCGCTGTTGCCCGACCAGGAGCGGCCGGCCCTGCTCTGGACGATCCGCCTCGATCCCGACGGCGCCATCACCGACATCCACGTCGAGCGGGCACGCGTGCGGTCGACCGCCCGCTGGTCGTACGTCGACGCGCAGGCCTCGCTCGACGGCGGCACCGCACCCGAGGTCATCGCGCTGCTCGCCGAGGTCGGACGGCTGCGCGAGAAGCGGGAGGCCGCCCGCGGCGGCGTGTCGCTGGCGCTGCCCGAGCAGGAGGTGGAGGAGCAGGACGGCTCGTTCTCGCTGGGCTTCCGCGAGCAGCTCCCGGTCGAGGGCTGGAACGCCCAGATCTCGCTGCTGACCGGGATGGCCGCCGCACGGCTGATGGTCGACGGCAAGGTCGGGATGCTCCGCACGCTGCCCCCGCCCGACCCACGCGACGTCGTACGACTGCGTCGGGTGGCGCAGGCGCTGCGGATCGACTGGCCGGAGGGCCTCGACTACCCGGGCTTCGTGCGCGGTCTCGACCCGAGGGCTCCCGCCCACCAGGCGATGACGGTCGCGTGCACCCGGCTGCTGCGCGGCAGCGGCTACACCGCCTTCGACGGCGAGCTGCCGGAGCAGCGCGAGCAGAGCGCGATCGGTGCGGAGTACGCCCATGCGACGGCCCCGCTGCGCCGCCTCGGCGACAGGTACGTCGGCGAGGTCTGCGTCGCGCTCTGCGCCGGCCGCCCGGTGCCGGACTGGGTGACCACCGCGCTGCCGGGCCTGCCCAAGATCCTGGCCGGCTCGGCCCAGCGGGCCCACACCTACGAGCGTGCCGTCGCCGACCTGGTCGAGGCGGGTGTGCTGGCCGGACGGGTCGGCGAGACCTTCGACGGCGTGGTCACGAGCGTCGAGGACAAGGATCCGACCCGCGGCGTGCTGATGGTCGGCGAGGTCGGCGTCGAGGCGCCGGTGACGGCGGCCTCCGACCTGCCGCTCGGCCACGACGTGACGGCCACGCTCGCCGTCGCCGACCTCGCGACCCGCAAGGTGGAGTTCCGGCTGTGAGCCGCGTGCTCGTGACCGGCGGGGTCCGGTCCGGCAAGTCCGCCCACGCCGAGGCGCTCGCCGGCACGAGCGGCGAGCCGGTCACCTACGTCGCCGCCGGCCCGTCGTACGACGACGCCGACTGGGCCGCCCGCATCGCCCGCCATCGCTCGTCGCGGCCGGCCGCCTGGACCACGCTGGAGACGCGTGACGTCGCCGGGGTGCTGGGCACCGCCGGGAGGCCGGTGCTGGTGGACTGCCTCGGGACCTGGCTGCAGGGCCTGGTCGACGAGGCGGATCTCTGGGAGGCGCCGTCCGAGGAGATCCACACGGCCGTCGGGCGAGCGTGCGACGCGGTGGTGGCCGCCGTCGCCGCCGCGACGGTCGACGTGGTGCTCGTGACCAACGAGGTCGGACTCGGTCTGGTGCCCGAGCACCGCTCCGGCAGGCTCTTCCGGGACCTGCTCGGCGAGGTCAACCAGCGGGTGGCCGCCGTCTGCGACGAGGTGCACCTGGTCGTGGCAGGCCGGATCCTCCGCCTCTGAGCCGCCGTCGGGTCGTCCTCAGAAGGTCGCCGCGCCAACGACCAGCACGGCGAGTGCCACCTCGATCGCGGCGCCGAAGACGTCGCCGGTGACGCCGCCGAAGCGGCGTACGCAGTGGGTCGTCAGCGCGAACACGGCGACGGCGGCGATGGCGATGGTCGCGGGACCGCGGTCGGGCGAGACGAAGCCGGCCGCGACCGCGAGCACGCCGAAGCCGAGCGCCGCCGCCACGACCGGCACCTTCCGGGCGAACGTCACGCCCAACCCGTCCGGCCGTGCCTCCGGGAAGGCCGAGGAGCAGGTCACCCACAGCGCGAGCCGGGAGACGAGCACGCAGCAGCCGCCGATCAGCGGGCCTCGCCAGTCACCCCGGTCGTCGGCGGCCAGCGCGGCGAACCCGGCCCCCTGCAGGCCCAGCACGATCACGACGGAGGCGACGCCGGCGGGCCCCGCGGTGCCTCCCTTCATGACGGCGAGCGAGCGCTCGCGGTCGTGGGAGGCGGTCAGGCCGTCGGCGACGTCGGAGAGGCCGTCGACGTGCAGCGCACGGGAGCCGACGGCGAGGAGGCCGACGGCGGCGAGCCCGACGGCGAGCGGCGGAAGCAGCAGCACCCCGCCCAGCCACAGCACGACGCCGACGGCGAGGCCGAGCGGGGCGACGGCCAGCGGCGCGAGGAGCAGTGCGCCCCGCGCGGTGGCCGGCGACGGGTCCATGACCGACCGCACCGGCAGCGCGGTGAGCATGCCCGCCGAGAGGCGGAGGCTGCGGATCACTCCGGCGGCATCAGGTCGGCGAGCAGCGCGACGTCACGCAGCAGCGCGGCCGCCGACCGCACGACCGGCACCGCCGCGACCGCGCCGGACCCCTCGCCGAGGCGGAGGTCGAGGTCGAGCAGCGGGACCAGGCCGAGCTTCTCCAGCGCCAGCGACTGGGCGGGCTCGGTGGAGCGGTGGCCGGCGGCGAACCACGCCACCGCGCCCGGCGCGATCCGCTCGGCCGTCAGCGCGCAGGCCACGGACATGAGCCCGTCGAGCAGGACGGGTACGCCGCGCTCGGCGGCGCGCAGCAGGTAGCCGACCGTGGCCGCCAGGTCGGCGCTCGCGACCGCGGTCAGCGTCTCGACCGGGTCCTCGAGCCGCGCGCCGGCGCGGTCGAGCGCCTGCTGGACCACCTCGGTCTTGTGGGCGAGCGCCGCGCCGTCGACACCGGTGCCGCGGCCGGTGACCTCGGCGGCCGGGAGGCCGAGCGCGGCGGCGACCATTGCCGCCGCTGGGGTGGTGTTGCCGATGCCCATGTCGCCGCTGAGCAGCAGCTGCGCACCCGCGTCGATCTCCTCGTCGGCGACCGCACGACCGGCCGCCAGCGCCTGCTCGGTCTCCTCGGGGGTGAGCGCGTCCTCGAGGTGGATGGCGCCGGAGCCGCGTCGTACCTTGTGGGCGCGGACCTCGTCCGGCACGCCCTCGAGGTCGTCGTCGACGCCGAGGTCGAGCACCCGCACGTGCACGCCGTGCACACCGGCGAGGGCAGTGACGCCGGCCTTGCCGGCGACGAACGTGCGGACCATCGCGCCCGTGATCGCCGGCGGGTACGCCGAGACACCGTGCTGCGCCACACCGTGGTCGCCGGCGAAGATCACCAGCCGCACGTCGTCCAGCGGCGCGGGCGGGCACTGGCCCTGGGTCGCGGCGACCCAGACCCCGAGCTCGCCGAGCCGCCCGAGTGCGCCGGCGGGCGTCGCGAGGCCAGCGAGCCGCTCGGTGGCGGCGGCGTGCACGTCGGGATCGGGCTGAGCGATCTGTGCGTTCATGGCTGCAAGATATCGAGCGCCCAGCCTGCAGGCCGGCTCAGGTCGCCAGCAGCACCAGCACCATGAAGAGTGCGAGCAGCCCGATCAGCAGCAGCATCCCCGAGAGCTCAGGGTCGCGCTCGCGCTCCTGCAGCTCCGGATTGTTGGTCGTCATGTCCGAGATACCCCCGTGTCCCGTCCGAGATCTGACGGCGGTGCAACGACGGAGTCGGCCGAAGAGCACGGTCAGCGGTAGGAATGCGTCGTGGCTCACACCGAGGAGGACGCCGACGGGCACACCGTGGTTGTCGTCCCGGTGCCCGGGCTGGAGCCGTTCGTCCGCGCCCGCTGGGACCACTACGACCCCCGTTGGGTCTCGCGCGACCCGGCGTTCACCCACGCTCACGTCACCGTGCTGGCGCCGTTCGTGGCCGACCCCTCGCCGGCCGACCTCGAGGTGCTGGCCGCGATCGCGCGCGACACCCCTGCCTTCGGGTTCGCGCTGCGCTCGGTCGCGGAGTTCCCCAACGGGATCATCCACACCGGCCCCGAGCCGGCGGCGCCGTTCGCGGAGCTGACCGGCCGGGTCGTGGAGGCGTACCCCGGCCACCCGCCGTACGCCGGCGAGTTCGACCCGGTCCCGCACCTCACGCTCGACCACGCCGCGGGGCCGGTCACGGTGGACTCGGTCCGCGCGGCGTTGGGCGACCTGCTGCCGGCGCGCTGCCGGGCCGAGCGCCTCGAGATCCACCGGTACGCCGAGGGCGACTGCCGCGTCCTCGCGAGCTGGCCGCTCGGGTCCGGCGCCGACGACTGCACGCTGCTCCGGGGTCGGTGACGCCGATCAGCCGGCCAGGTGACCGTGGTCGACGACCTGCACGCTGCCGTTGATCGAGGCGGCCTCGTCGGAGGCCAGGAACACCACGACCTCGGCCACGCTCTCGGGCGTCATCAGCCCGCGGGTGGCCGAGATGCGCATGATCAGGTCGAGGTCGACGCCGTCGGGGAAGCCGATGGTGTGCGCCTGGGGCGTGTCCATCCCGCCGGGGCAGACGCAGTTGACGCGCAGCGGCGTGCGGAGGTACTCGACCGCGAGCGCCTTGGTGAGACCGACGATGCCGTGCTTGGCGGCGGTGTACGCCGCCGAGCAGGCCTCGCCGACCTGCCCCGCGACCGAGCTGACGTTGACGATGTTGCCGCCGGTCTCGAGCAGGTGGGGGATCGCGGCCCGCGCGCAGTGGAACGCTCCGCCGAGGTTGACCGCGATGTCGCGGTCCCACTCCTCGTCGGTGACGTTGGTCGTGATCCGGAAGTCGTGCCGTCCGGCGTTGTTGACGAGCACGTCGAGCCGGCCGCCCTCGATGACCGCGTCGGCCACCGCCGACCGGCACGAGCCGGGGTCGGCGACGTCGAGTGGCCCGAAGGTCACCCGGCCGGGCATCCCGGCGCAGGATCCGGCCACCTCGGCCAGCCGGTCCTGGTCGCGTGCGGCGGCGTGCACGTGCGCTCCGTCGGCGGCGAACCGGCGTACGGCGGCGGCGCCGAGGCCCGACGACGCTCCGGTCACCAGCACCGTCCTTTCGGCGAAGTGGGTGACGTCGCTCATCAGTTGCTCTCCTTGATCGTGGTGGACATGGTCCGGAGATCCTCCCCGATCCGGCACGGTGCGACGTACGACGCGCCCGCGGTGGTCACGCCGAGCTGTGCCCCGACGACCTGTTCGGTGGCGAGTCGAGGCGCAGGTTTCAGCGGCCCCGGTGTGGATAGCGTCACGCTCATGGAACTCGTCGAGTGTCAGTGGTGTCAGGCGCAGTCGGATCCTGGTACGACGACATGTCCTCAGTGCGGTGCGCCGCTGGACGTCGTCAACCTGGTCAGCGACTCGGGATGGCGCGAGGCGCCACGGATGAGGGACATGGAGCAGTTCCGCTTCTCCGCGTCCACCGTCCAGGTCGAGGGCACCATGGTGCCCGTCGCGGAGGTGAACCTCGCCCAGGGCGACTCGGTCTACTTCGAGCACCACGTGATGCTCTGGAAGGACCCGCAGGCTCCGTTGGCGGCGTACAGCGTGCCGGGCGGCGCGAAGCGCAAGCTCGCCGGCATGCCGCATCTCGTAACGGTGGCCTACGGGCCCGGCCGCGTCGCGTTCTCACGGGAGGCGCCCGGCGAGCTGCTGGTCATCCCGCTCGGACCGGGCGTCGAGCTCGACGTGCGCGAGCACGCGTTCGTGGTCGCGAGCCACACCACGGCGTACTCCTACGTCCGGATCAAGGGCCTGACCAACCTGCTGCACGGCGGCAACGGCATGTACATGGACCGATTCATCACCAGCGGCGAGCCCGGCGTCGTGATGCTGCACGGCAACGGCAACGTCTTCGAGCGCTACCTGCAGCCGGGGGAGCGGATCCAGGTCGAGCCCGGCGGCTTCCTCTACAAGGACGCGTCGGTGCAGATGAACACCGTCCAGCTCGACGTGAAGACCGGCATGTTCAGCAAGGGCCTGTTCGTCGCCGAGTTCGTCGGCCCCGGCCGGCTCGGCATCCAGTCGATGTACCACCACCACGGGAGCGACTGATGACGACCGCGCCCACCACTCCGACGAGCGGCGACACCTACACCTGCCGCTACTGCCGCCTGCAGTCGCAGCTCGGTCAGGACCAGCGGAGCTGCCCGACCTGCGGCGCCCCGATCGACCTCCGTGCCGCCGTCTCGACGTCCGGCTGGGTCGAGCAGCCGCCGATCGCGGACATGACCCGCATCCAGTTCGGCCGCAGCCGCGTGCAGATCGAGGGGGACGTCGTACCCGTCGCCGACTTCAGCCTGCACGAGGGGGAGTCGGTCTACTTCTCCCACCACGCGCTGCTCTGGGCCGAGCCCGGCGTCCGGATCACCAACCACCCCAACGCCAAGGGCTGGAAGCGGATGCTGGCCGGCATGCCGTCGTACATGCTCGACGCGACGGGCCCCGGTCGGGTCGGCATCTCCGACAACCACGCCGGCGAGGTCATCGCCGTGCCGCTGCCCGCCGGCGGCGCGATGTGGGTGCGCGAGCACCGCTTCCTCGCGGCGACCACGAGCATCGACTACACCTACGCGCGCAACGGCCTCTGGTACCGCACCGGCTACGGCGACGACAGGGAGACGCACTACCCGCTCGGGATGTACGACGACGTCTTCACCGCGCGCAGCGAGCCGGGCCTGCTCCTGCTGCACGCGCCGGGCAACACCTTCGTCCGCGACCTCGCGCCGGGCGAGCACATCCTGGTCCAGCCGCGGGCGCTGCTCTACAAGGACCTCTCGGTGCAGATGGGCCTCCACCTCGAGGCGCCGTCGATGGCCGGCTGGTCGACCTGGCGCCGCTTCCAGGTGCGCACGATGTTCCTGCGGCTGGTCGGCCCGGGTCGCGTCGCGGTCCACTCGGTCTTCGAGAACGAGCTGGAGGGCGAGGCCGTCACCGGCGGGCAGTACACCACCCAGCAGTGGTGAGGCCGTCCCTCACCTCGACGGCGCCGTCGCGTTAGATTGGCGGCACCGCCGATGTGAGGGAGGCCACTGCCCATGCTCGTTCCGTTCAGCACCACCGACTTCCTGGCCCGCGCCGAGACCGTGTACGCCGACCGCGTCGGCGTCGTCGACGAGCCGGACCAGCCCGCGACGAGCCTGGGCGACGTGACCTACGCCGACCTCGCGGTTCGCGCCCGCGGCATCGCCGCGAAGCTGGACGAGCTCGGCATCGGGGTGGGCGACCGCGTCGCGATGGTGTCGCACAACAGCGCCCGGCTGATGGCCGCTTTCTTCGGCGTCACCGGCTACGGCCGCGTGCTCGTCCCGGTCAACTTCCGTCTCTCGCCCGACGAGGTCGCCTACATCGTCGAGCAGTCCGGCGCCCGCGTCCTGTACGTCGACCCCGAGGTCGCCGACGCGCTCGACGGCGTGGAGTGCGAGCACAAGTTCGTGATCGGCTCCGACGAGGACCTGTTCCTCGACGGTGTCGCCCCGCGGGCGTGGGAGCCGGACGAGAACGCCACCGCGACCATCAACTACACCTCCGGCACGACCGCGCGCCCGAAGGGCGTGCAGCTCACCCACCGCAACATCTGGGTCAACGCCGTGACTTTCGCGCTGCACGCCGGCGTGACCGATCGCGACGTCTATCTGCACACGCTGCCGATGTTCCACGCGAACGGCTGGGGGATGCCGTTCGCGACCACCGGTCTCGGCGTACCCCAGGTGGTGCTGCGCAAGGTCGACGGTGCCGAGATCCTGCGCCGGATCGAGAAGCACGGCGTCACGTTCATGTGCGCCGCGCCGGCGGTGGTGGCCTCGATCCTCGACGCCGCGCAGACCTGGGAGGGCGAGATCCCCGGGCGCGACAAGGTGCGGATCATCTGTGCCGGCGCACCGCCGCCGACCAAGACGATCATGCGGATCGAGAGCGAGCTCGGGTGGGAGTTCGTCCAGATCTACGGCCTCACCGAGACCTCGCCGCTGCTGACGATCAACCGCGGTCGGGCCGAGTGGGACGACCTGTCGACGGAGGACCGCGCCGCCAGGCTGGTGCGCGCCGGCGCTCCCGCGCTGGGTACCACTCTGCAGATCGACGCGGACGGCGAGGTGCTGGCGCGCTCGAACGTCGTGCTGGAGGGCTACTGGGAGAAGCCCGAGGAGAGCGACCGGGCGCTCGGCGACGGCTGGTTCCACACCGGCGACGGCGGCACGATCGGCGACGACGGCTACCTCACGATCGCCGACCGCAAGAAGGACGTCATCATCACCGGCGGCGAGAACGTCTCCTCGATCGAGGTCGAGGACGCGATCTTCTCCCACCCCGAGATCAACGAGGTCGCCGTGATCGGCGTGCCCGACGACAAGTGGGGCGAGACGATCAAGGCCCTCGTCGTCCTCGCGCCCGGCTCGACGCTGACCGAGGCCGAGGTCATCGACTACTGCAAGGGCAAGGTCGCGCGCTACAAGGCACCGACCACGGTCGAGTTCCGCGACGAGCTCGCCCGCACCGCCACCGGCAAGCTGCAGAAGTTCAAGCTGCGGGCGCCTTACTGGCAGGGCCGCGACCGCCAGGTCAACTAGGACTTGCGCGAGCGCGTCGCCGCTGTCGGCGCCTTGCCTCACGTGGGCGCCGAGGCACCTCCGGTCGCTGGCGCTCCCTCCGTCGCCTCGGCGCCCACGCTCGCCAGCCGGCGCCTGCGGCGCCGCGCTGCCGCGCTCGCGGTCGAGGCTCGTACGTGGTGGCGGCGGTCTGGCGGCAAGACGGTTGCGGAGGTCTGGCGGCTGCGGTGGTTGCGGGGGTTGTGGTGGTACGACGGCCGCGGGGGTTGTGGCGGTCTGGTGGTACGACGGCCGCGGGGGTTGTGGTGGTCTGTTGGTACGGCGGTCGCGGGGGTTGAGTCGCTCCGGCGACGGGACCTGCGTATCCTCGACCGCGCCAGTTCAGGGAACCCGGTGAGAGTCCGGGACTGACGCGCAACGGTGAGGGCCCTGCTGTCGGGGTCCGAGTCCGATACCTGCTGGTCCTCGCGGCGACCGCCGCGTGGTCGACAGTGGGTCCCGCGAACGGGCCCGGACCAGATGGGCCTCGTAGTGGCAGCAACCCGCACCCGAGCAGACCGGTGCCCCGGCGCCCTCCGACCCTGGCCCGCGCCCGACGGGCTGCTCGTGCGGATCCGGCTGATCGGTGGGCGGGTGCCGCTGGCCTCGCTGCGCGCGCTGATCACCGTGGCCGAGGAGTACGCCGACGGGCGGATCCGGCTGACCTCGCGCGCCAACCTGCAGGTCCGTGCGTTCGCCCGGCGGGGTGCGGCCCTCGCGCCGGAGGCGCTGGCCGCTCTCGAGGCGACCGGCCTGCTGCCGTCGCGGACGCATGAGCTGGTGCGCAACGTGATGGCGACGCCGGGCTTCGACGGAGCGATGTTGGATGCGCTCGACCGGGCGCTGTGCGCGGATCCCGTGCTGGCCGGGCTGCCGGGTCGCTTCCTCCTCGTGCTCGACGACGGCCGCGGTCACCTGCTCGACCGGCCCTGCGACCTGGGTGTGGTGCTGCTCGGCGACGACGAGGCGCAGCTGCGGATCGGCGACCGGTGGGGGCCGGTCGTCGTACGGGCCGAGGTAGCCGACCGCTTGGTCGGACTTGCGCGGGACTTCGTGGCGGCGCGGGGGAGCGGCGCGGCGGCTGCATGGCACGTGACCGAGCTGCCGGGGTGGGGTCGTGTGCCTGAGAGCCCGGGATACGGGGGTCTCAGGCACACGACCCCCGACCCGCGCCTGCCCGCACCCAGCGGTCCGCTGCCGTTCGGCCCGGTGCCGGGCGGGCGGCACGTCGCCGTATCGGCGGACGGGCTGGACCGTGCCGCTGTCGAGGAGCTCAGCGCCGGCGCCGACCACCTGGTCGTCACGCCCTGGCACGGCGTGCTCGTCCCCGAGGAGGACCGATGAACAGGCCCATCCGCCGCTATGACTACGTCGACTCCGGCCCCGCCATCTACGTCGACTCGTTCGCGACGATCCGGCGCGAGGCCGATCTCACCGCGATCCCGGCCGACGCCGAGAGGCTGGCCGTGCGGATGATCCACGGCAGCGGGCAGGTCGACCTCGCCCGCGACCTGGTCGTGCACCCGCGACTCGTGGCGGCAGCACGCGGCGCGCTCGAGGCGGGCGCGCCGATCCTCTGCGACGCCACGATGGTGGCGACCGGCGTGACGCGCGCGCGGCTGCCGCGCGACAACGAGGTCCTGTGCCTGCTCGACGACCCGCGCGTGCCGGAGCTCGCGCGTGAGTGGACCACGACCCGCACCGCAGCGGCCGTGTCGCTCTGGGAGCCGATCCTCGGCGGGGCCGTCGTCGCGATCGGCAACGCTCCGACCGCGCTGTTCCACCTGCTCGAGATGATCCTGGACGGCGGGCCGCGGCCGGCGGCGATCGTCGGCTGCCCGGTCGGGTTCATCGGGGCGGCGGAGTCGAAGGAGGCCCTCGTCCGGTTCGCCGACGAGCACGGCATCGACATCCCGTTCGTGACCGTCCGCGGCCGCCGGGGCGGGTCGGCGATGACGTCGTCCGCGCTCAACGCACTGGCACAGGAGAAGGAATGAAGGGGACGTTCACCGTCGTCGGCATCGGCCCGGGCGACCCCGAGCTGGTCACCATCAAGGCGGCGCGGGTCATCGGCTCGGCAGCGGTGGTGGCCTACCACGCCGGCGTACGCAAGCAGTCGCACGCGCGGCGGATCGCCTCGTCCCTCATCCCGGCCGAGGCGATCGAGGAGGAGCTGCGCTACCCGGTCACGACCGGCTCGACCGACCATCCCGGCGGGTACGTCGGCGCGATGGCCGACTTCTACGAGTCCTGCGCGCGCCGGCTGGCCGGGCACCTCGACGCGGGTCGCTCGGTGGTGCTGCTGGCCGAGGGCGACCCGCTGTTCTACGGGTCCTCGATGTACCTCCACGACCGCTTCCAGGACCTCTACGAGACGTCGGTGGTGCCCGGGGTCCCGGCGTTCTCGGCGGCCACCGCGGCGGCATCGCTGCCGCTCGTGCGGCAGACCGACGTGCTGACGGTCCTGCCCGGCACGCTGCCCGAGCCCGAGCTCGCCCGCCGCCTCGCCGACACCGACGGCGCCATCATCATGAAGCTCGGCCGCACCTTCCCCGCCGTGGTCTCCGCGCTCCGGCAGGCCGGCCGGCTCGAGGGCTCCTGGTACGTCGAGCGCGCCTCCCAGCCCGACGAGCGACGTCTCCCCGTCGCCGACGTCGACCCCGAGACCGTGCCGTACTTCTCGCTGGTCGTGGTGCCGGGGGACACGGCTCCGGGGCGGGCCGACGCGGGCCGGATGCGTGCCGTTTGTGCCCAATCGACACCGGAATCGGCCTCAGAGCTGCCGTTTGTGCCCAAACGGCAGTCCCGTGAGCTCGTCGTCGTCGGGCTCGGGCCGGGGCCGGAGGGGTGGCTGACGCCGGAGGTGAGCGCCACGCTGGCGGAGGTGGACCACGTCGTCGGCTACGGGCCGTACCTCGCACGGGTGCCCCAGCGCGAGGGCCTGACGCGCCACGCCTCGGGGAACGCCGTCGAGGTCGACCGGGCCCGGCAGGCGCTCGACCTGGCCGAGGCCGGGGAGCGGGTCGCGGTGGTCTCGGGTGGCGATGCGGGCGTCTTCGGGATGGCCGCCGCGGTGTTCGAGGCCGCCGAGGACCCGTCGTACGACGACGTGGCGATCCGGGTGCTGCCCGGAGTCAGTGCCGTGCAGGCGGTCGCGGCCAGGGCGGGCGCGCCGATCGGTGCCGACTTCGCGGTGGTGTCGCTCAGCGACCGGCTCAAGCCGTGGGACGTCGTCGAGCGGCGGCTCCGTGCGATCGCGCAGGCCGACCTGGTGCTGGCGATCTACAACCCCGCCTCGCGTTCGCGGACCGGTCAGATCGCGGCCGCGGTCGACGTGCTGCTCGAGGAGCGCAAGCCGGACACCGTCGTCGTGGTCGGGCGCGACGTCGGCCGCGCCGAGGAGTCGCTGACCGTCACGACGCTCGGCGAGCTCGACCCCGCGACCATCGACATGAAGTGCCTGCTGCTGATCGGCGCGGACAGCACGCGGGTGAGCCGCGCGGGCGTGTGGACACCGAGGTACGTCCGATGATCCACTTCGTCGGCGCCGGTCCCGGCGCGGCCGACCTGCTCACCGTCCGCGCCACCCGCCTCCTCGCGGCCGCGGAGGTGGTGCTCTTCCCCGGGACCTACCTCGACCCCGAGGTGTTGACCCACGTCAGCCCCGAGGCCGAGCTGGTCGACACCCAGGGCCTCGACCTCGACGCGATCACCGGGCACCTCGTCGCCGCCCATCGCGCCGGCCAGGCGGTCGTGCGGCTCGCCTCCGGCGACCTCTCGGTCTACTCCGCACTCGCCGAGCAGACCCGCAGGCTCGACGCGGCCGGGGTGCCGTGGGCCGCGACACCGGGCGTTCCGGCGTACGCCGCCGCGGCCGCGCTGGTCGGTCGCGAGCTCACCGTCCCGCTCGTCTCGCAGACGGTGGTGCTGACCCGCACCCAGGCCCGCTCGACAGCGATGCCGGAGGCCGAGTCGCTGGCGTCGTACGCCGCAACCGGGGCGACCCTCGTGCTGCACCTCGGCATCACCCGCACCCGCGAGCTGATGGCCGAGGTGGTCGGCCACTACGGCGCAGACTGCCCTGTCGTCGTCGTCCACCGGGCCAGCCAGCCCGAGCAGCAGGTGCTGCGGGGGACTGTCGGTAGCATCGCCGACGCCGTCGAGGCCGCCCGCCTGCGCCAGGCCGCCGTGATCATGGTCGGCCGCGCGCTGGCCGGCTCGGGCGGCGAGTCCTACCTCTACGACCCCCACCGCGAGCGGAGCACACGATGATCCCCGAGATCCCGACCGCGGGCCTGTACGACGTGATCAACCGTCGTCGCGACACGAGGCGCGAGTTCACCGGTGCCGAGATCCCGCAGGACGCCCTCGACCGGGTGCTGTCGGCCGCACACTGCGCGCCCAGCGTCGGCATGAGCCAGCCCTGGGACTTCGTGCTCGTGCGAGCGCCCGAGACCCTCGACGTGTTCGCCAAGCACGTCGGCGAGGAGCGCGACACCTACGCCGCGACGCTCGAGGGCGAGCGTGCCGAGACGTTCAGCCGGATCAAGGTCGAGGGCATCCGCGAGTCGGGGCTCGGCATCGTCGTCGGCTACGACCCGACCCGCGGCGGCCCGAACGTGCTGGGCCGCCACGCGATCGCCGACGCCGGCCTCTACTCGGTGGTCTGCGCGATCCAGAACCTCTGGCTCGCCGCCACCGCCGAGGGGCTCGGCGTGGGCTGGGTCAGCTTCTACCGCGAGGAGTTCCTGCGCTCGCTGGTCGGCATGCCAGACCACGTCCGTCCGGTCGCCTGGCTCTGCGTCGGGCCGGTGGAGGGCCTGCCGGACGTGCCGGACCTCGAGCGTCACGGCTGGCGCCACCGCTCGCCGGTAGGGTCCGTCCTGCACCAGGAGACCTACGGCCGCCGCGCCTGATCGCGGGAGGGGTCGATGCGACGAGCGCGTGCGTGGATCTGGGCGGCGCTGGCGACCGTCGTGCTGGCGTTCGGCGTCGCGGTCACCGTGGGGGTCGCGACCGGCCCCGAGGACCTGGGCTACTCCGGACGCGCGAGTGCGACGGTCGCGTCGTACCACTCCGGTGCGCGTGCCTGCCCCTCGACGATGGGCTACGAGGTCGCCGGCCACCGCTACACGCACGACGACAGCTTCTGCGGCGGCTGGCACGTCGGGGACACGGTGCGGCTCGACTACCTGACGAGCGACCCGGCGAAGGCACGGATCGACTTCGGCCATGCGACGGCCGTGCAGGGCAAGGGCATCGCGATCGTGGTGCTCGTGCTGCTCGACCTCGCGCTGCTCTACGCCGTCGTGCGGTTCGTCCGCCGGGGCCTCAGCGGGTCAGCGCCCACTGCGTGACGGTGCGCAGGGGCGCCCAGCCCCGGAAGGTGCCGATCGCGTCGACCTGCTCGATCGAGATGCGGGTCAGCTCGCCGCCGTGCTCGCGGTGGAGCGAGGCGAGCAGCTGCTCGGTCTCGAGGGTGACGCCGTGGACGACGAGGCGTCCGCCGGGCCGCAGCGCGGCCAGGCAGGCCTCGATGACGCCGTCGCGGGTGGCGCCGCCGCCGACGAAGATCGCGTGCGGGCGGCGGAGCCCGTCGAGGGCGTCGGGCGCGCGCCCCTCCACCACCCCCAGACCGGGAACGCCCAGCGTGCGGGCGTTGCGGCCGATGCGGGCGGCCCGGTCCGGATCGGACTCGACCGCGGTCGCGGTGCAGGTCGGGTGGGCGCGCATCCACTCGATGCCGACCGACCCCGCGCCGGCGCCGACGTCCCAGAGGTGCTCGCCGGGGGCCGGCGCGAGGCGGGCCAGGGCGGAGGCGCGGAGGTCGCGCTTGGTGAGCTGACCGTCGTGCTCGAACGCGCTGTCGGGCAGCCCTGCCGTCCAGCTCGCGCCGACGGACGTGCCGACGCTCTCGATGGCCACGATGTTCAGGCGGGAGAAGGTGCCCCGACAGTCGCTTGCGCGGACTTCGGTACGTCGGGCGGCGGGCGAGCCCAGGTCGCCGAGCACGGTGAGCGTCGACTCGCCGTAGCCCTGCGTGGCCAGCAGCTCGGCGACGGCACGAGGGGTGTGCTCGTCGGACGACAGCGCCAGGATCCGCCGGCCCGGCGCCAGCTCGCGAGCGACCAGCGCGACGTCGCGACCGACGACGCTGACGACCGCGCACGACTCGGCCGGCCAGCCCATCTCGGCGCGCGCCAGGGCGACCGAGGACACCGCCGGCTCGATGGTCACGGCACCCTCGGGCAGGAGGTCGAGGAGCGTCGTACCGATGCCGGAGACGAGGGGGTCGCCGGAGGCGAGCGCGACGACCGGGCCGAGGGGGATGCCGGCGAGGAGATCGGGGAGGCCGGCACGCAGCGGTGACGGCCACGGCACCCGGCGGCCGGTGACGTCGTCCGGCAGCAGGTCGAGGTGGCGCGCGCCGCCGAGGATCACCGCGGCCGCGCGGATCCGGTCGCGGGTGGCCTCGGCCAGTCCGGGCCAGCCGTCGGCGCCGATGCCGATCACGTGCAGGGACGGGGGCGCGGCGGTCATGGGCGCTGACGCTATCGTGGCGGCAACAAGGCACGAGGTGCCCCAACGACCCAGTCATCGGAGACGGTGAGGACGGCCGACGGGGAGAATCTGGGAAGCCGGTGAGACTCCGGCACAGGCCCGCTGCGGTGAACCGAGCCCCTGCTGCACGTCGGCAGGTGACTCGCCAAGTCCGAAGACCGGCCTCGCGCCCGACCATTCCAGTGGCGAAGCGAGCGGGAGCCTCACATGCCGGTGCACTACCCCTTTTCCGCCGTCCTCGGTTGCGAGGCGGACACGCTCGACGACATGGGCCTGGCGCTCGTGCTCACCGCGATCAGCCCCGAGATCGGCGGCGTGCTGGTGCGCGGAGAGAAGGGCACCGCGAAGTCGACCACCGTCCGCGCGCTCGCGGGTGTGCTCCCGCCCGTCGAGGTGTACGCCGGCGACCGGTTCTCCGTCGATCCGACCGACCCGGCTGCCGTCTCGCCGGACGGTCCGTTCCCCGGCGAGGTGGAGACCCGCGGGGCCCGCCTGGTCGAGCTGCCCGTCGGTGCCTCCGAGGACCGCGTGGTCGGCTCGCTGCACCTCGAGCGCGCGCTGTCGCAGGGCAGGGTCGAGTTCGAGCCGGGCCTGCTCGCGCGCGCCCACCGCGGCCTTCTGTACGTCGACGAGGTCAACCTGCTCCACGACCACCTCGTCGACCTGCTCCTCGACGCCGCGGCGATGGGCTGGGTGTCCGTCGAGCGCGACGGCGTCTCGGTCGAGCACGCCGCGCGGTTCGTGCTGATCGGCACGATGAACCCCGAGGAGGGCGAGCTGCGCCCGCAGCTGCTCGACCGGTTCGGCCTGACCGTCGAGGTCGTGGCGCCGCGCGATCCGGCCGTGCGCGTCGAGGTGGTCCGGCGGCGGATGGCCTACGAGGCGGATCCGCCGGCGTTCGTGGCCCGCTACGCGGCGGACGACGACGCGCTCACCGCGCGGATCGAGGCTGCCCGCGAGCGCGTCGCGAAGGTGCGGCTCACCGAGCCGGCGCTGCTCAAGATCGCCGAGGTCTGCGCTGCCTTCGAGGTCGACGGCCTGCGCGCCGACATCGTCACCGCCCGCACCGCCGTCGCCCATGCCGCCTGGGCGGGCCGCGACGAGGTCACCAAGGCCGACATCCGCCGCGCCGCGCTGTTGGCGCTGCCGCATCGCCGTCGCCGCAACCCGTTCGACGCGCCCGGGCTCGACGAGGACCTCCTCGACCAGCTGCTCGGCGACGACGAGTTGCCGCCCGAGCCGCCGGAGGGCCCGCCCCCGGGCGAGGAGCCGGGCGGTGACGGAGAGGCGGAGGCCGACGGCTCGTCGTCCTCCGAGGGCGGCGACGCCGACGACGCCACCGACGGGTCGGACGCGTCCGAGGCGCCGGTCGCGCCGGACGACGGCGGGTCCGTCGATCGGGCCGACGACGCTCCGGACGGCGGTCCGGACGGCGGTCCGGACGGCGGTCCGGACGGCGGCTGTGTGGCTGCGACGACGACCGGCTCGGGCACGGCGTACCGGCCGAGGCTGCTGCGGGTCGACGGTCTCGGTGCGGGGTCGGCGGGCCGGCGGAGCCGTGCGCTCGCCAGCAGCGGCCGCCGGGTCGGCGCGCGACCCGGCAGCAACGGTGCGCTGCACCTGGTCGAGACGCTGAAGGCGGCTGCGGGCAGACAGGTGGCGCGGAAGGGTCTCGACAGGCTCGACCACTCTGGGGGACTCGACCAGCCTGGGGGACTCGACCGCGCGGGCCGGGTCGTGCTGGCGCCGGAGGACCTGAGGGTCGCCGTGCGCGAGGGGTGGGAGGCGAACCTCGTGCTGTTCTGCGTCGACGCATCGGGGTCGATGGCGGCGCGCAAGCGGATGACGCAGGTCAAGACGGCCGTCCTGTCGCTGCTGCTGGATGCCTACCGCCGCCGCGACAAGGTCGGCCTGGTGACGTTCCGCGGCTCTGAGGCCGAGGTCGCGCTGCCCCCGACCCACTCCGTCGACGCGGCCGCCGCGCGACTGGAGGCGCTGCCGGCCGGCGGTCGTACGCCGCTGGCCGAGGGGCTGCTCGAGGCGTCCCGGGTGCTGCTCCGCGAGCGCCTGCGCGACCCGCGCCTCCGCCCGTTACTGGTGGTCGTGACCGATGGTCGCGCGACCGGCGGAAAGGATGCGGTCGCGCTGTCCCAGCAGGCGGCGGCGTACGTCGGCGGGCTGGGCGTGACCACGGTCGTCGTCGACTCCGAGAGCGGGCCGATGCGGCTCGGGCTCGCGCAGCGGCTGGCGGTGCTGATGGGCGCCGAGCACCTGCCGGTCGCGGAGGTGAGCGCGGAGGCGCTCACCGGCGCCGTGGGGCGGGCCGCCTGATGCCGAAGGGCGTCCCGGCGAGCGTGCCCGACGACGGCCTGAGCACCCGGCAGCGGCGCAACCGGCCGCTGCTGATCGTGCACACGGGCGAGAACAAGGGGAAGTCGACGGCCGCGTTCGGGCTCGGGCTGCGCGGCTGGAACCAGGGCTGGGACGTCGCGGTCTTCCAGTTCGTGAAGTCCGCGAAGTGGAAGGTCGGCGAGGAGTCGGCGTACCTCGCGCTCGACCGGGTCCACGAGCAGACGGGCCAGGGCGGGCCGGTGCAGTGGAACAAGATGGGCGACGGCTGGTCGTGGTCGCGCAAGAAGGGCGACGACGAGGACCACGCGCAGGTCGCGCGCGATGGCTGGGCCGAGATCAAGCGGCGGATGCTCGCGGAGGAGCACGACCTCTACATCCTCGACGAGTTCGCGTACCCCGTGAAGTGGGGATGGATCTCGGCGGCGGAGGTCGCGGACTTCCTCAAGAACCGTCCCGGCCACCAGCACGTCGTCATCACCGGGCGCGATGTCGCACCCGAGATTCTCGAGGTCGCCGACCTCGTCACCGAGATGACGAAGATCAAGCATCCGATGGACGTCGGCCAGAAGGGCCAGAGGGGCATCGAGTGGTAGCGCCGCTGCCGCGGGTGGTCGTCGCGGCGCCGGCGACCGGCCAGGGCAAGACCACCATCGCGACCGGCCTGATGGCGGCGCTGTGTGCCTCGGGCCTCGAGGTCGGTGGCCACAAGGTCGGCCCGGACTACATCGATCCCGGCTACCACGCGCTCGCCACCGGCCGCCCCGGCCGTAACCTCGACCCGCACCTGGTCGGCGAGGAGCGGATCTTGCCGCTGCTGCTGCACGGCGCCCGTGGCGCGGACGTCGCGGTGGTCGAGGGCGTCATGGGCCTGTACGACGGCCGCCTCGGCACCGACGGCTTCGCGTCGACCGCCCACGTGGCCGGTCTGACCGGGTCGCCCGTGGTCCTCGTGCTGGACGTCGCGCGTCAGTCGCGCACGGTGGCGGCCGTGGCGGCCGGGATGGCCGCCTTCGACCCGTCGCTGCGCATCGGCGGCGTCGTGCTCAACCGGGCCGCACCCGGCCGCAACACCACCGAGATCGCGCGGGCCCTCGAGTCGGCGGGGCTCCCGGTCCTCGGTGCGGTGCCGCACGACGAGGGTCTCGCGAAGCCGTCGCGCCACCTCGGCCTCGTGCCCGCCGCCGAGCGTGGCGAGTCGCAGGCGACCATCGCGGCGCTGGGGGAGCACGTCGGCCGCCACGTCGACCTGGCCGCCGTGCTCGACGTCGCTCGGTCGGCGCCGGACGTCCCGGGCGACCCGTGGGACCCGGCCGCCGAGCTGGCGGGTGTCGGCTTCCGGCGGCTGGTGGCGGAGCGGCCGGCGGGGGAGCGGCCGGTCGTCGCGGTGGCCGGCGGCCGTGCCTTCACGTTCCGCTACGCCGAGACCGAGGAGCTGCTCCGCGCCGCCGGCTGCGAGGTCGTCGCGTTCGACCCCCTCAGCGCACCTTCCTTACCGGTAAGGAAGGCACCGGCCGGCATCTACCTGGGCGGTGGCTTTCCCGAGGTGTACGCCGAGGAGCTGGCCGCCAATCGGCCGTTGCTGGCCGAGCTGGGGGACGCCGTACGGGCCGGTGTGCCGACGGTGGCGGAGTGCGCGGGGCTGCTGGTGCTCGCCGACTCGCTCGACGGCACCCCGATGGCAGGCGCGATCCCGGCCGCCGCGGCGATGACGGAGCGGCTGACCCTGCGCTACCCGGTCGCCGAGGCCGGCGGCGACTCCCTGCTCACCCGGCCCGGGGAGCGGGTGACCGGGCACGAGTTCCACCGGACCACGGCGACGCCGGCTGTCGGGCCCGACCCTGCCTGGGTCATCGACGGTGAGCCGACCGGCTGGGCGAGCGAGTCGCTGCACGCGTCGTACCTCCACGTCCACTGGGCCGGCCACCCGCAGCTGGCGGCACGGTTCGCCGAGGCGGTGAACGCCCGTGCGTGATCCGCTGCTCTGCCCCCTCGATCACCACGGCGACGCCGAGACCGGCGACGGCCTGCTCGACTTCGCCGTCAACGTCTTCCCCGACGCCCGGCCGGCCTGGCTCGACGAGGCGCTGCACGCGGCGATCGGCGAGGTCGCCGCCTATCCCGAAGCGACTCGCGCGCGGCAGGCGATCGCCGACGCCCACGGCCGTCCGGTCGACGAGGTCCTGCCCACCGCCGGGGCGGCCGAGGCCTTCACCCTCGTCGCCCGCGCCCGTCCGTGGCGGCGACCCGCCGTCGTGCACCCGCAGTTCACCGAGCCCCATTCCGCGCTGCTCGCCGCCGGCCACGAGGTCACGACCGTCGCCACCCGACCTGAGGACGGCTTCGCCCTCGACGTCGCGGCCGTCCCCGACGACGCCGACCTCGTCGTGGTCGGCAACCCGACCAACCCGACCGGCGTCCTCCACCCGGCCGAGCGGCTCCGCGACCTTCTGCGGCCCGGGCGGGTCGTGGTCGTGGACGAGGCGTTCATGGACGTCGTGCCCGACGAGCCCGAGTCGCTCCTCACCGATCGCGCTGCGGGCCTGGTCGTCCTGCGCAGCCTCACCAAGCACTGGTCGATCCCGGGCATCCGCGCCGGCTATCTCGTCGGCCACCCTGCTCTCGTCGCGGACCTCGCGCGCCACCAGACGCCGTGGTCCGTCTCGACGCCCGCCCTCGCCGCCATCGAGGCCTGCCTGACCCCGCGCGCGCTCGCCGAGTCGCTCGCCCGCGCGGTCGCCCTCGGCACCTGGCGCGACCACCTCGCCCGCGGCCTCGCCGCGCGCGACGTCGAGCAGGTCGTGTCGGCGGCGTCGTTCGTGCTGGCCCGGCCCGGCGCCGGCGCACGTCAGGCCCTGCGCGACCGAGGCATCGCCGTACGGCGGGCCGACACGTTCCCCGGCCTCGACGACTCGTGGGTGCGGATCGCCGTACGACCGCCGGACCTGGCCGACAGGCTCCTTCTCGCCCTGGACGAGCTCGGATGAGCAGGGCGCTCGGTCTCGTGATCGGGTACGCCGCCGATCGGCTGCTCGGCGACCCGCGCCGCCTCCATCCCGTGGCCGGCTTGGGCACCGTCGCCGCCGCGCTGGAGGGACGCACGTACGCCGACGACCGCGCCCACGGTGTCGTCCACTCCGGCGTGCTCGTCGGGGGAGCGGTCGTGGTCGGCGCCCTCGTGCCGGGTGGCACGCTCGCCACCGCGATCGCGACCTGGGCCGTCCTCGGCGGCCGCAGCCTCGAGCGCGAGGCCGCCGCCGTCCACGCCCACCTCGCCGCCGGTGACCTCCCGGCGGCCAGGCAGCGGCTCACGCATCTCGTCGGCCGCGACACCAGCGCCCTGACCGAGGGCGAGGTCGCGCGCGCCGTCGTCGAGTCGGTCGCCGAGAACACCTCCGACGCCGTCGTCGCGCCCCTGGCCTGGGGAGCGATCGCCGGCGTGCCGGGCCTGCTCGGCTACCGCGCGGCCAACACCCTCGACGCGATGGTGGGCCACCACGACGACCGCTACGAGCGCTTCGGCTGGGCCGCCGCGCGCCTCGACGACCTCCTCAACCTGCCGGGAGCACGCATCGCCGGCGTCCTCGCCACGGTCCTCGGTGGCGACCCTCGAGCGGCCGCGAGGGCCTGGCGTCGGGACGCCGCGCAGCACCCCAGCCCCAACGCCGGCGTCGTCGAGGCCACCTTCGCCGGCTCGCTCGGCATCCGCCTCGGTGGCACGAACACCTACGGCACCCGCACCGAGCTCCGCGCGGTGATGGGCGCCGGTCGCGCCCCCGAGCCCGCAGACATCCCCCGAGCCACCCGGCTCGCCGCTCGCGTCGGCGTCGTCGCAGCACTCGTTGCAGCAGGGCTCTCCGTAGGCCGAGGAGGTCGCGCAGCGACCGTCTCGAGACCCGGCGCTCCGAAGGATCCCCGATGAACGCGACCGTCCTCGTCGGCATGTCCGTCGCCGATGCCGATCGTCGCGACGAGCTCCTCGCCGCAACGCGTGAGAGCGGAGCATCCGTGGCGTTCCTGCAGATGGCCGACCCGTCGCTCTCCCAGGAGCTGACGCGCCTGGCCGACGCGGGCGTCACGACCGTGACGCTTGTCGGCGTGGACACCGGGCCGCTGGGTCCCGGTCACTCGTGGCTTCGCCGGATCGCGGCGTACTGGTGGCGCCAGCGCACCGGCACCCGCCCGGAGATCCTGGTCGCGACGCGTCTGGCCGACTCGCTCGCCGTGCTGCCCGAGGTCGCGTCCGACACCCGCCCGATCACCGGTGACGAGCCCGGCCTGACCTCCGACGCGTGGGAGCAGCCGACGGCCCACCGCCACCAGGTCAACATCTGTCGCGGGCCGCGCTGCACGGCCAAGGGCGCCGTCGACAACCTGCGCGCGCTGATCCTGGCGATGCTCCAGCACGAGCTCGGCGACGACGACGTGCTGCTGGTCCAGACCGGCTGCCAGTTCCCCTGCAACCGCGCCCCGGTGCTCAACCTGCAGCCCGACGACGTCTGGTACGGCGACGTCGACCCGGCAGCGGCGACGGCGATCGTGGAGAGCCATCTGACACGTGGACAACCTGTCGCCGGGCACCGGCTGAACCGCTAGGCTCGCCGGGCACGTCAGTGTGAGGAAGCCAGTGAGAATCTGGCACGGTCACGCCACTGTGAGGGCCCGTCAGGGCCCGAAGTCAGATCTTCGCCGACGTGTGTCAGCCCATAAGGGAACGTTGTATTCCTGAAGGAGCATCACGTGAGCAACACGTCTGCTGTCTCGAGCACCACCTCCACCCCCATCGGCACTCCGCTGATCCACGCCAACGTCAAGACGGTCGCGCTGCTGCTCGGCGTCTCGATCCTGGCGCTGCTGGTCTACTACTTCATCGGCGTCGACGAGGGCATGATCTCCGTCTTCGGCAAGAGCATGGTCGCGCACGAGTTCTTCCACGACGGCCGGCACCTCCTCGGCTTCCCCTGCCACTGAGACACAGAGGGCAGGAGACAACAGAACATGGTGAAGCAACTCATCGGTCGTGGCGCGCTCTCAGGCGCCGTGGCCGGACTGGTCGCGTTCCTCTTCGCTCGCATCTTCGCCGAGCCGATCATCTCCAAGGCGATCGCCTACGAGTCGGCGCGTGATGCGATGCAGGACAAGCTCGACAAGGCGCAGGGTCTCCCGGTCCCCGCTCCAGGTCCCGACATCTTCAGCCGCACGATCCAGATGGACGTCGGCATCGGTGCCGCGCTGATCCTCTTCGGCGCGGCCATGGGCGCGCTCGTCGCGGTCGGCTACGTCATCGCGATCGGCCGCGTGGGCAGGGTCCGCCCGTTCACGCTCGCGCTGCTGATCCCGGCGTTCTACTTCGCCGGGGCGTACTTCGTGCCGTTCCTGAAGTATCCCGCCAACCCGCCGGCCATCGGCCACGAGAACACCATCAAGGAGCGGGGCGCGCTCTTCCTCGTCACCGTGGCCGTGTCGTGCATCGCGCTCTTCCTGGCGGTCTACTTCGGGCAGAAGCTGCACAAGCGGCTCAGCCTCTACAGCAGCGTCGTGACCGCCGCGGTCGGATACATGGCCGTGATGGCGGTGCTGTTCCTGATCCTGCCGCCGCTGGGTCACCTGCACGCGAACGTCGTGGAGTACGGAAGGCAGGCGACGGAGACCCCGCTGCCACTGACCGACGCCAACGGCAAGATCGTCTTCCCGGGCTTCCCTGCGGACCTGCTGGCGAAGTTCCGCGTCTACTCGATCGTGAACCAGGTGATCCTGTGGGGCGGCATCGCGCTCCTGTTCGCGCCGCAGGCGCAGCGGCTGCTCGACCCGGCCGGCGCGAAGGCTGCCAAGGAGTCCCGTCTCGTCGAGGGCCACACCCCGGTCGCCGTCTGATCGGAGCTCGTCGGTGTGAGGGAGGCCGGGAGGTCGACCTCACACCGACGAGAGCACCCAGCGGCAGGCGGCCGGCACGTCGTTGACGACCTCGACGTCGGTCGGTGCCGGCGGGCGTCGTACGACGACGACGGGGATGCCGACCTGCGCGGCGGCCTGCATCTTCGGCCAGGTGTAGGTGCCGCCCGAGTCCTTGGTGACGAGGACGTCCACGCGGTGCTCGCGCATCAGCGCGAGCTCGCCGTCGAGGGAGTAGGGGCCGCGGCTGGTCAGCAGCGTCCAGGTCGGCGGGAGGTCGCTGGCGGGGCGGTCGACGACCCGGGCGAGCGCGGCATGGTCGCGCAGGACCGGGATGAACCGGGCGAGCTCCTGGCGCCCGACGGTGAGGAACGGCCGCTCGCCGAGCCCTGCCGCGGCGGTGGCGGCCTGCTCGTGGTCGTCGACGTGGCGCCAGGCCGGATCGGGCTCCCAGCCCGGGCGCTCGAGCCGCAGCAGCGGCGTGGCTGCCTGTCGGCAGGCAACCAGTGCGTTGGCCGACATGCCCAGGGCGAACGGGTGTGTCGCGTCGACCACGGCGTCGTACTCCTCGAGGGCGCGGAGCAGGCCCGGCACCCCGCCGAAGCCCCCGATGCGCACCGGTCCGACGGGCAGCCGCGGCTCGGCGACCCGGCCGGCCAGCGAGGACATCACGTCGACGCCGGCTTCGACCAGGAGCGCGGCGAGCTCGCGGGCCTCGCTCGTGCCGCCGAGGAGGAGCACCCTTCGAGACGGTCGCTGCGCGACCTCCTCAGGGACCGCCCTCATGCCATGCCTCCTGGCGGCAGGACGGGGAGTCCGGCGGGTGCTCCGCCACGGACGAGGCGGAGCAGCGCGTCGACGTCGAGGTGCTCCTCGACAAGGTCGGCGAGGAGGTCGATCCGGCGCTCGCGGGCGGCGGGGAAGGACGCGCGCGACGTCACGCCGAGCGCATCCGCGAGGTAGGTGGCCCGGGCCGTGTCGTCCTCGAGCGAGCCGTGGACCATCGTGCCGACGACCTCGCCGCTGGTCGTGGGGCCGCTGACCCGGCCGTGGTGGATCTCGTAGCCGGCCGGCTCGTGCAGCCGCAGCGTCTTGTCGGCGGCGAAGGTCGTGGTGTGCCCGGCCAGGCCGAGGCCCGCGACGACAGCACCGGCCGGACCCTCCACACCGTCGGGATCGGCGATGGTGCGGCCGAGCATCTGACAGCCGCCGCAGATCCCGAGCACCGGCCGACCGCGCCGCGCGTGCTCGATGACCGCGGTGTCCAGGCCGCGCGCCCGCATCCAGGCCAGGTCGCTGATCGTGGCGCGGGTACCGGGCAGGACCACCAGGTCGGCGTCGCCGAGGTCGCGAGGACCCGACACGAACCGTACGTCGAGGTCCGGCTCCAGCCCGAGCGCGTCGAGGTCGGTGAAGTTGCTGATCCGGGGGAGTCGCACGACCGCGACCTTCTTGGCTGCGGTGCCGGAGGAGCGCCGGCCGTCGAGGTCCAGCGCGTCCTCGGAGTCGAGCCAGAGCTCGGAGCTCCACGGGAGCACGCCGTACGTCGGGCGGCCGGTCATCCGCGTCAGCGCGTCGATCCCCGGCGCGAGGAGCGCCTGCTCGCCGCGGAACTTGTTGATCACGAAGCCCGCCACGAGCGCCTGGTCCGCAGGCTCCAGCAGCGCGACGGTCCCGAACATCGCCGCGAACACACCGCCCCGGTCGATGTCCCCGACGACGATGGTCGGCAAGTCGGCGTGGCGGGCAAGGCCCATGTTCACGTAGTCGCCTGCACGCAGGTTGATCTCGGCCGGGGAGCCGGCCCCCTCCGCGACGATCACGTCGAAGCGCGCGGCGAGGTCGTCGTACGCCGCACGTGCCGCCTCGGCAAGATGCCGCCGGCCGTCCTCCCAGTCGCGCGAGCTGACCTCGCCGGTCGGCCGCCCCATCAGCACGACGTGCGAGCGCCGGTCGCTGCCCGGCTTCAGCAGCACGGGGTTCATCGCCGGCTCGGGCGTCACCCGGGCGGCGACCGCCTGCACCCACTGCGCCCGCCCGATCTCGGCGAACGTGGTGGTCGAGGAGGTCGCGCAGCGAACGTCTCGAGACCCCACCACCATCGAGTTGTTCGACATGTTCTGCGCCTTGTACGGCGCCACCCGGATCCCGCGCCGCGCGAACGCCCGGCACAGCCCCGTCGTCACCACGCTCTTGCCGGCGTCGGAGGTGGTGCCGGCGACGAGGAGGCCGCTCATGGCGCGCGCAGCAGGTAGATGTCCATCACCCAGCCGGCCACCGCCCGGGCCTCGGCGCGCACCCTGCGGATCGTGTCCGCCACCTCGCCGACGCGGCCGGAGGCGATGCGTGCGGACGACGTACCGAGGTTGGCGCCCCACCAGACCTGCCAGTCGTCGACGCCGACGGGGGAGAAGCCGCTGGTCAGCATGACGACGATATTGGTCGCTCCGCCGGCGACCGCCTCGGGCAGCCGCCGCTCGGTCGTGACCAGCACCGGCTGACCCACCTCGTGCAGGACCATCCGGTGCGCGGCCGCGAGCTGCTGCGGAGCCGAGATGCCGGGCACGACCGTGAAGTCGTCGGTGAGCCGCTCGACCACGCGGATCGTGGAGTCGTAGAGCGACGGGTCGCCCCACACCAGGAGTCCCGCCGTCCCACCGCGTTCCTCGAGGACTGCTCGGTACGCCGCCACCCGGGCCTCGTGCCACGCCCGGACCCCTGCCGCGTAGTCCCCTGAGCGGTCGCGCTCGGGGTCCACCAGAACGACAAGTTCGACCCCTGCACCGGCGCAGATGGCCCTCCGGACCGCCAACTTGTCGTCCTCGTGGCCCTTGTCGGCGGCGATGACGTAGTCGCAGCCGCGCAGAGCGGCCGCGGCCTCGGGCGTGACCTGGTCCGGCCCCATCCCGAAGCCGATGACCCGGATCTCGACGAGCTCACTCACCGGGGGAGTCCTCCAGGTCGCCCTCGACCTCCAGGTAGACGGCCTGGATGCCGGCGATCGTCGCGGGATCGGGCGACTCCCACAGCCCGCGGTCGGCAGCCTCGTGCAGCCGCTCGACGATGCCGCGCAGCGCCCACGGGTTGGAGCGACGCAGGAACTCCTGGTTGGTCTCGTCGAGGACGTAGGACTCGGCCAGCCTCTCGTACATCCAGTCGTGCACCACGCCCGCGGTCGCGTCGAAGCCGAAGAGGTAGTCCACGGTCGCGGCCAGCTCGAACGCGCCCTTGTAGCCGTGCCGCTGCATCGCCGAGATCCAGCGCGGGTTCACCACCCGGGCGCGGAAGACGCGGGCGGTCTCCTCCGACAGCGTGCGGGTGCGGATCGCGTCGGGCGAGGTCGAGTCGCCGACGTACGCCTTCGGGTCCGAGCCGGTCAGCGCGCGCACGGTGGCGACCATGCCGCCGTGGTACTGGAAGTAGTCGTCGCTGTCGGCGATGTCGTGCTCCAGGCTGTCGACGTTCTTGGCGGCCACCTTGATGCGGCGGTAGCTGGCGCGCATGTCGTCGGCGGCCGGAGCACCGTCGAGCCCACGGCCGTAGGCGAAGCCGCCCCAGGCCGTGTAGACCTCCGCGAGGTCCTCGTCGTCGCGCCACGAGCCGGACTCGACCACCTGCAGGATGCCCGCGCCGTACGACCCCGGCTTGGAGCCGAAGATGCGGGTGCGCGCCCGGCGCTCGTCGCCGTGCTCGGCGATGTCGGCCTGGGTGTGGGCCCGAACGAAGTTGCGGTCGGCCGGCTCGTCGAGCGCCGCCACCACCTCCACCGCGTCGTCGAGCATCGCCACGACGTGCGGGAACGCGTCGCGGAAGAAGCCGGAGATCCGCACGGTCACGTCGATGCGCGGCCGTCCCAGCTCCTCCAGAGGTACGACGACGAGCTCGCGAACCCGACGCGACTCGGTGTCCCACTCGGGCCGGACTCCCAGCAGGGCGAGGACCTCCGCGACGTCGTCGCCACTGGTGCGCATCGCGCTCGTGCCCCAGACGGACAGGCCGACGGACTCGGGGTAGGACCCGGTCTCGTCGAGGTAGCGCTGCACCAGCGAGTCGGCCATCGCCTGCCCCGTCTGCCAGGCGAGTCGGCTCGGCACCGCACGGGGGTCGACGGTGTAGAAGTTGCGCCCCGTCGGCAGCACGTTCACCAGTCCGCGCAGCGGCGAGCCCGACGGCCCGGCCGGCACGAACCCGCCGTCCAGCGCGTGCAGCACGTTGTCCAGCTCGGCGGTCGTCCCGTCCAGCCGCGGGACGACCTGCTCGGCCGCGAAGGTCAGCACCTGTCGCACCTCGGGGGAGTCGTGCAGCGTGTCGACCACCGCCGGGTCCCAGCCCGCCTTCTCCATCGCCTCGACGAGGTCCCGCGCACGCGCCTCGAACGCGTCGACGGTGGCGGTCTCGAGACGGCCGTGGCCGGCCTCCTCGACAAGCGGAGTCTCCCCGGAGGTCGAGGAAAGGCCACTTCGTTCAGACCTGCCAGCGCCTGTCTCGAGGCCCCCGCCGAGACCCAGCGCCGCGCGCAGACCCGGCACCGCGTTGCCCACGCCGCCCCAGACCTGGCCGGCGCGCAGGATCGCGAGGACCAGGTTGACGCGGGCCTCGCCCACCGGTGCCGCCCCGAGGACGTGCAGTCCGTCGCGGATCTGGGCGTCCTTGATCTCGCAGAGCCAGCCGTCGACGTGCAGGAGGAAGTCGTCGAACTCCTCGTCCTCCGGACGCTCCTCCATGCCCAGGTCGCGGTGCAGCTCGGCGGCGTGCATCAGCTGCCAGATCTCGCCGCGGATCGCCGGCAGCTTGGCCGGGTCCATCGCCGCGATCTTGTCGTACTCCTCCAGCAGACCCTCGAGCCGCGCGATGTCGCCGTACGACTCCGCGCGGGCCATCGGCGGCACCAGGTGGTCGATGATCGTGGCGTGCGCGCGCCGCTTGGCCTGCGCGCCCTCGCCCGGGTCGTTGACCAGGAACGGGTAGATCAGAGGCATCGACCCGATCGCCGCGTCCGGGCCGCAGGAGGCCGACAGCGCGGCGTTCTTGCCGGGCAGCCACTCCATCGAGCCGTGCTTGCCGAGGTGCACGACCGCGTCGGCGCCGAAGCCCCGCTCCAGCCATCGGTACGCCGCCAGGTAGTGGTGCGTGATCGGCAGGTCCGGGTCGTGGTAGATCGCGACCGGGTTCTCGCCGAAGCCGCGCGGTGGCTGGATCATCACGACGACGTTGCCGGCCCGCAGCGTCGCGACGACGATCTCGCCGTCCTCGTTGACGAACAGGTCGCCGGGGGAGGCGCCCCACTTCTCGACCATCGCCGTGCGGAGGTCGGTGGGCAGGTCTGCCGTCCACTCCTCGTACGTCGCCTTCGGGATCCGGACGTGCGCCTCCGTCAGCTGGGCGTCGGTGAGCCACTCCTCGTCCTGGCCGCCGGCGGCGATGAGGGCGTGGATCAAGGCATCGCCGGCCTCGGTGTCGTCGGCGAGGTCGAGCAGGTCCGTGAGGGTTGTCGAGCCTGTCGAGATCCCGACGTCGTACCCCTCGTCGCGCAGCCGTCGCAGCATCCGGATCGCGGAGGCAGGGGTGTCGAGGCCGACGGCGTTGCCGATCCGGGAGTGCTTGGTGGGGTAGGCCGAGAGGACGACCGCGACCCGCTTGTCGGCGTTCGGCAGCCGGCGCAGGCGCGCGTGGTTGACCGCGATCCGGGCCACCCGTTCGCAGCGCTCGGGGTCGGCGACGTAGCGCGGCAGCCCCTGCTCGTCGATCTCCTTGAAGCTGAACGGAGCGGTCGAGATGCGCCCGTCGAACTCCGGGATCGCGATCTGGCTGGCGTAGTCCATCGGGCTGACTCCGTCGGCGGACGCCTCCCACTCGGCGCGGCCGTCGGTCAGGCAGAGCCCCTGCAGCACCGGGATGTCGAGCGCTGCCATCCGCTCGACGTCCCAGGCCTCGTCGTCGCCACCCGCGCTCGCGGTGGCCGGCGTGGACCCACCGGCCGCGAGCACGGTGACGATCAGCGCGTCGAGGGTGCCGAGGGCGTCGTACAGGTCGGCGGGGGCGGACCGCAGCGACCCCGTGAAGATCGGCACCCCCACCGCCTGGCCGGTCGCGTCGACCGCGTCGGCGAGGGCGTGTGCGAAGGCGTTGTTCCCGCTCGCCTCATGGGCGCGGTAGTACAGCACCCCGACGCGCGGTCGCCCGTTGGCCGAGGAGGGCGCGCTAGCTCCTGTCTCGAGACCTCCGTTGGTCTCGAGACGGCCGTGGCGGGCCTCCTCGACCGGCGGGCGGCTGGTGTGGCCCCACGCCGGGATCGCGGCCGGCGCCTCGAACCCCTCGCCGGTCAGCAGCACCGTGTCGGAGAGGAACGCGTGCAGCTGACCGAGGTTGGCCGGGCCGCCCTCGGCGAGGTAGCGGTGGGCCGCGGCGGCGACGCCCATCGGCACGGTCGAGCGCTCCATCAGCTCGGCGCTCGGCTGCTGCTCGCCGCCGAGCACCACGACCGGTACCGCGAGCGAGGCCACCCCGGACCAGAGGCCGTCCGGCGACCCCAGGAGCCGTACGACGACCAGGTCGGCGCCCGAGGCGATCTCGGCGAGTGAGTCGTCGGTGAGCCGGGCCGGGTTGCCCCAGGCCCAGTCGGCTCCGCTCGCCCGCGCGGATAGGAGGTCGGTGTCGGACGTGGACAGCAGAGCCAGGCGCACGAGCGCGGTCCTCCTCCGGGGTTCTCGCCCCGTGTAGCGGTCGGATTCGCCCGCGGCCAGTGTCTGGCTGCCCTTCTCGCGGAGGGTCACAGTGGCGGAACCGCCCCGGAGTCTCACCGGGTTCCTGCGCCACGAGCACCCGAGAGCCTACGGGAGAATCGCCCGCATGCCCGCCCCGGTCTACCTCGTCCGCCACGGCCAGTCCGAGTGGAACGTCCTGCGCCTGACGCAGGGCCAGACCCGCCACCCGCGCCTCACCGACCTCGGCCGCGAGCAGGCGCGTGTCGCAGGGGACCTGCTGGCCGGTTGCCTGCCGGCAGGCGACCACTTGCCTGCCGGCAAGCAACCGCGCCTGCTGACCAGCGACCTGGTCCGTGCGCACGAGACCGCCACGATCGTCGGCGAGCGGCTGGGCGTCGAGCCGGTGGTCGACGTACGCCTGCGCGAGCAGCACCTCGGCACCCTCGAGGGCAGGGGGTACGACGAGACCTGGGCGGCCCACGACTGGTCCGACCCGGCGCTGCGGGTGCCGGGCGGCGAGTCGGCGCTCGACGTCGGTCGGCGGGTGGCGGCCGTCCTGGCCGAGGCGGATCCCGAGGTCGTCACCGTGCTGGTGACCCACGGCGATTCCATCCGCGCCGTTCTCGCCCGTCTCGGTGAGCTCGCTCCGCACGAGGCCGCCTGGGCGGAGGTGCCGAACGGCTTCGTCGTCCGCCTCGACGGCGAGGTCAGCCGGCTGGCGTGATCCGGGCGGTGAGGACGTCGCCGATGCCCATGACCCCGGTGAGGAGCCGCATCGGCGCGGGCAGCAGTGCCCGCCCGTCGGGAGCGCGGACCAGCTCGACGTCCTCGAGCCGGTAGCGGCGACGTCGGTGCTCGAGCCCGCCACCGCCGGCGGCGAGCAGGTTGCGCATCCAGTCCGACTGCAGCCCGTAGCCGACCACGAAGACGACCCGACCGCCTCCGCCGGGCGCGCGGAAGCACAGCACCGGCGTGCGGTAGGTGCGTCCGGACCGACGTCCGGTGTGCTCGATGATCCCGTGCAGCGGGATGACACCGGCCCAGCGGCGCTGGATCGGGTTGGTGACGTGGCGGTTGAACCTCGCCAGGGCGCGCGGCGCGTACATCACGGCCGACGCTACCCGCCCGCTATACCTGTGACCATGTCCTGTGGCGGTCGGATGAGGGTGCTGGTCACCGGGGGCAACGGATTCCTCGGCTCGTCGGTCGTGAGCGGCCTGGCCCGCGCCGGCCACCACGTCACCAGTGCGGACCTGGCCGTGCCGCCCCAGCCGCCGATCGGGGAGCCCAAGGAGCTGTGGGAGCTGGTCGACCACGCCGTGGTCGACGTGGCCTCGGCCGAGGCCGTCGAGGCCGCGATCGTGGCGGCCCGGCCCGAGGTCGTCGTCCACCTCGCCGCGATCGTCACGCCGGGCAGGGGCTCGGACCGCGCGCTCGAGCACGCCGTCGACGTGGACGGCGCTCGCAACGTGCTCGCCGCCTGCGTCGCCCACGGCGTACGACGCGTGGTGGTCTCGTCCAGCGGAGCGGCGTACGGCTACCACCCCGACCACCCCGCGTGGATCACCGAGGACCAGCCGGTGCGCGGCAACGAGGAGTTCGCGTACAGCCACCACAAGGCACTGGTGGAGGGGATGCTCGCCGACCTGCGCACCACCCACCCCGAGCTGGAGCAGGTCGTGCTCCGGATCGGGACGATCCTGGGCGAGCGCGTCGACAACCAGATCACCGCGCTGTTCGAGCGCGACCGTCTGCTCAAGATCAGGGGCGCGGACAGCCCGTTCGTCTTCGTCTGGGACACCGACGTCGTCGCGATCATGCTGCGCGCGGTCACCGGCGAGGTCACCGGCGTCTTCAACGTCGCGGGCGACGGCGCGCTGACCATCGAGGAGATCGCGCAGCGCCTCGGCAAGCCGGTCCTGACCGTCCCGGAGCCGGTGCTTCGCGCGGCGCTGGCCGTCGGCAGGCGGCTCGGTCTGACGGCGTACGGACCGGAGCAGACGCGCTTCCTGCGGTACCGTCCCGTGCTCGCCAACGACCGGCTCGAGGACGTCTTCGGCTACACGCCGGCGTACACCTCGTCGGAGGCGTTCGACGCCTGGCGGACCAGGTAGCCGTCGGCCGGGGTTGGCACCGGCATGGGCATGAGGGTCGGCGAGCTGAGCCGCGCGACGGGCGCGGGGCTCGACGAGGACCTCGCCTCCCGCCTCCACGAGATCTCGACCCGGCTCCTCGCCCGCAGCGCAGCCTCTTGTCAGGCGTGAGCGGGGCCGAGATGCTGGCGGGATGAACAAGGCCTTGATCAACTCCCTGACCGCGGCGGAGCAGCGCTTCGTCGACGAGACGTCCCGTGAGGCGCTCGCGAACCTCGACGAGGACCAGGTGCTCGAGCTGTTCGCCCGCGCCCGCCGGATGCGCGACAAGCACGTCAGCACCTACCGTCGCGGGGCCGGCGCGAAGGTGGCCGAGAAGGGTGGCCGGGGCGCGGGCTACGCCGAGAACCAGCGTGCGCGTGACAAGGCCGAGGTGTTCGAGGGAGTGCTGGCGCAGGTGAGCCGGCGGCTCGGCGTGCTCGCCGCCGCCTCGGCGGCCGAGCTGCGGGCCGAGCGCATGGAGGCGGCTCGCGCGACACGGGCGTCGGGTCCCGCGGCCGCCGCTCCGCGCGCAGCCGCAGCTCCCGCCGGCCGTCGTCCGGCCGCGAAGAAGACCACCGGCGGGGTGAAGAAGGACGCCTCCAGCCGCGCGATGGGTGCGCGCCGCCAGGCCAAGCGGGACGCACGCTGATGACGGGCGACGAGCGCGCGGCGCTCTACGAGGTCCGTGACGGCGTCGCCGTCATCACCCTCAACCGGCCCGCCGCCCTCAACGCGGTCGACGCCGCGCTCTCGACCGCGGTCGGGGAGGGCCTGGAGGCGGCACAGGCCGACGACGCCGTACGGGTGGTGGTCGTCACCGGCACCGGCCGGGCGTTCTGCGCGGGCGCCGACCTGAAGGCGATCTCGGCGGGCCAGGACATCGGCGCGACCGGCCATCCCGAGTGGGGCTTCGCCGGGCTGGTGCGTCACTGGATCGACAAGCCGGTGATCGCCGCCGTCAACGGGTTCGCGATGGGTGGCGGCACCGAGCTCGCGCTCGCCTGCGACCTCGTGGTGGCGGCCGACAGCGCCAGGCTCGGGCTGCCGGAGGTCAAGCGGGGGCTGCTCGCGGCGGCCGGCGGCGTCGTACGGCTGCAGCGGCAGGTGGCGCTCAAGCGGGCGCTCGAGCTCGCGCTGACCGGCGAGGGCATCGACGCGGAGACCGCGCGCGAGTGGGGGATGGTCAACCGGGTCGTGCCGGCCGCCGACGTGCTTGACGAGGCGCTGGCCCTCGCGCGCACGATCGCCGCCAACGCGCCGTTGTCGGTCCAGGAGTCGAAGCGGGCGCTCTATCGCGCGGCCGCGGCCGGCTCCGACTGGAGCGGCGACTGGACCGGCGAGGACCCGTGGGCCGTGAGCGACCAGGCGATGCTGACCGTGCTGGGCAGCCAGGACGCGATCGAGGGACCGATCGCCTTCGCCGAGAAGCGCGAGCCGCGGTGGACGGGCCGGTGATCCGGCCGGCCCTGGTCGACGACGCCGAGGCGCTCGCCGACCTTCACCTCGACGTGTGGGACGAGGCGTACGCCGGACTCATGGACCAGGCGATCCTCCTGGCGCGGCGCGCGGCCCGGGACCGGATCGCCGCCGGCTGGCGCGACATCGTCGCGTCGGGTGTGGGCACCACCGTGGTGGCGAGCGACGACTCGGGCCGCCTCGTCGGATTCGGCTCCGCCGCACCCCACCACGACGACAGCGAGCTGCCGGAGACCGAGGTGCTGACCCTCTACGTCCGCGCCGAGATGTACGGCGCCGGCCTGGGCCACGCCCTGCTCGGCGAGCTGGTCGGCGCGGACCCGGCGTACCTCTGGGTCCTCGACGGCAACGTCCGCGCCATCGGCTTCTACGAGCGCCAGGGCTTCGTGCTCGATGGCGCCACCCTCGACGGGCGCGAGGGCATCCACCGCCGGATGGTGCGCGCCGCCCCGCGAAGCAGCTGACCCGCGCCGGGGTGCCACCAGGTGACACCCCGACGCGGGTCAGGCCGCGTGGATCCGGGTCAGAACGCCCCGACGCCGTTGGGCGTGCCGAGGCCGGTCGGACCGTCCCAGCCGGGGCCGGCCGTGCAGAGGTTGGAGCCGCCGCAGCTGCCGTTGGAGCCGGAGGTGACGTCCCACAGCGAGCTGGTGTGGGAGTAGGGGTAGGAGTTGTCGATCGAGCCGGTGTTGCCGGCGAGGGCGTAGACGCTGGCGATGATCGGCGAGGACGCGCTCGTCCCGCCGACCTGGACCCAGCCGTCGGAGCCGCTGACGAGTCCGAGCTCGATCAGCAGGTCGCACAGCGTGCCGCTGCCGCAGCTGTTCGCGGTGTCGTAGATCGCCAGCCCGGTGTTCGGGTCGGCGACCGCCGACACGTCCGCCGTCGCGCGGGTCGTGCAGGAGCTGAGGCCGTTCTGGAACGCCGGCTGCGGCAGCGCCTTCGAGCAGCCCGACCCGGCGCCGCTCCACGCGGACTCGGTCCAGCCGCGGCTCGTCGCGGTGCTCTTGGTGAGGCTGGTGCCGCCGACGGCGGTCACGTGCGGGGACGTGGCGGGGTAGCTCGCGCCGTACCCGTTGTCGCCGGTGCTGGCCGTGATGGCGATGCCCGGGTGGTCGTACGCCGAGTCGATCGACGCCTCCGTCCCGTCCTCGGTGCCGCCGTAGCTGTTCGAGATCGAGACGACGCCCGGTGTCGCGGCGGCGGTGTTCTCGGCCGTGACGATGTCGCTGAAGTTCGCCGAGCTCGACTCGACCAGAAGGATGTGGCAGCTCGGGCAGGTGGCCGAGACCATGTCGAGGTCCAGCGAGATCTCCAGCGACCAGCCGTAGTCGGTCTTGGGGAGGCTGGTGGTCGAGCCGGTCTGGCCGACCTTCTTGAAGCAGCCGTTGGCCGTCGTGCAGGCGGGGAGACCGAAGTGGCTGCGGTACGCCGCCAGGTCGGCCTCGGCCTTCGGGTCGTCGAAGGCGTCGACGATCGCGACCGTGCGGCCGGCGCCGCTCTGCCCGGTCAGGCCGTACGCGGACTCGATGTCGGCCGGTCCGAGACCGGTCGCCGCGGTCATCAGCTGCGGGCCGGTCCTGCCCGAGGTGTTGTAGGCGTGCACCTTGGCCTCGCACGCCACATGGTCGGTCGTGGGCTTCGAGGCGCAGTCGGCCGCCACGTTGCGCCCGTGCATCGGGGCGTAGCGGCCGTGGCTCATCTTGCCCTTGCCGTGGACGTAGTGGGCGGCGCTGCCCTTGCCGGACGCGTTGCCCTGGTGGTGCTGGGCGGCGGCCTGGGCGGGCACGGTGAGAGCGGTGGCGGTGAGGGCAGCGGCGAAGATCGCGAGCGCCGAGCCACCGCGTCGGAGTCGACGCATGAGGGGTCCTTCCCGAGAGTGTTCCGAGATCCGCCCCCGGGAGCTCGGAGCCGGACCCACCATCAATACACCCGACCGAGGCTGTGTGGGGAGCCCCACATGCCGGGTGCAGGAGGATTTGCGACGTATTTTCGTGCGAGGGGGCCGACGTGGCAGACGTCACCGGCCGCGTCGAATGGATGAGTGACCATTCGTGAGGGACACTGGGACGGTCGACCTTCGTGGTGGAGGTCCGAGCAGTCACGATCGGCCGCGGGCCGAGTATGGAGGCAGTCCGCCGATGCCTGGGAAGCCTGGGTTCGACCACCTGAACCGCGCTTGGAGCCTGCGTGCAGCCACCGCGCTGGCCGTCGGCCTCGTGCTGACCCTGTCGGCCTGCGACGCCACCAACAACAACGCCGACGAGGCGAGCGCGCAGTCCGGCCCGTCCGCTTCGTCGGGTGCACAGAAGGCGCGGCACTCGCAGGCGCCGAAGCCGAAGAAGAAGGTGTACCCCAAGGGTCCGCCGATGTACCTCGACGCGATCGCCCCGCTCAGCGGCAGCACCGTGGGCGTCGCGATGCCGATCTCGGTGCTGTTCACCGACCCCGTGAAGCCCGGGGCGCGCAAGGACATCGAGCAGCACATCAAGCTCACCACCTCGACGCCGGTCAAGGGCGCGTGGCACTGGTTCGGCGACCAGCGGATGGACTTCCGTCCGAAGGGCTACTGGAAGCCCGGCACCAGGATCTCGATGGTCGCGGCGTTCAAGCACGTCGGCGACGGCTACGGCCGCTACGGCACCCACGGCTACACCCGCGACTTCACGATCGGCTCCGACACCCGGACCCACGTCTACGTCAGGGAGCACAAGACGGTCGTGACGCACGACGGCAAGGTCATCCGCACCATGCCCAGCGACGCCGGCAGCCCGCAGTTCCCGTCGTGGGACGGCACGATGGCCGTGGTCGACACCGAGCGCACCACCCGGATGACGTCGTGCAGCGTGGGCATCGCCTGCAAGAAGAGCGACCCGAACTACTACAACCTGGTGCTGCCCTGGGACGTCCGCATCACCAACTCCGGCACGTTCCTGCACTACTCGACCGGTGACCCGTACCCCGGCCACAGCTACGGCTCGCACGGCTGCATCCACCTGTCGTGGGACGACGCCAAGTGGTACTACAACCTCTCCAAGCAGGGCGACCCGGTCACCATCACGGGCTCCCCGCGCGGCAAGGCCGAGGGCGACAACGGGTACGCCGACTACGACGTGCCGTGGAGCGAGTGGATCGCCGGCCCCGGCGTCGGCGTGTTCACCACGACCAAGAGCTGAGTCCAGACCCGCGTCAGGTGGGCGGTCGACGGCACGGAGATGCCGTCGACCGCCCACCTCGCATTTCCGGCTGCACGGCGCATTCCCGGCTGCACGGCGAGGGCTCGATCCCGGCCCGGAATGCGGAACGGGCCGCGTCCTGCCGGTGGCAGTGACGCGGCCCGTTCGGGCGTTGCGAGGCTCAGATGGCGCGGACGCGCTCGGCCTGCGGGCCCTTCGGGCCCTGGGCGACGTCGAACTCGACGCGCTGGTTGTCCTCGAGGCTCTTGTAGCCGGAGCCCTCGATCGCGGAGAAGTGGACGAACACGTCGTCACCGCCGCCGTCCTGAGCGATGAAGCCGAAGCCCTTCTCGGCGTTGAACCACTTCACGGTTCCCTGGGTCATGGTGTTTCCTTCGATCTTTCGGTGAGCAGCCGATCGAGTCGCCGACTGCTAGGTGCTGAGACATCTACACGTGCGCCCTGATGTCCAGCTGAACCGAAAACCAAGAACAACAGATGGGACCCCTGGGGAGTCCGGAACGGTGTCGTGACACCGCTCTCTTCAACAACCCCAAGGTTATCAGCGGGAGCGATCCTGTCGAGTATCCGCGCCGGTCGGATCATCGCGCCGAGGTCGAGGAGCGCCTCGACCTCGGCGCTGTCCGTGTGCGGGGCTGCTCCGCGACGTCCTTGAGGTGCCCCAGCAGGGCGGCGACGGCCGGTCGAGTCCTCGCGCCACGGCGCGTGACGGCGTACACGTCGCGGTGCAGGTCGACGACGTCGGCATCGGGCCAGGCGTAGGAGAAGGCCGGCAGTGGGAGGTGGAGGCTCGGGGTCTCCAGCACCATCCGGGGCAGGAAGGCTGCGGCGACGCCGGAGACGCACAGCTCGTAGTGAAGCCTCAGGTCGGGCGAGTGGAGGCGCACGACCGGCTCGAACCCGGCCTCGCGACACATCCGCACCGCCCAGCTGTGCGCGTCGCTGCCGGGAGGCTCGAAGACCCAGGGCACCTCGCCCAGGTCGTCCAGCGACGACACGGCGTGCGGCAAGTACGCCGCCAGGTCGTCGCGGCAGAGGTGGGTGGTCGTCATGGTCGCGTCGACGCGTCGGGGGATGCGGGGGTACTTGTCGGTGACGGCTAGGTCGATGCGCCGCCCGGCGACGGCCTCCAGCGACTCGGCCGGCTCGACCTGGGTGAACTCGACGACGACATCCGGGTGCGTCGTCGCCATCCGGTGCAGGACCTCGGGCAGGTGCCGCATCGCGAAGGTGCTGAAGGCGGCGAACCGCACGACTCCCTGAACCCGGCTCCGCCGTGCCTCCAGCTCGGCCTCGGCGTGCTCCAGGATCGCGATCGCCTCATCGGTACGACGGGCGAGCAGCTGTGCCGCCGGCGTCAGCTGCAGCGACCGGCCGACCTGCTCGGTCAACGGGATCCCGGTCTCCACCTCGAGCTTGGTCAGCTGCTGGGAGATGGCCGAGGAGCTGATGCCGAGAGCTCGGGAGACCGCGGCGATGCTTCCTCGGGCCTCGAGCTCGCGCAGCAGCGCGAGGCGTCGTACGTCGAGCATGCCGATCTCTCCGTTCATCGAACCGTTTAGAGGAACTGAACGATACGGATAAGTGGGGCCCCATTCCACGAAATGGTCGCCGTTCATAGCCTGTCGTGTCAGAGCCCTGTGGCTTGAGTCACAGGGCGGCAAGGACCACGAGAACCGTCGAACGAGGAGTGCAGTGACCACCCAGACCCCACCGGTCCCCGCCGCCATCACCCCGGCGGAGTACGTCGAGCGGCAGGAGCGCACCCGGGCGCTGGTGCGCGAGCGCGGGCTCGACGGCATCCTGGTCGCCGACCCCGCGAACATGCACTACCTGACCGGCTACAACGCCTGGTCGTTCTACACGCCCCAGCTGCTCTTCGTGCCTGCGGACGATGCACCCGTCCTCCTCATGCGGGAGATGGACGCGCAGGGCGCGCACCGGACGGCCGTCGGCATGCCGGCCGACCGCATCGTGGGCTACCCCGAGGGGCACATCCACCGCCCCGACGTGCACCCCGGCGACTGGATGGCGGGCCACCTTCGCGACGAGGGGTACGCCGCACCCGGCCGATTCGGCTTCGAGGGTGAGGCGCACTTCCTCACGCCTCGGACGTTCCTCTCGATCAGTCGCGGGCTGCCGGAGTGGGAGCTGGTCGACTGCCAGGACCTGGTCAACTGGTTGCGGCTGGTCAAGTCGCCCGCCGAGATCGACCTGATGCGTGCCGCCGGCCGGGTCTGCTCGGCCGCGTTGCACGCCGGCCTCGGCGCCGCGCGACCGGGACGACGTCAGCACGAGGTGGCGGCCGAGATCCTCGCAGCGCAGACCCGTGGCGTCGGTCCCGACCACGGCGACTACCCGGCCATCGTGCCGATCATCGCGACCGGCGCCGCTGCCGACACCCCCCACCTCACCTGGACCGACGAGCCGCTCCCGATCGACGAGCCGCTGTCCTTCGAGATCACCGGCGTCCATCGGCGCTACCACGCGCCGATCGCTCGTACGGCGGTGCTGGGCCGTCCCTCGACTGCGCTCGACCACCTGGCGAAGGTCACCGTGGAGGGCATCGAGGCCGCCCTCGGGACGGTTCGCGCCGGTGTCACGGCTGGCGACGTCGCCCGGGCGTTCAGCGAGGTCATCGAGGCTGCGGGCTACGAGAAGAGGTCACGGCTCGGCTACTCCATCGGGATCGGCTACCCGCCCGACTGGGGCGAGCGCACCGTGAGCATCCGGGCCGACGACCACACCGTGCTGGCGGAGAACATGACGTTCCACCTGATCGCGGGGATGTGGATCACCGGATCGGGCTTCGAGGTGTCCGAGAGCATCCGCGTCACCGAAGGGGGCGTCGAGACGCTCACCGACGTGCCGCGCAGGTTGCTGGTGCTGGGGGAGGACGCATGATGCGGGCGATCGAGCTGCCCCTCGCCGGAGACGAGCGGCAGGTGCTCGACCGCATCGACGCGGACTGGATCGCCGAGCTCGCGGGGACGCTGGTGCGCGCCGGAGCGTCCAACGAGCCCGGACCCGAGCACGCGACGGTCCAGGCGCTCGCCGCGGTGCTCACCGGCATCGGCGCCGAGGTCGAGCTCGACGAGGTCGCCCCCGGACGCCCGAACCTGGTCGCTCGTGTGGGTTCGCGCGAGTGGGGCGACGGGGTCGTCTTCCTCGGTCACAGCGACGTCGTCGCGCCCGGCGACGGCTGGACCGGCGACCCGTTCGAGCCGCGCCGTCGGGGCGACGCCCTGGTCGGTCGTGGAACCACGGACATGAAGGGCGGACTCGCGGCGGTGGTCGCCGCGATGGCAGCGGTCCACGCGGAGGATCCACGGCTTCCGATGACGCTGGTCTGCACGGTGGACGAGGAGGCCGACGCGATCGGTGCCCTCCACTACCTGGCGACCACGGCGCCGACGACGTACGCCGCCTGCGTGGTCGCCGAGCCCACCGACATGGTCACGATCACCGCCTGCCGCGGCGCGACGAACCTGCGCGTGGAGGTCACCGGCGCCAGCGCGCACGCCGGCAAGCCGGACGAGGGGGCGAGCGCCGTGCTCGCCGCGTCCGACGTGATCGACGCGGTCGAGGCCGATGCCCGGAGGCTGGCAGCCGCGCCCCACCCCGTGCTGGGCGCGGCGACCTGGAGCATCGGCACCATCGCGGGTGGGCACGGCACCTCGATCGTGCCCGATCGCTGCGTCCTGACCGTCGACCGGCGCACCCTGCCGCACGAGGTGCCGGAGGAGATCCTGGCGGCCCTCCTCGGCGATGCTCGTGAGAGGACCCGCGCTGCGGCTCGTCCGGGCTCCGACCGGATCGGGCTCGCCGGGGTCGTCGAGATGGTCATGCCCGGCTTCGAGACGGATCAGGACTCGCCGCTGGTGCACTGCGTGCGCGACGCCGTACGGACCGCGGGGCGCGCCGGTGACGTCGGTGTCTGGACCGCGGCGTGCGAGGGCGGCTTCATGGCCCAGCACCACGGGGCGCCAACCGTCGTCCTCGGCCCGGGCGACCTCAAGAACCAGGCCCACCAGCCCGACGAGTGCGTCTCCGTCAGCGAGCTGTACGACGCCGCGCGGGCCTACGCACTCATCGCGATGCGCAGCGCCGACCGGCGCGGCGACACACCCACCACCTCGACGCGTCCGGGCGCGGCGACATCCCCCAGGAGCAACGCATGACCGACACGATGGACCTCGAGGAGCACCAGCCCGCTCCGCTCACCTGCGAGAGCGACCTGACCCGGGAGCAGATCAAGACGGCCCGGCGGTGCGTTGCCGCGTCCGCGATGGGCAACGCGCTGGAGTGGTTCGACTACGGCATCTACGGCTACCTGGTCACCTACATCTCCGCGCTCTTCTTCACCTTCAACGATCACGGCGGCGCGCTGCCTCGCGTCATGGCTTTCGGGACGTTCGCGATCTCGTTCCTCGTCCGCCCGTTCGGGGGCCTGATCCTCGGCCCGCTCGGGGACCGTCTCGGACGCCAGCGGGTCCTGGTCGTCACCATCTTGATGATCTCGCTCTCGACGGCGGCGATCGGCATCCTCCCGACGTACGGCTCGGTCGGCTTCCTCGCACCGGTGCTGCTGGTGCTGCTCCGGATGGTCCAGGGATTCTCCGCCGGCGGTGAGTACGCCGGCGCCGCGGTCCTCATGTCCGAGCACGCGCCGGACAACCGTCGTGGCGTCTACGGATCGTTCCTCGAGTTCGGCACCCTGACCGGGTTCAGTGCCGCTGCCATCCTGTGCACCACGCTGACGCTGATCGTCGGGCAGGACGGCATGATGGCCGGCTGGTGGCGGCTTCCGTTCCTGCTCACCCTCGTGCTCGGCCTGTTCGGCCTGTGGATGCGGACCCGCGTGCAGGAGTCCGAGACGTTCACCAGCGACTCGGCCGAGACCCACGTCAACGACTCGGCCTTCCGCGCGCTCGGCACGCTCATCCGCGACTACCCGGGCCAGGTCGCCAAGCTGTTCGGCTTCGTGGTGCTGCTCAACGTCGCCTTCTACATCGTGCTGACCTACATGCCGTCCTACCTCACCAGCACGCTCGGGCACGGCGTGGCGCGGTCGAACTTCTCCCTGGTCGCCATCCAGCTGGTGATGATGGCGATCATCGCGCCGTTCGGTGCCCTCACCGACCGGATCGGGCGCAAGCCCCTGCTGATCACCGCCAGCGTGGGCTTCATCGTGCTCTCCGTGCCGGCGATGATGCTCCTGCAGCACGACTCCCTGGCGGCCCAGCTCGGCGGGATCGGCATCCTGGGGCTCTTCCTGGTGATGCTGATCTCGAGCATCTCCGCGACGCTGCCCGCGCTGTTCCCGACGGCGGCCCGCTACTCCGGCTTCGCGGTCGGCTACAACATCTCGACCGCCCTGTTCGGCGGCACGGCCGCCGCGGCGAACACCTGGCTGGTCGAGAAGACCGGGAACAACCTCGTGCCGGGCTACTACCTGGCGGTCGCAGGCGTCATCGGCCTGGTCTCGCTGCTGACCTTCAAGGAGACCGCGGGCCGCTCGCTGCGCGGCAACGTGGTGCCGGGCAGCGACGACGACCTGCGTGCCGCGCAGGGCGAGCGCCTGATCGGGCGCAAGCCGGCCGGGCAGCAGGCATGACCGGCGGGGGAGCGGGGGACCGGGTCGCGCTGGTCACCGGCGCGACGTCCGGCCTCGGCGTCGAGATCGCCCGGCGCCTGGTCGCCGACGGGCTGCGGGTCGTGATCAGCGGGCGGTCGAAGGAGCGTGGCGAGGCGGTCGCTGCCGATCTCGGAGCTGCGTCACGCTTCGTGCCGGCCGACCTGGCGCGATCCGGTGCCGCCCAGGCACTGGTCGACGACGTGCTGGTCGTCGAGGGTCGCCTCGACGTGCTCGTCAACAACGCGGCGATCGATCACACCGGCGCCCTGCTGGACATCCCGGAGGACGAGGTGCGCGCCACCTTCGAGACCAACTCCCTGGCTGCCATCGCCTGCCTGCAGGCTGCCGGCCGGGCGATGCGATCGGGCGGAGGTGGCGGGGCGATCGTCAACATCACCTCGCGACTGGCCAGCATCGGCGTACCCACGATGTCGGTCTACAGCGCCAGCAAGGGCGCGGTGCTGGCACTGACGCGGGCGGCTGCCGTCGAGCTGGCGCCCTACGGCATCCGGGTCAACGCGGTCGCGCCCGGCATGGCGCGCACGCCGCTCTACGACGAGTGGCTGGCCGCCCAGCCGGACCCGGGTGCGACCGAGCGGGAGGTCGCCGCGGCGATCCCGCTCAAGCGGATCGCCGAGCCGGCCGACGTCGCCGCCGCGGTGTCCTACCTCGCGAGCCCCGGGGCGTCGTACGTCACCGGCGTCTCGCTGCCGGTGGACGGGGGATACCTGGCGCAGTGACGCCGGGGACGGCGGGGCCGGGGAGATGGCTAACCTGACCGACATGCTGGACGTACGACGGCTGGTGCTGCTGCGCGAGGTGCACGTCCGCGGCAGCATCACCGCCGCCGCGCGGGCCCTGTCCTACACGCACTCGGCGGTCTCGCAGCAGCTGGCGCTGCTGGAGAAGGAGGCCGGCGTACCGCTGCTGGAGAAGGTCGGTCGCGGCATCCGGCTGACGCCTGCCGCGGAGGAGCTCGTCCAGCACGCCGGAGAGATCCTGCACGTCCTCGAGCGCGCCGAGGCCGACCTGGCGGCGAGCGACGCCCGCGTGCGCGGCACGCTGCGGCTCGCGGCCTTCAGCACGATCAGCCGCTACGCGATCCCGCAGGTGGTGCGCACGCTCGGGGAGCGACACCCGGCGCTCGACGTACGGTTCCGGCAGGTGGAGCCGGAGGAGGGCCTGCTGCTGCTCACGTCGCGGCGGGTCGACGTGCTGGTGGCCGACCGCTATCCCGGCGCGGGTGCGCCGGTGCCGGACGGCCTGGACTCCGAGGACCTGGTCCAGGACCCGATCCACGCGTACCTGCCCGCGACCGTCGGCCCGCCGGCCGAGCACACCCTCGACGACCTCGCGCGAGTGAGGTGGGTCCTCGAGCCCAGCGGCACCGAGTCCCACCAGTGGGGTCGGCGGGTCTGCCGGGAGCACGGCTTCGATCCCGACGTCGCCTACGAGAGCGACGACCTGCTCTTCCACCTGCGGATGGTCGAGGCCGGCCTCGCCGCCGCGCTGCTGCCCGACCTGCTGGTGCGTGAGGCCGGCGCGAGCATCGCCCCGTCACCGGTCCTGGACCTCCACCAGAGTCGCGGCATCTCGATGATCTGCCGCAGCGGCGCGCGGCGCCGGCCCGCGATCAGCGCGTGCAGGGACGTGTTCGTCGAGCTCCTGACGGCACTCTGACGCGGCCGTTGATCTGTCAGCAACTCTGACGGTTGAACGTCATAAAGGGTCGCTTTTTCTAAAGCGTCACTCGTCTTAGCCTGAGTGGGCAACGGTCGTCCGAAGGAGATACAGATGCCCACCCCGCTGCCCCTGGCACACCGAGTCGATGACCTCGTCGGATCGGTGATCGACTCGTCGACGTCGCTGCTGGCGCGTCAGACCCACGACATCGTCCGGTTCGCGATGGGCGCTCCCAGCGACGACCTCATGCCCGTCGAGCTGCTCGACCGGTTCTCCGCCTGCCGGGAGGCCGACAAGTACAGCTACGGCGCCACCGAGGGCGTGCCGGCGATGGTCGACCAGATCGTGAAGCTGCAGGCCGAGCACGGCGTGAGCACCAGTCCCGAGCGGATCACCGTCACCACCGGCGGCATGCAGGGCCTGGACCTCGCGTGCAAGCTGTTCGTGGACCCGGGCGACATGGTCGTGGTCGAGGGCCCGACGTACAGCAACGGCAACGCCACGGCCCTCTCGTACGGTGCCCGCCTACTCGAGGTTCCGGTCGACGAGCAGGGCCTCGACGTCGACGCCCTCGTCGAGCGCGTCGAAGCCAGCGGCCGCACCCCGAAGGCGATCTACACGATCCCCAACTTCCAGAACCCCTCCGGCGTGACGCTGGTGCGGAGCCGCCGCGAGCGGCTGCTGGAGCTCGCGGACGAGTGGGGATCGATGATCATCGACGACGACCCCTACGGCCTGCTCCGCTTCGAGGGCAGCCATGTGCCCTCGCTGAGCGAGCTGGCCCCGGGTAACCCGCGGATCTTCTCGGTGCGCACCTTCTCCAAGATCCTGGCGCCGGGTCTGCGGCTGGGCTGGGTCGACGCCGACCCCTCGCTGCAGCCGCTGCTCATCAATGCGAAGCAGGCGATGGACACCTGCACCAGCGTCCCGGTCCAGACGACCGTGCGCGAGTTCCTCGACGGCGGCCACCTGCAGCCGCACATGGACCGGGTGCTGCACCTGTACAAGCAGCGCAAGGAGGCCATGCGCGCCGCGCTGGACCGCACCTTCGGCGACGCCGTGACCAGCACCGACCCCGAGGGCGGCTTCTTCCTGTGGGTCACCTTCGCCGACGAGCGCATCGACACCGAGCAGCTGTTCCCGCAGGCCCTGGCCGAGGGCATCGCCTACATCCCCGGCGCGGCGTTCTCCGCCGACCGCAACTTCCACAACGCCCTGCGCCTGTGCTTCGCGACATCCACGCCCGAGCGGATCGATGAGGGCGTCGCGCGCCTCGCCCGTGCCGTCGAGCGCCACGCCTCCGCGCAGTGAGCCCGCAGACCCCACCGACAGGAGACAACCGCACCATGTCCGCATCGCCCACCGTCCTCGCCGGCCCCGCCCTCTGGCCCGCCCAGGCCCACCTGCCGAGTGTGCTGGGCCGCCAGCTCGTGATCGAGCGCGGGGAGGGCTGCTACCTGCACACCGCCGACGGCCGACGCCTGTACGACGGGACCGCGGGCCTCTGGCACGCCAACATCGGGCACTCCCACCCGGCGCTCGCCGAGGCCGCGCACACGCAGATGCTGAAGCTGGAGACCTACCACATCTTCGCGCGCTTCGTGAACGACCAGGCGCTCGCGCTCGGGGAGCGCCTGGCCGGCCTCTCACCGATCGGCAGCGCCAAGGTGATCCTCAACTCCGGCGGCTCCGACGCGATCGACGTCGCCTGCAAGCTGGCCCGGCGCCACTGGCAGCGCGAGGGCCGAGCCACGAAGACGACGATCCTCAGCCGCGAGCACGCCTACCACGGGCTGCACGCGTACGGCACCAGCATCGCCGGGCTCGAGTTCAACCGCGAGGGCTACGGCAGCGAGTCGCTCGTGCCCGAGACCGCGCGGGTCGGCGTGCACGACCTCGACGGCCTGGCCCACGCCATCGAGACCATCGGCGCGGACAACATCGCCGCGTTCGTCACCGAGCCGATCCAGGGCACCGGCGGCGTCAACCCGCCCGAGCCCGGCTACCTCGAGGGCGTCCAGGCGCTGTGCGAGGCCAACGACATCCTGCTGGTCGTCGACGAGGTCATCACCGGCTTCGGCCGCACGGGCCAGATGTTCGCCACCGAGCGGTACGGCCTGCGGCCCGACCTGGTGACCTTTGCGAAGGGCGTCACCTCCGGCTACGCCCCGCTGGGCGGAGTCCTGGTGTCGCCGCGGATCTGGGAGCCGTTCTACGTCGACGACGCGAGCACCCCGATCTTCCGCCACGGTGCGACGTACGCCGGTCACGCGACCGCGTGCGCCGTCGCCCTGGCCAACCTCGACGTGATCGAGGACGACAAGCTGTTGCCGCGCGTGGCCGAGCTCGAGCTCGTGCTCGCCGACCGCCTCGCCGCCCTCGCGGCCCGCCGGGAGAGCGTCGTCGACGTACGCGTCGGCGGCTTCCTCGGCGGCGTCTCGCTGCGACCCGAGGTCAAGGCCGAGGCGGTGGCCGACGAGCTGATCGAGCTCGGGTTCATCTCCCGGCCGCTGCGCGGCAACACCCTCCAGATCAGCCCGCCGTTCGTCACGACCGACGACGAGCTGGATGCCTTCGTCGCCGCGATCGACCACGCGCTCGCCGAGGAGGAGTCCCGGTGACGGCCACCCTCGACACGCGCGCGGGCGCTCCGGTCCCGGCCGACACCGACCGCCTCGCGGCCTCCGACCGCGTCATCGCCGGGCTCGATCTCCCGACGGGTCCCGGGTTCGCTGTGCTCGACCCGGCGACGGGGGAGCGCATCGCGACCGTCCCCGACCTCGACGTCGACGCCGCGCTCGAGGGCGTCCGCGTCGCCGACGAGCTGGGCCGGACTTGGGCCTCGACCACTTCTCGATACCGCGCCGACGTGCTGCGCCGCTGGTACGACCTGCTCGTCGAGCACGCCGATGACATCGCGCTGCTCATCTCCCGTGAGATGGGCAAGCCGTTGGCCGAGGCGCGCGGCGAGGTCGTCTACGGCACCGACTTCGTCCGCTGGTACGCCGAGGAGGCGGTCCGCCCCGGCGGCAACCTCCGTGACGTGCCGACGGGCGGTGCGACGCTGCTGACCCGGCGTGCGCCGGTCGGCCTGGCCGTGCTCGTCACGCCGTGGAACTTCCCGTTGGCCATGGCCACGCGGAAGATCGCGCCCGCGCTCGCAGCCGGCTGCCCGGTCGTCATCAAGCCGGCCGAGCTGACCCCGCTGACCACGCTGCTCGCCGTACGGCTGGCCGAGGAGGCGGGTGTGCCGGCCGGGCTGGTCCAGGTCGTCACCACCACGGAGCCTGCTGCGTTCAGCGAGGCCGTTCTGCGCGACCCGCGGGTCCGCAAGGTGTCCTTCACCGGCTCGACCGCCGTGGGCAGGCAGCTGCTCCGGCTGGCCTCCGAGAACGTGCTGCGCACCTCGATGGAGCTCGGCGGGAACGCCCCGCTTCTGGTCTTCGACGACGCCGACCTGGAGACCGCGGTCGACGGCGCGTACGCCGCCAAGATGCGCAACGGCGGGCAGTCCTGCATCGGCGCCAACCGGATCTACGTCCAGGACGGCATCGCCGACGCGTTCGTCGAGGGTCTGGCCGAGTGGATGGCCTCCGCGCGCATCGGCCACGGGCTGGGCGACCGCGTCGACCTCGGTCCGCTCATCGACGACCGCGCCGTCGCGTCCCAGGGCCGACTGCTCGGCGACGCGCTGGCGCGCGGCGCCGAGATGCGCGTCGGCGGGACCGCCCCCGACGGGCCGGGCAGCTTCTTCGGCGCGACCGTCCTCGACCGGGTGCCGGCCGACGCCGAGCTCGTGCGCTCCGAGATCTTCGGCCCGATCGCCGCGGTGCAGCGGTTCGGCACCCAGGCCCAGGCGATCGAGCGCGCGAACGACACCCCGTTCGGACTCGCCGGCTACGTCTTCACCCAGGACCTCGACCGGGCGTTCACCGTCGCCGACGCCCTGCAGACCGGCCTGGTCGGCATCAACCAGGGAGTCCCCTCCAACGCGGCGGCGCCGTTCGGCGGCGTCAAGCAGTCCGGCCTCGGCCGCGAGGGCAGCGCCGAGGGACTCGAGGAGTACCAGGAAGTCCGCTTCTACAACCTGGCCCGCCGCGTCACCGACTGACCGGACGGCCCATCCCGCCCCCGGCGATCCGCAGCGCGGGTCGTCCGGACGAGCACGCCCCGACATCCGCCCCACCACCGCAGAGAAGGAACCACCATGCGCATCGCCACCGTCAAGGAGATCAAGACCAAGGAGGGCCGCGTCGGCCTCACTCCGGCCGGAGCCGCGGTGCTCGTCGCAGACGGGCACGACGTGTTCGTCGAGCACGGTGCCGGCACGGTCGCCGGCTTCGCCGACGAGGAGTACGACGAGGCCGGCGCCAAGCTCGTCGACCGTGAGGAGGCATGGGCGAGCGCCGAGATCCTGGTCAAGGTCAAGGAGCCCATCGCCGAGGAGTACCCCTTCCTCCGCGAGGACCTCACCCTGTTCACCTACCTCCACCTCGCCGCCGACCGGCCGCTCACCGAGGCGCTGCTCGAGGCGAGGACCCTCGGCGTCGCCTACGAGACGGTGCAGGACCGCACCGGCCTGCCGCTGCTCACCCCGATGAGCGAGATCGCCGGGCGTCTCGCGGCGCACGCGGCGGCGACGTACCTCACCGCTCCGGAGGGCGGCCCCGGTCGCCTGCTCGGCGGCTCGCCGGGTGTGGCGCCCTGCCGCGTCGTGGTCATCGGCGGCGGCGTCGTCGGGACCCAGGCCGCGCTCCTCGCGCTGGGCATGCAGGCCGAGGTCACCGTGCTCGACACCTCGTCGACCCGCGTGCGCGAGCTGGCCACCGTTCTCGACGGCCGCGCCCGCGTCGTGATGAGCGACCCGACCACCCTTGCTCGCGAGCTGCGCTCGGCCGACGTCGTCATCGGGGCCGTGCTGGTGCCCGGCAGGGCCGCGCCGAAGGTCGTCAGCGAGTCCGACCTCGCGCTCCTGCCCGACGGCGCACTCCTCATCGACGTGGCGATCGACCAGGGTGGCGCGTTCGAGACCTCCCACCCCACGACGTACGCCGAGCCGACGTACGAGGTCCACGGGGTGCGCCACTACTGCGTGGCGAACATGCCCGGCGGTGTCCCGCAGACCTCTACGCGGGCCCTGACGAACGCGACCTTCCCGTATCTCCGCAGGCTCGCGGCGCTCGGGCCGGAGGCGGCCATCGCAGCCGACGCCGCACTCGCGCTCGGGGTCAACACGCGTGCGGGTCGCATCGCCTGCGAGGGCGTGGCGGAGGCGTTCCCGGACCTTCCACGAGCCTGAGGAGCGCCTGCACCCGGCCGGGCCGCCTTCCACCGAGTGGGAGGCGGCCCGGCCGTGTGTCAACGCGCGGCGCGGCGGTACTGCGCGGGCCACAGGTCGGCCGCGTCGACGCCCAGCTCGTGGGCGGCGCGCAGCGGCCAGTGCGGGTCGCGGAGCAGCTCGCGGGCCAGGAGCACCACGTCCGCCGACCCGTCCGCGAGCACGTCCTCGGCCTGCTTGGGCTCGGTGATCATGCCGACCGCGCCGGTCGGGACGCCCGCCTCGGCGCGGATCCGCCGTGCGAACGGCACCTGGTAGCCCGGTCCGACCGGGATGTCGGCCAGCACGTTGCCGCCGCTGGAGACGTCGACCAGGTCGACGCCCTCCTCGCGCAGCAGCGCGGCGAGCCGGACCGACTCGTCCTCGCTCCAGCCGCCCTCGGTCCAGTCGCTCGCCGAGATCCGTACGACGACGGGCACCCCGGCGCCCACGCGACCCCTGACCTCGCGCACCACGTCGAGCACCAGCCGCACCCGGTTGTCGAAGCCGCCGCCGTACTCGTCGGTGCGGTGGTTGGAGAGCGGGGAGAGGAACTCGTGCAGCAGGTAGCCGTGCGCCGCGTGCACCTCGAGCACGTCGAACCCGGCCGCGACCGCCCGTTCGGCGGCGTCGCCGAAGGCCGCCACGACGGCCGCGATGCCGGCGGCGTCGAGCGGCTCGGGGTCGTCGCGCAGGTCGGGGAACGGGTCGGCCGACGGCGCCACCGGCCGCCAGCCGCCGTCGCTGTCCGGGACGCCGCCGCGGCTCCCGTCGAACCCTGAGTACGCCGACGCCTTGCGACCCGCGTGGGCAAGCTGGATGCCGGCGGTCGCACCCTGGCCGTGGACGAACCCGACGATCCGCGTCCACGCCTCCTGCTGCTCGTCGCTCCAGATCCCGGTGTCCTCCGGCGAGATGCGGCCCTCGGCGGAGACCGCCGTGGCCTCGCTGAAGACCAGCCCGGCGCCACCGCGGGCGAAGGACCCGAGGTGCACGAGGTGCCAGTCGTCCGGGATCCCGTCGACGGCGGAGTACTGGCACATCGGCGAGACCCAGATCCGGTTCCGGACGGTGACGTCGCGCAGCGTGATGGGCGTGAACAGCTGACTCACTGGTGGGGCCTCCTGGCCGGTCGATTGACGCGTCGTCCTACCAACCAGGGTCGTGCGGCGAGGATTCCCGGGTGCGCGCGAGCATGGTCACGTGGACGATGCACGCGAGCGGCTCGAGGAGCAGCGGCAGCAGGTGCTGCGCAGGCTGGCCGGCCTCACCGACGACTTCGACGCGGTCGTCGCCGCGTCGCGCGACACCAACGCAGACGACGAGCACGACCCGGAGGGCGCGACGATCGCCTTCGAGCGCTCGCAGGTGAACGCGCTGATCCGGCAGGGGCGCCGGCACCTGGCCGAGATCGACGCCGCCGTACGACGCCTCGAGGCGGGCGACTACGGCATCTGCGAGACCTGCGGGCGGGCGATCGAGCCGGGGCGGCTGGAGGCCCGGCCGGCCGCGCGGACCTGTGTCGCCTGCGCGTCCGGGACCAGAGGACCAGGTGCGCGACCGGGCGGCTGACGAGCAGCGTGCGCCCGCCGCGGCCGCGAGGCTCAGCTGCTGTGGTACCACCAGTAGGCGAGGGCGAACAGCGCCACGATGACGATGTTGACCACCAGCCGAAGCCAGAGGTTGTTCCTCAGGAACGCGACGTCGACGCCCACGATGAGCGCCACCATGACCAGCACCCCGAGGACCACGACCAGCGAGTGACTCATGCGGGCATTCGTATCACCGGCGGCGCCGGTTCGGCGGGTGCCGCGCGCTGGTGGCGTCTGGAAGGATCGTCGTGTGGAGGACGCCGCCGCGCAGGAGTCGATCGGCGATCGCGTCGAGCGCGCGATCGAGAGGCGCGTCGACACGGTCGGCGAGATCGACCGCGGCGAGCAGGAGAAGCCGCGGTCGCTGCGGCGCAACGTCATCTGGCTGGCGATCACGGCCGTCTCGCTCTACCTCGTCTTCCCGAGCCTCGTCGAGACGTTCGCGTCCTGGCGCCAGATCACCCAGTTCCAGCCGCTCGCGCTGCTGCTGATGTTCGCGCTGCAGGTCGGTGTGTGCGCGTGCCTGTGGGACCTGCAGCGGGTGGCGCTCAAGGGCGCCACCTGGCGACCGGTGATCGCCGCGCAGCTCGCATCCAACGCGCTGTCCAACATCGCCCCGGGCGGCGGTCCGATCGGGGCCGCGCTGCAGTACCGCATCTTCGTGGCCGCCGGGCTGAGGCGGAACACCGTCGCGAGCTCGCTGACCGCGGTGAACCTGCTCGTGCTCGCGACCGTGCTCGGCCTGCCGGTGCTGGCGATCCCGACCGTGCTCACCGTCCCGGTCAACCGCAACCTGCTCGACGCGGCCGGGGCCGCCGTCGCGGCCTTCACGGTCATCGCCGTGTTCGGCGCCCTGATGCTGCGCTACGACGCCCCGCTGCGCTGGGTCGGCACCGCCGTGCAGGCCGTGCGCAACCGGCTCCGCCGCCACTCCCAGCCGCTCACCGGGCTTGCGCAGCGGCTGCTCCACGACCGCGACCAGATCAACACCGTCCTGGAGGCCCGCTGGAAGCGGGCGCTCGCACTGACCGTGGGGCGCTGGATCCTCGACTTCATGACGCTCCAGGTCGCCCTGGCGGCGGTCGGCTCGCACCCGCGACCGGCCCTGGCGCTGATGGCGTTCTGCGGGGCGAAGGCGCTGGGCAACATCCCGATCACGCCCGGCGGCCTGGGCTTCGTCGAGGCCGGCATGACCGCCCTGCTCGCCCTCGCCGGCGTCAGCGCGGCCGACGCGGTGGTCGCGACCTTCGCCTACCGGCTCTTCAGCTACTGGCTGCCGCTGCCGTTCGGGCTGCTGGGCATGTGGCTCGCGCCGCGACCGGCCAGGACGACATAGCTCAGGCGGGCCGCGTGTCGAGGTCGTCGACCTGGAGGCCCATGACCCCGGCCATCGCGGCCAGCGCGCCGTCGAGGAGCTCGAGGTCGCGGGCGAGGAGCTGGTGCGAGGTGCTCCCGGCGGCCATCGCGCGGTCGAACAGCGAGGCGCTGCGGACGTAGGGGCGGTCGCGCTCGCCGCGATCGAGCCACGCCACGAGCACGGCGAGCGAGTCGGCGAACCGCTGGTGGGCCTCGGCGAAGCCGGGGGCCGGATCGTTCGCGGGCGGGAGGTCGGCGAGCAGGTTGCGGGCGTAGTGGCGCGCGGCGCCGGCCGAGGTCATGAACCGCTCGCTCTGGCTGCCGCCGCGATCGAACAGGCTCACCCGCAGCTGCCGGGCGACCGCCCGGAGGGTCTGGTACGCATCGTCCATCCGGCGTACGGCGGCGCGCAGGTCGCCACGCGTGCGGGAGCCGTCGAGCACCCCGACGGCCGTGTCGACGACGTCGTCGATCGCCTCGAGGAAGCGCTGGCTGCTCAGCCGCGCCACTCGACCGGTGCGCAGGGGGAACACGCAGAGCACGGTCGCGGCCGCGATCGCCGCCCCCAGCGCGGTCTCCTCGAGCCGCAGCACGAGCAGCGAGTCGGTGAACTCGTCGAGCTGGACGTACAGCTGAGAGACCATCACGGTGATGCCGATGACCATGAACGCGTAGCTGATCCGCATCAGGTAGATCCCGAAGAAGATCGCGCCGAGGATCACGAGGATCGCGATCCAGCCGTGCGGGCCGACGAGGTGCGCGAGCAGGCCGCCGACCACGGCACCGACGACGGTGCCGAGCACGCGGTTGAAGCCCTTGCGGACCTGCTCGGTCGCGCTGTTGGCGCCCATGAACGTCACGAAGGCCGCGATCACGGCCCAGTAGAAACGGCGTCCGCTCAGCACCTCGCCCAGGAGGACCGAGGCGCCGACGGCGATCGCCATCTGCACCGCGACCCGCACGTTGGGCGCCAGTGGCACGTGGCCGAGCAGCAGGCGGCGCCAACGCGGGCCGGCCGGCGTACGGGCGTCGGGCAGGGCGGACGCGTCGGCGCTGACGAACGCCGAGCCGGGCAGCCAGCCGCCGGCGAGCACGACAGGCGAGTCGATGCCCGCCGCGGCCCGGTCCTGCGAGCGCGCCGCCGCGGCGGCGCGCGCAGTGGCGAGCTGGCGCTGGACCTCGGAGTGACCGGCGACGGACAGGCTGAAGCGGTGCAGCACGATCCGGCGCACGTCGTCGCGACGGAGCTCGCCGTCCGGCCGCACCCCACCGGCCGGTACGGCGAGGGCGGCGACGCGCGCGGCCGCGCGATCTGCTGCCTCGACGTCCCCGTCGCGTACGGCGGCCAGCGCCTCGCGCACGGCCGCGCGGGCGTCCGCGTCGAGCTCGGGACGCCGGGCGATCGCGCCGGCGAACCGGCCCATGTTGCTGACCGCGAGCTCGACGTCGAAGAGGATCTGGTGCAGCTCCTCGGCCGACCAGCCGGGCGGGATCGCGGCCGGGTCGTTGAGGTGCGCGTCGGTCATCAGCGCGGCCTCGTTGAGGAGCACGAGCCGACGGTCGAGCTGGGCGGCCATGTCGGCGGCGTCCGCGGGGGAGTCGAGCATCCTGATCGCGTAGGCGACCAGGTCGCGACGGCGCGCGGCGTACGACCGCTCGAGGCGGCGGAAGGCCGAGCGGCGGCCGGGGTAGAAGAGCGTGAACTGGGCGATCATCGCGACGATCACGGCGAGCACGATCTCCGCGGCGAGCCAGCCGATGTCCTCGATCCCGATCTGGGAGCCGAGGAAGAAGCCGAAGAAGTTGCCCATGAAGACCATCTGGCCGCCCACGAACCCGAGCGGCCCGAAGCGGCGGCAGTAGGCGCCGGCGGCGAGGATCACGACCAGCAGCGTCAGGGCGATCGGGCGGTGCGAGCTCAGCGGCAGCCCGATCGCCAGGCCGGCGACCATCAGCGGCGGCATCACCGCGAAGCCGACCAGCTGCTGCCGGACGGTCGCGAACATCCCGCCGGTGAACGCGCAGATCATGCCGACCACCGCGCCGAGCATGATGCCGATGATCATCATCCCGTGGTCGACCGCGGCCACCAGGGCGGCCTGCGTGGGCGGCAGCACCGCTCCGTGCGTGTCGACCTGCATGGCGTGCGTGACGCGGACGAAGGCCCATTCGGCGGCCATCGCCGCGGCGATCGTGGCGACGGCCTGCACGGCGGCGCGCAGGCGGTTGAAGCCGGGGTCTGAGGCGCGGAGTCGGGAGAGCATCTGAGCGCCATCCTACGTGAACCGGAGACGTTCTCCGAGTCTTGACGGGGTTCTGCTCGCGGTGATCAGCCGACGGTGATCAGCCTGACGCGGGAGCGGGCGGCAGGCGGTCGCGGAGCCAGGTCGCCGTACCGGCGGCGAGGCCCTTGAGCTTCGGCCGGGAGTCGAGCGGCGCGACCATGAGCGGGGTGTCGGGCGGCAGGCTCCACTTCAGCTCGTGGTAGACGCGCGACAGCGTCTCGTCGCTCTCGATCAGGGCCAGACCGTCGGCCACGGTCCGCAGCTCGAGCCACGGGCCGGGCGGGGCATCGGGGAGCGGCGCGGCTGTCCACGCGAGGAAGACCGTCATGGGCCATCTGTACCCGGGGCGGCGAGTCGCTGTCGGGGGATCGGGTACCGCACGGGTGCACCCAGTCGAGAAGAAGTCGATCTCACCGAAGGAGCACATGATGCGAGCAGTCACCTGGCAGGGCCCCAAGCACATGAGCGTCGAGGACGTCCCGGACCCGATCATCAAGGAGCCGACCGACGCGATCATCCGCGTGACCAGCTCCGGGCTGTGCGGCTCGGACCTGCACCTCTACGAGCCGCTGGCGCCCTTCATGACGCCCGGCGACGTCGTCGGCCACGAGCCGATGGGCATCGTCGAGGAGGTCGGCTCGAGCGTCACCGACCTGAAGGCCGGCGACCGTGTCGTCGTCCCCTTCAACGTCGCGTGCGGCGAGTGCTGGATGTGCGAGCAGGGCCTGATGAGCCAGTGCGAGACGACCCAGAACCGCGAGCACGGCACCGGCGCGAGCTTCCTCGGCTACAGCAAGCTCTACGGCCAGGTGCCCGGCGGGCAGGCGGAGTACCTCAACGTCCCCTACGCCGGGTTCGGCGCCATCAAGGTCCCCGAGGGCCCGCCCGACGACCGGTTCGTCTTCCTCTCCGACGTCCTGCCGACCGCCTGGCAGGCCGTGGAGTACGCCGGCGTGCAGCCCGGCCAGACGCTGCTCGTCCTCGGCGCCGGCCCGATCGGCGACATGGCCGCGCGGGTCGCGATCCACCGCGGCATCGACGTGATCGTCGCCGACCGCGTGGCGCACCGCCTCGCACGCGTGGCGAGCCGTGGGGCCGAGGTCATCAACATCGACGAGGCCGGCGACCAGCTCGCCGAGGAGGTCCGCTCCCGCACCAACGGCCGCGGCGCGGACGCCGTGATCGATGCGGTCGGCCTGGAGGCGCACGGCTCGCCCGCCGTCGAGCTGACCCACAAGCTGGTCGGCAAGCTGCCGGACGCGATCGCCCAGCCGTTCATGAAGAAGGCGGGCCTCGACCGGCTCTCCGCGCTCACCAGCGCCTTCGACGCCGTACGCCGCGGCGGGACCGTCTCCATCTCCGGCGTGTACGGCGGCGCCGTGGACCCGATCCCGATGATGCAGCTGTTCGACAAGCAGCTGCAGATCCGCATGGGACAGGCGAACGTCCGCCGCTGGAGCGACGACATCCTGGAGCTGCTGAAGAAGGACGAGGACGTGCTCGGCGTGGAGTCCTTCGCGACCCACCACCTCCCGCTCGACGAGGCACCGCAGGCGTACGCCGACTTCCGGGACAAGTCGGACGGCATGGTCAAGGTCGTCTTCAACCCGTGAGGCGTGGGGCTACGGTGGCGACATGACGGTCTCGCCCCCATTCCGCGCCGACATCGTCGGCAGCTTCCTCCGCCCTGACAGCATCCACACCGCCCGGACCGAGCACGCGTCCGGTGCGATCGACGACGGCGCGCTCCGCGCCGCGGAGGACGCCGCGATCACCGACCTCCTCGCCAAGGAGGCCGAGGCCGGCCTGCGACTCGCCACCGACGGCGAGTTCCGGCGCGCGTGGTGGCACTTCGACTTCCTCGGCATGCTCGACGGCGTCGACGTGGTGCAGTCCGACCACGGCATCCAGTTCCAGGGCGTCGCCACCAAGAGCGAGGTGCTGCAGGTCAACGACCGGATCGGCTTCCCCGCCGACCACCACATGCTCGACCACTTCAGGTTCCTGCGCGACCACGTGCCCGCCGGTGTGACCCCGAAGTTCTCCATCCCCTCGCCCAGCGTGCTGCACTTCCGGCTCGACGCCGACGCGGTCACCACCGACCTGTACGGCGACGACCACGAGGCGCTCTTCGACGACCTCGGCGCCGCCTACCGGTCGGCCGTCAAGGCGTTCTACGACGAGGGCTGCCGCTACCTCCAGTTCGACGACACCGTGTGGGCCTACCTGTGCTCCGACGTCGAGCTGGGGAAGGCCGCCGAGCGTGGCATCCGGACCGACGGCCTGGCGGAGCGGTACGCCGCCCTGATCAACTCGGCCCTCGCCGACAAGCCCGACGACATGGTCGTCACGACCCACGTCTGCCGCGGCAACTTCCGCTCCACGTGGATCTCCTCGGGCGGCTACGAGCCGGTGGCCGAGCCGCTGCTGGCCGGCACCCACTACGACGGCTACTTCCTGGAGTACGACACCGAGCGTGCCGGCAGCTTCGAGCCGTTGCGTCACCTGCCCGAGGGCGACAAGACCGTCGTGCTCGGCCTGCTGACCTCCAAGGACGGCACCCTCGAGGACCGTGACGCGGTCAAGCGCCGCATCGAGGAGGCCTCGGCGTACGCACCGCTGGAGCAGCTCGCCCTGAGCACCCAGTGCGGCTTCGCCTCGACCGAGGAGGGCAACGTGCTCACCGAGGACCAGCAGTGGGCCAAGGTGCGCGAGGTCGTCTCGATCGCCTCGGAGGTCTGGGGCTGAGCGGGTCGGCTCAGATGGTGTGGATGTAGCCGAAGAACTCGTGGTCGGCGTTGTAGCCGCCGTGCCCGCCGGCAACGTCGGCGAAGTCCGCGACCAGCTCGATGCCGGCCAGCCACTTCACCTGCTTGAACCCCTGCTGCACCTCGTTGCGCAGCCGCAACGGCGCGCCGTGACCGTAGCTGAGCGGCTCGCCGTTCATGTCGTAGGCGAGCATCGTGAGGTGGTAGCGCATCTGCTCGACCGGGTGGACGTCGTAGTAGAGGCCACCGTCGGGGCCGTCCCCGAGTGAGTAGAAGACGGCCCAGCGCGCCTCCGGGCTCGGACGGACGAGGTCGAGGATCGTCGTCATCGACACCCCGCCCCACTTCGCGACGCCCGACCATCCCTGGATGCAGAAGTGCTGGGTGATCTGCTCGTGGTGCGGCAGGGCCCGCAGGTCCTCGAGGCTCAGCTCCACCGGGTTCTCGACCAGCCCGTGCACCTTGAGGCGCCAGTCGGAGAAGCCGCCGTCGTACAGGGCCTGGTAGGCGGGGGATCGTGGGAAGGCGCCGTTGTGCCAGAAGTACGGCGAGATGTCGTCCTCGTCGTACTCGCCCGGGCGCGAGTCGACGTGCTGGAAGAGCCGCTGCAGCGGGCCGGCGAGCGCGAAGCCGATCCGCTGCACCACCCGCGGCCTGCGGAGGGTGAACGGCGTGGCCGCGACCCACGCGGCGATCAGCAGCGCGAGGATCACCGCGAAGACGACGAGCCCGGCCCAGCTGGTGCTGTCCTGGTTGGCGTACGCATGGTTCAGGTTGCGCCGGAGGCCGGTGGTGAAGACCAGGCTGACGTGGATGACCACGAACACGACGAACCAGACCATCGTGAGGAAGTGGAGCGAGCGTGCGACCTGGATGCTCAGCACGCGCGAGACCGGCCTGAAGCGCGTCGACAGCGCTGGCGACATGCCCAGCCCGGTGAGGATCGCGAGCGGCGCGGCGACGAAGACCGTGAGGAAGTAGGCGAGCAGATGCAGCGCGTTGTACGCCGTCCAGCCGTTGTCGTTGGGCCACTGCAGCGAGAGGTACTGGATGAGCACCGACACGGCGTTCGGGAAGACGTCCCAGCTCGTCGGCACGATCCGCCGCCACTGCCCGGTGGAGAACAGCAGGACGTAGAAGACCAGGCCGTTGAGCATCCACAGCATGTCGAGGCCGAGGTGCCACCACCGCGCCAGGCCGATCGAGTGGCGCAGCCCCGGCAGCCCGAAGTGCTTGGGCAGGCTGACCGAGTCCTGCTTGGCGGTCCACAGCGGATCGGCCGGCACCGGCTTTGGAAGCGGAACCAGTCGGTGCCGGGCGTCGAGTGGCGGTTCCAGTAGAGCCGCGCGTGGTCGGCGAGGACCTGGATGCCCGACCGGATGATGAAGAGCATGAACAGCAGGTTCAGGAGGTGCTGCACGTCGATCCACCAGGGCAGGCCGTCCGTCGTGCTGCCCGACGACGTACCGGGGTGGCGCGCGATGAAGCCGGCTACGCCGGCGTGGCTGCGCAGGTCCTGCGCGACCGCCACCGCGACGAGCAGCCCCACCCAGCCGATGGGGATCAGCCAGAGGAGGTTGATCCACCGGGCGCGGCCGATCCGCACCCTCGGCGCGATCCCCGCCGAAGCGGGCAGCGAGCCCGCCCACGTCTGCGTGTCGATCACGTCCTCCCCGCGGCTCAGGTGCGCGCGGTAGTCGTCGGCACGATCGAGGTCGGCCGGTCCGGTCGGCCGGCGGTCGTTCTGCATCCGGGTCGGGTCGTCGCTCATGCGGGGATCCCTCTCGCCGTACGTGCCCGGCCGTCTCGAGCCCCCCGCGTCGGGCTGCTGACCCTTCCTCTGTAGCTCCTGTCCTCACCCCCGCGCAAGGGGCTCGCCACTACGATCAGGCCATGACGAGGGTCCGGACCGGGGTGCGCCGCGGTGGGAACGCGGTGGTGTCCGTGCCCGGGGTCCTGCTCGTGGTCGCGATGACGCGAGCGTCCCTCACCGCCTTCACCTGACCGTTCCACGTGATCGATGCGCTCGTCGCGCTGTCGGTCGCCTGCGCGCTCGTCCGCATCGCGGCCGGGCGGCTCGACCGCCGGCGCGACGGGCGGACTGACAGGCCGGATCCGGCTACCGGCGTCGCCGGCTGACCACGATCAGCAGCACGACGACCACCACGACGATGATCAGTGCCCAGGGGTGCCCGGCGAGCAGGTGGAGCGCCCGGAGACGGCCGAAGCCGAATGGGCGCGGTCGCAGCACGTGCATCCTTCGACGCTAGCGCGGCTCGAGCGAGGCCCGGCTGCGCGCCGGGTCGCCGGCGGAGGCGGTGTCGAAGGCGCGCCACATGGCGGCGTACCGGCCGCCGGCGTCGAGCAGCTCGTCGTGGCTGCCGACCTCGGCGACCGCGCCGTGGTCGAGCACGATGATCTGGTCGGCGGCCCGGGCGGTCTGGAGGCGGTGGGCGATCAGGATCGTCGTGCGGTGCGAGGTGAGCTGCCGCATCGCCGCGGAGACGTGGGCCTCGGTGACGAGGTCGAGGTTCGAGGTCGCCTCGTCGAGCAGCAGGATCGCCGGGTCGACCAGCTCGGCGCGAGCGAGCGCGAGCAGCTGGCGCTGGCCGGCCGACAGGGACCGGCCGCGCTCGGCGAGCTCGTGCAGGTAGCCGCCGGAGAGGCCGGCGATGAAGTCGTGCGCTCCGACGGCGCGGGCCGCCGCCTCGACCTCGGCGTCGGTGGCGCCCGGCCGGCCGTACGCGATGTTGTCGCGGACGCTGCCGGAGAAGAGGAACGACTCCTGCGGCACGTAGCCGAGCTGGGTGCGGAAGTCATGCAGGTCGACGGTGCGCAGGTCGTGCCGATCCATCCGTACGGCGCCCCTGTCGGGGTCGTAGAAGCGGGCGACCATCTTCATCACCGTCGACTTGCCCGCGCCGGTCTCGCCGACGAGCGCGACCGTCTGGCCCGCGATGACGTCGAAGTCGACCCCGCGGAGCGCCTCGGGCACGCGTGCGCCGTCCACAGGTGCGGTCGCGGTGGGGTAGTGGAAGTGCACGTCGTCGAGGTCCGTCGCGCCGGTGAGGCGGCCCGTCGCCACCGGATCCACCGGCTCGGGCGTGAGGGTGTGCAGCGACATCAGCTGCGCGATCCGCCCGACCGAGACCCTGGTCTGCTGCCAGGCGTCGAAGACCTGCGACAGCTGCTGGATCGGGCTGAAGAACATGTCGATGTAGAGGATGAACGCGATCAGCGTGCCCTCGGTCATGTGCCCGGTGGTGATCAGCCGCGCGCCCACGCCGAGCACGATCGCGTCCGCGACGGCCGACAGGAGCTGGACGAACGGGAAGTAGAGGGCGATCAGCCGCTGCGCCGCGACACGGCTCTCGACGTAGTCGCGCCCGAGCCGGTGGAAGCGCTTGACGGTGGCGCCCTCGTGCACGAACGTCTGCGCCTCCCGGATGCCCGACAGGCTCTCCTGGAAGTCGGCGTTGACGATCGAGATGCGGTCGCGCGCGACGTCGTACAGCCGCCCGGACAGCCTGCGGAAGAAGTACGTCGCAAGCGCCAGCGGGATCATCACGCTCAGCACGCAGAGCCCGAGGATCGGGTTGATCACCAGCAGCGCGACGCCGACGCCGACGAATGTGGCGAAGGCGACCAGCGCGTTGAGCAGACCGTTCTCCACCAGCGACTCGAACTGGTCGACGTCGGTCGTCATCCGGGTCATGATCCGGCCGCCCATCTCGCGCTCGTAGTAGTCGAGCGAGAGGCGCTGGAGCTGCGCCCAGATGCGGATGCGCAGCGAGAGCATGATCCGCTCGGCCGCGCGGCCGGTCACGAACGTCTCGCCCATCTGGGTGAAGAAGTCGACGACCGTGATGAGCGCGAACACCGCGGTCGCCACGAGGAGGACGTGTCCCGCGCCCTTGGCGACCCCGTCGTCGATGCCGATCCGCACCAGGATCGGCCCGAGCAGCCCGATCATCGCGTCGAGCACGACGAGGGCCAGCCCGATGGCGAGCGGTCGGCGGAACTGCCGCAGCAGCGTGCGCAGCGAGAAGTGGTCCATCGGCTGCGACTCGGTCGCGACGTCGACATCGGCGACGTCCCTCACGGCGGGCAGCGCCTCGACCCGCGCCATCAGCTCGGGCGTCGGTGCGAGCGCGGTGCGCCAGCCGCCGCCGGCGCTGCCGCCCAGCCCGGCGCCGAGGGAGGGCGCGCCGATGCGGGCGGCGTACGAGCCGCTGCCGCTGCGCTTGGCGGCGGACGCGTCCCAGGCGGACGCGGTCACACCGCCCGCGGCCGCGACCTCGGCCAGCGACTCGATGTCGGTCGCCGGCTTCTCCTCGAGACCCGACAGCAGCGCTCGGTACGCCGGGCTCCGCTCCATCAGCTCCTCGTGGGTGCCGGTGTCGTCCAGCCGCCCGTCGGCGAGCACGACGACGCGGTCGGCCAGTCGCAGCGTCGAGAGCCGGTGGGCGATCAGCAGCGTGGTCCGCTCGGCGAGCACGTCGCGCAGCGCGTCGTGGATCGCCTCCTCGGTGCGGGCGTCGACCGCGCTGGTCGCGTCGTCGAGGATCAGGATCGCGGGCCGGGCGAGGATCGCCCGTGCGAGCGCGATCCGCTGCCGCTGGCCACCGGAGAGCGTCAGCCCACGCTCGCCGACCGCCGTGTCGTAGCCCTTCGGCAGGTCGGTGATGAAGTCGTGCGCACGGGCCGCCTGCGCGGCCGCCTCGATCTCGGCCCGGGTGGCCTCGGGGCGGCCGTAGGCGATGTTCGCGAGCACGGTGTCGCTGAAGAGGAACGGATCCTCGAAGGCGACCGCGATCTGGCGCCGCAGCGAGCTCAGCGTGACGTCGCGGAGGTCGTGGCCGTCGATCGTGACGGCGCCCGAGACCGGGTCCTGGAAGCGGGTGACCATCCCGGCGACGGTCGACTTGCCGCTTCCCGAGGAGCCGACGATCGCGACCCGCTCACCCGGCGCGACGGTCAGCTCGAAGCCGTCCAGCACGGCGGTGTCGCCGTCGGGGAAGGTGTAGGAGACGTCGCGGAACACGATCTCGCCGCGGGCCGGCGGCAGCTCGGCCGCGTCGTCGGCGTCGGCGATGGCGGGCTCGGTGTCGAGCAGCTGGAAGATCCGCTCGGCGCCGGCGCGCGCCTGCTGCCCGACGGTCAGGATGTTCGCGAGCATGCGCGCGGGGCCGGCGAACTGGGCGACGTACGTCGAGAACGCGAGGAACGTGCCGATCGACAGGTTGCCGTGCAGGGCCAGCCAGCCGCCGACCGCGAGGATCGCGACCTGGGCGATGACGGGGACGGTCTCCATCAGCGGCTGGAACCGCGACTGGAGCCGGACGGTGCGCATGCGGGCGCCGTACAGGCTCTGGGCGGCGTCGGCGACCCGCTGCAGCTCGCGCCGCTCCTGGCCGAACGCCTTCACGACGCGTACGCCGCTGACCGCCTCGTCGACGATCTGCGCGACGTCGCCCTCGCGCTGCTGGCCGTCCCACGAGGCGGGGAAGACCTGGACGCGCATCCGGTAGGAGATGACGAAGAGGGCGGGCAGGACGACGACGCCGACGAGGGCCAGCCAGGGCGCCAGCACGAACATGATCACCAGCGAGGTGATCATCAGCAGGATGTTGCCGCTCAGCATCGGCAGGAACATCAGCAGTGCCTGGACCAGTGCCGAGTCGGAGTTGGCGCGGGCGACGAGCTGGCCGGTCGGCATCCGGCCCAGGGCGTGCTGGTCGAGGGTCAGCAGGTGGTCGTGCATCGCGTTGCGGAGGTCGTACTGCACCGCCACCGCCACGCGGCCGCCGCGGTAGCGCCGCAGGTAGGTCAGTGCGAAGACCGCCATCGCCGCGGCGACGAGGGCGAGGATCCACGGCCACAGGGGAGAGGTGCCCGCGATGATCACCTCGTCGACGACGTGCCGCGCGATCAGGGGTACGACGGCCTGCCCGACGCTGCCCAGCAGCGATGCGCCGATCGCGATGCACAGGCTGGCGCGGTGACGGCCCCAGATCACGCCGAGCAGCCGACCCAGCCAGCCCGTCTCCGCCGCGGTGCTCATCGGGCGTCCTCCAGCCTCTCCGTCGCGATCTCGTCCAGCGCGGTGCCGAGCTCGGCCAGCACCGTGGTCGTACGTCGTGGGTCGGTCGTCCGCGCGATGACCGCGTCCAGCCGGGTCAGCAGGTCGGTCTCGACCCGGGCGAGGACCCTGCGTCCGTCGTCGGTCAGCCGGAGCGCGCTCGCCCGCAGGTCGCCCGCGACCGCCGTACGCTCCAGGAGTCCGCGGGCGCACAGCGACTCGACCGCCGCGCTCACCGCCGGCCGCCCGAGCGCCAGCCGCTTCGCCAGCGCCGACGCGCGGGCGTTGCCGGTCGCCACCCCGGACAGCACCCGGTAGTGCGCCAGGCTCAGGTCACCGCTCGACCGCTCGAGGAGGCGCGCCACGCGTGCCAGCGCGCGCACCGCATCCCGCCGTTCGTCGCCCATCCCGTCACCGTAGCCCGATTGTTCAACCGTCGAACAATCATGGGCGGGCGACTTCATGCTGCTCTCATGTGACCTGCGTAACTTCGAGCCATGTCGCAGCGTCGAGAATGTCGATGACAGGGCGGGCCGTGGACGGACAGATCGTGGTCTCGAGCCTGACCAAGGCCTATCCCGGCTTCAACGCGGTCGACGACCTCTCGTTCACCGTCGATCCGGGCCGGGTGACCGGCTTCCTGGGGCCCAACGGCGCCGGCAAGACCACGACGCTGCGGATGCTGCTGGGCCTGGTCGCCCCGACCTCCGGCACCGCGACCATCGGGGGCGCGAAGTACGTCGACCTGCAGCAGCCCATCGAGGTCGTCGGAGCCGTGCTGGAGGCGTCCTCGGCCCACCGGGGGAGGAGCGGTCGCAACCACCTGCGCGCGATCTGCATCGCCGCCGGCCTCCCGCTGGGGCGGGCGGACGAGATGCTGGAGCTGGTCGGGCTCGGCGCCGCGGGCGACCGGCTCTTCAAGGGCTACTCGCTCGGGATGCGGCAGCGGCTGGGCATCGCCGCGGCGATGCTCGGCGACCCGTCGGTTCTGATCCTCGACGAGCCGACCAACGGCCTGGACCCCGAGGGCATCCGGTGGATGAGGGACACCCTGCGCGACCTGGCCGCCGAGGGCCGCACCGTGCTGGTCTCGAGCCACCTGCTGAGCGAGATGCAGACGATGGCCGACGACGTCGTGATCCTCGCCAAGGGACGCCTCGTCCGCCAGGGGTCGGTGTCCGAGGTCACCGCCTCGATCGCCGGCGCCCTCCACATCGAGGTCCGTACGCCGCAGCCCGACCGGCTGGTGGATGCGCTCGGCCCGCTCGACGCCCAGGTCACCACCGCCGCGGACGGCCATCTCCTGGTCACCGGCGCCACCGAGGACCAGGTCGGCGAGGCGGCCCACGCCGCCGGTGTACCGCTGCACCGGCTGGCCGCAGCGACCGCCGACCTCGAAGAGGCGTTCCTCCAGCTCACCCACGAAGGGGCCGAGATCCGATGAAGCTGCTGCGTGCCGAGCTGTTCAAGCTCCGGACCACGAACATGTGGTGGGTCTTCGCGCTCGCATGGGTCCTGACCACGGGAATCGTGCTGACCGTCAACTGCTTCAACGCGCACGCGCTGCTCAAGCCGTTCGCGCAGTACGTCTCGATCCAGACCCACGGGCACGAGACCGTCGCGACCGCCGACGCGGCGCACCTCGACCACCTCAGGTCCGACTGGCTCCTCGGCCACAACACGATCACCCAGGCCTCGACCATCTACACCTCCGGTCAGCTGATCGGCCTGCTGCTCGCGTGCCTGCTGGCGATCGTGCTCGTCACCATCGAGTTCCAGCAGCTCACCGCGACGAGCACCTTCCTCACCACGCCGCGGCGGCGTGACGTCATCGCGGCCAAGCTGGGGACAGCGCTGATCGTGGCGGGCCTCGCGTGGCTGGTGACCTCGGCGATCAGCGTCGTGGTCGGCGCGATCTTCCTGCACCAGCAGGGCTATCCCACCCATCTCGGAACCTGGGCCGTGGACCGCTCGATCCTGCTGAACCTCGCGGCGTACCTGCTGTGGGCGTTGTTCGGCACCGGCTTCGGCACGCTCATCCGCAACCAGCTCGGCGCCACCATCGGCGCCACCATCCTCTACCTGGTCGGCAGCGGAGCGGCCGGTGCGCTGTTCACGCTGCTCAACACCTACGTCATCAAGCACGACTGGGTCCTGACCGCCCAGGTCGTCGTACCGTCCGTCGCCTCGACGGTGATGATCTCGCCGACCAAGACCTTCGACCAGAGCCCGGCCCCGTGGGTCGGGGCCGTCGTGATGATCGCGTGGGCGATCGGGTCCGGCGTGCTCGGCGTACGGGCTCTCCGGCGGCGCGACATCGCCTGATCGCTCTGGCCTCGGCATCTTCGTCCTGCGTTCACCCGGAGGACGCGGGCCGTCCGACCCGGTGCGACTGACTGGCGGAGACCGGTCCGCTCGGAGGACCCTGCCCAGGAGAGTTGCATGCATCGCAGTCGCACCACCGCCCTCGTCGCCGCGGGATTCCTCGTGGCCGCGGGCTCGGCGATACCCGCCGCCGCACAAGCCGCCCACGGCGCCGCCCACGGTGCCACCCCCACCGGCGGCAAGCACGTCCTGTTGATCTCGGTCGACGGGATGCACCAGAGCGACCTCGACTGGTACGTCGCGCACCACCCCCGCTCGACCCTCGCGAGCCTGACGCGCTCGGGCAGCGAGTACACCAACGCGGAGACGTCCAACCCGTCCGACTCGGACCCGGGCGGCACCGCGCTGATGACCGGGGGCAACCCCCGGACCACCGGCGTCTACTACGACGTCGAGTACAGCCACAAGGTCGACGAGGCGGGCGCTCCGTGCACCCCGGGCAAGCCGGCCACCGGCGGGGACGTCATCTACGACTCGCCCGACGACGCGCTGGCCAACGTGCCCGACCTCCTCGACCCGTCGAACGGCACGTTCCCGTCCTTCGACGAGAACGGCTCGATCTACGCCGGCGGCGTCGACAAGAACCCTGCCGCGATCATGGGCCTGAAGAACGACGCGTCGTCGTTCGACCCCTCGACCTTCCCGGTCGACCCGGCCACCTGCAAGCCGATCACGCCATGGGACTACCTGGGCGACAACACCGTCTTCCAGGTCGTCCACAAGGCCGGCCTGCGCACCGCCTGGTCGGACAAGCACGCGGTCTACATGTCCTTCGAGGGTCCGGGCTCGGACGGCAAGTCGATCGACGACTACTTCGGTCCCGAGATCGACTCGCAGGCCGTCGAGCCGAACGGGACGCCGTACCCGCAGGACAGCGACTGGGCGCACATCGAGGCCGCCACCAAGCAGTACGACGGCTACAAGGTCCAGGCGATCCTGAACGAGATCGACGGCCGAGACCACTCGGGCACGACCCAGGTCGGCACCCCGGCGATCTTCGGGATGAACTTCCAGGCGCTCTCGGTCGCGCAGAAGATCCGCTCGACCCCCGCGAACCTGATCAAGAACGCGGACGGCACCTACAGCACCAGCGCTCCCCAGGCCGGTGGCTACCAGTGGGTCAACGGGCGTCTGGTGCCCGGCCCGGTCGTCTCGAGCGCGCTCGGCTACGTCGACGCCCAGCTCGGCCGCATGGTCGCGCAGATCCACAAGGACGGTCTGTCGAACTCGACGTCGATCATCGTCACGGCCAAGCACGGCCAGTCGCCGCAGGACCCCAACAAGCTGGTCACGGTCCCGGACGGCCCGATCATCGACGCGATCAACGCGGCGTGGCAGCAGACCCACCCGGACAACGCCAAGCTGATCGTCGCCGGCACCGACGACGACCTGTGGCAGTCCTACCTGTCGGACAACTCGCAGGCGGCCGACGACTTCGTCAAGTCCTACCTGTGGGACCACACCGCCCAGGGCTATGACGTCAACAAGAACGCTGTCACCGTCCAGCACTCGGGCCTCGCCCAGATCTGGGCCGGCGCGGACGCCGCCAACTTCTTCGGCGTCTCGGTCGACAACGGTCACTACCCCGACGTCTTCGGCAAGGTCCAGGAGGGCGTCGTCTACTCGGGGCCGACCAAGCTCGCCGAGCACGGTGGCATGAACACCGGCGACCGTCACGTCATGATGGTGGTCGACGGCCCGGGCATCCGCCACGAGGTCCAGTCGCAGTCGGTGGAGACCACGCAGGTCGCGCCGACGGTCCTCTCCCTCCTCGGCCTCGACCCGGCGCAGCTGACCGCGGTCCAGACCGAGGGCACGCAGGTCCTCCCGGGCCTTCGCGGGCGGGACTCGCGGAAGTCGTGGCACCGCCGCTGAGCTGAATCTTCTCCATCGCTTCACCGTCTCAACCGGAGGCCGGGGCCTGGTGCCCCGGCCTCCGTGGCGTTGTCCTCCGTGGCAGGGTTCGGGTCGTGATCATCTGGCTCAACGGAGCGTTCGGTGCGGGGAAGACGACCACCGCGCGACTGCTGTCCCAGCGGGAGGCGACCCTGCGGATCTTCGACCCGGAATGGGTCGGCTTCATGCTGCGGGAGAATCTGGGCGACTACCCGGTCACCGACTTCCGCCACTGGGAGTCCTGGCGGGTGCTCACGCCGGTGGTCGCCGATGAGCTGATCAGGTTCAGCGGTCAGAG